>Ga0209382_10003923_pt1 | contig 20291 bp, 19 predicted proteins | sample SoiMetdeltSBSDD5_FD_187599 | JGI IMG/M metagenome (GOLD analysis project Ga0209382, IMG submission 187599) | Bulk soil microbial communities from a Populus tree surrounding site in Tennessee, USA - Soil MetaG P. deltoides SBSDD5 (SPAdes) (version 2) | ecosystem: Environmental > Terrestrial >... | reverse complement strand
CGGCGCCGAGCTGCGCGACCGCACCTTCGTCTCCACCGCGGTCACCGAGGCCGGCCGGCCCCGGCCGCTGGCCCCCGGCACCAGGGTGTCGCTGCGTTTCACCGGCGACGGCCGGCTGCTCGCCGATGCCGGCTGCAACACCATGTCGGGCATCGCGAGCATCGGCGGTGGGCGGCTGGAGGTCGCCGACCTGGCCACCACCGAGCTGGGCTGCGACCCGCCGCGCCACGAGCAGGACGCCTGGCTCGCCGCGCTGCTCGGCGCCCGGCCCTCCTGGCGGCTCGACGGCGACACGCTCGTGCTGGCCTCCGGCGGCACCGAGCTGCGGCTGAGCGACCGCGAGGTGGCCGAGCCCGATGCCGCGCTGGAGGGCACCACGTGGCTGGTCGACACGATCGTGGACGCTCAGGCTGCCGCGTCCGCGCCGGCCGGGAGCAGCGCGTCCGTGGTGTTCGAGGCCGGCAGCGCGGCCGTCGCCACCGGGTGCAACACCGGGTCGGCGAGCTACCAGGTGGCCGGCGCGACCATCACGTTCGGCCAGCTGGCGCTGACCAGGAAGGCGTGCCCGCCGGACCTCGCGCCGCTGGAGGACGCCGTGCGTGGCGTGCTCGACGGCGCCGTCCAGTTCGAGATCGACGCCGACCGGCTCACCGTGACCCACCCGTCCGGCCGTGGCTTGCAGCTGCGCGCCCAGCGGTAGGCGCCCGACACGGGTAGCTTTCGGCCGTGAGCGCAGCGCTGCTCCGCGACCAGTGGGCCGAATCGTGCGCAACCCTCGGCCGGCGGCTGGCCGGCCTGACCGACGAGGAGTTCCGCTGGGAGCCGTGCGACGGCTGCTGGAGCGTCCGGCCGGACCAGCGGGCGCCGGGCGGTTGGACCATGGACTACCCGGACGAAGCGCCGGAGCCGCCGCCGGTGACCACGATCGCCTGGCGGCTGCTGCACATCGCGCACGGCAACTGGATCTACTGGGAGCACGCGTTCGGGCCGGCCGTACGCACCTACCGCGACCTGCCGATACACGGCATCGCCGAGGCCGCGGTGGCCGACCTCGCGGCCAGCCAGCTGCGGGTGGCCGCCACGCTGGACGGCCTGTGCGAGCAGGATTTCGACCGGCCGGTCGGCACCCCGTTCGGCGGCAGCTGGCCGGCGAGCCGGGTGCTCAGCACGCTGCTCACCGAGCAGGTGCACCACGGCGCCGAGGTCGGGCTGCTGCGTGACCTGCACCTGCGCCTCGGCCGGCGGGCCACCCGGCCGCGGTTCCACCTGGCCGTCTGCGTGGACGATCTCGCCGCCGCGCACCGTTTCTACGGCGGGGTGCTCGGCTGCCGCGCCGGCCGCAGCTCCGCGAGCTGGGTCGACTGGGACCTGCACGGCCACCAGCTCGTCACCCATCTCGCGTCGCAACCGGCGGCCGGCGCCGCCAACCCGGTCGACGGCCACGACGTGCCGGTGCCGCACTTCGGCCTGGTGCTGGCCATCCCGGCGTTCCACGAGCTGGCCGACCGCCTGCGTGCGGCCGGCAGCCCCTTCGTCAGCGAGCCCTACCTGCGCTTCGCCGGCGAGCCGGGTGAGCAGTGGACCATGTTCGTGCGCGACCCGGCCGGCAATGCCCTGGAGTTCAAGGCGTTCGCGGACGAGTCGCAGTTGTTCGCCACCGGGGGATGACGCAATTCCGCGTTCGGGTGGCTGAGCGTTCTACACCCAGCCCGCTGAACGCGGTTCCGTTGGCCCGGTCCATTTCGTAATCTCCTCGTTCGTCGTGCTCGGGTGCTGCCGGGAGGGACACCGGTAGGCTGGCGGCAGCCGGAACCGCGGGACCAGCGGCCGAGGTGGCACAGGAACTTCGAGGGCACCTGGCGCCGTTGTACCGGACGAAGGCGTTGTTCGACGCCCCACAGGAGGATCGAAGGTGCGCACCAGCAGCAATCCCGTTTTCCGCGACCTGCCGGCGGCGTCGGCCGGCGGGTATGCGACGTTCGATAGTTCCGAGCGGGGCGGCTACGCCGGCGCGCCCCAGGCAAGGACGGAGTCCGACCGGCGCCCGATGACCATCGACGACGTGGTGACCAAGACGGCCACCACGCTCGCCGTACTCGTCGCCGCCGGTGCCGTCACGTGGGCGTCCGGCCTGTACGCGCTGGCCCTGCCGGCCGCGCTGGTCGGCTTCGTGCTCGCGCTCGTTGTCACGTTCAAGAAGGTGGTCAGCCCGCCGCTGATCCTGGCTTACGCGGCCGTCGAGGGAGTCTTCCTCGGCGGCGTCAGCGGCATCTTCAACGACCGGTTCTCCGGCATCGTGGTCCAGGCCGTGGTCGGCACCGCAGGGGTGTTCGGCGGCATGCTCGTCGTATACAAGACCGGCGCCATCAGGGTCACCCCGAAGCTCACCAAGTGGATCATCGGCGCCCTCATCGGCGTTGTCTCGCTCATGCTGGTCAACCTGCTCGCCAGTTTCTTCGTCGACGGCGGGCTCGGCCTGCGCGACGGCGGCGCCCTGGCCATCATCTTCAGCCTGGTCTGCATCGGCATTGCGGCGTTCAGCTTCCTGCTCGACTTCGACGCCGCTGACCAGGCCATCCGGGCCGGCGCCCCGGCGAGGTACGCCTGGTACATCGCGTTCGGCCTGACCGTCACCCTGGTCTGGCTCTACCTGGAGATCCTGCGCCTGCTCTCCTACTTCCGGGAGTAGTGGCGCGCCTCGCGGCCTTGTGAGTGGCGAATGGGGCTACCGCACCATTCGCCACTCACAAGGGAGCCGCGCAGCGGCCAACCCAGGCCGAACCTAGGCCAGGCGCTCCACGATCATTGCCATACCCTGGCCGCCACCGACGCACATGGTTTCCAGGCCGAACTGCTTGTCGTGGAACTGCAATGAGTTGGTCAGCGTGCTGGTGATCCGAGCGCCGGTCATGCCGAACGGGTGGCCGACCGCGATGGCGCCACCGTTGACGTTCAGGCGGTCGAGTTCGATTCCCAGCTCCCGGTAGGACGGGATCACCTGGGCGGCGAACGCCTCGTTGATCTCCACCAGGTCCATGTCGCCGATCGTCATGCCGGCGCGGGCCAGGGCCCGCCGGGAGGCCTCGACCGGCCCGAGGCCCATGATCTCCGGCGACAGCGCCGAGACGGCCGTCGAGACGATCCTGGCCAGCGGCGCGATGCCGAGCTCGGCGGCCTTTCGGTCGGACATCACCACCAGTGCCGCGGCGCCGTCGTTGAGCGCGCAGCAGTTGCCGGCGGTGACCCGGCCGTTCGGCCGGAACACCGGCTTGAGCGCGGCGACTCCCTCGATCGTGACACCGGGTCTCGGCCCGTCGTCGGCCTCCACCGTCGTGCCGTCCGGCAGCGTCACCGGTGTGATGTCGCGCGCCCAGAACCCGTTCGCGATCGCCTTCTCGGCGAGGTTCTGCGACCGCACGCCGAACTCGTCCATCTCCTCCCGGCTGACGCCCTTCGACAGCGCGAGGTTCTCCGCGGTCTGACCCATGGCGAGATAGATGTCCGGCACGGCGTCGTAGGTCCGCGGGTCGGTCCAGCCGTCGGCGCCCTGCTCGGCCGCGGCCGCCGACCTGGCAATGGCGTCGGCGAATACTGCATTGCGAGTATCCGGCCACGAGTCCGACGTACCTTTGGCAAACCGGGAGACGCACTCGACCCCTGCGGAGAGGAATACCTCACCCTCACCGGCCTTGATGGCGTGCGCCGCCATCCTGGTGGTCTGCAGCGACGAGGAGCAGTACCTGGTGAGGGTCACGCCCGGCAGATGATCATGGCCGAGCAGGACGGCGACGACGCGCGCCATGTTGAAGCCCTGCTCACCGCCGGGCAACCCGCAGCCGAGCATCAGGTCCTCGACGTCGGCGATATCCAGCTCGGGCACCTTGGCCAGCGCGGCGCGCACCATCTGCGCGGCCAGATCGTCCGGGCGCAGGTCGCGCAGCGAGCCCTTGTTCGCCCGTCCGATCGGGGAGCGGGCGGTGGCAACGATCACTGCCTCGGTCATCCACCCACCCTACCGACCACGTCCTGCGGGCTGAACGTGGAAACCGGGGCGCCCGAGACCGCGCTCAGCTGGCTGCCCGGGGGAGCGGGAGCAGCGCAGTGTCCCAGACGCCGATCGCGGCGCACACCACGGGCAGCAGCACGGCGGCGGCCGCCTGGTAGCCGGCGTCGGACGGGTGGAACTGGTCGCGGGAGAAGAACTCCGCCCTGGTGAGGAACTCGGAGGCAAGCAGGTCGGCCAGCGGTACGGCGCGCCCGCCGGCGCGCTGCACGGCGGCCCGCTGCAGCCGGGCGAGGGTGCGCGACCAGGTGCGGGCGAAGCCGCGCAGCGGCTGCGGGATGGGCCGCACGACCCCGAGGTCCGGGCAGGTGCCGACCACCACGGCCACGCCCTCGGCGCGGAGCCGGCGTACCGCCTCGCCGAGCAGCCCGGCCGCGGTCTGCGGGTGCAGCCGCTGGGTCACGTCGTTGGCGCCGATCACGATGAGGACCACGTCCGGCGAGCTGGACAGGGCCAGCTCGACCTGCGGGGCGAGGTCACGGGAGGTGGACCCGCTGACCGCATAGGTGTACAGCTGCACGGGCCGCTCGGACTCCTCGGCAAGGCCGCGGGCGACCAGCACGCCCGGCAGGTGGCCCGGCACCTCGGCACCGAGGCCGGCCGCCGACGAGTCGCCAAGCACCGCGAGGCGGATCGGGACGCCGGCACGGACACCGGCGCCATCGGCGGCGCTGCCGGCCAGCGGACCGGTGCCGTCCGGCAGGTACAGGCCGTCGGCGCGCAGCGGCTCGTCGGTCGGAAGCCCGATCATCCGGCGGGCCCGCTTCGACTGCTCGGACAGCAGCCCGTACATCGCGCCCAAGCCGCCGAAGCACCCGGCTGCCACAGCGGTGGTCCTGATGAGTCCGGCCACGCCGTCACCTCCTGCGCCGCTGCGGCTGTTATCGCACTCGCCGCTATAGAGACGCTTGGGGCGCCCTGTGATTCTGCTCAAACGGCTTCCCGAAAGGCGGCATCCGGGTGGTCTCCGGGTGCGTCAGGGGTGCGGTCAGGCCGTTGTGGTCGCGAGCAGCGTTCGCGCCTTTGCGCGTAGCCGGTGCAGCGCGGTCTGGGTGGCGCCGAGCGTGCCGCCCCGCGCCGCGGCGATGTCGGCCTGGGAGAGCCCGTCAGCCAGCATCGACACCAGCCCCCGCTCCCCGGCGCCGAGCGCGGCGTCCAGCCGCCGGGCTGCCCAGCCGGCCTCGGCGCGATCGCACACCTCGTCGGCCGGATCCACGGCCACGCCGGGCTCCAGCCGCGGGTGCCCGAGCGTGCGCTGCGCGGTGCCCCGCCGGCGGGCGTCGTCCACGCACAGCCGCTTGACCACGGTCACCAGGAATGGTCGCAGCCGTTCCAGCTCGAGGCGCTCGAACTCGGCGGCCCGCAGCAGCGCGTCGTGCACGATGTCCTCGGCCTGGGCGGCAACCGGAGCGTGCCTGGAGGCGATCCGCACCAGGTCGGGACGGACCCTGACGCACTCGTCCCAGAACCGATCGTCGAGCACGCGCACGCCGTCTCCCGTTCAGAAGAATCCTGCCTCGCCACGCCCATCAACAGGAACTTCTCCCGGCGAGAACACCTGCTGTGATTTATTTTTACCTTAGGGTAGTCGCGGGCAGTTGGGCTCGGGTAACGGGTTAGCTACGTCACGTGATGATCTGTGCCGGCCCCGCGTCCATCGCGGCTGCGCGCTCCTCGCTACGGCGATCGGGTGAAGTGCGCGCGGCGACCGGCAGCGGAGGTCGCCGTGCACGTATCCCAGGAGAGAACGCCGGCTCGCGTTCGTTGTCACCGTGGACGGGGTTTCGGTCCCGGGCCAGCCGGCAACCCAAGCGGGCGGGCCGGCACGCGGCAGGGGCGTGCCGGCTCGCCTTCCTCCCCCGGAACTACGCTCCTGCCGTGAAGTACGCCGAACACGTCATGGACCTGGTGGGCGACACCCCGCTGGTCAGGCTCACCAGCCTCGCCGAAGGGCTGGCGCCGCTGGTCCTCGCCAAGATCGAGTACCTGAACCCGGGCGGCAGCGTGAAGGACCGCATCGCCGTCCGGATGGTCGAGGCCGCCGAGCGCAGCGGCGCGCTGCGCCCCGGGGGCACGATCGTCGAGCCCACCTCGGGCAACACCGGCGTCGGGCTGGCCATCGTCGGCCAGCGCAAGGGCTACCGGTGCGTGTTCGTCTGCCCGGACAAGGTCAGCCAGGACAAGCGCGACGTTCTGCGGGCTTACGGTGCCGAGGTGGTGGTGTGCCCGACGGCGGTGCCGCCCGAGCACCCGAACTCCTACTACAACGTGTCCGACCGGCTGGTCCGCGAGATCGACGGCGCCTGGAAGCCGGACCAGTACTCCAACCCGGAGAACGTGGCCAGCCACTACGCCACCACCGGCCCGGAGCTGTGGACCCAGACCGGTGGCCGGATCACGCACTTCGTAGCCGGCATCGGCACCGGCGGCACGATCAGCGGCGCCGGTCGCTATCTCAAGGAGGTCAGCGGCGGGCGGGTGCGGGTGATCGGGGCGGACCCGGAGGGCTCGGTGTACTCCGGCGGAAGCGGCCGGCCCTACCTGGTCGAGGGCGTCGGCGAGGACTTCTGGCCCAGCACCTATGACCGGGGCATCTGTGACGAGATCATCGCGGTGTCCGACACGGAGTCGTTCAGCGTCACCCGGCGGCTGGCCCGCGAGGAGGGCCTGCTGGTCGGCGGCTCGTGCGGGATGGCGGCGGCCGCGGCGTTGCGGGTGGCCGCGTCGGGCGACGAGGACGACGTGGTGGTGGTGCTGCTGCCGGACGGCGGCCGCGGCTATCTGTCCAAGGTGTTCAGCGACACCTGGATGGCCAGCCACGGCTTCCTGCCCCCGGACCACGCCGGCGCCTCGGTGGGCGACATCCTTCGCCGCAAGGACGGGGCGCTGCCCGACCTGGTGCACGTGCACCCCAACGAGACGGTCGCCGCGGCGGTGGCCGTACTGCGCGAGTTCGGGGTGTCCCAGGTGCCGGTGGTCAATGCCGAGCCGCCGGTGATGGTGGCCGAGGTGGCCGGGGCGGTGAACGAGCGTGACCTGCTGGACGCGCTGTTCACCGGCCAGGCGCAGCTGGCCGACCGGGTCGAGCAGCACATGTCCAAGCCGCTGCCGACGATCGGGGCCGGCGAGTCCGTCGGTGCCGCAATGGCGGCGTTGGCCGCGGCCGACGGTGCGCTGGTTCTGGTCGACGGCCGGCCGGCAGGGGTAGTCACGCGGCAGGACGTGCTCGGATTCCTTGCCGGCCGGTGATACCCGCGGGCAACGGGCACGCCGCACCGGTCCGGAAAGGTGCCAGAGGCAGATCCGCTAGCGTTGCTACGGCACAGCCAGACGAGGGTTGGAGACCCGATGAACGCTCCGCAACCGCCGGGATCCGGACAGTACGGCGAGCCGGACGTCGGCCGGCACCAGCCGCCTGGCCGGACCGAGCCGGGACCTGGCCGGCATTCCTCGGGGCGTCCCGGTGACTCACCGCCCGGCGGCGTGCCGGGTCAGCCGCCACGGCCGGATGCCACGCAAGTGATCTCCTCGCCGCTGGATCCCAGGACGGGGGAGCGCCAGGACGGCTCCGACGTCACCCAGTTCGTCCCGCCCGGCTCGGTGCCGGGGCCCGGCTACCCGGGTTCCGGCTACGGCGGCGGGCCGGGCTACGGCCATGGTCCCGGCATGCCGCCCGGTGGACCGGGAACCCCGCCCGGTGGGTTCGGTGGCCCCGGCGGGTTCGGCGGCGGGCAGGGTGGCCGGCCGGGCTATGGCGGCCCCGGTGGGCCGGGCACGCCGCCCGGTGGCTTTGCCGGTCCGGGCACGCCGCCCGGGGGTTTCGGCCCGCCGCCGGGAGCCTTCCCGCCGCCCGCTCCCGGCTACCCGCCGGCGCCGCCACCCGGTGGCTACCCGCCGCAGCCGGGTGGGTACGGCGCCCCGCAGGCCGCCGGTGGGCCCCCCAGCTGGCCGGGGACCGATCAACGACCCCCGCAGCCAGGCGGATTCCCCGGCGGGTACCCGGGGCAGCAGCCCGCCGGTTACCCGGCGCCGGGCGGCCCGCAACCCGGTGGCTTCCCCGGTGGACCCGGCCAGCCCGGTCCGGGCGGTCCCGGCCAGCACGGCGGGCAGCCCGGGTACGGCCAGCCCGGCGGCTACGGCGCGCCGCCGCCCTACAACCAGCCACCGCAGGGCCAGTACGGTGCGCCGCCGCAGCAGTGGGGCGGCCCGCAGCAGCAGTACGGCCAGTACGGCGCGCCTGGCTACGGCGGTGGGTATGGCGGTGGCTACGGCCAGCCAGCCGTGCGCGGCGACCTGGCCGAGTGGGGCCCCCGGGCGATCGGTGGGCTGATCGACTACGTCGCCCCGTTCTTCGGCGTGTTCGTGCTCACGCTGCTGGTGACCGCGATCCTGCCAGACGGCATCGCCGCGGTGCTGAACTTCGTGCTGTACCTCGGCGCCATCGGCTTCGTGGTCTGGAACGTCTACCAGGGCGGCGAGACCGGCCAGACCATCGGACGCAAGTACGCCAAGGTCCGCGTGATCAAGGAAGAGACCGGCCAGCCCGTCGGCGGCGGCATGGGGATCGCGCGCTACCTCTGCCACACCATCGAGTTCGGCATCGGCTGGCTCGCGCCGCTGTTCACGCCGAAGAAGCAGACCTTCGCCGACATGATCATTCGAACGGTGGCGGTCAGGGCCGATGACTGACGGCTTCGCGACCAGGGCGATCCATGCCGGGCAGCGCCCGGACCCGCGGACCGGTTCGGTGAACGTGCCGATCCACGCCTCGTCCACGTTCGCCCAGGACGGGGTCGGCGGCCTGCGCGACGGCTTCGAGTACGGCCGCACCGGGAACCCGACCCGGGCCGCGCTGGAGACCTGCCTGGCCGCCCTCGAGGGCGGCCGCCGCGGGCTCGCGTTCGCCTCCGGCATGTCCGCGACCGACGCCGTGCTACGTGCCACCTGCCGCCCCGGCGACCACGTGGTGATCCCCGGCGACGCCTACGGCGGCACGTTCCGCCTGCTCGACAAGGTGCTGCGGCCGTGGGGCATCGAGCACACCCCGGTGCGGCAGTCCGACCTGGACGCGGTACGCGCGGTGATCCGCCCCGGCGCGACCAGGCTCGTGTGGTGCGAGACGCCAACGAACCCGCTGCTGGGCATCGTGGATATCGCTGGGCTCGCCGAGCTGGCGCACGAGGCCGGGGCCAGCCTCGTGGTGGACAACACCTTCGCCTCGCCGTACCTGCAGACCCCGCTCGGGCTCGGCGCCGACGCCGTGGTGCACTCCACCACCAAGTACGTCGGTGGGCACTCCGACGTCGTCGGCGGCGCGGTGGTCACCTCCGACGACGCCATGGCCGACCAGCTCGCCTTCCTGCAGAATGGCGTCGGCGCGGTGCCCAGCCCGTTCGACGTCTACCTCACCCTGCGTGGCATCAAGACGCTGGCGGTGCGGATGGACCGGCACTGCGACAACGCCGAGCGCATCGCGGGCGCGCTCGCGGCGCACCCGGCGGTCACCCAGGTGTACTACCCGGGTCTGCCGGCGCATCCGGGGCACGAGCTGGCGGCCAAGCAGATGCGCCGGTTCGGCGGGATCGTCTCCTTCCGCCTGGCCGGTGGCGAGCCGGCCGCGCTGCAGGTGTGCGCGCGGACCCGGCTGTTCACCCTGGCCGAGTCGCTCGGCGGTGTCGAGTCGCTCATCGAGCACCCCGGCCGCATGACGCACGCGTCGGTGGCCGGCTCGGCCCTCGAGGTGCCCGCCGACCTGGTGCGGCTCTCGATCGGCATCGAGGACGCCTCGGACCTGGTCGCCGACCTGCTCAACGCCCTCGCCTGACCCACCCCGCAGCCCAACCCTGTTCCCCGGGCCCCGCGGGCCCCGGCCCGATCCGCGCGAATGGACCATTTGCCCGGTAGGACCGTGCGTATGGTCCATCGGCGCGGGCTGGGGGGCTGGGGAGCCTACGGGCGGACCTGGGTGCCGTTCTGGTGGCTGTCCAGCTGCTCGGGCGCCGGGCCGACCGGCAGGTCGCCGGGCTGTAGGCAGCCACCGACCAGCTCGACGGTCTCCCCGTTGCGCTCGTAGTGTCCGGGATCGTCGCAGCCGGCGCGCTGCACCGTATATACCGCGGCTCCGGTCAGCAGCGCCGCCGCGGCCACCGTGGCGACGATGGGCGGCAGTGCTGCGCGCCTCATCCGCACCTCCCGACACCCGGCTCCCGCACGCCGGTCCGCGACCAGCCTACCCGGAGGCGACGGCCGGCGCGGGCCGGAACGGCGGCGCGGCGGCCGGAACGGCGCCCGCGCCGGGCCGCGGAACCACCCGCCGGCATGCGGCCGGGCAGGGCAAAGCCTGGCAGGATACCGAGCCATGGAGCTGGTCGGCCTTGACCGGATCATGGCAGCCGCCGAGCTGCTCAGCGGCGTGGTCAGGCAGACGCCGGTGGAGCCGTCCCGAGTGCTGTCGCAGCGGTTCGGCGGGCCGGTGTACCTCAAGTGCGAGAACCTGCAGCGCACCGGATCGTTCAAGCTGCGCGGCGCGTACGTGCGGATCCACGGGCTGTCCGCGCAGGAGCGGGCCAGCGGAGTGGTGGCCGCCAGCGCCGGCAACCATGCGCAGGGCGTCGCACTCGCCGCGCAGCTGCTCGGCACCGCGGCGACCGTGTTCATGCCGGGCGGTGCTCCGCTGCCCAAGGTGGCCGCGACCAGGGGTTACGGCGCGATGGTGCACCTGGTCGGGGGCTCGCTGGAGGCCGCGCTGGCCGATGCCACCGCGTTCGCCGAGCGGACCGGCGTGGTGTTCATCCACCCGTTCGACCACCCCGACGTGGTGGCCGGGCAGGGCACCGTCGGCTTGGAGATCCTCGACCAGCTGCCCGAGGTGCGCACCATCCTGGTGGCCTGCGGCGGCGGCGGGCTGGTCAGCGGCATCGCGGCCGCCGTCAAGGCGGTGCGGCCGCAGGTCACGGTGATCGGGGTGCAGGCGGAGCGGGCCGCGGCGTGGCCGGGCTCGCTGGCCGCCGGGCGGCCGGTCCGGCTACCGGCCATGAGCACCATGGCTGACGGCATTGCGGTCGGCGAGCCGGGCAAGGTGACCTTCGCGCACGTCACCAAGTTGGTGGACGGCATCGTCACGGTGGGTGAGGAGTCGCTGTCCACCGCGCTGCTGGTGTGCTTGGAGCGGTCCAAGTTCCTGGTGGAGCCGGCCGGGGTCGCCGCGGTCGCCGCCGTCCTGGACAAACCCGGCCAGTTCGAGGCGCCGGTGTGCGCGGTGCTGTCCGGTGGCAACATCGACCCGCTGCTGTTGCTGCACGTCATCCAGCACGGCATGGGCGTGGCCGGGCGCTACCTGACGCTGCGGGTCACCATCCCGGACCGGCCAGGCTCGCTCGCCGCGCTGCTCGCCGAGGTCGGTGAGCTCGGCGCCAACATGGTGGACGTCTCGCACTCCCGGCTCGGCCGCTCGGTGGCCTTCGGCGAGGTGAACGTGGCGCTGTCGATGGAGACCCGCGGCTCGGACCACTGTGCCGAGGTGGTGCAGGGGCTGCGTGCCGCCGGTTTCAAGGTCACCTGAAACGGTGCCGCCCGCCCGCGGCCCGCGCGGGCGCCGGGCTCACAGGTTGCCTCGGCGCGCCTGCTCCCGCTCGATCGCCTCGAACAGCGCCTTGAAGTTGCCCTTTCCGAAGCCGAGCGAGCCGTGCCGCTCGATGATCTCGAAGAAGACCGTCGGCCGGTCCCCGACAGGCTTGGTGAAGATCTGCAGCAGGTAGCCGTCCTCGTCGCGGTCCACCAGGATGCCGCGCCGCTGCAGCTCATCGACGGGCACCCGTACCCGCCCGATCCGCCGCCGCAGCAGCGGGTCGCTGTAATACGAGTCGGGGGTGTCGAGAAACTCCACGCCGGCGGCGCGCATGGCGTCCACGCTGGCCAGGATGTCGCCGGTGGCCAGCGCGATGTGCTGGCAGCCTGGGCCGTCGTAGAACTCCAGATACTCCTCGATCTGCGACTTGTGCTTGCTGATGGCCGGCTCGTTGAGCGGGAACTTCACCCGGTGGTTGCCATTGGCGACGACCTTGCTCATCAGGGCCGAATACTCGGTGGCGATGTCGTCGCCGACGAACTCCGCCATGTTGACGAAGCCCATGACCCGGTTGTAGAAGCCCACCCACTCGTCCATCCGGCCGAGCTCGACGTTTCCCACGCAGTGATCGATCGCCTGGAAGAGTCGTTTCGGTGCCCCGGCCGGCCTGGCCACGGTGTTGCTGCGGGTCACGAAGCCCGGCAGGTACGGCCCGCGGTAGCGCGAGCGGTCGACCAGGGTGTGGCGGGTCTGGCCGTAGGCGGCGATGGCCGCGGCGCGGACCGTGCCGTGCTCGTCGGCGATGTCGTGCGGCGCCACCAGCACGGTGGCCCCCTGCGCCCGGGCGTGCGCTACGCAGCGGTCCACGTCGGCCACCTCGAGCGCCAGGTCGACCACACCGTCGCCGTGCCGGCGGTGGTGGTCGAGCAGCGGGCTGTCCGGCGCCACCCCGCCCGTCACCACGAACCGGACCGATCCGGAGCGCAGCACGAACGCCTTGTGGTCGCGGTTGCCGGTCTCCGGGCCGGAGTAGGCGACCAGGTCCATGCCGAACGCGGACTGGTAGTACAGCGCGGTCTGGGTGGCGTTGCCGACGACGAACACGACGGCGTCCATCGCGCGCACCGGGAAGGGATCCCGGCTGGTGTCGTGCTCGACCAGGCCGACGAGCTGCTTGAGCTGCTCCAGGCTGACCTCGTCGAGGTCGGTCATGGCGCGCGCTGCCCTGGTCATTGGTGGCCTCCCGGCTGCTTCTTGATGTCCTCGATCAGCTTGCGACCGCCGGGCAACCTGGGCAACCGATGCTGAAATCACTGTGCACAATGTCCAAATAGTCAGGCACACGGCCTGCCAGATCGAGCAGAGTGCGCAGGAGGTCGCCGGTGCCCATCGACGAGCTGGACGCCCGGCTCCTGCTGCTGCTGACCGACGAGCCGAGGCTCGGAGTGCTGGAGTGCTCCCGGCGGCTCGGGGTGGCCCGTGGCACCGTGCAGGCCCGGCTGGACCGCCTCGCCGACCGCGGCGTGCTCGCCGGGTTCCCGCCGGCGGTCGACCTCGCCTCGATGGGCTACGGGCTCACCGCGTTCGGCGTGCTGGAGATCGCCCAGGGGCGCCGGCAGCAGGTGGCCCGCCGGCTGGCCGAGATCGACGAGGTGTGCGAGGTGCACGCCACGACCGGCCAGGGCGACCTGCTGCTGCGTATGGTCGCCCGCTCCAATGCGGACCTGCAACGCGTCATCGACGAGGTGGTCGACGTGGACGGGGTGCAGCGGATCTCCACGTCGATCGCGCTGTCCACACCGATCGCGCCGCGGGTGCGCCCGCTGCTGCAGCGGGCGGTGTGCGGGCCGCAGGAGCACCCGCCGGCCGGCCCGGCGGTCAACCGCGGAACGGTTCCGCACGTACCAGAGTGACCTTCATGGTGCCGCCGTTGGGCAGGTTGTACTCGCGGGTCTCGCCCTCCTTGGCACCGAGCAGCGCCTCGCCGAGCGGCGAGTTGGGGGAGTAGACCTCCAGGTCGCCGTGCGAACCCTCCTCGCGGGTGGCCAGCAGGAACGTCTCGGTCTCCTCGTCGCTCTCGTACCGGACGGTCAGCACCATGCCCGGCGCCGCGACGCCGTTCTCCTCGGGCGCCTCGCCGACCTTGGCGCTGTGCAGCAGCTCCTGCAGTTGGCGGATGCGGGCCTCCTGGCGGCCCTGCTCCTCGCGCGCCGCCTGGTAGCCGCCGTTCTCCCGCAGGTCGCCTTCCTCGCGCCGGGCGTTGATCTCCGCGGCGATGACGGGGCGATTGGCAATCAGGTCGTCCAGCTCGTGCTTGAGCCGGTCGTGTGCCTCCTGGGTCAGCCAGGTCACCATCGTCTCGCTCACGGTCACCACTCCTTGTTCTACCGTGCGGATCCGCTCAGCTCCGCCCGCCCTGGGATTGCCTGAACGGAAAAACACGGCCCTCACGGGGCCGTGCGTCGAAAGGCCAGGATAACACGAAAGCGAGCGCCGCGTCGCCGGTTAGTTATCCGCTAGCTACGGCATACGCGCTGGTAACAACGAGAATCAGTGATCAACCGGTGGTTGAAGTGAGGTACTCGGGCACCTCATAGGAGCAACCGAAGACCTCGCCGGTTACAGCGCGTCGCGATGTCCTCAGTACCGTTTCGGCCAGCACGCTGCGTGGTCCCGGGGCAATCAGCACCTCCTTTCGTCCGGTCTCGTCGCCATCCGCCGAGCGGGCCCGGACGATGCACACGGCCGGCCGCTCCGGCCGCGTGCGGACGACCTGGAACGTCACCCGCACCGAGCCGTCGTCCACGACGTGGAACGCCGTCTGGCGCCCCTCGATCGGTGGCGAGCCGAGGTTGCGGTACCCGGCCACCGCCACGACCAAACCCACGATCACGGCTGTGACCAGCGCAAACGCCGGAGCCCACCGGGGTGAGCGCCGGGCGGGGTACCGGTTCGCCGGCGGCGATGGCGTGGTCAGAGTTACCTCCTCGGTGAGCGGTGGTCGGTGGGGTGAGCACAATAGGTGGGAGCACCGGCCGCCGGCCGCCAGGCCGCAAGTATTCCCGCCACTCGGTGGCGGGAGGAGGGACGTGGACGGCATGCCGAGCGAGAGGCTGCGTCTGATGGCCGTACACGCGCACCCCGACGACGAATCCAGCAAGGGCGCCGCGACCACGGCCCGATATGTGGCGGACGGCCACGACGTGACGGTGGTCACCTGCACGGGAGGCGAGCGCGGGAGCGTGCTGAACCCCGCCATGGACCGGCCCGAGGTGCACCTCAACATGCACGCGATCCGGCAGGAGGAGATGGCCAGGGCCGCCAAGATCCTGGGCGTCCGGCATCGCTGGCTGGGTTTCGTCGACTCCGGTTTTCCGGAGGACGAGCCGATGCCGCAGCTACCGGAGGGCTGCTTCGCCATGGTTCCCCTGGAGTCCGCGACCGAGGCGCTGGTCGCGGTGATGCGCGAGCTGCGGCCGCATGTCGTGATCACCTATGACGAGAACGGCGGCTACCCGCACCCCGACCACATCCGCTGCCACGAGGTGTCCGTCGCCGCGTTCGACGCCGCGGGCGACGCGGACCGCTACCCGGACGCGGGCCCGCCGTGGCTGCCGCTCAAGCTGTACTACACCCACGGTTTCTCGCGGCGCCGGATGCAGGCCTTCCACGACGCCATGCTGGCCCGCGGCTTGGAGTCGCCGTACACCGAGTGGCTCAACAAGTGGGACCCCGACCGCGGCGACGTGATGGAGCGGGTGACCACCAGGATCCAGTGCGGCGCGTACTTCGAGGTCCGCGACGAGGCGCTCAAGGCGCACGCCACCCAGATCGACCCCACGTCCCGCTGGTTCGCGGTGCCGACCGACCTGCAGCGCGATGTGTGGCCGACCGAGGACTACGAGCTGGCCCGATCGCTGGTCGAGACGACGGTGCCGGAGGACGACCTGTTCGCCGGCGTGCATGAGCGGGTGTCCGCGTGACCGCGGTGCTGCTCGGTGTGGCGGGCCCGGCCACCTCGGTTGCGACGGTGGCGATGGTGGCCCAGCCCGCGCCGACGCCGGACGACCCCGGCGGGCGCGGTGAGGACTTCGGCAAGTCCTCACCGGTCGGCCTCGTCGTGCTCATCGTGTTCTTCGTCGCGGTGTTCTTCCTGGTCCGCTCCATGAACAAGCACCTGCGGCGGGTGCCGGCGTCGTTCGACCCGCCGCCGGGCGGCGAGCGGCCGGCTGGTGGCGGCGCGACTGGTGGCGGTGCGGCCGGTGGCGGCGCGGCCGGCGCCGCCGACGAGAAGCCCGGAGGCGCCGCGACATGACCACCGGTTCCGCCTGGCGGGGGCCCGCCTGGCGGATGACCGGGGCGTCGCGGCGGCAACCCGTGACGCGAGGTGTGGCTCGTCGTTGATCCTCTCGCCCGAGATGAAGCCAGGTCTGGTCGAGGCGCCAGCCAGGCGGAACGAGGCGACGGGTCGGGGTTCGGCTGGCGACGAGGGTTGTGATCGCGCGTGAGCGCTGGCAGCACGGCTCAGATCGGTCCGACGGTGCGCGCGATCCGCCGGCGGCGCGGGTTGAGCTTGGAAGTGGTGGCCGGGCTGGCCGGGATCTCCCGTAGCTATCTGGCCATGCTGGAGCGCGGCGAGCGGCGCTTCGACCGCCGCGGCCTGCTTGAGGGCCTTGCCGCCGTGCTGGGGTGCTCGGTGGTGGACCTGACCGGTCAGCCCTACCCGCCGACGGACCGGGTCGCCGCGCAGACCCAGGCCTCGGTCGGCGAGGTGTCCGCCGCGCTGTACGACAGCATGCTGACCGACATGCCGGCCGACCGGGTGCGGCCGGTCGCCGAGCTGACCGAACTGGCCGCCGCCGCGAACCGGCACACCGACGAGAGCCGGTACTCGGCCGCCGCCGCCGGTCTCGGCACGGTGCTGACCGAGCTGCACGTCCACGCCGTGCACTCGGCCGGCCAGCGCCACCAGACGCTCGCGGCGCTGATCGAGGCGTGCTGGGCGGCCACCGGTATCGCGCGCCAGCTCGGCCGCCCCGAGGTCGCGGTGCGGGCCGCACAGCGTGCCGCGGAGGCCGCGAGTGAGCTGCAGTCCGAGCCGCTCATGGCGTTCACCGCGATGAGCCACGCCGGCGCGCTGGCCAGATTGGGCGCCCGGCGCGCGGCGCGGCTGGTGCTGCTCAGGGGGTTCGAGGTGGTCGAGCGGGTGGCCGACCCGGCTGGCGAGGACACCTCGGGCGCCGAGGGGCTCGGCATGCTGCACCTCGCATCGGCGCAGCTGGCCGCCCGTGAGGGCCGGCGCCCGGACGCGGATACCCATCTCCGCGAGGCACGCGAGCTGGCCACCCGCACCGGCGAGCGCAACGCGCACCTGTACCACTTCGGCCCGGCCAACGTGACGGCCTGGCAGCTCGCGATCGCCGTCGAGCTTGACCGAGGCCCGTCGGTGGCGGCCGCCGTGGACACCTCGCCGGCGATGTTCGCCACGCTCCGCTCCGCCGACCGGCGGGCCGGGTTCCACCTGGAGCTGGCCCGGGCATGGGCACAGTCCGGTGGCGACCGGGATGTTCTGGCGCTGCGCCACCTGGACGCTGCCGACATGATCGCCCCCCAGCGGCTGCGCAACGATCCGATCGCCCGCGAGCTGGTGGTCGCGCTGGGCAGCCGTGCCCAGCGGCGCAGCTGGGAGCTGGACAGCCTGCGGCACCGGTTCGGCCTCATCCAGCCACGGTGAGCGACGGTGGGTGCCGCGGCGTAGCGTTCGCCGCGCCGGCGGGTGCAGCCCGCAGCCAAAGGGTGATCACGGTGCACACCTTGTGCACCGCCGGCCGCCCGCGGCCGCCCATAGTGTCGGTGTGGATGCCAGCGGTAATCGTGCCCTCAGCGGTTCTGGACGGGCACCGCGCCACCGCATGGGGTGGCCGCAGTGACGGTTGGGGGCGTGGCGTGGGCCATCTCGTCCACTGATCTCACCGAGCACGCGGTCGCCTGTTCCGAGCTGCGGCCCGGCCGGTTCACCATCGGGGCGCTGTGTGGCCGCACCGTTGTGGTGGCCGCGCTGTCCACCCCGGCCGTCCGCAGCTGCCCGTCGTGCCTGGCGTTCCTGCACGCGCGCACCACCCTGCGGGGGCTGGGTGGTGCGCCCCGGGCGCCGCGGCGGTGGTTTGGCCGGCTGTCGTTCGGCCGCTGCGGCCGGCGGTGACGGCGGACACGCCAGGCGGCCGGTCCTGCGCGGACCGCGGCCGGATGCCAGGCTTGCGGCATGGCCAACCGGCTCGCGGCCTCGACCAGCCCGTACCTGCGCCAGCACGCGGGCAACCCGGTGGACTGGTGGGAGTGGGGCGACGCCGCGTTCGCCGAGGCGCGCCGGCGTGACGTGCCGGTATTGCTGTCGGTGGGATACGCGGCGTGCCACTGGTGCCACGTCATGGCGCACGAGTCGTTCGAGGACGACGTCACCGCCGCGGTGATGAACGAGCGTTTCGTCAACATCAAGGTCGACCGCGAGGAGCGGCCGGACGTGGACGCCGTCTACATGGCGGCCACCCAGGCCATGACCGGCACCGGCGGCTGGCCCATGACGTGCTTTCTCACCCCCGACGGCGAACCGTTCCACTGCGGCACGTACTACCCGCCGCGGTCGCAGCGCGGCATGCCGGGCTTCCGCGAGCTGCTGACCGCGGTGTCCCAGGCCTGGACCGAGCGCGGTGGCGAGGTGCGCTCCGCCGCCGGCCGTATCGCGGCGCAGCTGCGCGACCAGGGCTGGCGGCTGAGCCGGCAGCCGGTGGACGCCGCGGCGCTGGCGTCGGCGGTCGACCTGCTGGCCACGGAGTTCGACGGGCAGCGCGGCGGCTTCGGCGGCGCACCCAAGTTCCCCCCGTCCATGGTGTGCGAGTTCCTGCTGCGCCACCACGAGCGGACCGGCTCGCCGGTGGCGCTGTCCATGGCCGCCACGACGGCGGAGCGGATGGCCCGCGGCGGGATCTACGACCAGCTTGCCGGTGGCTTCGCCCGCTACAGCGTGGACGCCGGCTGGGTCGTGCCGCATTTCGAGAAGATGCTCTACGACAATGCGCTGTTGCTGCGGTGCTACGCCCACCTGGCGCGGCTGGCCGGCCCTGGGGAGGCTGGATCCGGGCTGGCGGCCCGGGTGGCGGCGGAGACGGCCGAGTTCCTGCTGCGGGAGCTGGGCACCGGGGACGGCGGGTTCGCCTCGTCGCTGGACGCCGACGCGGCCGGCGCGGAGGGCTCGACCTACGTCTGGACCCCCGAGTCGCTGGTCGCCGCGCTCGGCGAGCGGGACGGCCGGTGGGCGGCGGCGCTGTTCGCGGTCACCGGCGACGGCACGTTCGACCACGGTAGCTCGGTGCTGCAGCTGCCGGCGGACCCGCCCGACCCCGCGCGGTTCGCGGCGGTGCGCCAGCGGCTGCTCGAGGTGCGCGCGGCGCGGCCGCAGCCGCCCAGGGACGACAAGGTGGTCACGGCGTGGAACGGCCTGGCGATCACCGCGCTGGCCGAGGCCGGCGCGGCGATGGGCCGCCGCCGCTGGGTGGATGCCGCCGCCGGCGCGGCCGAGCTGCTGCTCCGGCTGCACTGGGTGGGGGCGGAGCTCGGGTCGGGTGCGGCCGGCGGCACCGGTGGGCGGCTGCGGCGGAGCTCGCGCGGCGGGATGCTGGGCTCCGCGGCCGGCGTGCTCGACGACTACGGCTGCCTCGCCGCGGGGCTGCTCGCGTTGCACCAGGCCACCGGCTCGCCGCGGTGGCTCGACGCCGCGTGCACGCTGCTGGACACCGCGCTGGCCCGGTTCGCCGACGCCGCGCAGGACGGCCGGTTCTACGACACGGCCGACGACGCGGAACCCCTGGTCACCCGCCCCTGCGACCCGACGGACAACGCATCTCCGTCCGGCGCCGCCGCCCTGGCCGAGGCGCTGCTCGCCGCGTCGGCGCTCACCGACCCCGATCGCGGTGGCCGCTACCGGGCCGCCGCCGAGTCCGCGCTGGCCGCCGCCGGCACCCTGGCCCGGCAGGTGCCCCGGTTCGCCGGGCACTGGCTCACGGTCGCCGAGGCCGCCGAGTGCGGTCCGCTGCAGGTCGTGATCGCCGGGCCGGCCGGGGATCCGCGAACCGGGCCGCTGCTGGCCGCGGCCCGCCGCAATGCCCACGGTGGCGCCGTGGTGCTCGCCGGCGAGCCCGACGCGCCGGGTGTCCCGCTGCTGGCCGGCCGCCCGCTCGTGGCTGGTGCGCCGGCGGCCTACGTCTGCCGCGGCTTCGTGTGCGACGCCCCGGTCACCACCCCCGAGCAGCTGCGCGCCGCCCTCGCCCCCCGCTGACCCGCCGTGTCCGCTGTTGCGGACATGCGTGTCCGCCGTCGCGGACATGCGTGTTGGCCGTTGCGGACATGCGTGTCCGCTGTTGCGGACGTGTGTGTCCGCTGTTGCGGACATGTGTGTTGGCCGTTCGTGGTTGCCGTACCGGCCGTTACGGCCCCACGCCGCGCGCTGGATGCGTTTTACCGGCAATGCCACCCGCGAACGCCGCCGCGTCGAAACGTGGAGCGAGCCGTGGCGCAATTTGGCGCGAGACCGGGCACGAGTCGGAAGCGCGAGACCGGGCACGAGTCGGGGGCGCGAGCCGTGGCGCGAGACCGGGCACGAGTCGG
>Ga0209382_10003922_pt1 | contig 20293 bp, 22 predicted proteins | sample SoiMetdeltSBSDD5_FD_187599 | JGI IMG/M metagenome (GOLD analysis project Ga0209382, IMG submission 187599) | Bulk soil microbial communities from a Populus tree surrounding site in Tennessee, USA - Soil MetaG P. deltoides SBSDD5 (SPAdes) (version 2) | ecosystem: Environmental > Terrestrial >... | reverse complement strand
GCTACCACCAACGTGGTGATAGGGCAATGATTCAAATTGCTTTGGCTCCATGTACGCCCTTCACGGCTTCCAAAGAACTTATGATGGCAACTGCCAAGCTCGCAGAGGAACATGACTGCCGGCTTCATACCCACATCGCCGAAACCCGGGACGAAACTGATTATTGTCTTGCGCATTTAGGCTATCGGCCGGTTGATTATCTTGAAGAGACCGGCTGGATGACTTCGCGTGTATGGCTTGCGCACGGAATTTTCTTCAATGACGATGAAGTAGTGAAGTTGGGACAGCACGGCCTTGCTGTCTGTCATTGTCCCACGTCCAACATGATGCTGGCATCCGGGCACTGTCGGACTCGCGAACTGGAGAGAGCAGGTGTTTCCATTGGGCTCGGCGTAGACGGTTCGTCCTCAAACGATAGCTCCAACTTATTGGAAGGAGTTCGTCACGCACTAATGATCAATCGCCTCACATACGATGCAGCAATAACTCATCTCGATGTGCTGCACTGGGCCACGCGTGGGTCCGCCAGATGTCTTGGCCGCAACGATATTGGAGACATTGCCGTTGGTAAGCAGGCTGACCTTGCCCTTATTAAACTAGACGAATTGCGCTTCTCCGGCGTAGCCGATCCTTTGGCGGGCGTGGTTTTGTGCGGCGCTCATCGAGCAGACAGAGTAATGATTGCGGGCGAATGGCGGCTTGCAGATGGTTTGCCGATCAATATTGACGTTGAGAAGCTGAGGCACGACCATTCAGTTCTTGCCCGTAAGATGCACTGAGTCACACCATGTTTTTCCAGAACGAACTTTATTCACCACAAAGTCAATACTGAGATACTTTCTTGTTATATCGCCGCACTCACCTGAGGCGAGGACCGCTGCAATCGCCGCGTTGAGTCTAACCTTAAGTTCCGGATCATCCTTGCGCACACCACCACCGACACTCGACTCTTTACCATCGACAGGCACGGTACCCTTCAATTCACAACAGTTCATGCGCGCATCTGTCTTAGGAAAGGTATCCGCAACGAGGGCAACGGGCGCAACGTAGTCTACACGGCCAGCAGTTAGGTCCTGATTCACCTCATCCTGTGTTTGATAGATCTTGATAGTTGATGTTGCGCCGTAATATTTCTCCGCAAAGCGCACATGGACAGAACCTGCCTGCACACCAATAGCCTTTCCTTGGAGATGTGCGGGGGAGAGTTCCTTGTCACCGTTTTTCAAGCCGATCAGCACATTCGGCGTATTCATGTAGACATCAGTAAAATCGATAGCTTGCAGGCGTTCATCCGTTATCGACATTGTCGACCAGATAACATCAATAAAATGACCGTTAAGCGATGGAATCATCCCCTCCCACGTGACTTCTACTATGGTGCATTCCTCTTTTAATTGCCTGCAGACGGCATTCATTAGGTCCACCTCCCAGCCAACCCATTCGCCAGTAGCGTCCTTCCACGCGAATGGCGGATAGGGTTCGGCCGCTATTCCAAATCTCACGTCGGCGTCTGCATTCGTCGCAATAGACATAAGAGCCAAAATGGCAATGATTGACGATCCACAGCGCGCGCCCATCAGCTCTCCTCCTATCCTATCAATGGCACCCTAACGTACGGCACGACTACTATTCGACAAGGCGCACGTCATGAGCATCAAGCGCCAAAAGTTAGCCTGCGTCACCCGGAAAGGTAGACAGCAATAATATGCTAGATTGAGAATTAAACCGCAAAGACGGACTTACAGGCGCGCAGAATTATCCTGGCCGTGAGGAGCGGCAATGAATGCGCGACGGCTAACCATCGTCAACGCGTGTCCGGACGACAGTCACATACGGCGTGCCTTTGAGAGACTCGCCAGAGTTGGGTTTTGGTCTACAATGCTGCTACCGGGGAAAGGTACGTTTTGCAACGGCAACAGCGCAGGCTTGCGGCCATCCTAGCAGCCGACGTGGCGGGCTATTCACGGCTCATGGCAAGAGACGAGGCAGGCACTCTGGCCCGCCTTAAACACATTCGCGTCGAGATTATCGGGCCGTTGGTGGCCCAGTTTGACGGACAGGTGGTTGGATCCGCAGGCGATAGCTTGCTAATCGAATTCGCAAGTGCGGTCGATTCGGTGCAATGTGCTGTTGAGATGCAGCAGAGTTTGGCAATTGCGAATGCGTCGCTTTCCGAAGATCAGCATATGACATTTCGCATTGGCATAAATTTAGGCGATGTGCTTGTGGAGGATGGCACGATCTATGGCGACGGCGTGAACATAGCCGCTCGACTCGAGAAACTCGCCGACCCTGGAGGGATCTGCGTCGGACGCAGCCTATACGATCAAGTACGGGGAAAGCTCTCCTTCGTATATACTTACCTGGGCGAGCAACGGGTCCACAACATCCCGGAGCCAATTGGCGCATATCGTATTCAAATGGAAGAGAACACTTCGCCAGCGCGCCCCGTCCTCAAGTTGCCCGACAAACCTTCCATTGCGGTTTTGCCGTTTCAGAACATGAGCGGCGACCCTGAGCAGGAATACTTTGCGGATGGCATGGTGGAAGAGATCATTACCGCTCTCTCTCGGTTACGCTGGCTGTTCGTAATTGCTCGCAATTCAAGCTTTGTCTACAGGGGAGGAGCTGTGAACGTGAAGCAAGTGGGCCAAGAGCTTGGCGTTCGGTATGTGCTTGAAGGCAGTGTACGAAAGGCTGGGAACAAAGTTCGGATCGCCGGACAACTTATTGATGCCTCAACTGGCGTCCATCTTTGGGCTGATCGCTTTGATGGTGGATTGGAAGACGTGTTTGATTTGCAGGATCAGGTGACTGCCAGTGTCGTCGGCGCAATCGCACCCAAACTAGAGCAGGCTGAGATCGAGCGTTCGAGGCACAAACCAACCGAAAGCCTGGATGCTTACGATTACTACCTGCGGGGAATGGCCTGTGTTCACCAATGGAAGCGGGAGGCCACCGAGGAGGCACTATCACTGTTCAAACGCGTAATTGAGCTCGATCCCAATTTCGCATCAGCCTATGGCATGTCAGCACGTTGCTATTCTTTGCGAAAGGCAAGTGGCTGGATGACCGATCGCGAGCACGAGGTTGCCGAGGCCGAACGGTTGGCGCGGCGAGCCGCTGAACTTGGCAAGAATGACGCGCTGGCATTGTGTTCAGCTGGCATTTCTTTAGCGTTTGTTGTGGGTGAGCCTGATGATGGTGGCGCGTTGATCGATCGAGCCTTGGTTCTAAATCCAAATCTGGCTTGGGCGTGGCTGTTTAGCGGTTGGGTCAAAATCTGGCATGGAGAACCAGAGGTCGGGATCGAACGCGTTACTAGGGCTCTGCGCCTCAGCCCCCACGATCCACATCGATTCAGCATGCAAAGTGCTATGGCTTGCGCTCATCTGTTCGCAGGTCGCTACGCTGAAGCGCTCTCATGGGCAGAATCGGCCATGCGGGAGCAATCAAATACGCTGATTGCATCGTGCACAGCTGCCGCTAGTGCCGCGCTTGCTGGCCAACAGTCTCAAGCGATTAAAGCAATGTCCAGAGTACGTCAGCTTGATCCCAAAATGCGCTTGACCAATCTCAAGGACCTTTTCCCGATCTCGCGTTCTGAGGACTTTGCAAAATGGTCCGAGGGGCTGCGGAGGGCCGGGCTACCGGATTGAACCGCCGCAAATCAGCACCTGCATTATTTCTTAGCGATCGCACACGAGGGCAGTAGCCTCGCCGGTGCGAATATCCTTGGTGTTGCTCAGCCCACGGTGCATCGGTGGCTCAGTGCCGATTGCTGGATTCCCGGTCCAGCCCAAAGGCAACAGTGTAGGTTACGGCGATGGCACGGCCGTAGGCCTCTCCAACATCGACCATCGACCTGCTCAGTTCTAATCTAGGCCATTTACCCAAACGAAACGCCGGAAGGTGAATCACCTTCGCCAGAACTGCTGCTAGGACAGACATTGGAGTTTCCCTTCAGATGTTGTTTAGTGGCTTTGTACGAACCATCCTCCAACCTAGGACGTGACGCAGGCGTGAAAAAATCTGTGAAAACGTCGAAAAAAGCTGAATACATTTGAAATTCGTGATGATGGCTCGACTCGAACTCCTCGGTGGATTTAGCCTGTCAAGCCAGGCACAGACGGTGGTCGTGCCTGCCAAGAAAAACCGTGCCCTCTTGGGCATACTTGCGCTGGCACCTCATTGTGAGGTTACTCGCGACCGACTAGCGGCGCTCCTATGGAGCGATCGCGGCGAGGAACAGGCGAAAAACAGTCTCCGTCAAGCGTTGGTGACACTTCGCAAGGATTTTGTGGCGCTCGATGCTGACCTGCTGGTGTCAAAGGGAGACCGTCTGGCGCTAGATCGTCACCTCGTCACCGTTGATGTAGTCAAATTCCTTGGTGCATCCGCAAGTATCGACCCGACCGAACTCCGACTGGCGGCGGAACTCTATAAAGGGCCGTTCTTGGACGGTCTCAGTGCGCTGGACAATGCCTTCGAAGATTGGTTGCGTGACGCCCGCGCTGATCTCAATGCCCGCGCCATTAAAGTGTTCAGCGCACTTGCCAAATCCGTTGCGGGCCTCGAAGGCATCGCAATTGCAGAACGTCTCATCGCGCTCGAACCATTAAGGGAAGCTTCACATATCGCTCTGATGGAAGCCCACATCTCACTCGGTCAAGCGGCCTTGGCGATCAAGCAATACGAAACCTACAAGCTATTCCTCAAGCGGGAACTCGGCGCAGAGCCAACTGAAGAGCTTGAGAAGCTACGTCGAAGTCTGGATGGGGCATCCGAGAGGCATTTCAAAGGCGAGGCAACATCGAGTGATAAGCCTGTCATTGCAGTCTTGCCGTTCGCCAACATGAGTGGCGATAAAGAGCAGCAATATTTCAGCGATGGCATTACCGAAGATATCATAACCGAGTTGTCCCGATTTCGTTCGTTATACGTCATTGCGCGAAACTCGTCATTTCAATATCGCGAAAAGGCCGTTGATGTGCGTCGCGTCGCGAGCGAATTAGCCGCTGAGTATGTCGTCGAGGGCAGCATCCGGAAATTCGGCAATCGGCTTCGTATCACGGCTCAACTAATTGATGCTTCGACAGGCAATCACTTATGGAGTGAACGTTACGATAGGGATATCGATGCTCTGTTTGAGCTGCAGGACGAATTGACAAGAACAATAGTGGCCACTCTGACGGGGCGGGTCGAAGATGCTGAGATATCTGCTGCAGTCAGGAAGCATACGGGCAGCCTTGCTGCATATGACAAGGTACTACGGGGTATCGAGCACATTCGAGGCTGGGGCACTGATGAGAATCGCCTAGGGTGGGAGCTGTTCGAAGCGGCAATCGCCCTGGATCCGCACTGCGCACTTGCCCACGCCTATCGCTCTTTGTCTCTCCTGCTTGAGCATGATTTCGAGAATGCGCCCCAGACAATTAAGGACGAAGCCATCGATGGAGCCCTTACCGCCGTGCGGCTGGATGCCGGTGGGGCGCAACGGCCCAGTGGAACCAAATACTATCCAACCCGCTGAACACATTTATAATAAACAGGAATGCCGCTATTGCGATGATCACTGCAATAGGCTGAGGCAGGTTTAAGTACCGATCCCAGGCGCGAGCTAGACCACTCTTACCATGGCTCACAGGGTTCGGTGGGGCCTGTGTCGACCGTACCTCACGACCTGCACCGTGCTGAACGACGCGATAGCTCATCACCGGTGTTCCGACGTTTTTCACCCGTTGTTGGCCAAGAGGATCAAATCGAATTGACAACTTATTGCGCACCTGGTCATACACCGGGCCGGAGATCAAAATCCCCCTGGTTCAGCCAACTCTTGTAGCCGCGCTGCTACATTGACGCCATCGCCATAGACATCATCGCCCTCCACCATCACGTCGCCCAAGTTGATCCCTATCCGAAACCTCATTTTTTGTTGGTCGGGAAGGGTCGCATCTTGGATGGAAAGTTCTTGCTGTATTTCGACGGCGCATTGCACGGCCTCCACGACGCTAGCAACTCGGCGATGATGGCATCGCCCCAGGTGTTGATGATACGGCCATCGTGGCGGTCGATCAGCGTTCCCATGGCCGTGCGGTGGCGGCGCAGAACCGACAGGGTGCCTGTTTCATCGGCTTCCATCAGTCGGCTATAGCCTTCAACATCAGCGCACAAGATCGTCGTGAGCCGTCGCTTTACCTTTATCGTCATGCCGCCAGGATAGTGTGCCCAACCTGATTCATAGTCAAACCTGGATGCCAGCCCAAACCTGATGGGACCCGCGCGCAAAGCGCCGCGCACGGCAAGGTTCCCCCCTCTGGCCTGTACAGGTCCGCGCGCCTTCGCACCTCAACATCAATCGCACCGCCCGCTTGCGCACTACTACCAGCGCGGAATAGCACTCACCCCCAACAACGCTTACAACATTGTTGGAATGGCAGAGTACCTCACGTTCACAGGCAGAGCTGAAGAAGCGCTTCATAACAAGGGTCGCGCTAATAAGAATTCCGCTGAAAAATAGCGTCTTGTGTTTCCACTGCCACGCATTCAAATTTTGAGAGTGGTATTCATTTTCTGACTTGACGAAGAATTAATTTGGGAGCATCAGGACGTCTCCAACCAAACAACGAAGGGAGACATCATGGTGTTCATGCAATCCCATCGCCAAAAACTCGGCGACTGCCTTCGTTTACGTGTGGCTGACTAAGTCCGAAGCCAAACACGCCAAACTTCCTGCAGCCCGCCGAACGACCGGCGGGTTTTCGCTTTTCTCCGCCGACCATTGATAACTGATCGACCATGCAACTGCTTACGCAGCTGCAATAGCGGAGTGCTGACTATGAAACGTGATATCTTGGATTTTGTGAGTTTACGAGAGAGCAAACAATCTCTCGCAACTCGCATACTGCAATGGCGGAATCGTGCTCGCAGCCGCCACCAGTTACTGGATCTGGATGACCGGATGTTAAATGACATCGGACTGACTCGCTATGATGTGTTGCATAGCAGGTCACTGTTCTCCGATTTAGTGCGGCACCCAGAATGAGCGCAGACGTCATGGAACCCGCTCATGCAGCCAGGCAAGTGAGCGGGTCTCCAATGCTCGTGCTAAACTCACAGGCACGCTGAAACCGGTGTAGTGCTGAACGCCCGGCGCCGAAGCGAGTTCGTTAGGCAGAGATGAAAAACATGTTGGAGATAATTAGCTTTAAGCAAATGGAACTGCGTTTCCTTAAGAGCAAGGAAGACACAAGCGGCAGCCTCGATCTGTTTGAGATCACAGTACAGCCGAACGCTCGTGTACCGGTGCCTCATTATCACGAAAGCTGGGACGAGACTGTTTATGGGCTGGTAGGAACCATGCAGTGGCGAGTCGGCGATCGCGACACCGTCATAAGCCCTGGCGAAACTGTTTTCATCAAACGTGGCGTTGTTCATGGTTTTCGCAACGACACGAAAGAACCCGCATCCTGCCTTTGTATCCTCAGCCCCGGCGTGCTCGGCCCGGCCTATTTCCGCGAAATGGCATCGCTCTTTGCCAAGGGCGCTCCCGACCCGGCAGAAATAAAGCAAACGATGCTACGCCATGGGTTGGTGCCTGTACCAGGCAGCTGAGAGCAGCGCGGCTCGATCCGTGCTGCACCACGAGAAAAAGCCCGTCGGGCTCTTGCTTGACTGGTAACTTGGAGCGGGCGATGGGATTCGAACCCATGCCCCCAACCTTGGCGAGCGATAAGTCACCGCGTCACGGTGCTTTGCAGCAGTAACCGCGATTGGAATTGCACTGAGTTGCAACAGAGCGTTGTTCGAACCACTCCGGGTGGCAGTGTGGAATTGGGTGAAGTGCTGTGGAAAGCTGTTCAGTCATGTGCAGGCAGGAAACTGTAATGAAATACAACATTCAGATTGCAGCCCGTCCCTTCAGTTTTCCCTATGATGGCCAATTGAATCCCACAGCTACGGCAGTGCTGGCTATCGATCTTCAGGTCGACTTCCTGTCACAAGACGGCTATTTCGCGCGCAGGGGCTATGACACGGCGCCTCTCCGAGCCATTTTGCCGGCCGTCAACGGAGTTATCTATGCTGCCCGCGAGGCGGGCTGCCTCATTATTCATACACGCCAAGGTCACCGGTCCGACCTTGCTGACATGACACCTTACGAGCGCTGGAGGCGCAAGCGCGCCGGGCTCGATGGCACAAATGTTCTGAAACGATCCTCACCGGGCTTCAAGATCGTTCCCGAGATTACTGTCGCACCTGACGACATTATTGTGGACAAGACTGCGAATGGCGCTTTCACCCATACCGACCTGGAACATGTGCTACGGGCGAAAGGCATCACCCATCTCCTCTTCTGCGGTTGCACGACTGACGTCTGTGTTCACTCTACGATGCGAGAAGCTGCAGATCGTAATTTCCAGTGCCTTCTCATTGAGGACGCATGTGCCAGTGGGGATGCGTATGCCCATCAGGCTGCTGTATACATGGTCACGGTCGAAGATGGGGTTTTTGGAGTGGTGGCCCAAGCAGCCGATGTAATTGCGGCCTTGAAGCGAACCACAAGCACCACACCGGCAACATAGGCGCTTTACAGGGAGTGTAGAGTAGGCCAGCCAAACGTCGTTCTTTATTACCGTCCGGCTTGACAACTTACCATCGATTATCGATAGTCGATAGATGGAACTTAGCGCACTATCGTCTTCCTCCAAACGCGATCAGGTTGTTCAATCTCCTTCGAGACGCAATATTGGGCGGAGAACTGGTGCCGGGTGAGAGAATCGTCGAATCCCGCATTGCTAGGCAGCTAAAGATTAGTCAGGCTCCCATACGGGAGGCCTTGGCACTGTTGGAGCGTCAGGGCTTAGTCGTCAAAGTTCACAACCGAGGCACCTTCGTTTCTCGCGTTCACGCCCGCGAATTACGCGAGCTCTTTACTTTGCGGTCGGTGCTGGATGCCTTTTCCGCCCGGCTTGCGGCCTCGAACGCGACTACTGAGGATATTCAAGAGTTGCATCGTTTACTCGGCAGGATGAAAACTGCGGAGAAAGCAGGTGATCTTGTCTCGTTGACGGATGCTCATCTGCAGCTCCATGAAGCCATCTACCGGATGAGCGGTCATCAACTTTTAGCAGATGTCTTCGCTCAGATTCACCCTCGCATGGCACTCGCGCTCACCTTCGCCGAAAACTTGTTCTCCTCGGAAGGTCGTGAGGCCGCCTGTCACGTTCCCCTAATAGATGCGATCGCAGCTCATAAGCCCGAACGCGCAGAAACAATTGCCCGCGACCTGGCACTTGGGTGGATCGATCAAGTGGTCGTTGAGAAAGAAGAGTAAGTAGAAGCCGGAAGGCGCAATGGTTCAGATCAATGCCTAGTAGGTTCAATGTCGCTCTGTCAGGTGACTTTCTCAATCCGGATGGAGAATTCGCTTTCCCAGGCTTTGATATCGAGGCATTGCAGAGGAACACTAAGATACAACTGCATTATCTTGAAAATTGCTCAGAGATTACAGCAGATCAGACGAAGGGCATTGACGCTCTCATTCTTTCGGGGCCGGGAATTACGGCTGATAGCTTTCATGTAGACGGCAGCCTTGCACTCATTGCCCGGTTTGGCGTGGGATATGATTCAATAGATGTGGAAGCATGCACAGCCAACAATGTTGCGTTAGTGATAACCCCCGAAGGGGTACGGCGCCCAGTTGCGGTTTCTATTCTCACCCACATCTTGGTTCTGACGCAAAGGTTCCTGCAGAAAGAACGCCTTTGCAGACAAGGGGCCAAGGGCTGGTCCCAGGTAACGGACTTTAATGGCATAGGCCTGGTTGGAAAAATCTTGGGTTCGATCGGTCTCGGAAACATCGCTCGGGAGATGTTTCGCATTACTGCGCCGCTTGAAATGAGGCCGCTTGCATATGACCCCTATGTCGATCCGGGTGTGGCAAGAGAGCTCGGCGTCGAAATGGCGGATCTCGAAACGGTCATCCGGCGATCTGATATTCTCACGGTGAACTGTCCCTTAACGCCCTCGACGCGCCATCTTCTCAACAAGGGACGCCTGAGTCTTATGAAACCCACTGCAATACTGATCAATACGGCGCGGGGAGCGATCCTCGGGCAAAATTCCAGAAAAGATCGTGAATAAGGACATCATTCACAAGCCGGCATGGCTCGCGAAGCTCCGCCGCTTTGCTTTACAAGGCAATGACCAGGTGGATACCCAGCAACTGGCGCAACAAGTATGAGTTTAAGGGAGGAACCAATGAAACGTGCAGAAACGACTTCAGGATTGACACGCCGACATTTATTGCAGAGTGGGGCAACTGCAGCTGTGGCGCTGGGACTATGGCCCTCTTTTCGCGCTTCTGCATTGGCACAAAGCTCGGTGATCCAATTCATGTCCTGGGAGGGATATGATTTTCCGGGACCCATGGAGGAATGGAAGAAAAAGAATGGTGTCGAGATCCAGTCGACCTACATGGGGTCGCATGACGATATCCAAGCCAAAATACTCGGCGGCGGCGGCGCTGGTCTTGATCTCATAACCTACGGCTCGTCCTATAAAGAGCTTTACCGTGAGCTGAAGATTTTGAAGCCTATAGACGAATCAAGAATTCCCAATTTGAAGAACCTGCTGCCTTTCTTTGCCTCAAACGTTCATCGTCGTATTCGACAAGGGACGCATTGAGCAGATTGGAACACCTAAATCCGTGACTTGGCGCAGGCCCGCGAAGTCACGGAATATGCAAAGTACCCCCCGCTCGGTAGCCGCGGCATGGGAACTCCTCGGAGTCTAAACTATCAAGAAACGCCACCAACCTTCGTTCTTGATGAGAACCGCAGAACTAAATGCTTTGTAATGATAGAAGCCCAAAAATCGTTTGAGGATGCGGCACGGATTGCCGCACTACCCACCGTCGACGGTCTCTTCATGGGTCCGTATGACCTTTCTCTGGCAAGGGGTCGCGGACAATATCAGGCGAGCGAAGCCGATCGCAAAGACGATGAACACATTGCTATCGCTGCCACATCGGCCAAAAAGCTGCTTGGAATGCCCGCCTTCCAACAGAGTGATTTCGCCTTTGCTCGCAAACATCGTGCACATGTTATTACTATTGCCGACGATATTTCCGTGCTTGTCGAGGGTTTGAAGGCCAAGCGCGAAACACACATTTCAACTTAGATCGCACTGGAGGCCATCGGGTGCGCGCTGATCCTGCACAACGCAGCTTTGCGGGCAGGTCGGGTGATCATTTGTTTCCTGCGCATTGACAGATTGGGTTCGCTTCCCTCAAGCTGTGGTGCCAATTGATTGTTGTAAAGGGAGGATAAAATGAGTGTGCTGAAAAGGCTTGCCGGGCTTGCTGGGGCGGTGGGCATCGCAATAGCGCTTTCCGGGTCTGGGCATGCCGCTGGAAAGCCTCTGACCATACTAGAATCAGTACCTGGTCTCACCTTTCCTTTCTTCGTTCATATGATGAACCAGATGAAATCGGAGGCGGAGAAGCTCGGTGATATTACTGTCATCGAGAGTGATGGGCAGGTGTCCTCGCCGAAACAGACCGCTGACGTTGAGGCCGCAATTACACAAGGCGTTGATGGGATTGTGATTAGCCCAAACGAAGTCGATGCTATGGCTCCAGCACTGCAAGAAGCCGTAGATGCAAAAATTCCGGTCGTAACAATCGATCGCCGCGTCGACAAAGTTCCCGGCATTTTAGCCCATGTCGGCGCAGACAACGTAAAAGGTGGCGAAGCGCAAGGGCAGCTTGTGATGAAGCTGTTTCCGAATGGCGCTACTATCATGAATCTGCAAGGCCAATCAGGAGCAAGCCCGGCCATTGATCGTAACAAAGGGTTACACAACGTGCTCGATCAAGCTGCAGACAAGTACAAGATCGTGTTTGAGCAGACGGCCGGTTTCGATCGGGCAAAGGGCCTGGCAGTCACGGAATCAGCTCTTACCGGCATGACCAATCCGCCTGACGTGATCGTTGCTGCCAACGATGATATGATTTTAGGCGCTATCGAAGCCTTGAAAGCAAGAAATCTGTCGGGAAAGGTCGTGACAATTGGTTTTGACGCCCTTCCTGAGGCGCTGGTGCAGATTCGTGATGGCACCTTAACCGCCACGATCGAACAACTACCAGGAGCGCAGAGCCGACTCGCGGTTGATACGCTTGTCAGTTACCTCCGGGACGGAAAAGAGCCCGAGAGCAAAGTTCAATTGCTCACTCCGATTGCGATCACGAAGGACAACATCAACGAGGCCGAGCGGATCGGCGAGGTTAAGTAGTCGATAAGAAGGCGCGCCGCTTAGTCGACGCGCCTTGCTCTGCCCTCTACAGCAAGCCGACGGGCCTAGAATGACCACACCTTCGTTGCGTGTGTCGAAAATCAGCAAAAGCTTTCCTGGCGTTCATGCCTTAGTTGACGTTAATTTGGAAGTCGCAAAAGGCGAAATTCACGCCCTACTTGGCGAGAACGGCGCCGGGAAATCAACGCTTCTAAAGATTCTTTCGGGTGCGCAGCCTCCTGATTCTGGAGAAATGGAATTTGCCGGACAGCCTCTGGTGCTCGCAAATCCACATGACGCACAACGTCTCGGGATTGTAACGATCTACCAAGAGTTCACGCTGGCTCCAAATATGACCGTTGCCGAAAACGTATTCATTGGCCGAGAACCGGGGTCTGGCGTTTTCGTCAATTGGAAGGAAATGGCATCCAGAACACGGAGCATCATCAAGAGCATCGGTCTCGACATAGACCCGATGACCCTTGTCCATGACTTGTCTGTTGCTGAGCAGCAGCTGGTGGAGATTGCTCGCGCGCTTTCGATGCAATCCCGTCTTATCATCATGGATGAACCGACGTCGGCGTTAAGCTCCAAAGAAGTGACCAAGCTATTTGGAATCGTGCGTGCTCTGAAGTCTCAGGACGTTAGTATCATATTTGTGACCCATCGCCTCGAAGAAGTATTGGAGCTCTGCGACAACTACACCGTTTTGCGTGATGGCCGGCAAGTGGGAAGTGGGCCCATCGCAGGAACAACTATCGATGATCTTATTCGAATGATGGTAGGTCGGCAGGCGAATGCTCTGTTTCATCACGAGCACCACTCGACCGCTCGTCCTGAGGTTGCCCTATCTATTAAAGACCTAAGTCGCCGCGGCAACGCACGTGACCCACATGCCACCGTTCTCGACAATGTATCATTGTTTGTCCGCAAAGGGGAGATCCTTGGCCTTGCTGGATTGGTTGGAGCAGGAAGGACGGAACTGGCCCGCGCAATCTTTGGCGCCGATCCATTTGCTTCCGGCCAAATATACATTGGCAAAAAGCTAGCAGTTATTGCGTCTCCTCAAGACGCCATAAGAAATGGTATTGGCTTGGTACCAGAGGACCGAAAGCAACAGGCACTATTCCTTTCCTTGGCGATCAAGATGAACGTGAGCATGGCTTCACTTAGCCACCTTAAAAGTTGGGAGCTGTTCGTCGATGAGCGTGCGGAAGAGCAGATGGTGGAGGAATTTCGCCGAGCGTTGAATATACGGATGGCTGGACCACGGCAGCTTGTAGCCAATCTGTCAGGAGGAAATCAGCAGAAGGTTGTGCTGGCTCGCTGGCTAGCGCTGCGACCGCAGGTGCTGATCGTCGATGAACCAACGCGGGGGATCGATGTTGGGGCAAAGGTCGAGGTTCACAACTTGCTTTTCGAAATGGCAGCGTCCGGTATCGCAATTATTGCTATCTCCTCTGAGCTGCCAGAGATCCTGGCCATAAGCGATCGAATCGTGACAATGCGGGAGGGTAAGGTGACGGGAGAAATCGATCGCGCAGCAGCCACTCAGGAAATTCTTTTGTCTATGATGACCGTCGGAGCATCAAAGGCGGCTTAGAGGAAAACACCAATGGTCGATGCCAAACTACCTGCGGTCACGCCAGTCAAGTTTGACGCATTCGACTTTTTAGCACGCTTCGCGCCATTGATCTTCTTGATCGTCCTTATGGCAGTTTTCGCCATTATGGAGCCGCGATTTTTGTCATCTTTAAATCTGTTCAATGTGATGCGTCAGGTCTCGATTGTTGGCCTCCTCGCTCTCGGAATGACATTTGTCATTCTCACAGCCGGCATCGACCTCTCGATTGGGTCACTTCTGGCGTTTGCTGGCTTAGTAGCTGCCGCCGTCTCGAAAGGCGGGCTGTCGAATCGATTCACCGTCGGTGAAGGGCAAGACGCATTGGGATACGCTTGGTACCTTGCTGCTCTTGCCGCCATCGGGGTCGGGATAATAGGCGGCTACTTGCAAGGCTTTGCCATAACTCGGCTGAAGGTTCCGCCATTCGTTGTGACTCTTGGTGGGATGTCGGCTTTCCGCGGAGCTGCTCTGTTGTTTGCGGCAGGCGGGCCGATTAGCGGCTTCGAACCCAACATGGTTTGGTGGGGTCAGGGGAAAATCGGTCCGTTGCCGCTTTTAGGTTGGCAAATTCCTGTGCCGGTAATCATCTTCTTGTCCTTTGCAGTGTTAGCGCATGTGGTCCTTCGCTACACGAGGTATGGGCGACAGGTCTACGCTGTCGGAGGTAATTCGGAAGCCGCAAGACTCTCCGGATTGAATGTTCGAGCGGTGACCACCAGTGTCTATGTCATCATGGGATTTTTCGCGGGCCTTGGTGCATTTGTTTTGGCAGCGCGTCTGAATTCCGCTGAGGCCGTCGCCGGAACGGGCTATGAACTAACCGTTATTGCATCGGTGGTGATTGGAGGCACGAGTCTATTTGGCGGAGTTGGAACGATTTTTGGCACAGTCATTGGTACCATTCTTATTGGCGTTCTCCTAAATGGACTTGTGTTGATGAACGTTTCTTCATACGTCCAGCAAATCATAATCGGTGTAATCATCGTTCTTGCAGTTGCGTTCGACACTTTTGCGAAGTCGCGGAGGCGAACGAAGTAGCTAGGCTTGGTAGTAAGTCCTTGCTGACATAAGCACTGTGCATGTTGATGTCTTTGCTGTGCAATAAGCAGACATGTCCCCGAGAGGGACTCGCAAGCATCCATTTTCTCGGCAAAATGCCGAAAAAGGAGTTTTGGATTTTTGAATGCTAGCTTGCGGAAAAGAGGCATCGATGCTGATGCATTATTCGGTTGCGCTCGTCCTCGCTATCACAGCCTGGTCCAGCCCCTCTCAGGCTCAGCCAATCCCCTGCGGTATGCCGGAAAGTGGCACTGGTGACTGGCAGATTGGAACTCCAGCAGCCGGGGGCATTGAGCCACGGTCTCTGTGTGCGTTGATCAACAAGCTAAACATGCTTAATCCCAATATTCACAGCATCCTTGTTGTCCGCCATGGCCGACTGGTTTTTGAACACTATCGTGAGGGCTGATCAGAAATGGGGAATACCCTTAGGAAAGGTCGTACACGGCCCCACTGTCAAACATGACGTCCGATCTGTGAGCAAGAGCGTAATTTCGCTGCTCATCGGAATTGCTCTGGATCATAAGCTGATAGCGAGCATTGACGAGCCTGTGTTCAGGTTCTTTCCTGAGTACGCATCGCTTCGTACCCCTGCCAAGGAGTGGGAGAGGATGACATCGCTACTCTGATGGGAACCGCACTCCAACCCGGTCGCCCCGTCGCCCGGGCCCTTTAGCGATTAGGTTGCCTGCTGCGTTATTGCGCAGCTGCCCCATTGCGGCGATTCGATGCGAGCCAGGATCGCACGGGCAAGCTCGCTAAGCGAAGGATCGCGCGCGCCCATCACGAGAACGAGATCGCCCGGCCTTACTTCTTGTGCGACCCGACCCACGAGCCAATCGCGTGAGGGCGCGAATTCGGCGTTCGTACCGAGCGCCGCGATCTCCGCCACGATGTCTGCCGACGAGAAATCGCGTGTCGCAGTGCCGCCCGCGTAGAAGACTTCGAGCATGAATAGACGGTCGTCCGGCCTAAGCTCACGCGAAAAGGTCGCGACGAAATCGCGGCGCAGGAAACGGGTTGGCCCGTAGCCGTGCGGCTGATAGATCGCGAGCACGCGCTGCGCGCGAAGCTTCGCTGTCCTGATCGCGGCAGCGATCTTCTCTCCATTGTGGGCGAAATCGTCGATTACTTCGACGCCGCGCGCCTTGCCAACAGTCTGGAAGCGCCGCCCGATACCCGCGAAATCCGCAAGCGGCCCCGCCATATCTTCGAGCCCCGCGCCGAGCACGCGACAGGCGGCGATCGCGGCAAGCGCATTTGCGACATTGTGGGCGCCGGGTACCCGCAGCGCGAAGTGCGTGTCCCCCACGCGGAACCGGCTTGAGCCGGGGCCAAGCTCGACATCCTCCCCGCGAATATCGGCGCGCGGGCCGAATCCAAAACGAAGCGCGCCAGCTGCGAATTGATCAAGATTCTCGGCGTCGCCCACCGCCAGCGCCTCACGCGTGCGAGCTCGCAACGTGGCGAACATCGCCGCGACCACTACCATCTCCTTGTGGTCGCGCTGAAGATTGAGGATCACCCCAATGGCGGGCGTGTAACGCACGAGCGAGCCGTCGCTCTCGTCGGCTTCGACCACGAGCAGGTCAGATCGTCCTGCCCACGCATTGCCGGGTAGACCTTGCGTCGACAATTCGGGCAGATCGGCGCCGGCAATCACTGACGGAGCGCGACCCATGCCGCTCAGGATGGCGAAGATCATCGCCGTCACCGTCGATTTACCGCTGGTTCCGGTCACAGCGATCGAGCGATGGGCGGCGACGAAATGCGCGAGCAGCTCCGAGCGATGAATGATGGGAATGTCGAGCGCACGAGCCGCGACGACGTCAGGTACTTGGTCTTCGACGGCCGTTGAGACAACGAGCGCGGCGCAGCCGGGACCAAGCCCGCTCCCGTCCTGCGGTAGCACCTGGCAGCCGAGCCGCTCCAGCTGGGCGCGCAAGGTCGCGCGCTCGCCGCGGTCGAAGGCGCGGTCGCTGCCGCTCGCTTTGCCACCGATCATCATCTGGAACTGGGCGAGCGCGCTCATGCCCGCGCCGCCGAGCCCCGCGTAGTGGAAGCGGCCTTCGCCGCGTGGGTCAGGGATGCATCGCGTATCGGGCGCAGCGACGAATACGAAATCACCTTCGCGCAGGCAAACAAAAAGCTCACACACGCCCTCATTCGAGAAGCGCACGCAGCCATGCGACACGGGCCGGCCAAGCAGGCTCTCGTGATTTGTGCCGTGCAAATAGATGTAGCGCGCAAGCGAGTCGCAGCCGGGCCCGCGATTGACGCCATCCTCGAGCCCCTCAAGGGTGAGAATGCGTGTCAGAATCAGATCGTCTTCGCGCGCTTCTCCGCGCCACGTCTCGCCGGTCGGCGCACGCGAGACGAACACGGTGCCAGGCGCCGCATCCTCGCCAATCCGCGCTCGTATACGGTGCCATCCCGGCGGGGTGCGAAAGGAACCCTCCACGCCGCCGATTCCAGCGCGCGCTGTGGAGATGGGCCACGCAGCGGTTGCATTTCCCTCTTCCAGCCAGACAGCAATCTGTCGTTCGGCGTCGACCACGAGCAGCCGCTTAGGCAGCTCAACCGGAGCGCCCAGGCGCTTAAGGCCCCGCAGCGCAAGATCGAGCGCGCGAGCTTGGAACGATGGGTCGGGCGGAGCAGTCACGTGCGCATTCTGCCATAAGGAGCATGTGGACCGTCACTCTCTTGTAGTCTGTCGTCAATGCACATTCCACTTCGTCATTCAGCGCAACTGCCATGACGAAGTTCATGATTGTCTCGGAGATAGGATCCCGGAAGATGTGCAGCCAACCAGGAATATGGCAGCGCACGTCAGCATTATACCGATAAAGCTAGCGTGGCTCGATAGCCCGCCAAGACAGTCCAAACTGCGTCAAAATGGTGAGGACGGTAACTTGGAAGGTTCGCCAATCGCCGACATAGAGATGCGGGTGGCCGAGTAAAAAGGCACGAGATCACACCGTGCGGTGCTTCCGGCGCAAAATTCTACAAAGCTGGTGTGGATGTTCCGCAAGGTAGTGGCCTGAGACAAGCTTGCTGTGAAACGAGGATGATCCTCAACTTTGATATTTCCAGCAGCAAATACTTTGAAGCCATTGCTTACCGGACCGGGCCGATTTTCAAATCTGATGTCGGAACTCGAAATTGCGCTCAACCGGTCGGGTACCCGATCGGGGCTGTGCACGGACCTCTTGGCGGTCATGAGGACGGCGCGAATGGGTTTGGAGACAGGCCTGTGACTACTGGCAAGTTTGATGCCCGGGACGGTGGATAGACGGTCAACGTGATGGTTAGCTTGCCTTCGGTATTCAATCGTCATTGCAACAATAGTCGCTTTTGAGTTGCTCATCCCGGAAACCACAAAAGGCCTGCCGCCTGCTTGGGTCGCAGCAGCAGACATGAGCAACACTGCTGCAATAGTTGCCGCAAACTTTAAGTTCAACATTGTGACATCCCCAACAATCGTGTCCCGATGAATAAAATTGCATGTCAGTATTGACAAAGAGTTCAGACGCGCTTGGCATATCTCGGAACGTAAGATGCCGCGCAGCATCGTGCGACAGCCAGCCTGAACAGCCAGAGCGTCAAGAAAGGATTCTAGTTGAAGCGGATAGCAGCAAATTGTGGACGATTGGTCGACCAACCCGCTACGAGCAACGCGAAGAAATTGTTTACCAAGAAACACAATGGAGACATTCTACCAACAGTGATCTCCGTGTGACTGAGCAACAATCACTATGGCAAGAGGAGTACGAGTAGGCTGGTAGCTGCGCCAAGGGGCGTTCGACATAGGCCTCTGCCTTCTTCAACGCGCTCTCTCGATCTTTAGCGATAGATGCCCTCAGAATGAACGCAGATAGCATGTGCGCCGATTACAAAAGAACGTAAGCGGCGGGTTTCCCCTCATAGCTTGACCTACCGAGCGACATCATTGACAGCCCTTGCGCTGCTCCATTTCTCTGAGGGTCGCTACATTTTCCTTTTCAATCTCACTCAAATTCAGCTCGGAAACTGAATTCGACAAGCAATGGCTATTGTCGAAATTGGCACGGCCACGAGCACTTTGAAAGCAGTAGCCCCTCTGGTGGAAAATTGTGTTGCGTACCAGCCAGAGGTTTTCACACGAAAAGTCTTCGATCTGCTCTTCCGAAATGGGATCCTTATGTGGGCAGCCGATGTTTTCGTAACATTGCGGGCTATCCATTGTTGCCGATATTTGTGCCGTGCGTTCCACCTCCTTGGGCTGTTCCCGAGAATCGTCGCTTGATTTGGAAAGCTCAACCACCAAATCTGCATTCGCCACCTCGGCTGATCCCACCGCTAATATAACCGCAGCCACAACGCACCTTAGCCCTATCGCTGCTGCCCCGCTCAGTTCGCGATAATCCATAGTTCATCTCCTATCCGAAGATGCACATAGTAACAAATTGCAGACGGCTATCGAGGCCAAGCTGAGTCTTTTACCTCGTCACCGCTAGTCGAATTACGGTCTGCCGGCTGGTCTTCCCTGACAGCGTGCATTAGCACTAGATCGTGATGAACCGTGGCTCACTGGGTTGTAGGCCTCGCACTCGTCAAGAACCAAAGACAGGATGAAGCCTGTCGCTTAATGGAACGAGCCGCTTTGACCAGCCCAGGAAGTGCTGATATCGCAACAATCAGAGGCGTGTGTCTTGTACATGCCGGACGTTACGATGGCGCGACCTCATGGCTCACTCTCGGCGCGGGCCTCGATCCTTTTCAATCGGCTTTGGAGGTTCTTGGAATGGCACATTTCCTCAAGCATAGCTTCCGCGAAGCCACTGCTGAGTTTGAGAAAATCGTCGATGCACCGTCATGGATTCACGCTTTCATTGCGGCGTGTAACGCAAAACCTGGAGCGGGCGATGGGATTCGAACCCACGACCCCAACCTTGGCAAGCGAGATATTGTGACGTTACAGTACTTTGCAGCAGTAACCGCGACTATTCGGAATTGCACTGGATTCCAAAAAGAGTGTTGTCCGAACCACTCCGAGTGGAAGCGTGGAACTGGATGAATTGCTGTGGAAAGCTGTTCAGTCATGTGCAGGCAGGAAACGGTAACCCGCAAGTAACCCGCAAGCTTAGGACGGGGTCTGGGCATGCGATCATCAGTCTTCAAGCCACGTGTAAGAGCCTCGGTTTTCCGCGCAGCATCCGATTTTCAGACGCATCGTTGCTCTTGCCAGACCTGTGAGGTCCGCTTTTGAGGCGAAAGCAGACGTAAAGCTGACACTGTTGCCCGTCCGCTTTTGACCCTCAGCGGACACTGAGCAAG
>Ga0209382_10003921_pt1 | contig 20294 bp, 21 predicted proteins | sample SoiMetdeltSBSDD5_FD_187599 | JGI IMG/M metagenome (GOLD analysis project Ga0209382, IMG submission 187599) | Bulk soil microbial communities from a Populus tree surrounding site in Tennessee, USA - Soil MetaG P. deltoides SBSDD5 (SPAdes) (version 2) | ecosystem: Environmental > Terrestrial >... | reverse complement strand
CCCAGCTGATGCCCGACCGGCGACTACGCGTCAGCCCCCGCATCGTCAAACGCGCCATATCCAAATACCAAGCCCGCGGCCCCAACATCAACCGCACCAGCTACAAAGCCACCCTCAACATCGACATACTCGCCCCACCAGACAGCCCTTGACACCAGGCCAAATGCCTTATCTACACGGCCTTGGGTCTAGTTCGCTTCCGCTGACAACTTGCCACCCCGCCGTCTAGCTTGTTCGCTTGTTGCTGCCAAGGGGGAACCATTTCGAGCATTGCGCCTAGTTGCCGAAGGATCGCGTCCTCTTCCGGGGTTTGCTTCACCTGATCACGTTAGATGATCGATTAGTCCGACGCGGTCGATTTTCTACCGGGGTGGCGCTCCGCGCGACGACGTTGCGTGAGGCGGGTCCGCGCCTGGTTGCCTTCGGTGCTGCTCTTGCGCCGGTGGTGCCAGTAGCACATGGCCCGCAGGTTGGCGTTGCTGTGGTCGTTGCCGGGCTTGATGTGGTCCACATCGACGCTGGCCAGGTGCAGCGGCTTCCGTCGCTCATCGTGACGGTGCAGCGGTGCCCATCGCGGTTGAGGATGCGGGCGCGTCGTTGTGGCCAGTCATGCGGCAGCTCGCCCCGCCGGTCACTGCCGGTCCATGGCCGGCGAAGTTCATCCATGCGGAGCACCTCGTTCGTACGCAGGAACCGAGATGCCGAGATGGATGCCAGCGTGCCAAGATTACTGTTCGTGAACATCGGTCTTAGGTTCGACGTCGACTCTGTCGATCATCAGGTCTTGGTGAACTTCGGAGATCTGCACCTTCACCCAGGAGCTGGGTCTCATGGTCTCCATCTGACCGCCCGGGTGCCGCGGCATGAGTTGACAGGCGGTTTTCTCTATCTTCAGGGCGAAGCCACGCTCGTCTGTGATGGACCGCGTCCTCGTCGATGGCTGTGCGCCTGGGCCTTCACCGAGCCAATCCTGCTTCGGCCCGCCGACATCGAAACCAGTGGCCAGATTGTTTTGCCGATTTCTGATGAACAGCTTTGGCTGGTCGAGGACATACGCCGCGGCAACGACTTCACGATCGAACTACGTGTCAATGCGTCACTTGTATTCGGTGGCAGAACGTATCCGATGATCAATCCTCAGCAATATCCTCTTCGGGTCGACCGCGAGATGTGGTTACGACAGCTCGCGGGCATCGAACGGATGGCGCACTTCACGGTGGCTGTGCCAGCCGTTGGCGACGGCCTGTCCGGCATGGCGTCAGTGGTGCGGTTCTTGCGCGAGGCCGAAGCGGAATATCGCAACAGCCGGGACCGAGAGGCGGCGGTGGCGCTGCGGCGCGCGGTGGATCGTTTCCGCGAGATCCATTCCATCCCTAGCGAGAAATCGTTCAAGGACGTTCCCGCTCAGCAGCGCGACAAATTGCAACGGTGGGCAAATGCCTTTCATGCGGTCCTCGGCATTCTTAACGCGGCACCCCACGGTGACGAAGTCACGGAAAAGATCGACTTCGATCGCCGCGATGGGCAAGCCCTCATAGCGATGTCGTTCGCGCTCCTCGGCCGCGATTGGAAGTAAACCTCGAAGGTCAGATCCGTGGATGTCAAAGACCGTATCGAGACTGACCCAGTTTCGTTGGCGGAGGCGGAGGTTCGACAGCGGCAGCTGTAACCGAGCGAAGCCACCTGCGATGCTGCCCTGCCGCTTCCTCGCACACAAGATCGAGGGTCACGTTCGTCGGGGTATCGTGGTGCCACTCAAGGTGTGCGATCACCTCGACCACGGCACCTTGGGCAACATCCGTCCAGATCTGTTCTTCAAGGCGGTCGTAGTCACCGAGACTTTGGGCCAGCGAACGAACGTCCTTACCTCGCGCTGTGATCTTCACGGTCCTCACCGGCTGCCCGCTCACCATCTGGATCTTTATCCTCGCGAAGAACTCGCCATGGGTTTCGAGATGAACCTCCGTAACCGTGAAGATCGGCCCAGATGCTTCATCGGATTCGGCTCGACGCTCCTCGTACTCGCGTCGGCTCAGCGCAACCTGCTCCTCCGCCGCGAGGGCCTGCCTATCCGCTGAGACGGCAGCGTTTTTCGCGATACGGGTCTGCCGCACGGTGGTAACCGCACCGACTACAGCCACGACCGCCGCCACGACCGAGACCCAGGTTTCCGCTGACCAGTTCATCACAAGATAGATCATCGCACCCGCTGACCACAGCCGCGTGATCAGCTGCTGAGCAGTAGGCGGAGGGCGAGGCTGGCCTGCTGCGGCACCACCCCGTTGCCGAGCAAAGTCGCCGAGGCGACAAAATCGCGCGCCAGGGTATCGTCGTCCGTTCGGGTCACCTGTGTTTCGTCCTGTCTGTGAAAGGTGTTGGTACCTAACTGGTGGGGCCGTTCCCTGCCACACGCGACTGGGTAACCCGGTCCGCGCCAAGGGATCAGCGCGGCGGCGGCAAGCATTGCGACGCCGACCATTCCTTTTGAGCGCGAGCGCCTCGCGGATCCTCATCGCCGCTCCGGCCGCACCCACGTGCTGATCTCCAGCTGGCGTTGCGCTTCGTCGAGCGTCTCCATGGGTGGTTCGGCGGGCTGACCGATCACCTGGCCACACCACTGGCCGCCGCTGCACCAGACGCGGGCGACGATGCCCTGGTTGTCGTAAAGCTGCATTTCGCCGTTAGGCGCGTTAGGCGCGCGGAGCCAGGTGCCCGGCCGCTGTTTGGCGACAGTTCGGCCTTCGAGCAGACGCTCAGCCCGCAACACGAGCAGTGCGTCGCGGACGGTGTGGAGAGAAGCGTCGAGCTGCTCGGCCAGCTTGGCGGTGGGTGGCAACCGGTCCCCGGGCTGCAGCTTGCCCGATTTGATGCGGGACCGGAGGGTGTCAGCTACCTCCTCGTACTTGCTCACACCTCAGCTCCTCCTGGGGGCAGCGCGGACAGCCGCGTGGGTCGTCGATGGGGTGATGGGGACCGTTCCAGGCGTGCTCGCAGGGGTTTGGATACTGGCAACGGTCGTCTTTGGGGTGGTGTCATCGCATCGAGGCCATCAGCTCGACGATGTCGTCTGCGGTGGGCCGCTGTGAGGGATCGATCGCCATCATCGTGCTGATGGCGTGGGCCTATGCGCGGCCAGTGATCCGGCAGTGGGCGGCGGCGTGCCGGGTCGGTGATCGCGCGGTAAATCTCACCGCAAGTCGGATCATCGGTGTCATACCTTGCGGGCCAGTGTCCGGTCCACGCCCGGTGCAGGGTTGCGCCGAGCATGTAGATCTCCGCGGCGGTGGTGAGGAAGACGTCGTGGTCGTCTCCGGTGCCGAGGATCTCGGCCGCGATCTCGGGTGCGGTGACGTCAGGCAGAGCACCGCGGTAGCACACGCTTGGCAGGAGTCCATCGTCCGGGCCCTGGGCAAACCCGTAGTCGAGCAGCTGCGCGGGGCCAGTTGGCGGGCACAGAATCGTGGCGGGTTGCAGGTTGGCGTGTCGCCAACCCATCTGGTGCAGCCGCCGCACGGCGAGTGCGGCCTGGCGTGTCGCGTCGATCGCGGTCGCGCGCTCGTGCGGGCCGTCGCCCTCCCGGACACCGGACCACATCTCGTAGATCGTCGGCGCGTCAGACCAGCCACTGACAAACCACGTACTAGGAGAGTCGCGCCGCTGAGCACGAAATCGACATCCCCGACCCGCCGCAGGACGACGATCTCCCGGATGACGAGCACATCCGCCGGAAAATGGGCGTATCGGAGCGCGAGCGCGCGACCGTCGGTCAGCGTGAGCCTCCACAGCGGGAGGTGGCACCGATCTTGCATCGGCGTCGCGTCGGTCACGTCGAAGGGCAGCGTGATCTCGTTTGGGAGCATGCGAAGGAGGCCTTCCGATCTTCGTGAGGGTTGGTGCCGGAACAGCACCGTTTCGGTCCGGAACGTCCTACGCGTTCGCCGGGCATGCGGTCAGCTTGGTCAGTGAAAGCAACTCGGACAGAGCCGCCTGGAGGTATTGCGCCATAGACTGCGGCAGTTGCGTAGTGACCACGTCCGACCAGTGGTTGAAGGCCGGTATGAGGCCGCGTAAGGCTTCGCGGCTGGCGAAGAATGCCACGGCATCACCGGAACGGTGAGCGCGCCGCACCAGCGATCGAAACGCGACGATCGTGTCGGCGGCCAGGACGAACACCGCCGGAGGGCCGGGCGGGTTTGGTGCCTGCCCGGACATCATCGCCTCATGGCTGGCGAAAGTGACGTTGACCAGATGTGGCAGTTCGGGTGCGATGGCTACCAGTTGTTGACCGAGCCTGATCCTGTCTGGAGCGAACCGCGGCGCGTCATGAAGCAGGGCGGCCGCCGCCACCTCCGGCCCGATGCCGGGCACGTGGCGGGTCAAGGTTTTCGCCACCCGAATCGCGTGCCGCAGGGCGGGTGCGTCGTCGATCGTGTGGCCGCTGCATGGCTGCTGGGCGAGTTCCAACGCCGCGTTCACTACCGGACTCCGTGGTGGGGTGAGCACCGCCCCGCGGTCCCGGCCTGTCTCCCGTTGATGTGGTTCAGCCGTTGGAGGCCTCGCCGTACGAGGTGAACCTGGCGGCGCGGCGCCCCCCATGTCGAGCAGTTCCTCGGCGAGCTGACCGACGGCGTCGACGTCCGGCATCACCGTGGTATCTGTCGCTTGCATCGTGCTCCTTCCTTGCCATCTCAGGGAGGTCCAATGTGGACCGCGCTGGGGAGGGGGCACGGGTGGTGGACTTCGTTGCCCCCTCCTTGATCGCCGCGAGCGCCCGTTGGGCTAGCCGGCGATGCGGGACCAGTCGCGGAAGTAGTCCAGGATGAAGTTGCTCATGCTTGTCACCTCCCGTCTGCGTTCGCCGTGTCTGTATGTGCCCGCGACCCTGACGACCCGGCCGTCTTTGACGAAGACCGCCAGCGCGCCGCTGATCCACAGGTGGGTGCCTGGCTGCAGCACGGCCGCGCCGGTGTCGGCGTTGACCTGTTCGGATCGCCGATCTGGTAGAGGTGTGCGAAAGCGTGGATGTCGGGTATCGACTCCACTGCCGCGACGGCCGAGTACGAGTCGTCTGAGTCGACGGACAGCTGGCGCAACAAGGCGGCCGGGTCGCCCGACGGTGGCGGGCGTAGGGTGTCGGCCGGTGTGGTGTATTCGGCCGTGTCGGGTTGCGCGGAGCGAAAGTCGGTGTGGCCGACCAGGCGCACGCTGAAGTCCGCGCGGTTGATGGAGGGCAGTTTCCACGTGAAGGTCCAGGTGCGGCGGCTGGCCGGGTCGAACCAACGCTGTTCGCGCATCGGTGTGATGCCCTCGCCGCCGCTGGCCCATGTCTCGACTGATCGATGCTCGAAACGTCCCTGAGCTTCGGACGCCGCGAGGATGCGGGCGGCCGCGTCGACCAGCGTGGGTTCAGGTGCGGCTCGCAGACGTGCCGGGCCGACCGATGCGGCCATGTGTTGCTGGCCGGTGTCGGACGGGCCCGTGTCGGTGATCAGGGCCGCTGCGCCGGTCACCGCGAGTACAGTGGCACTGGCGACAATCGCGGTCCAACGCCGCCGGCACGGCGGCGTACCGGTCGCCCGGTCCGGTATCAGGTTGTGCATCGGTGTTTCCTGCCTGTCTTTTCGGTGTCGGTTGTGGTCAGGTGACGGCTTGGGGACGGGCGCTGCTGCACGCCCGTCCCCAGCCGTTGGGAGCAGCACTACGGCGACGTGCGAACCGAACCGTGCCGTGGTGCTGTGCCGCCCGGCCGCGTCGGGGGGTGTTGGCGCGGTCCGGCGGCTTCTCCTCTGGGGAAGCGTTTGGGTGGGTCGTGCGGCTCTGTTGATTCGGCGTGCCGGGATGCGTGAGCTGGTGCCGCCGTATGCCGGGCGGTCACTGCCAAGCCGCTCAGGTGTTTGCCGATCAGGGGGTCCCGGCGCCGCTGCAAGCGTCGGCGCTATTGGATATCCAGTCCGGCGCGATCACGGCTCCCCGCCATGTGCGCTGTCTGAAACGTGCGGTGTCGGGATTCGCTTTGCCTAGAGTGGGTTGCGGCACCGGTTGGCGTAGGGCTCCGATGTTGCACGGGCGGTTTCCTTTCTCCGGGGCGGCTAGTTGCTGGCTCAGCTGGTGGCCACGTTGAGGTAGACCGTGCCGCCGCGCATTTCGACGCAGACGCTGCCGTGGTAGAGCGGCGTGCGCGCGTCGGCCTCGAAGCGCTGGCTGTAGCGCCAGTCGCCGTCCGCGGGCATGTAGGGGCGCAGCTGGTCGCTGAGGTGTTCGCTCCAGCAGTCCGGTGCGGGTTGCCAGGTGTAGCCGCCTGTAATGGTTGCGAGGTCGGCCGGGTCCAGCTCGACTAACGCTTGGATCAGCGTGTCGGATGGTCCGGGGACCAGGGAGTCACCGCCGATCACCCGGCATTGCCAAACAGAGCTGCTTATGTGGCCAAGCTGGGGGAAGCGTTTGCGCAGCGGTTCAAGGTCGGTGCGCACCGGCGCGGCGGCCATCGGATGACCTTGTGCGCCTGGTGCGATGTTGTCGGCGTGGGCGCGTCCGGCCAGCGTCACGGCGGTCGAGACCGCCAGCAGGACAAGACTTCTCCGCATGATCGATGTCTTTCAGTACGCTAATGAGGTCTGGAGTGGACAGTGCCGGGCTGGGCGGTGGTGAAACACCGACATCGGCGGGCACCCCGACTTCAGGCCCCCGAGCGGGGGTGAACATCGATGCATTCCCAAGACAACACCAGCGGGACAGCTGGGTCGAGGTCATCGATGCTTACGCGATGCGATGTAAGCATCGAGTGGCTGGCGTATACGCGTTTGCCTGCCAAAGCGTGAGGTGACGAGGTGGAAGCCAGGTGGCTTGCGTATTCTGCGCCGGTGACCGAAACGGTGAGGCGCGAGCGGGTGGCACTCGTAACTGGCGGCAGCCGCGGGTTGGGGTTTGCGACGGCGGCCCATTTGGCCAGCACGGGATGGTCGCTGGCGTTGACGGCTCGTAGCGAGGAACCGTTGCGGCGGGCATCGCGCGATCTTCGAACCCGATTTCCGGTGCAGGTTGTCGAGCGCGCGGTTGATGTCACCGATCACGCTGGCATGACCACGTTCGTCGCTGACATCGGCTCAACTTTGGGCGATCTTCATGGAGTCGTCGCCAACGCTGGAGGCGGGCGAGGCACCAGGCTCGCCGACACTGATGCCGATGCCTGGGCCCGCACTCTTGATATCAACCTCGTGTCGGCGATGCTGACACTACGGGCGGCGCTGCCACAGCTGGAGCGCACGGGCGGGTCCGCAGTGCTGGTGTCGTCCATCTCGGGATGGAAACCGGCGCCTGGTTTGGCTTACGGCGCCGCCAAGGCGGCGCTCATTCACGCCGCCGCGGTGCTGGCGCGTGAACTTGGCCCGCATAGTGTTCGGGTCAACGCCGTGGCACCCGGGTCGATGCTGGTGCCCGGCCGGGCGTGGGACCGCATGCGCACCGCGGATCCAGCCGCGTACCACGCGTTCGAGCAGGAATTTCCCGGTGGCAAACTCATAGACCCGGCGGATGTGGCGCCGGTGATCGGGTTTCTGTTGTCCGACTCGGCCCGCGCTGTCAATGGCGCGATGATTGCCGTGGACGGTGGCCAGAACACGCCGTCCGCATACGGCTACTAGATCATGTGCCGAAACCAGGACCAGACCGGGCGAGAAGCCGATCAGCTTCGGCGTTGAACGCCATCACGGCGTCCTCGAGGTCGAATGGTTTCAGGTGATGTTGGAAGCGGCGTAGCTCTCGGGCGCTGCGCTGGCTTGCGATGCCAGTCATTTGGTGGACAGCGGCGCGGCCGGCGTCCAGTGCCCCTTCCAGGTCGGGCTTGTTGCCGTTGAGGCGCGATGACGCCAGGACCAACAAGTTGATTGCCCGCCGGCGGCCTTTTCCAACCGATCCCTGCACCGCCTGCCCGGCGAAAATACCCGCCGTGCGGTGATCGCCTATGATGCTCAAGCATTGTGCGGTCTCGCCGGCCAGGTAGCCGGCGTCGAGCCAGCGCACCCATTCACTTTCGGTTTCTGGTCCCCGGCTCGCGTCCAGCGCTACCTCCGCCAGGTGCACCTCGCGCGCCGACTTGGCGCTGTCGCCCATGGCGGCAAGGGCACGCGCGGCCATGGCGTGGATGCGCATCATCCCCAGCGGGTTCGAAGCTTTCCGGGCGGTGGCGAGCCCGACATGCGCGAGGTTCAGGGCCTCATCGGCGTGACCCAACGTCGTTGCCAGGTGCGACATGCCGGCGAAGATCTGGCCGGCCAGCACCATGTCGCCGCCTTCCAGGCACAGCCTCAAACCTTGTGTCATATACCGTTGCGCGAGGCCGAATCCTGCCTGGTCATAGCACATCCAGCCGCACATCGCGCAGAGCTTGGCGGCCAGCGTCGTCAGCTCCCGGCGCTCGGCGTCGCGTACGTCGGTGTGCAGGCGTGGAAGGACCTCGTGGTTGAGAAAGTGCACGGCGGTGCTGCGCGCGAATCCGCCACCGAAACGATTGTCGAGCTCGTCAAGTGCGTCGATCATTGCGCGGGTTGCATGGATGCGGTGCGCCGATGATTGGCCGGATTCGCTTCCCGTATGCGATGTGGTCAATGCGAGCAGCCAGTCACGCTGCAATCCCACCAGTGGCAGGGCGGCAAACGGCGCCGATTTCAGCAGGCAACGGCGTGCCGAGTCCATGGAGCTCATCTCGCTCAAGAGGACGACGGCCTCGGTGAGGCCAGGACTCAAGCGTAGCGACTGCTGCTCCCACGATTCGGCCCCCTGGTTCCCTTGGTCGCTGATCTGGGCGTACAGCTGCAGGAGTTCTCCGCCCGCGCCTAACACCTCGTCGCACAGGCGAACCACGTTCTCGTCGGCCGGCCGTGTCGCCAGTTCCAGATGGTTGAGGGTTGACGCGCTGCTCAGCACGAGCGGGGCCAGCCTTGCCAAGGAATATCCGCGAGCTCGGCGCCACCGCCGTAGTTCGGCGCCGAACCGGTGCGCGGCCGAAATGCCTGGTATCAAGGCCCGCGGCTGTTGACCCACTCGCCTTCCCCCTACAGCGAATCCGGTGTGTGGCTTGCTGCCGCAGCGGCTCGCCTCGATGCTGGCGTCGCGATGCAGTCGAGCGCGATCAAATTGGCTGCCAGGCGCTCGATGTGCCTGGTGCAGCGCAGTCCTCCGACGGCGATGCCGCGCATTCCCGCCCGGTTGACCAGCGCGCGGACGAGCTCCAGCGCTGGCTGGTCGTTGCTGGCCACTAGCACGTCGGTGTCCAGCTTGGCGATGGTGGTGTCGGCCAGCATCAGGGCACTGACATGGTGGAAGGCCGCGACGACGCGGGACGTGGGTAGCAGTAGGGCCATCTGTTCGGCCGCGCTGCCCGCTGGCGTGGGGAGAAGGTGCGGGCGGCCTAGCGTATCCCAGGCGATCGGATTGGCGCAATCGACCACGATTCGGCTGGCCAGATGAGGGCGCAGGCCGATGAGCGTGTCGGCGCGGTTGAGATACGGCAGAGCCACGATCACCACGTCGGCGGCGGCAGCAAGCCTGCTGCCGCCGCCGACCAGCGCGTCGGATACGGCCCCCGTCATCTCCGCCAACGCTGCCGCCGTGGCGGCCCCTCGCCCAACATCTCGGGATCCGACGATCACCCGCTGGCCGGCGCAGGCGAGTCGATATGCCAAGCCCCGACCGACCCGGCCGGTCCCGCCGAGGATGCCGACGGTAACTGTCGAAACGTCGGGAAGGGTGCTGGTCGCGGCAGGCATGGGTAGCCGGCTACTCGGTGAGGGGTTTCGTGGCGGCCCACCAGCCGACGGTGAACACTCCCGCGCCTCGAGCGGCGTCCAGCGCACGCTTTCCTTGCTGGAACAGGTCACCAGCCGGGCCGTCGTAGGTCAGCCACTTCTCCCGGTCCTCTTCTGGGGTGGAGCCCCAGCACGGTTCGCCGACGAACTCGTCGACCGCGTCGGTGACCTCGAATCCCGCCGCTCGCATCATGCCCGCGTAGCTGTCCAGGGTGCCCAAGCCCGCGAGGCGGATGTGCTCGCATACCGGGCCGATGATGGCCTGGATCTGCTCCTCGGTCTGGTAGGGGCCAAACGGGCGTTGCAGCCAATCCAGCCCGACCAACCGGCCGCCAGGCCGCAGAACCCGGAAGGCAGCGTCAAAAAAAGCCTGTTTATCAGGCAGGTGGCATACCGACTCGAAGAAGGTAACTGCGTGGAAGGTGTGGTCGGGCCACGCGTTGAAGTGGCGGTAGTCGGTGTCACCGACGGTCAGGAAGCAAACCTGGCCGTCCAGATTGCGTTGGGCGGCCAGCGCTCTGGCGCGCTGGTTGAGCGTCTCCGTGTTCGAAACCCCCACGAACACGGCCCCGGTCATGTCCGCCAGGTTGCAGGTGGCGCCGCCGGGTCCGCTGCCGAAGTCCAGGGCCCGGTCGCCGGGCTTGAGCCCGGCCAGGTCCATCAGGCGCCGTTCCAGGATCACTGCCGCTTCCAACGGGGTCTTGCCGGCTTTCTCGGCGTCGTTGTCGCCGTGATGCCACACATCTCCCATGAGCTCGGTGTACGCCCGGCCTGCGGCCTCGCCGTCGGGAAGTTCTGAGTAAAACTGCCCTACCACTGCCTCGTGGATCTGTTGGCTCTGGTGGCTCATTGTGTTGGTCATGCTGCCTCTCTGGGTTCGGTCCGTGCCCACAGGATTTTTGTGGGCCACCCTAGTATTGATGCCTGCCTATTGTGGTGGTGGGCCCTGCGTGGTGGCGGCGACCTGGCGCAGGTATCGGTCGGCTACCTCGGGTGTCACGAACCACTCGCCCAGGTCGTTGGGGTCGGCGAATGCGTTGGCCAAGCGGTCGGCGATCGCCGGGTAGGCGGTGGCTGCGCCGAGGAGGCGTTGCACATGCTCGGGCGGCGGGGCCAGCATCGCGTTGGTCCAATTGGTGGCCGCGGCCGCGGTGGTGGCCCACAACCTTTCGAACGTGGTGTTCATCCAGTCGGCGTCGAACGGCTGGTCGCCACGGGCGATGATCGCATCGCAGTAGGCGGCGGCGCACTTGGCTGCGGTGTTGGCGCCCTGGGCGGTGACGGGGTCGTTGGTGATCACGACGTCGGCGGCGCCCAGCACCAGACCGCCGGAATCCAACTTGCCGACCGGCCGGCGCACGGTCGGGGCGTAACGGCCGGTCACGGCGGCACGGTCGTCGGTGAGCTCGAGGCTACGGCATCGCGGGTAGAGCCACGGAGTGTGTTCCATGACCAGCCTGACCGACCGGGCCAGGGTGATGGCGGGCGACGGGTTGTCGTCGAACACGTCGCACGGTCCCCCGGGTATGGCTTCCCAAAACAGGATGTCGCACAGACCGGAAACCGTGAGGGCGGGGATGAGGATGAGCTCACCGCGGCCGGGCAAGGAGGTGAACGTGACGTTGGGCCACAGGTCCGTGTCCGGGTCGCGCGCCATGCCGGCCACGTAGCAGGCCGCCAGCGCACGCTGCGGTGTCGTGTAGGGGGAACGGGTGGGGTCGACGTCGAACAGGGCGGCCAGGTCGCTGCGGCCGGACGCGACGATGATCAGGTCGTAGCGGCCGGACGCGGCGATCTCATCGAGGTCGCGGGTGCTCACACCCATGATGTGGACGGTGGCTCCGCGGATCTCGGCCAGTTCCAGCCACCCGGCCATCTTCAGGCGCTGATCGGTGCTTTGGGCCGGAGCGTCCAACGCCCCCAACAGGTTCAGGTTGCCGTCGGGTGTCGCGACGGTCATGTGCAGCCCGGCGATGTCCGGCGTCTCCTGCGACCACAGGTCCAGGCCATAGCGGCGTTCGATGGCCAATGCCGGGTCGAACATGACCTGGGTGGAGGTCGGGCGCGTCGAGCGGATCTCCTTTGGGGTACGTGCCGAAAGGATCGTCACGCCGTACGCGCCGGTGTGCAGCAGGCCGTGGGCGAGTGTGAGGCCGCATTGGCCGGCACCGACGATCAGAATCTTTCGCATTGCTGACCCTCCATCTCTTCCTGACCCTTCATGTGTGGAGTGCGGCGGTGGACCCCAAGCGGTCCATGGCGTGCCGGACGAGGAAGATCAGGGCGTTCTTGACCGAGCGGCGGTCCCGGGCGTCCAGGTCGATGAGCGGCACCTCCGGCCGAAGGGCCAGCGCGGCGCGCACGTCCTCCAGCGGGTGCCTCAGCTTGCCGTCGAAGCGGTTGACGGCAACCACGAACGGGATGTTACAGTCGAGTTCGAAGTAGTTGACCGCCGCGAAGCTCTCCTGTAGCCGCGGCGTGTGGATCAGCACCAAGGCACCCGCCGCTCCCCGGCTCATGTCGTCCCACATGGGCCAGAACCGCGCCTGGCCGGGGGTGCCGAACAGGTACAGCCGCAGCCCGGCGCCCGGCAGGGTGATCCGGCCGAAGTCCATCCCGACGGTGGTGGTCGTCTTGTCCTGGCCCGGGTCGAGCGGGTCGACCGTGGTGCTCGCGGCCGTCATCCACACGTCGGTGTTCACCGGCGGTATCTCGGAGATGGAGGCCACCAGGGTCGTCTTGCCCACGCCGAAGCCGCCGGCGATGACCAGCTTGGTGGATTCCACCGCCGGTGTACGGGTGTCAGAGCTGCTCGAGGCCACGAAGCAACCTTTCCAACGTTTCGTAGTCCACCGGCGACGGCTCCAGACCGGAGCTTCCCGCGCTCGCTGCGTGGATCGTGATCGCACCCCTGCCTGCAAGATCACCGAGGATGACCCTGACCAGGCCCAGCGACATCCGGGTATGCGCCGACACCTCAGCCACCGACATGCCTTCGGCGGTGGCGGCGTATTCGTAGACGGCGCGTTCCTGCGGTGTCAACTCGGCGGCAAGCACGGGGTCGTACTGGGCGGACACGAGCGTGTTGACCAGCAGCGGGTGCCGTGTGCGGGTGCGGGTCCGGCCGTGGGCCAGGACGAAGGGGCGTACCTGCGGATGTTGCCGGTAACGCTGCCTGTGAGAAGCCACGAGAATCCCCTGTGCCGTGCCGTCAGCGGTGCCCTGAAGCGGTGGATTGAGGGACTGGTGGCCGGAGATCGGGCTGCAGCCGTTGCCCGACGGCCGCGACCAGCCGCTGCATCTGGTGACCCACAGCGCCCAGGTTGGCTTCCCGCTCCGCCAGAACGGCCAACCCAGCCCGGTCCAAAACCTCCATGAACAGGAAATGCATATGCGGCGTGCGGAACGTCAGGATCTCCGGCTCGCCGGCATCGAAACCTCGTGCCATGGAGTAGGCCACCGCCATCAACGAGCTGGCGCTGGCGGCCACCGTGTCGACAGCGTCGCGGTGTAAACCGTCGGAGGCTGTTATCGCCAAGCCGTCGGCGGCCACCAGAACCGCGTGCATGACCCCATGCGTTTCGCGGGCAAACGTCTTGATTAGGTTTGCGGCATCGTCCGGCGCGTAGCCGCTGGCGAGGGTCATGTCGTTGAGGGTCCTTCCCTTGTCGCCGCGTCGAAATCCGCGATTCCGGCCAGCGGGTCTGCTGTGTTGATCACCGGCGGGGCCGGGGCGATGGCCGGCGAACCCGGCTCCACCGGGCGCATCCGCTGCGGCACCCGCTTGGGCATGGGTGCTGACGAATCGCCGGGCGCGGCACCGCGCTCGATTGCGGGGCATGCAGCTCGCGGCAACGGCGCAACCGGTGGTGCCCAGCTGCGCCCGGCGGCCGGGTACGGCACATCGGCGGCCGCACGGCCGACCGCGATCTCGCACAGCAGGCCGGGGGGAATCCAGACGTGTGCGGTCGTGCCCCGTGGCGTACGGGCCGCCAGGAACACCTGGATGCCGTGGGCGTGGATCACTCTGCGGATCACCGCGAAGCCCTGCTGCACGCTGGCCACCCCCGGTGTTGCTTCCCGCAGGAACGCGTTGTAGCGCCGCAGGTCGGCCTCCGTGAAGCCGATACCGGTGTCCTCGATCCGCAGCAGTGCACCGCCGTCGGCCAACAGATGACCCGATGCCGTGACCGGGCCGCCGACCGGGCAATAGCGGACCGCGTTGTCCAGCAGCTCCGTCATCACCCGGATCACATCGGAGGCCACGTACTCGCCCACCGCGATGTGGGCCACTCGGCCCACGGTGACCGCCTTCCAGCCGGCGATCCTGCACCGGGCGGCCTGGATGATGTCGGTCAGCGAGGTGACCTGCCGGTCCGTGTCGAGCACATTTCGGCCGGTGAGAACCTGCAGGTTCTCCGCGTAGCGGCGGGCCCTGCACACGAAAGCATCCAGCGCGTAGAGGTGGTCAAGCACATCGGGATCGTCCTGATCGTGCATCGCCTTGTCGAGCTGACCGGACATCGGCTCCACAAGATCCAGCAGCCGCACCGCCGTGGTGCTGCACAGGTCCACCCACGGCGCGGTGGGATCCACCGCCGCGGGCGAGGCGACCGTGTGGAATCCCTCACGGTGGCGCGCCGGTGACTGCCCCGGCACCGTGGCTTCGCTGCCGGCACCCCGTTTCCACCATCTCATCGTCCAGCCGCCTTCTGCATGACACGCGTCTCGTCGAGCCCGCCCACAGTTTCGTCACTCGCCGCGCTGCGGGCATCACCGTAAGCGGGTAGGAAGGGCATACTCGACTATGCAATTTGAGGTAGTCTTAGCCGTCATGACCGGGTTGTCGCTGGCCAGATCGCGTGTGCGCACGGCCGGTCGGCTGCCCGGGATCGCGATGGCGCCGTCGTCCAAGGCCGGGTCGTAGACGGCAGTGCCGAGCCGCTCGCCCTTGGCCCTGTGCATCGCGTTGTCCCGCGCGGCCCAGCAGCACCGCCAGGTCCATCGGCCGGTCGGCGAGCACCACTCCCACGCAGACGCCACCGGCACGGTCACGTGCTCCACCTCGATCGGCGCCGCGCCGACCGCGTGCAGTGCACGACCGAAGTCGCACGCCGACTGGCCTCATCCAGCCCCGCGATCGCGGCGAACTCGTCACCACCAAGTCGGGCGACCAGGCACCTGGAACCGGCCGCCTCTTGCAGCCGGCGGGCCAGCACATGCAGCACCGCATCACCCGCGCCGTGGCCGAGCCTGTCGTTGATCTGTTTGAAGTCGTCCACATCCACCAGCGCCACCGCGAGCCGATGGCCGGACAGGTTGCCCGACACCGCCCAGCCGGCCTGGCCGTAAAACGCCTTCCGGTTGGCCAAGCCGGTCAACGCATCGTGCTCCACGTCGTAGCGCGCCACCGCCAACGCCTGACGCAACGCCCGCACCATCAGCGCCGCCGGCACGGCGACCAGCACCACTCCGGCGACCGCGGCCACCGCGATCGACACCTCCGGCGGCCCCGCTGTGCAGCAGGCAATCAACACGAGGGGCAGAGACGACACCCTTGCAGTGTCGATCACGCACCGTACCTGCGGCATCACGGCAACGACCTACAGCGGCGCTAACGGTCTATACATTTTGTAGTAGTCGCCGCTGCGATGACGTAGTAGTCTGCGTTCCGATGGCGATGACGATGACCAATCTCCCGGCAGACATCGCGACCTTTATCGGCCGCGAACATGAGCTGACAAAAGCGTGTCAGCTGCTGCGTCACGTCCGTCTGCTCACGCTCACCGGGCCCGGCGGCGTCGGCAAGACCAGGCTCGCGTTGCGCATCGCCGCCCGACTGCGCGAGTCGGTGGCCGACGGCGCATGGATAGCCGATCTCGGCGACCTGCCCCAGCCGCAGGACGTCTCACCCGAGCGCCTCTACACCTACCTGGCCCTGTGCCTGGGCATCCGGCACCACGGTCAGGCAGGCCTCGACGTGCTGCTCAACCACTTGCGCACCCGACGGGTGCTGCTGCTACTCGACGGCTGCGAACACCTCGTGCCGGCCACCCGAGCGTGCGTCACCGCAATGCTGCATGCCGCACCGCACCTGCGGATTCTGGCCACCTCACGTCAGGCACTCGATGTCGACGGGGAACACACCTTTGTGGTACCCCCGCTACCACTGCCCGACGCGATCACCCTGTTCAACGCGCGAGCGGCGGCGGCCACGGGAGGCGAGCTCGTCGCCGACGCGCGGTTGGTGACCGACCTTTGCCGCCGCCTTGACGGGCTACCGTTGGCGATTCAGCTCGCCGCGGCCCGCACCCGCAGTCTGTCGGTCCAGCAGCTGCTCAGCCGTCTCAGCGATCAGAGATTCCGGGTGCTGGCCGACGTTGCCGCTGACCATCGGCACTCCACCATGCAGCGAGTCGTCGACTTGAGCCACGAGCTGTGCACCGAGACCGAACGCCTGCTGTGGGCACGCGCCTCCGTGTTCGCCCGCGCGCCAGCCTTACCCGCATTAGAGGCCGTCTGCGGCGGTGACGGCATCGACCCGGCCACTGTCGTGGACCTGGTCACCGGCCTGGTCGCCAAGAGCGTCCTTACCGCCGATCACACCACCAGCCCGGTCCGCTACCACCTGCTGGATACACTGCGCGACTACGGAGCGCGTCAGCTCGCCGCCCGTGGCGACACCCAGTGGTTGAGCGACCGACACCGCGACTTCTACCGCGAGCTGGTCGCCAACGCAGCCGCAGGCTGGCTCGGGCCCAGCGAGCTAGAGATCATGGCCACCGTGCACCGTGACCTGCCAGACATCCTGGCTGCCGTCGACGAGTGCATCGCCCGCCGTGACCTGCCGACCGCCCGCGCCATCTGCCGCGACCTGGTGCGTGTCCGCAGCCCATTCTTCTTCGGCTTCCTCGACCTGGCCCGCCAGCAGCTGCGGCGCGTCATCGACGCATCACGTGCCGAGCCGCTGAGCACCGCCGCGGACGCGGCCGACCTCGCCGCAACCATGGCCTCCGCAGCATGGGTAGCCACCACACAAGGCCTGCACGACACCGCCCAGAATCTCCTGAGCAACGCCCGCGCGCTGCATCGCGAATGGGACATCGCCCCCAGTCCGCCAATCCTGTTCGCCGAGGGCGGCAGCGAAGCGTTGGGGCGCGGCAGCCCCCAGGCCATCAGCCTGCTCGACGCCGCCCGGACATCATTCACCGATCCAAGCACCGCCGGCGACAAGCACATGGCCACCATGATGTGGGCCATGGCGACCACGTTCGTTGCCGACCCAGCCAAGGCCGTCAATGCCAGCGACGAATACCTCCACCAGGCGCGGGAGTCGCGGGCGCCGTGGGCCATCAGCTGGGCGCTATGGGTAGCCGCGCTCGCAGCGCTCCGCAGTCGTGCTTACGACCGGGCTACCGACCTCGTCAGCCAAGGCCTGCGGCTGCAACGCGACATGGACGACAACTGGGGAGCCACATGGGGTCTCGAGCTTTGTGCATGGATCATCGCGGCTGGTGCCGCCCACGCTGACAACCCGCGCGACGAGGCCGCCCATGCCGCATGGCTTCTCGGCGCAAGCCGCGCCCGCCAGCAGCAGCTCGGCGTCACCCTCTCCGGGCTCCGGCCGCTCGCCGACCTAAACGCCTCCGCCTACACGCGTATCACCGCGATCCTCGATGATGTCGCCGCTGCGGCGGCGATGGACGCCGGCTCCCGAGGCCGCGCTCAGGCGGTACGGGTGGCTCTCAGGGAGCCAACACGCCGCAAACCATCCGCGTCCACCAGTATCGGCCTCACCTACCGAGAGCGGGAGATCGCAGCCTTAGTAGCGGAAGGGTTGACCAGCGGCCAGATCGCAGCCCAGCTCCGGTGCAGCCCCGGCACGGTCAATGTGCACGTCCGCAACATCATGCAGAAGCTCGGCGTGCACAAGAGGACCGCACTCGCGGCCTGGGCAACTTCCCAGCCCGACCTGCGGCTGTAGGTGTGCGGTCCCCGACATTGCGCTCCTTTGGTGCGACGCGCGGGATCGATCGTCCACCAAGCTCGCGCTTGACCGGGGCCTGTCCGCTACGCCATGTCGCGCTTGTCGGGTCAACGCATGCCGCCCCGGGCCCCAGCGCGTGGTTGCGCGTCCGGCCTGCGTTACACCGGTTCCAGCCTGACCTTGAAGGGACGCAATAGAGGCGGCGCAGAAAGGATCCGGTATCCGCGAGCCCGCCCCGGTTCCTTGGCGATGCGCGCGAGGACCGCGGCCACGTACTCGAGATGTGCGTCGGTGTAGACCCGGCGCGGGATCGCGAGGCGCACGAGTTCGAAGGGTGCTGGGGTCACCAGTTGGTGCTGGTCATCCATGGCGCCCAGGTAGAGCGACCCCAACTCGGCGCAGCGGATGCCGCCGTCGAGGTACAGCTGGCACCCCAGCGAGTGCCCGGGGAACTCGTGCGGGGGCAGGTGGGACAGCAGCCTGCCCGCGTTGAGGTACAGGGCGTGGATGCCTGGCGGCTGGACGGTGTCGACGCCGGCGTCGTTAATCATCCGGGCCAGCCGGGCGGTCGATTCGGCACGGGTCTGCAGGTACGCGGGGTCGACGACCTCCCGTAGCCCTTGAGCAAGCCGTTCGAGGTCGTGGCCGGCCAGCCCACCGTAGGTGGAGAACCCTTCGGTGGCGATCAGGTTCGCTTCGCACGCCGCATGCAGGTCGGCGTCGCGCAGACCGATGAATCCGCCGATGGCCGTCAGTCCGTCCTTCTTGAGGCTCACCAGGCATCCGTCGGCGAGCTGGAATGCGCGACTGGCGATCTGTCGCGGTGTCCAGTCCCGGTAGGCGGGTTCCCGCTGACCGACCAGCCAGGCGTTCTCGGCGAAGCGTGCTGCATCAAGAAAGAACGGCACGCGGTGACGCCGGCAGAGTTGTCTGGCAGCCGCAAGATTTGCCATGGATACCGGTTGTGCACCGAGGCCGTTGTTGGTGATCGTCATGAGGACCAGCCCGATCCGGTGTCCGTCGGGCCCGGTCAGGATGCGTTCCAATGCCTCAAGGTCGATGTTGCCCTTGAACGGTTCGGCGCTGTCGAGATCGGCGGCCTCGGGGCACGGGAGATCCCGCGCCTGCGCACCGGCCAGCTCGACGTTGGCGTGGGTGGTATCGAAGTGGGTGTTGCTGATGCAGATCTGGCCCGGCTTGAGCAGGCTGGTGAACAGGATGCGCTCGCCGGCGCGGCCCTGGTGAACCGGCAGGATGTGTGGATACCCCGTGAGGTCGCGGACCTCGTCGCGGAACCGGAACCACGATCGTGCGCCCGCGTAAGACTCGTCGCCCAGCGCGGCGGCGGCTTCCTGTGCAGCCGAGGTGGCACCGGTACCCGAGTCGGACAGCAGGTCGATGGTGATCTGGTCCGCGCGCAGGTTGAACGGGTTGTAGCCGGCCTCTGCGAGGGCCTGCTGGCGTTCCTCGGGGCTGAGGAAGGGGATCGGTTCGACGACTTTGATCCGGTACGGCGGCGGCATCTTGCGCGTATCCGAGGGCACAACTCGCTCCTTAATGTCAGCAGGTGGCGGCCGCGACGCGCGCGGCGGGGCGAGCCGCGGGGATCTGTAGTGAACGCGGTGGGTTCACCTGGTACGCCTCGGCGGACAGGTAGACGGTCACACCCGGTCGCGGTGGGCCCAGCCGCAGTGAGACGTGCGCGATCATCCCGACGCCGTCGCGAAGCGGCCGCCGCGTCACCGCCCTGACGGCCTCATCGAAGAGCGCGCTGTCGAATCCGTATCGGGTAAGCAACGCCACCACCCGGACCCGGGCCTCCCGGTCATCGTTGACGTAACCGCGGATCGGCACGTAGATGCTGTACCCCACGGGCGTGTCAGCCCCCTCGGTGAGCGTGTAGCTGCCCACGAGCGGTCGGCCGTCGAAGCGGCGGGTCCCCGCGGCCGCCACACAAAACTCGGCGAGCTCTGTCGGGTCAACGCCGTCGACGATGCTCGCCGCCCGGATCACGTCCCGTACCTCGGCGTGGTGATGGGTCAGGTAGAGCTTGACGCGGGCCTGCGGTCCGTCGTGCAGGTCCAGCGCGAAGAAGGCCAGCCGATCACCGTGGCCCAACTCGCCCGGACGGACGGCTTGCTTGAGCATCGTCCGGTATGACGTGCCCATCCTGAGGCGATGGAGCGCTTCCTCCACGAGGTCGCGGGCTCGTTCGACTCCCTTGACCTCCGGGTTGAAGTAGACCTTGACCTCAGGCGCTCGGCCGCTGCGGAACACCAGCGAACACCATAGCGCGAACGTCCCATGTGGATGCTCGGCGGTGAACAGGTCGCGCACCGAGTCGAGCCGGGCTGTCGACAGGCCCAGCCGATCGGTCTGGGCATCGATGAAGCCGTACGCGGCGGACATGTTTGTTTGCACTCTTGGTGGTGAACCCAGCGCCTCAGCCAAAATCCGCAGTGCGGGAGGCTCTCCCTTGCTGTAGGCAAGCGAAAACTCCACTG
>Ga0209382_10003917_pt1 | contig 20305 bp, 18 predicted proteins | sample SoiMetdeltSBSDD5_FD_187599 | JGI IMG/M metagenome (GOLD analysis project Ga0209382, IMG submission 187599) | Bulk soil microbial communities from a Populus tree surrounding site in Tennessee, USA - Soil MetaG P. deltoides SBSDD5 (SPAdes) (version 2) | ecosystem: Environmental > Terrestrial >... | reverse complement strand
ATGGCGCGCCCCTGCGCGTGCGCGACATCGGTCGTGCAGTTCCAGGCCCTGAGGACGCCAAGAAGGCGGCGTGGGCCTCGGGCAAGCGCGGCGTCTTCCTCGTCGTCTTCAAGCAGCCCGGTGCCAATGTCATCACTACGGTCGACCGCGTCAAGGGCGAGCTGCCGCGCCTCCGGGCGGCCATGCCTCCCTCCATCAACGTGGAGGTCATGAGCGATCGCACGCGGACCATCCGCGCCTCCGTCGAGGAGGTGCAGCTGACCCTGCTGCTGTCGATTGCGCTCGTGGTCGGCGTCATCTTCGTGTTCCTCCGCACGCTGTGGGGAACGCTGATCCCGAGCGCGGCGATGCCGCTGTCGCTGCTCGGTGCGTGCGCGCTCATGTACCAGCTGGGCTACAGTCTCGACAACATCTCGCTCATGGCGCTGGTGATATCGGTCGGCTTCGTCGTGGACGACGCTATCGTCGTGCTGGAGAACATCATGCGCCACATCGAGGGCGGCATGAAGCCGCTCGAGGCGGCGTTGAAAGGGTCCGGCGAGATCGCCTTCACAGTGCTCTCCATCAGCATCTCGCTGGTGGCGGCCTTCATTCCGCTCCTGCTGATGGGCGGTATCATCGGCCGTCTGTTCCGCGAGTTCGCTGTCACGGTGACACTGTGCATCGCCGTGTCGGCGTTCGTGGCGCTGACGCTGACGCCGATGCTGGCCTCGCGCTTCCTGCCTGCAATGCGCGATGTCAAGCGCGGCAGGCTCTACCGGATGAGCGAGCGCGGCTTCGAGCGGCTGCTCGGGGCATACGAGCGCGCCCTCGATCTGGTTCTGAGGCACCAATTCGCGACGCTGCTCGTGTTCCTGGCGACGGTCGCGGCGACCGTTCACCTCTTCATGGCCATCCCCAAGGGCTTCTTCCCGCAGCAGGACACCGGCCTCATCACCGGTGTCTCGGAGGCCGGCCAGGACGTGTCGTTCGCCGAGATGATGCGCCGCCAGGAGGCTCTCGGCGAGGTCATCGGCAGGGATCCGGCCATCGCCACCTACGCCATGGCGATCGGCACCAGCGGCTCCACCCAGACGCTCAACACCGGTCGCTTCTACATCACGCTCAAGCCCCGCCACGAGCGCGATGTCTCAGCCGCCCAGGTCATTGCCCGCCTGCGGCCCCAGCTGGAGAAGGTCGAGGGCGCGAGGCTTTTTCTGCAGGCCGCGCAGGACCTGACCGTCGGCGGCCGCATCGCGCGCACGCAGTTCCAGTACACCCTGCAGGATGCCAACCTGGACGAGCTCAACGAGTGGGCGCCGCAAATCCTGGACCGACTGAAGACGCTGCCGCAGTTGCGCGACGTGGCGACGGACCAGCAACTGGCCGGAACCACGCTGACCCTCAGCATCGACCGCGACCAGGCCTCCCGCTATGGCCTGACACCCCAGCTCATCGACGACACGCTCTACGACGCTTTCGGCCAGCGCCAGGTGGCGCAGTACTTCACGCAGCAGAACAGCTACCACGTGGTGATGGAGATCCTCCCCGAACTGCAAGGCGACGTAGGCAGCCTCGACAAGATCTACATCAAGTCGCCCACCACCGGGCAGCAGGTGCCGCTCGCGGCCTTCGCCAAGTGGAGCACGCGCGAGACCGCGCCGCTCTCCATCAGCCACCAGGGACAATTCCCCGCCGTCACCATCAGCTTCAACCTGGCACAGGGGGTGGCGCTCGGCACCGCCACGGACGCCATCCGCACGGCCGAGCGCGAGATGCGCATGCCGGCGTCGCTGATCGGCACCTTCCAGGGCAACGCCCAGGCCTTCGAGGAATCACTGCGCACCGTGCCGCTCCTGATCCTCGCCGCCCTGTTCGTGGTCTACCTGATCCTCGGCATCCTCTACGAGAGCTACATCCACCCCCTCACGATTCTCTCGACGCTACCCTCCGCCGGTGCCGGCGCCATCGCCACGCTGATGCTGTTCGGCTTCGACTTCAGCCTGGTGGCCATGATCGGCGTCATCCTGCTGATCGGCATCGTCAAGAAGAACGGCATCATGATGGTGGACTTCGCCATCACCGCCGAGCGCGATGAGCGTCTCTCGCCGACAGAGGCGGTGCGCAAGGCGGCGCTGCTGCGCTTCCGTCCCATCATGATGACGACGGCGGCGGCGCTGCTGGGCGCCGTGCCTCTCATGATCGGCTCTGGCACCGGCGCTGAGCTCCGCCAGCCGCTCGGCTACGCCATGGTCGGCGGCCTGCTGGTGAGCCAGGCCCTGACCCTGTTCACCACGCCCGTCGTCTACATCTACCTCGACCGCTTCTCGACCTGGCTGATGCGGCGCGATCCGCATGCCGGCGTTGCCCAGGAGAGCCCGGCTCGCGAACGGTCGGCTGCGGAATGAATGCAGGCGAGGCGGGCGGCCCGGTCGAGCTGGCCGGCGACGGGCGACTGCGCGATATTGGATGGAATATAGCGAGGGACCGTGCTTATATCCGTCCTCGAGACGCGCAAGCGAGCAGCGGGAGGCGGACATGGAGCTCTCGAGACGGAGGTGGATGGCGGGAACGCTCGGCCTTGCCATGGCCGTGCTCCTCACCTGGGGCCCGCCGCGGATGCCTGCGCAGGCGCAGAGCGGCGGGCACGTGATCGTGTTCGCTGCGGCCAGCCTCAAGAACGCGCTCGATGCCATCGCCACACAGTGGCAGAAGGAGACCGGCAATAAGGCGGTCATCTCGTACGCCGCCAGCTCCGCGCTCGCCAGGCAGATCGAGCAGGCGGCACCCGCCCAGATGTTCATCTCCGCCGATCCCGACTGGATGGACTACGTTGCCCAGAGGAGCCTCATCAAACCGGAGACGCGCTCAAACCTGCTCGGCAACCGCATCGTGCTGATCGCGCCCAACGAGATAGCGCCCAAGGACGGGGCGCAGACGATCGAGATGAAGCCCGGCTTGGACCTCGCCAGGGTCCTCGGCGACGGCCGGCTCGCCATGGCCAATGTCGACGCGGTCCCGGCCGGCAAGTACGGCAAGGCGGCGCTGGAGAAGCTTGGAGTGTGGGCCGGCGTGTCGGGGAAGGTCGCCCAGGCCGAGAACGTGCGCGCCGCCCTGCTGCTCGTGTCGCGCGGCGAGGCACCGGCCGGCATCGTCTACCAGACGGATGCCGCCGCCGATCCCAACGTCAGGATCATCGGCACGTTCCCGGAAGACGCACATCCGCCGATCATCTACCCCGTCGCGCTCACCACGAGCGCCACCAATCCCGACGCCGCGGCGTTCCTGGCCTACATCAAGTCGGGGAAGGCCAAGCCGACGTTCGAGGCCCAGGGCTTTACCGTGCTCGGCCCCAGCCAGTCGTAAGGTGCTACGCCAATGCGCCTCGGGGCAAGCTGCCCATCCGAGTCGGGTGCTGGCGCCATGGATGTGCCCATGGATGACCCATGGATTGGATGACGCTCAGCCCTGAGGAGTGGACGGCCGTTCGCCTGAGCCTCAGGGTGGCGCTGGTCGCCACCCTGGCCAGCCTGCCGCTCGGCATCGCCATCGCCATGGCGCTGGCGCGCGGGCGATTTCCCGGCAAGTCGGCCCTCAACGGCTTCGTGCTGCTGCCGCTGATCCTGCCGCCGGTCGTCACCGGCTACATCCTGCTCATCCTGTTCGGCCGCCGTGGTCCGATCGGCGCCTTCCTCGCCGATAATCTCGGCATCGTCCTCTCGTTCCGCTGGACCGGTGCTGCGCTCGCCTGCGGCGTCATGGGCTTCCCGCTGATGGTGCGCGCCATCCGCCTCTCCGTCGAGGCCGTCGATGCGCGCCTGGAGGAGGCGGCAGGCACCCTCGGCGCCAACCGCGCCTGGGTGTTCCTCACCGTGACGCTGCCGCTCATCGCGCCCGGCATCGTGGCCGGAATGATCCTGTGCTTCGCCAAGGCCATGGGCGAGTTCGGCGCCACCATCACCTTCGTGTCCAACATCCCCGGCGAAACGCAGACCCTGCCGTCGGCGATCTACACCTTCACCCAGGTACCGGGCGGCGATGCGGGCGCCTTCCGCCTCACGCTTGTCTCGATCGCCATCGCCATGCTGGCCCTGTTGGCCTCCGAGCTGATGGCGCGCTATGCCAATCGCCGGCTCGACATCGAATGACGCTCGCGGTTCACATCCGGCACCGGCTCGGCACGTTCCTGCTCGACGCACGCTTCGAGACCGGGAGCGGGCTGACCGCCCTGTTCGGGCGCTCGGGCTCGGGAAAGACCACCGTCGTCAACACCATCGCCGGCCTGATCCGGCCGAGCCAGGGGCGCGTCGCGATCGACGGCACCGTCCTCATCGACACGCAGTCGGGCATCCACGTGCCGCGCCACCACCGCCGGATCGGCTACGTATTCCAGGAAGGCCGCCTGTTCCCCCACCTCACCGTGCGCCAGAACCTGCTCTATGGCCGCTGGTTCGCGCCGCGCGTGGCCCTGGGCACCCCAGGCCCGCGCCCCAGCGACGACCTGGAGCGGGTGGTCGACCTGCTCGGCATCGGCGCCCTGCTGGAGCGCCGCCCAGGGCGACTCTCCGGCGGGGAGAAGCAGCGCGTCGCCATCGGGCGGGCGCTGCTGGCCGATCCGCGCCTCCTGCTGATGGACGAGCCGCTGGCCTCGCTCGACGAGGCCCGCAAGGCCGAGATCCTGCCCTACATCGAGCGGCTGCGCGACCACAGCAAGGTGCCCATCGTCTACGTCAGCCATTCGGTTGCCGAGGTGGCCCGGCTGGCGACCACGGTGGTGCTCCTGTCCGAGGGCAAGGTGGCGGCAGTGGGGTCGACCTCCGAGGTCATGCAGCGGCTCGACCTCTTCCCGCTCACCGGGCGCGCCGAGGCCGGTGCGATCGTCGAGGCCACTGTGGACCGGCACGACGACGCCTACGGCCTGACCGAGCTCGTCTCGCGCGCCGGCCGCTGGCGGCTGCACCGGGTCGACGCTCCGGCGGGTACGCGGCTTCGGCTGCGGGTACGCGCCCGCGATGTGATGCTCGCCAGATCGGCTCCCACCGATCTCAGCGCCCTCAACGTCCTGCCCGGCGTCGTCGCTGATATCGGTCCGCACGACGGCTCCATCGTGGAGGTCCGCATCGACTGCAGCGGCGAGGCGCTGATCGCCCGCCTCACCCGCTACTCGGTGGAGCGGCTCGATCTCCGCCCGGGCACACCGGTGTTCGCGCTCATCAAGAGCGTGGCGCTGGACCGGCGCAGCCTGGGCGGCGGCTTTCCGCTGGCGGCCGAGGCCGGAGATGCGTGACGCAAGCCCTGGCGGAGACGGAATGCTGCTTACTGCCTGGGAAGCGATGCCTACTTCCAGCGGGAAAGCCACCGATTATTGCAAATTCCTGCTTGACCTGGCCCTTGGGGCCACCTCGACAGGGATGGCGGTCAGCCAGCAACGAGGTGAGTCGTGAGCCCTTCCGCCCAGTTCCTGAACCCTTGCGAGGCCGCCAAGCGGCTCAGCGTCTCCGCCAAGGCTCTCCGGCTCTACGAGCAGCGCGGGCTTATAGCTCCGATGCGCACAGCAGCCGGGTGGCGTACCTACGGTCCCGAAGAGATGGCCCGGGCCACAGAGATCGCGTCCCTGCGTACGCTGGGCCTCAGCCTCGCGCAAGTGGCACGGGTATTGACCGGCGACGCGCAGGGACTTGAGCCGGCACTGGCCGCGCACCAGGCCACGCTCGAAGGCCGGGTCCGACAGCTCGCTGACACCGTGGAGAAGGTCCGCCGGCTGCGCCACGACCTTGCCGGAGGCAAGGCGCCAGCCGCCGGGGAACTGGCACGCCTGCTGCAACCGGCCTGCGAAGTCGGCGTCGCCTTCGATCTTCCTTGGCCTTGGGGTGGTGAGCGGTTCGAGCTCCACGACATCCGCCCTCTGAACTACATCGTCGGCCCGCTGGGCAGCGGAAAGACTCGGCTAGCCAAGTGCTTGGCCGAAGCCCTCCCTGATGCCGCCTACCTGGGCTTGGAACGGTTGGCGGATGGAGGCGCGGCGGCTCGGGCGCGGCTGCACGCCGACCCGGCTCTCAAATCGCGGATCGATCAGGCCCTGACCTGGCTTGTCGAGGACGGCGGCGCGGTGTCGGAGGCGCTGGTCGCACTGCTCGCAGGGCTGGAGGCTTTCGAACCTGCCATCCTGGTCGTCGACATGCTGGAGCAGGGGCTGGACAAAGCCACCCAGGAGGCCTTGATTGCCTACCTACGCCGTCGCAGGCGCCACAGGCGACCCCTCTTCGTTCTTACGCGCTCCAACGCAATCCTGGATTTGGATGCCGTGGGCGCTGACGAGGCGATCATCCTCTGCCCCGCCAATCACAGCCCGCCGACGTGGGTCGCACCCTATCGCGGCACTCCCGGTTACGAAGCGGTCGCCACGTGCTTGGCTTCCCCTGAGGTGCGTGCGCGGACTGAAGGCGTCATCGCCTGGCGTCCCCAGGCGGCTTCGCAATGATCGCCGCGCACTCCGAATGGGTCGGGCCTCGCCGTGCGGCTGGAGACCAGAAGACAGGAAAGCATCAAGGCTCGCCGCGGGGCAGGGTTGGCGCAAACGTTGGCCGGCCCGAAACCCGCTCAACCATCCCCCGGCTCGCGCTCCCGCGGCCGCGCCGGCAGCGCGGCCTTGAGAGCGCGGATGTCGGCGGCGGAGGCGGTGGCGGCGGCGTCCTCGATGGCGCGGTAGCGGCGCACCACGTCTTGCCCGAGCCGCGTCAGGCGCGCTCCACCGCCACCGGCTCCGCCCATCTGCGTCTCCACCAGCGGCTGACGGAAGATGTGGTTGATCTCGTCCACCAGCAGCCACGCACGCCGGTAGGACATGCCCATCTCCTTGCCGGCGGCCGAGATCGATCCGTGCTTGGAGATCAGCTCCATCAGGGCGATCTTGCCAGGTCCGAGGTAGCCAAACGCGCCGAAGTCGACGCGGATCGTGAGCGCGGGGTGGCGCCCGTCCCCGCCCTGGGCCGCCGCACGGCGCGTGCTCTTTCTCGGCGCGTGTCGCATGCCCTGCTTGGTTATCACGCCGAAAACCGCGCCGTCGACCGCCTCGGGACGCCAGCGTTGCGCCGGCGGTGAGGCGAGCCGGGAACCGGCCGCGGGCCGGCCTCGTTCCCATCGTTGAACCGGGGCGGCACGCAGCAGGAAAGGCATAGGCCATGATTAACGCCGCGCAGATTAAGGAGCAGATGGAAGTGAAGGGCTCTGACGGCAAGCACGTCGGGACCGTGGAGGGTATGGAAGGCGACCGCATCCAGCTCGCATCCGGCGGCATGATCCATACGCTGGATCTCGAAGCCGTGGACGAGGTCAAGGAAGGCGTCGTACGGCTGAAACAGACCGCGCAGGAGGCCACGAAACCCTGGCACTAGCCGCAGGGTGGGTTAGCGCCGAAGGCGCGTAATCCACCGCGGCAAATCGGTGGGTTACGCGCTTCGCGCTAATCCACCCTACAAGACAGGTATCAATAGCCCGAGGCCGATGCCTGCCCGCCTTCGCGCAGCTTCGTGGCCATGACGGCGATGGTGCGCTGGTACACCTCGGCGCGGTTCCAGTCCTTGATGACCGCGTAGTTGGCGCTGCCCGGCTCCCACGACTGCCCCGCCTGCCAGCCGTGCCCCTTGAGGAAGTTGGCGGTGGAGGCCAGGATGTCCGGCACGCTGCGGACGAGGTCGCGCCGGCCGTCACCGTCGAAATCCACGGCGTACTTCATATAGCCCGAGGGGAGGAACTGGGTCTGGCCGATCTCGCCGGCCCAGCCGCCGCGCAGGTCCTCGGGCGTCATGTCGCCGTTCTGGACGATGCGCAGCGCGTCCATGAGGTGCGCGGTGAAGAACTCCGAGCGACGGCAGTCGTAGGCCAGCGTGGCGACGGATCGGATGATGGAGTATTTGCCGGCTGTATCCGCCCCGTAGTTGGTCTCCAGCCCCCAGATGGCGATGATCACCGGGGCCGGCACGCCGAAGCGTTTCTCCACGCGATCGAACGTGGCCCTGTGCATGCGCATCAGGCCCTGCCCGCGCTTGATCAGCGCCGAGCCGACGCGGCGGGCGTAGAACTCCTCAAAGCTCAGCTTGAAGGACTTCTGCGAACGGTCCAAACGGACCACGGTGCGGTCGTAGGATGCATCCGCCAGGGCGGCATCGACGGTGGAGCGGGAGATGCCCGCGGCCACGGCCCTGGTCTTGAAGCGGTCGAGCCAGCCGGCGAAGCCGGCGCCGTCGTTGCCGCAGTCGGCGATGGCCGTGGTCGGAAGCCAAGCCAGCACGGCGGCTGCGGTGATGGTGGCGAGGCGGCGATGGTTGCGGACGGTCAAGCTCATTCTTCCCCGTTCCCCCGGCGACCTTGGAGACCACCTTCCTAGCATCTCGGGCCATGCCGCGTCTCTAGCGTAGCCGCGCAGGCCCCGACAAACCCGCAAGGAGCATGAACCATTCCTTGCAAAGGCCCAGCCTGACGGCTCGGCTCACGCCCGGCGCGGCCGACACGGACCATCAATGCGAGGATTGGGGCCTCGGTGCGGCCGCATCCGCAGCACCCCCAAAGAGACCCTTTAATTCGGGCGCCCACGCCTTGAATCGGCCGGCGCAGGCACTAGCTGCAGAGGGGTAGAGCCGGCCGCGATACCACCTGAGGGTGGGAGGCCCCGCTGCGAGCGATAACGCACGCGCGGGGCCTTTCGTTTTTTGTGGCGGGCGCACGCAGCGGAAAGGAACGCGCGCATGAGGCTGAACTCCACGCTGGTCGAGCGGACCCTGAGCCAGTTCCAGGCCCAGGCGATTCCGGACAATCATCCGTCGATACCCGAGCTCAATCGGACCTTCGGCGACCACACCTTCTTCATCGACGCCGACGGCCTGCACATCGTCGAGCCGGCCATGCCGGCCGACGACGGGCACGAGGCCGGCCAGGTGGTCAGGGTCGCCAGCTGGCAGGATGCGAACCGCACAAGCCTGGTGGCGCATCCGCCCGAGCCCACGGATGTCCTGGTCGAGCTCAGTGGTGACGGCTCCATGCCGAAGCACTGAGGCGTGTGAAGCGGTCCCGGGCCGCTTCACCGCCTGCACCGGCCGGACGGCTAGCTAGCGGCTCAGGCTGCGCATCAGGCCACGCAGGGCCTCGGGATGGTTGTGCAGCCGCCAGCGCGCGAAGGCGCCGGCAGCGAGGATGAGCGCCCCGTTGAGCGTCAGCGTGGCGGCGAGGCCGATGCGTTCGGCCAGTGTGCCGGCGAGGATGTTGCCGATCGGCGCGGTGCCCGCGAACGACATGCTGTAGAGCCCGATCGCGCGGCCCCGCCACTCGTCCGGCACCGACTGCTGCAGCAGGGCGTTAGTGGCGTTCACGGAGACCAGCACCGACGCGCCCAGTGCCGCCAGCAGCAGCATGGAGACGGGCAGGGTGCGCGACCACGCGAACGCCACCAGGGCGCAGCCAACGGCCAGCGGCGCCACCGTCACGAGGCGGATCTGGCGCCCGTAGCCGGGTTGGAGTGACAGATAGGTGGCCGAGACCAGCGCCCCCAGGCCGGCGGCGCTCATGAGCAGGCCCACGGTGGATGACCGCCCGTCGAAGAAGTGGACGACGATGGACGGCATCAGGGGCACGTAGGGCGTGGCGAGCAGCCCCACGGCGGCAACCGTGGGCAACAGGTAGCGCACGGCGGGGAACGCCATCAGCATCGCCAGATTGGCCCAGAACCCCTCAGGCCTGGCGCCGACCGCCGGGGACGGTGCCGAGGCGCGCGGCAGGCGCATGGCGAGGAGCGCACCGATGATGGCCGCGAAGCTGACGGCGTTGATGACGAAGCACCAGGCTTCCGACACGTAGACCAGCAGCACACCGGCCAGCGCCGGCCCGACCATGCGGCCGACGTTGAACACCATGGCGCTGACGCCGATGGCACTGGTTATCAGAGCGCGCTCCTCCACGATGTCCTTGAACAGGGTCTGCCGCATCGGCATCTCGAAGGCGCTGGCGATGCCGATCAGGGTCGCCACCGCCAGGTAGGCGTTGATGCTGTCCACCCCGGCAAGCGCCATCAGCGCCAGCCACACGGAGAGCGCCGCCAGCACCAGATCGATGAGGATGAGCGTGGGCAGACGCGGCACCCGGTCGGCGGCGAGGCCGGCGACAGGGCCGAGCAGGAGATAGAAGATATTCAGCAGAAAACCGGTGAGCCCCAGAAGGAAGATCGAGTTGGTGAGGCGGAACACCAGCCAGGCGAGGGCAACCTGCTGGATCCAGCCGCCGGTCACGGAGATCACGTGACCCAGGGTGTAGATACGGAAGCGCCGCTTGGTCAGCGCGGGCGGAAGCCACAGATGCCAGTCCGCCACCAGGTCTCTCCTGCCGTCGTGCGGTCAGGCTAATGCCCACGACCAACTGCGGCAAGGCGCGGGACAGGCACGTGTTAGAAGGTGATGGCCGCAACTCAACCCGCACCGAGTGCGGCCGCCAAGGCCGCAACCCCGGAACGGACAAGGAGCACGTGATGCTCCAAAAATAATATGCCCCGCACAACGGGCGGGGCGCATATTGCAGTCGCTGTTACTCGTAGCGCGCGCCGCGCTTGAGGTCGCAGAGTACCCCCGCCTTCGGCGCATCGGCGCGATCGGCGAGAGCAGCCCAGTGCTTGCAGATGTCTGCGAAGCGGCGACGTTGGGCAGGCGGCAAGGCCTGCACGTCAGTGGGCGTCAGCGCGTCCAGCAGCGCCACGGTTTTCTCGATGACAGACATGATGTTGCCCCCAACAATGACCCCCCGCAGGGGAGAAATATTGGCGCCGAGTCGTTGAGAACACAACGATCCATCGACCAGGGACGTCCAAATTGCGGCAGACTTGGGCCAATTTGCAACGCTTTCTGCAAAAGTTTTCCACAGCCCCGGCCTTCGAGCGGCGGCTGCGCACCAGCATTTCTGCCTCATCGGCCCCTACAACTTCTCAGCAGGTGAGCACAAATTATTGAACTAAATGGGAAAATGGTGGGCGCGACAGGGATCGAACCTGTGACCCCTCCCGTGTGAAGGGAGTGCTCTACCGCTGAGCTACGCGCCCCCGGGACTGCCGTGGGTGTGGGAGGCGACGCTTAGTACCCAATCGGCCGCCCCGCGGCAACCCCGTCGCGAGGCGTCGCATCGGCGCCCCGAGCCAATGTCAGCCGGTCGCGTGGGCCCTTGCCTTCGCCTCGGCGCGGCGGGCGTGCAGGATCGGCTCGGTGTAGCCGTTGGGCTCGGTGCGCCCCTTGAAGATGAGGTCGCAGGCGGCCTGGAAGGCGACCGACCGATTAAAATCGGGCGCCATGGGACGGTAGTGGGGGTCGCCCGCGTTCTGCCGATCCACCACGGCGGCCATGCGCCGCAGGGTCTCCATCACCTGGGCCTCATTGGCGATGCCGTGGCGGAGCCAGTTGGCGATGTGCTGGCTGGAGATGCGCAGCGTGGCGCGGTCCTCCATCAGGCCGACGTTGTTGATGTCGGGCACCTTGGAGCAGCCGATGCCCTGCTCGATCCAGCGCACGACGTAGCCCAGGATGCCCTGGCCGTTGTTGTCGAGCTCCTTCTGGATGTCCTCAGGCGACCAGTTCACGCGGTCAGCCAGCGGGATCGTCAGGATGTCGTCCAGGGAGGCACGCGGGCGCGAGCGCAGATCGGCCTGGCGCTTGGCCACATCAACCTTGTGGTAGTGCAGCGCGTGCAGCGTGGCGGCCGTGGGCGAGGGCACCCAGGCGGTGCTGGCGCCGGCCTGCGGGTGCGCGATCTTCTCACGCATCATGTCGGCCATGCGGTCGGGCATTGCCCACATGCCCTTGCCGATCTGCGCCTTGCCGGGCAGGCCGCAGGCCAGGCCGATATCGACGTTCCAGTCCTCGTAGGCCTTGATCCAGGGTGTCGCCTTCATGTCGCCCTTGCGGATCATCGGCCCGGCCTCCATCGAGGTGTGGATCTCATCGCCGGTGCGATCGAGGAAGCCGGTGTTGATGAAGCACACGCGATGCCGGGCGGCGCGGATGCACGCCTTGAGGTTGACGCTGGTGCGGCGCTCCTCGTCCATGATGCCCATCTTGAGGGTGTAGCGTGGCAGGCCCAGCGCGTCCTCCACGCGATCGAACAGCTCGTCGGCGAACGCCACCTCCTCGGGCCCGTGCATCTTCGGCTTGACGATGTAGATCGAGCCGGCGCGGCTGTTGCGGAAGGCGCCGTTACCCTTGAGGTCGTGCATGGCGATGAGCGAGGTCACGACCGCGTCGAGGATGCCTTCCGGCACCGGCTGGTCGTCGCGGTCGAGCACGGAGGCGTCCATCATCAGGTGGCCGACGTTGCGAACCAGCAGCAGGCTGCGACCGGGCAGGGTGAGCTCGCCGCCGCCGTCGGGCGTGGTGTAGACCCGATCCGGGTTGAGGCGGCGCTCCAGCCGGCTGCCGCCCTTGTCGAAGGTGGCGGCGAGCGTGCCCTTCATCAGGCCCAGCCAGTTGCGGTAGGCGGCCACCTTGTCGTCCGGATCGACGGCGGCGATGGAGTCCTCCAGATCGACGATGGTGGTGATGGCCGCCTCGACCAGCACGTCGGCAACGCCGGCGATGTCGGATTTGCCGATGTAATGCCGGCTGTCGATCTGGATCTCGATGTGCAGGCCGTTGTGGCGCAGCAGAATGGCGCGCGGCTCTGCAGGATCGCCGCGATAGCCGACGAGCTGGGAGGGGTCCGCCAGCCCGACGAGGCGCCCCGAGCCTCCGAGCCCGGTGATGCGAAGAGCGCTGCCGACCCAGGTGTCGGCGACGCTCGACTGGCTCACCACCAGCCGGCCATCCTGCACCGCATAGCCGCGCACCTCGGCGTGCGAGCCTTTCTCGAGCGGCGCCACGTCATCCAGAAAGCGCTTGGACCAGGCGAAGACCTTCGCCCCACGCACCGGATTGTAACCGCCGGCGCGGCTCGCCCCGTCGTCCTCGGGCAGGGCGTCGGTGCCATAGTGCGCGTCGTACAGGCTGCCCCAGCGCGCGTTGGCGGCGTTGAGGGCGTAGCGCGGATTGGTGACCGGCACCACCAGCTGCGGCCCGGCGATGTGGGCGATCTCGGCATCGACGTTTCCGGGGTCGATGGCAAAGTCCGGACCCTCGGGCACCAGGTAGCCGATCTCGGCGAGGAAGGCCTTGTAGCCGGCCCGGTCGAAGGGCCTGGCCTTATGGGCGTGGTGCCAGTCGTCGATCCTGGCCTGCAGCTCGTCGCGCCGCTTGAGGAGGGCGCGGTTTCTTGGCGCCAAGTCGTGGACGATGCGGTCGAAACGCGTCCAGAACCCCGCCTCCGGCACACCCGTCCCCGGCAGGACCTCCTTGACGATGAACTGGTGGAGAACCTTGGCGACGCTCAGGCTCTCGACCACGACACGCTCAGTCATAGGGGTTCCTGCTCCAGGATTGCCAACGGCGCTCGGGCTACTATGGCGGTGGTCGTCAGGCCGTCAATTATTCCAAGGTCAGCAGCCTGAATCGACGCCCTTGTAGGTTGGGTCGAGCGACAGCGAGACCCAACACCGTCAAGGGGGTGCCATGAGTGTGTTGGGTCTGCGCTTCGCTTGACCCAACCTACGGCAGAATCAGAACGTCAGCTCCTCTCCATCCGGGAGCGGTGCCAGGTAGCGCCCGACCAGATCCGGCGTCACCTCGCCCAGCTGCGGGGGCGACCACTTGGGCTTGCGGTCCTTGTCGATGAGGAGCGCGCGGATGCCTTCGGGGAACTCGCCGTCCTCGAACAGGCGCACGGTAAGGCGGTACTCCACCTTCAGCGCCTTCTCCACGGAGGGCAGCCGGCCGGCCTGCCGGATGGCGGCATGCGTGAGCTTCAGGGCCTTGGGCGATTTCTGCAGCAGCGCGGCGCGGGTCTTGGCCGCCCACGCCTCGGCGATGCCAGCGAGAGCCATATGGACCGTCTCGACATCGGCGCTGGCAAAAGCGGCATCGATGGCGCCACGACGGCGCGCCAGGTCCGACTCGCCCGGATCCTCAGCTAGACTGCGGATCGCCTCGCCGACAGGGCCGCCGCGCGGATCGATGAGACGCGCGATCAGGGCGGGCAGCTTCGCCGAGGCGAGAAACGCGTCGCTGAAGCGGGCGTAGATGGCGTCGGCCGCGCGCATCGCTTCGCCGGTAAGACCGAGGAGCACGCCTGTCTCGCCCGGCGCATTGGCCAGCAGCCAGGTGCCGCCCACGTCCGGGATCAGCCCGATGCCCGTCTCCGGCATGGCCAGGTGGGAGCGCTCCGTGACGATGCGGTGGCTGCCGTGAGAGGACAGGCCGATGCCGCCGCCCATGACGATGCCGTCCTGAATGGCCACGTAGGGCTTGGGATAGCGCGCGATCAGCGCGTTGAGGCGGTACTCGTCGCGCCAGAACGTCCTGGCGAAGCCAGAGCCCTGGCTGCGGCTTTCGTAGAGCGATCGCACATCGCCGCCGGCGCAGAGGCCGCGCTCTCCGGCGTCGTCGAGGAGAACCAGCTCGACCGCCGGATCGTCCTTCCAGGCCTCCAGCGCGGCCCGGATGCGGCCGACCATCGGGTAGGTCAGCGCGTTGAGCGCCTTCGGCCGGTTCATGGTGATGCGCCCGGCCCGGCCCTCGCGCCGGATCAAGACCTCGTCGGCTGCTGCCGGCTCCATGGTGCTCCTTTGCACAAGCTGTTGTCAGTCCCTTCGGGTCTGACACCGTGACTCTAAGCTCTGCGTCATTGGTGATGCCTCCAAAGCCGCGGGTGGTGCAAGGGTGTCAGACCCAGAGCGTCTGACACCGCCACGCCACTGCTGCGGCGGCACGACAGTTGGCTCACCAAACGATTGGGGCTAGGGTGCGCTCCATGCGAAGCGTGCGAACCCAGGTTGGAATCATCGGTGCCGGGCCGGCGGGGCTGCTGCTGGCGCGGCTGCTCGGGCTCGCCGGGATCGAGTGCATCGTGCTGGAGCGGCGGGCGCCCGAGTATCTCAGGGCACGCATCCGCGCAGGGCTGCTGGAGCAGGGCACCGTCGATATTTTGAGCGACGCAGGCGTGGGCGAGCGGCTTCTGCGGGAGCGGCTGGTCCACGACGGGGTGGAGATCGCCTTCAACGGCCGGCGCCACCGTATCGACCTGAAGGAGCTCTCCGGCAAGGCCGTCACCATCTACGGCCAAGCCGAGGTGCAGAAGGACCTGATGGATGCGCATCTGACGATGGGTACCGAGGTCGTCTACGAGGCCGAGGACGTGAGCCCCCACGGGCTCGCCACCGACCGGCCCTGGCTGCGCTACCACAAGGACGGACAGGTGCGCGAGATCCAGTGCGACTTCATCGCCGGATGCGACGGCTCCCACGGGGTCAGCCGCCAGGCCATCCCGCAGGACGTGCTGCGCATCTATGAGCGGATCTATCCGTTCGGCTGGCTCGGCATCCTCGCCGACACGCCGCCGGTCAATCCCGAGCTGATCTATTGCAATCACGAGCGGGGCTTCGCGCTCTGCACCATGCGGTCGGAGGCCCGCAGCCGCTATTACCTGCAGGTGCCGGCCGACGAGGATGTGGCCGACTGGTCCGATGACCGGTTCTGGAGCGAGCTCAGCCGCCGCCTCCCGCCCGACGCCGCGGCTGGGCTGGTGACCGGGCCGCGGCTGGAGATGAGCGTGGCACCGCTGCGCTCGTTCGTGGCGGAGCCCATGCGGTATGGGCGGCTGCTCCTGGCCGGGGACGCCGCGCACATCGTGCCGCCCACGGGGGCCAAAGGGCTCAACCTGGCGGTCACCGACGTGCGGTTCCTGGCCGAGGCGCTCACGGCCTACTACCGGGCCGGCTGCAGCGACCTGCTGGATGGGTATTCCGCCCGATGCCTCGCCCGCGTGTGGAAGGTGCAACGCTTCTCCTGGTGGATGACAAGCATCACCCACCGATTTCCTGAGGCGTCAGGCTTCGAGAAGCGTGTGCAGGGGGCGGAGCTGGCCTGGCTGGCAGGCTCGAGGGCGGCACAGACAACGCTGGCGGAGAATTACGTCGGATTGCCGGTGGAGTAGAGACGGAACCGGGGTCAGACCCCTGGTCAAGACGTTGCGAATAGCACTCGCCGCCAGTAGCCAGGGGTCTGCCCCCCCTTCTGCTTCACGTGAAACAGTCGCGCCGGGTCACTAACCCTGCAGCGACCGCACGAACTCCGGACCGGCGGCGGCGAGAATCTCGGCGGCGGCATCCTCGGCCAGCCGCAGCGCCTCCTCGGGGCGCCCCTCGCGCTGGGCCTTGAAGCACTGGCGGCCATCGGGGCTCAGGATCATGCCCTGGAACGCGAAACGCGGGCCGCCAGGCCCATCCACAAGCTCCCCGAGGGCCGCGATCGGGGTCCGGCAGGAGCCCTCCAGCCGGGCCAGGAAGACCCGCTCCGCGGTCACGGCGAGGGCCGTCGGCTCATGGTTGAGGGGCGCCAGGAGCTGGGCCATCCGCTCGTCGTCGGCGCGAATCTCGACGCCGATGGCGCCCTGGGCCACTGCCGGCAGCATCGCCTCGACCGGCACCGGCGCAGCGGCGCGGTCCGCGATGCCCAGTCGATTGAGGCCCGCCAGGGCGAGCAGGGTTGCATCTGCCACGCCGTCGGCGAGCTTGCGCAGCCGGGTCTCGACATTGCCGCGCATCGGCACGACCCGGAGATCGGGCCGCAGATGCCTCACCTGGGCCTGGCGCCGCAGCGACGAGGTGGCCACCACGGCACCGCCTGGCAGGTCGGCCAGGGACGCGGCCTTGGGGCTGATCAGCGCGTCGCGCACGTCCTCGCGGGGTAGGAATGCCGCGAGCGTCAGACCCTCCGGCAGGAGTGTGGGCATGTCCTTCATGGAGTGGACGGCGAGGTCCACCTCGCCCGCCAACAGGGCCTCCTCGATCTCCTTGGTGAAGAGGCCCTTGCCGCCGGCCTCGGCGAGTGGCCGGTCCTGGATCCGGTCGCCCGTGGTCTTGATGATGCGGATATCGAAGGCGAGCTCGCCCAAGCCCGCGGATTGGCCGTGTGCGGCCCTGAGGCGGGCCTCGACCTCGCGCGCCTGAGCCAGCGCCAGGGGCGAGCCGCGCGTGCCGATACGGATCCTCGCTGCTTGCAAGCGCCGATCTCCTCAGGGCTCGGGCGTCTTCGCCCGCTGTGAGACGACAGTTACAGGAGATCCCCTTCGGGGTGCAATCGGATCGAGTCGGAGCGGTGCCCAACCAGTCGCGCCGCCTCACCGGCGCACACTTCGGCTCACGTGTGTGCGAGGCCCTCTCGAATTTCTCCCCCGCCTGCGTATCTCCAGGCGGTGCGGCGAGCCAACGCCGCGTGCGAAGACAAACAGGAGATGATCATGAAGAGCCTTGTTGCCACCGCCCTCGTCGCCCTCGGCCTGCTGTCGGCGGCCGTGACTGCCCAGGCTGCGTCGGACCTCTCCGGCTACCCGGAGTGGGCGCAGCGCGCCTTCGAGAACAAGGGCTGAGCGAGCCCCCTGCACGCCTGACGCGGCGAGCAAGCCTCGACGCGCCAGGCGCGCGCATTCCTACCCACCTTCAGATGCCGATCCCCGGGGCCCGTCCAGGACCGGGGTTGCCTGTTGCGGCCGGGCGATCCGAGATCGCCCCCACGTCGCAGTTGACGCACCACGGCCGGCGCCATACGTCCGGCTGATGGAACCGCGCGCCGACGCCGCAAACCCCGCTCCGGCAAACCCCGCTCCGGATGAGCGCCAAACCCTCATTCTCGGCATCGAGACCAGCTGCGACGAGACCGCCGCCGCCGTGGTTGCGCGCACACCGGACGGGACCGGGCGCATTCTCTCGAACGTGGTGCGCGCCCAGTGGGAGGAGCACCGCCGCTACGGGGGCGTGGTGCCGGAGATCGCGGCCCGCGCGCATGCGGACTGTCTCGACGAGATCGTGGCTCTGGCGCTGAGCGAGGCCGGCACGGACCTCGCCGGGCTGGACGCAATTGCAGTTACGGCCGGCCCCGGATTGATCGGGGGGCTGCTCGTCGGGGTCACGACCGCCAAGGCGCTCGTGCTGGTGCAGCGGCTGCCGCTGGTGGCGGTGAACCACCTGGAGGCGCACGCGCTCACCGTCGGCCTCACCGAGGGCCTGCGGCCCCCCTATCTGCTGCTGCTGGCCTCCGGCGGGCACACCCAGCTCCTGATCGTGCACGGCGTGGGCCGCTACGAGCGGCTCGGTACCACCATCGACGACGCCCTGGGCGAGGCCTTCGACAAGACGGCGAAGCTCCTGGGGCTCGGCTTTCCCGGCGGCCCCGCGGTAGAGCAGGCCGCCGCAGCGGGACGGCCGGGCCGCTTCGCGCTGCCGCGCCCCATGCTCGGACGCGCCGAGCCGCATTTCTCGTTCGCCGGCCTCAAGACGGCAGTGCGCCGCCAGGCCCAGGCGCTGGCCCCGCTCGGCGAGCGCGACATCGCCGACCTCTGCGCGGAGTTTCAGGCCGCCGTATGCGAGAGCCTCGCCGACCGGGTGCGGCGCGCCATGGCGATCGCGGATGCAAGGTGGGGGTCAGACCCCTCGCGGGTGCGCTCGCATATCAGCCGCGGTGTTGGCGGCGAGGGGTCTGACCTCCACCGCCACCTGGTCGTCGCCGGCGGTGTTGCTGCCAACCGGCAAATCCACCGGGCGTTGACGGAAGTCGCAGCCACCCGCGACTATCGCGTGCACGTGCCGCCCGCGCAGCTGTGCACCGACAACGGCGCCATGATCGCCTGGGCCGGCGCCGAGCGCCTTGCCCTGGGCCTTGTTGACCGCCCGGACTTCGAGGCCCGCGCCCGCTGGCCGCTGGATGCCCAGGCGGCCCCGGCCCTCGGCGGCGGCCGGCACGGCGCCAAGGCGTGAGGGCGGGTGCGGCAGGGCTAGCTAGGCGCCGTTGAGAGCCTGGACCTCACTGTCCGACACAAACTGCAACAAGCTTCACGAAGGGCGGGCACACTGCCGACCGGGCGAATGGCGGCCACATAGATCAGACTGCTGCCACATAGGTCAGGCCATAGTGCCGCCAGCGTCGAACCGTCCGCCTGGAGAGGGAGTTTTTCATGGGACAGCGGTTCAGAATATTGAAGTCGCTGGTTTGTCTGCTCGTGTGGGGAGCCTTGGCCGTCCAATCCGCCAATGCTCAAGGCGGACGCTATCCCCCCGACGATGAAGCGTGGGACGGAACCACCTACCGGGCGCTGGTCGAGAGGGTGGAGACCAATGGTCTGCCGCTGCCAACGCTATCGAATGCAGCGACGAAACCGGTGTTCGAGCGGATGGTCAATACGGACAATATCCCGCTGCGCATGGGGCTGAACCGGAATCTCTCCGCAACCATACGCTTTCAGAGGTTGGACAGTGCTCTGCTGCCGATTCATAAGCTTGTGGTGCTTTATTCGAATGAGACGCAGAAGGGGAAACCCTATGCAACTGAGCTTGCCAGGCTGAGGGTCTATGAGTCCAAGGTCTCCGCGGCGTTGCTGGACGTGAGCGAGCCATATCTCTCAACCCTTCAACAGGACAAGAGATATCAAGTCCACGTCGCTTATCTTGACCAGGTGAAAAGTGGCGCCCGCCAGCTCTATTCCGATCTCGTGCAGGGTATGAGTGAAACGCGCCTTCACTCCAAATCTGACGTTCTCGAGATGATCGAGGGCGCGCTCGACGGACTGCCGTCCCACCAACCTCTCTTCACGAGCCAGGAGAGGCGAGACCTTGTCCAGAGGCTCACCCAGCAGATTTCGATTACGACCGACCAGGAGCTGAAGAAGGCCCTGACCCAGCTGCGCGACGCGATCGAGCATCGCCAGATTCGAACGTAAGACGAGCCGTCGACCGAGCGCAGGTCGCAAGAGCGGGAGCTGCATTCGAGCCGAGTTGGGCATGCGTCACGCCTGTCCTGCCGCGGGCGGCGCGGACGGCAGGTCTCCGTGGGTCGCCTGTGATCGGACCGAGCGGATTCGATCCACCCAGTTCGATCCAAATCGCGCGGGTGAGAAGGCAGCCCGCTCAGCCGACGACCGGCAGCAATCTGGCGGGGTTGCCGGCCAGGAGAGTTTATGAGAAGGCTCCTGACGCGGAGGCCGACGGCCAGCTTGGCGGGCGTGGCGGAACAGGTAGACGCAAGGGACTTAAAATCCCTCGTCCGCAAGGACATGCCGGTTCGAGTCCGGCCGCCCGCACCAATGAAATCAATGGCTTACGGGATCTACCGAAGTCCCTGCGACAACCGGGAAACCCTGACAAACACCGATCCGGGCACATTCCACATTCGCCTACCCTGATGCGCGGCTGCATGTGATAAGGTTGGCACAATAGAACCTG
>Ga0209382_10003914_pt1 | contig 20312 bp, 18 predicted proteins | sample SoiMetdeltSBSDD5_FD_187599 | JGI IMG/M metagenome (GOLD analysis project Ga0209382, IMG submission 187599) | Bulk soil microbial communities from a Populus tree surrounding site in Tennessee, USA - Soil MetaG P. deltoides SBSDD5 (SPAdes) (version 2) | ecosystem: Environmental > Terrestrial >... | reverse complement strand
GACGAGATCGAGGCGGCCCTCAAGGGCATGCTCAAGCCGATCTACGAGGAGGTCTCGCTCGGCCAGGCCGAGATCCGCGAGATCTTCCGTTCGTCGAAGGTCGGGAACATCGCCGGCTGTATGGTCATGTCCGGCCTGATCCGCCGCAACGCCAAGGCCAGGCTGATCCGAGACGGCGCCGTCGTCTCCGACAACCTGGAACTGGCCAGCCTCAAGCGGTTCAAGGACGACGCCAGCGAGGTCCGCGAGGGCTTCGAGTGCGGTCTGACGCTCAAGGGCTACAACGACATCAAGGTCGGCGATGTCGTGGAGTCCTTCGAGACCCGCGAGAAGCCGCGCGAGTGATCGCGCGGCTGCGGGCCGAGTAGGCGACGGTGTTCGTGGCCGCGATGAGCGTCGACCTGCTGCTCGGCGACGTACGGTCGCTGAAGCAGAAGCGCTCGGTCCTGCGTCCGCTGCTCGCCGAACTGAGTCGCCGCTACGCCGTCTCGGTCGCCGAGGTCGGAGAGCAGCAGCTCTACCGGCGGGCGCAGGTCGGCGTGGCACTGGTGACGGCCAGCGCCACGCACGGGCGGCAGGTGCTCGACCAGGTCGAGCGGACCATCGCCGCCCGGCCCGAGGTGGAGCTGTTGTCGGCCCGACAGTGGCTGCGGGCCGACGACGACTGAGGAGTGACCTGTGGCGATACCACGTTCTCGTGGTAGATCCGCACTCTGCATGGTGTGGACGCCATGCAAGGTGCACAGTTACCACGAGAACGTGGTGATCGAGTGACTGGAGAACGGCAGATGAGTACGCCGCGAGTACGCAAGGTCGCCGACCGGATCAAGGTCGTCGTCGCCGAGATGCTCGAGCGCCGGATCAAGGACCCTCGGCTCGGTTTCGTGACCGTCACCGACGTCCGTGTGAGCGGTGACACTCAGCACGCGACGGTCTTCTACACGGTCCTCGGCGGCCCGGAGGAGATCGACCGCAGTGCGGCGGCCCTGGCCAGCGCGACCGGGGTGCTCCGTTCGGAGGTGGGCCGCCAGCTCGGCATGCGGCACACGCCGACGCTGGAGTTCGTCCTCGACGCGGTCCCGGAGAACGCCCGGCACATCGAGGATCTGCTCGAGCGTGCCCGGGAGTCCGACGCCCACGTCGCCCGTCGCGCTGCCGAGGCCGACTACGCCGGGGATCCCGATCCCTATCGGCGGCGCGACGAGGACGACCCCGAGCCGAGCTGAGTACGGCTCTGGCCGGGGCCGTCCGCCCTGGTCAGCCTTCGCAGTTCGCCACGGTCTCCGCGGCCGCGCAGATGTCCTGACCCGGTCCGCCGTCGGCGTCGTCGGTGCCGAGGCCGCCACGCAGTTCGTCGTCGCCGCCACGTCCGACCAGGGTGTCGTTGCCGTCGCGGCCCTCGAGGCGGTTGGGCCCGTCGTCGCCACGCAGCACGTCCTCGCCCCACCATCCGATGACGTTCTCGAGGCCCTCCACGGTGTCCTGTCCGTTGCCGGTCATCACGCCAGTGCCGAGGTCGACGACCAGGGCCTGGTCGAGTCCGGGGAAGGCGTCAACCGCGTTGAGCGTGTCGACACCATCGCCGCCGAGATAGGCGTCGTCGGACTTGCCGGTGACCTCGTCGGACAGCCGGATCACGTCGTCGCCGGCTCCGGCGTCGATCGAGTCCGGTCCGTAGTCGTCGTCGATGACGTCGTCGCCGCCCCGGCCGTCGATCGTGTCGCTGCCCGTCCAGGCGTCGAGATGCTCGCCGGCGTCGGTGCCGAGGAGCACGTCGTCGCCGTACGAGCCGACGGCGTTCTCGACCTCGACGAGAGTGTCCGACCCGCCGACGCCGGTGCTGGTACCGGCGGCCAGATCCACCCGGACCCCGACCCCGGACAGTTGCAGGAAGCTGATGGTGTCGTCACCTGCGCCGAGGTCGAACGTCTCGTCGTCACCGGCGGTCGGCTGGACGATGTCGTCGCCGTCGCCCGTCTGGGTCACGTCCTGGTCGCGGCCGTCGCGGACGTAGTCGTTTCCGGCGCCGGCGTCGATGTCGTTGGCCCCCGGCCCGCCATAGATCTGGTCGGCGCCGCCACCAGCCCGGATCGTGTCGGCACCATCCTCGCCTTCGATCCACTCCTCGCCGTCACCGCCGACGAGTTGATCGGGTCCTGGGCCGCCGTACATGAACTGAGCGTCGGTCATGTGATCCGTACCCGGCCCGCCGGAGGCGTCGAGGGCCGGACCGACGACGCGGTCGTCGCCGGCGTCGCCGCTGAGGTGGAGGAACTCCGCGGCGGCCAGGCCGCGAAGAACGTCGTCGCCGCCACTGCCGACCAGGCTCACGGTGCTTCGCGCCGCGACCAGCCGGTCGGCGCTCGCGGATCCGGTTGCGGCCTCGATCCCGACGAGCGTGTCGTCCCCCTGGCCGGACGCCCGTCCGGTACCCAGATCGACGACGACACCGTTCGTGGAGGTGTCGTAGCTGACCCGGTCGTCGCCGCCGTCGGCCCCACCGTCGAGGCGGTCGTCGCCGGGACCGCCACGCAGCGTGTCACCCACCGGCAGCGGCGGCTCGTCCGGGACCCGGCCGTCGGGACCGCCGTAGACCTGGTCGTTGCCCGGTCCGCCGCGCAGACCGTCGGTTCCCTCGCCGCCGCAGATCAGGTCGTTGCCGCCGAGACCGTCGATGCTGTCCCAGCCGCCGAGCCCGACGATGACGTCGCGTCCGTTGGTGCCGGTCAGGTCGTCACGGGCGTCGGTCCCGACGATCGTCGCCTGGACGCCCTGGCATGGTGGCAGCGCGGCCGATGCCGTCTGTGGTGCGATCACGAGGCCGCCGGCGGCGAGGCCGACGACGGCGAGCACAGGTCGCAGAGTACGCATGTAATCTCCCCCAAAGGAACGTGAAGTCGTCAGTCCTATGACGGCATAGCTGCTGCGGATGGTTGCCCCAGCGAAGGGAGTCGCCGCGATGTCCGGGCTCGTCGTGGTCGACAAGCCGTCCGGCTGGACCTCGCACGACGTCGTCGGCCGGATCCGCCGGCTCGCGGGCACCCGCAAGGTCGGCCACGCCGGCACCCTGGACCCGATGGCGACCGGTGTCCTCGTCGTCGGCGTCGAACGGGCGACCCGGCTGCTGGGACACCTGTCCGGCGCCACCAAGGCCTACGACGCCACGATCCGGCTCGGGCTCTCGACCACGACCGATGACGCCGAGGGCGAGCCGGTCGGCGCCACCGACGCCACCGGCCTCGACCGATCCGGCATCGAGACCGCCGTGGCGACGTTCGTCGGCGACATCGAGCAGGTGCCGTCGAGCGTGTCCGCGATCAAGGTCGACGGCCGGCGCGCGTATGCGAAGGCCCGGGCCGGCGAGACAGTGACGTTGCCGGCCCGGCCGGTTCGCATCGACGACCTCGTCATCCACGACGTACGCCTCGCGCCCCCGTACGTCGACGTCGACGCATCGGTCACCTGCTCGGCGGGGACCTACATCCGCGCGCTGGCCCGCGATCTCGGCGCCGCGCTCGGCGTCGGCGGACACCTCACCGCGTTGCGTCGCACCCGAGCTGGCGCGTTCACGCTCGACGATGCCGCGACGCTCGACGACCTGGCGAAGCAGTGGGCGCCGCTGTCGCTGTCGGAGGCGGCCCGTCGCAGCTTCCCGATCCACGAGCTGACCGGCGAGCAGGCGGCGATGGTCCGGCACGGCCGCGCGCTGCCCGACGTCGGCCTGCCCGCCACCGGTCCGGTCGGTTTGGTCGATCCGGCCGGGGAGTTCCTCGCCCTCTACGAGCAGCAGGGCGCCGCGGCGCGAGCGATCGCCGTCTTCGTCGGCTGATCAGGCCGTTCGTTCCCTAAGACCGGTCTCACAGTGGGCTCACTGCCACTTCATGGCCGCTCGTCAAGGTGGATGCATCAACACCGAACGGGTCGACACAGCGGCCCAGAGCGAAGGAGTGACCATGAAGGCACTGATGCGTACCGGCATCGCCACTCTCGCGACGACCGTGGGTGCCGGCCTCGTCGTCGTCGGAGTCGGCGCGGCGAACGCTGGTGGCAACGACCAGACGTACGCCAAGCGCGAGGACAACGTCAAGGAGTGGATCGTCACCGCCGACGACGATGACGACGGCGACGACGACTACCGGTTCAAGGGGACGAACACCAACACCAACACCGGGACGGGGATCTCGCGGGGCACCCACCACAGCCGCGAGGACAGCGGCCGTTCCGGCGACAACACCGGCAGCCGGCACTCCAGGGTGAGCCGGGACCGGGACCACAGCCGGGGCGACAAGAGCCGCGACTGGACCCGCGACGGCAAGGGCGGCGCGACCCGCGACTTCAGCGCGAACATGACCAACGACCGCTCGCGGAACGACACCCGCGGCCGTTGATCCCAGATGTTCGGCCCCCGCACGGCCGAACCGGCCGGGTAGGCCGGCGGACTGAACGCCGCCTACCCGGCCACCCCACCCTCTGAGAGGAGCCGTCATGACCGACTCGCCCCCCGCCTCGTGGGAGCTGGCCCGAGGCGACGAGATCGTGCCCGGGCTGATCGCGATGAAGCTGCTCGGCGGCGGCTCCGCCTACGAGGCGTATCTCACGTTCGACCAGAAGCTCTACGCCCCCGTAGTCGTCAAGGTCGTCCGGCCCGACCTGGTCGGCGACGACTCGACGCTGCGCGGGCTCGAGCGCGAATGCGACCTGCTGCAGCGGCTCAATCACCCGGCGATCGTGCGCGGATTCCGCGCTGCGCTGGACCCCCCACGGCCGTACGTCATGCTCGAGAACCTCGACGGTCCACGGCTGTCCTCACTCATCCGCCGGCACGGGCCGCTGCCGCCGCAACAGTGGCTTCCCCTCGGCATCGAGCTCGCGTCGGCGGTGCACTACCTCGGCGAGATGGGGGTGGTCCATCTCGACGTGAAGCCGAGCAACATCATCATGGGAGCCCCGGCCCGCCTCATCGACCTCAGCGTCGCGCGGACCATCGAGCGGGCCGGCGAGCTGACCGCGCCGATCGGCACCGACGCCTATATGGCGCCCGAGCAGTGCGTGCCGACCCGTGAACGTCGGCCCGGCTACGCCGCGGACATGTGGGGGATCGGCGCCACGCTCTACCACGCGCTGGCGGGCTTCCGGCCGTTCGAACGCGGCTCTGACGCCGACGACGCCACCGACGCGGAACGCTGGCCGCAGCTCGTCGACGAGCCGAGGCTGCTGCCGGAGTGGATTCCCGACGACCTCGCCAAGCCCGTCCTGGCCTGCCTCGATCCGGATCCGGCCGCCCGTCCTACCCCGGCCGCGCTCGCCGAGGCCATCGAGCCGCTCATGGCCGCCTTGCCGAAGCCTCGCCTCGGCGGCTGGAAGCCGACCCTCGCAAGCTAGCCCCGACCCACTCCCGCTGAGCGTGACGTTTCGGCCGGCCGACGCCGCCATCGGCTGCAGATACGTCACGCTCAGCGCGGCGGCGTCAGTCGAGGCGGTAGCCCATGCCGCGTACGGTGCGGATCACGTCGGAGCCGAGCTTCTTGCGCAAGTAGCCGACGTAGACGTCGACGACGTTGGAGCCCGGGTCGAACTCGTAGCCCCACACGTGCGACAGCAGCTGCTCACGCGACAGCACCTGCCCGGGATGCCGCAGGAACATCTCGGCGAGGGCGAACTCCCGGGCCGACAGCTCGACGGTGCCGCCGTCTCGGGTCGCCTCGCGCCGGTGCAGATCGAGCCGGACCTCATGGTGTTGTAGATACCTCTTGTCGTCCGCCACGTTGGCTGAGGTGGCCGAGCCGGCCTTGTCCCGCAGCCGGAGCCGGACGCGAGCCAGCAGCTCGTCGAAGCGAAAGGGCTTGGGCATGTAGTCGTCCGCACCGCCCTCGAGTCCGCGCACCGTGTCGGTGACGGAGTCCCGGGCGGTCAGCGCGATGACGGGGATCCGGCTACCGGCGCCGCGCAGTTGCTCGAGCAGTTCGAAGCCGTCGAGGCTCGGCAGTCCGATGTCGAGGATCGCGAGGTCGAACTCCCCGGAAAGGGCGTGATCGAGGCCCTCCTTGCCGTCGCCGACGATCGTGGGGGTGAATCCGGCCGAGCGCAGTCCCTTCGCGACGAATGAGGCGATCCGCGGCTCGTCCTCGATGACCAGGATGCGCTTCACGAGCTGACCTGCAGGGGAATCGTCTGCTCCTCGGACGTGGCGGTGGCCCCATCCGGCGTCGCCGTCCAGGTCGGCCGGCGCGGCAGCGTGAGCGTGAAGGTCGCACCGTGACCCGGCGCGGAGTCGACGGAGACCCAGCCGCCGTGCGCCTCGGTGATCGCGCGGACGATCGACAGGCCGAGGCCGGAGCCGTCTGGGGCGTTGTCGCGGCCGCGATAGAACCGGTCGAAGATGAACTCCCGGTCGGCCGCCGCGATGCCCTCACCGGTGTCGCGGACCCAGAGGTGGGCGGCGCCGGTGTCGACCCGCGAGCCGATCGCGATCGTGTCCGGCTCGCTGGTGTGGCTGACGGCGTTCTTCGCCAGCTGCAGGACGGCCTGGGTGATCCGCTGGGCGTCGAGGACGACGTCGCCGGCCGCCCGCTCGTCGACCGCCCACGTCCGGTCGCCGAGGCCGCGGACCTTGTCGGCCAGGTCGTCGGTGAGCTCGCCGATGTCGAGCGCGGCCGGGCGTACGAAGTCCGGACGGCGGCTGCGGGCCAGCAGGATCAGCTCGTCGATCAGACGGGACATCCGGTCGATCTCGTCGAGCACCAGCGCCCGGGTCGACGCCACCTCCTCCGGATCATCGGTGTCCACCAGCTCCAGATGGCCCCGGATGATCGTCAGCGGTGTACGCAGCTCGTGCCCCGCGTCGTTGAGGAACTCCCGCTGCCCGGCGAAGGCGTCCTCGAGCCGATCGAGCATCGCGTTGAAGGTCAGCGTGAGGTCGGTGAGGTCGTCGTTGCCGCTGGCCGGGATCCGCCGGGTCAGGTCGGTGTCGCTGATCTCCTGGGCGGCCGCCCGCAGATCGCGAACCGGGCGCAGCAGTCGGCCCGACAGGCTCCAGGCGCCGAGGGCCAGGGCGAGCAGGGCAGCCGCGGCGACGATCGCGTACGTCTGGGTCATGTCGACAAGTTGAGCGCGCTCGGCGTCCTCGAAATGAACGAGGACGAAGGCGGCGTCCTGCGGGCCAGAGTCGGACTGGACCGGCTTCACGACGACGGAGGCCGCTCCGAAGTCGGTGCTGATGTCGGTGGAGCCGCCTGCAGGCAACAGGTCGTTGACGGCCTGGACCAATACGGGGTCGGGCCGGTCCGCGAGCTCGCGATGGGCCGATCCGGCGCCGACCCTCTGCGGCTCTCCGTTCCACCAGCCGAGCATCAACTCGCTCTGCGACGGGACGTTGGTCCCCAAGAACGTAATGAGCAGGTCCTGGGGACCGGATGTCTCCGGGTTATCCGCGAGAAGTCCGAGCTCGTCGAGCTCCTGGGCGATCTGCTGGTCGACCTCCTCGTCGATCTCCTCCAACTCGATGGCGTAGACGACGAGTCCGGCGACCACGAGGGCGAGTCCCGCGAGCACGACGACCGCCGCGGTGATCCGCAGCCGCACCGGTATGGGGCGCCGCATGTCACCGCGGCGTTGCTCAGTCGTCGAAGCTGTCGTCGTCGTCTCCACTGTCGTCAATGCCGGAGCCGCTGTCGTCGCTGCCGTGGCCGCTGTCGTCGTCCCGGTCGTCGCCGCCACGTCCGCGCCCGCGCCCACGGCCATCATCGTCGTCCAGGTCGTCCGGCGAGTGGTAGACCGTGTCGGGTTCATCGTCGTCGCCGTCGTCGTCGTTCGAGCCGCCCTGGTCGGCCGTGCCGTCGTCGTCGTTCGTCCGGGCGGTGGGCTCCGTGCTGCCGGGTTGATTCGCCTGGCCGTCCTTGTTCAGCACCACCGGATCGCCTACCTCGGGTGGGCCGGAGTCGCCTAGGACGGACCCGGCCACGAAGCCGCCGGCTCCGATGGCCAGGATGAAGGCCGCCGCTGCTTTCCACATCATGGTCATTGCACCACGATCGCGCCCAGAATCCAGATCAAGGTGAGCCGTGGATGAGAAGGTTCTCATCGGATGGCAGGCTTCTCCCATGCTCGTGTGGCGCTCTCTCGACGAGATCGAGGCCGGTTTCGGCCCGAGCGTGGTCACGGTCGGCAACTTCGACGGCGTCCATCTCGGGCATCGCTTCGTGCTCGATCAGGCCCGGCGGGTGGCGGCGAGCCACGACGTCCCGGTCGTGGCGGTCACCTTCGACCCGCATCCGATGCGGATCCTGCTGCCCGAGCGGGCGCCGGCGGCGCTCACCACCATCGAGAGACGGGCCGAACTGCTGGGCGACGCCGGCGCGGACGCCGTCCTCGTCCTGCCGTTCACCAAGGAGCTGTCGTCGTGGCCGCCCGAGGAGTTCGTCAGCCGGGTGCTCGTCGACGCGCTGCGTGCCGAGGCCGTGGTCGTGGGGGAGAACTTCCGGTTCGGGGCGAAGGCCGCCGGAAACATCCAGGTGCTGTCCGAGCTGGGCGAGAAGTACGGATTCGTCACCCATGCGCTCAGCCTCGCCGGAGCCCGGCATCCGTGGTCGTCGTCGTACGTGCGCCAGGCGCTGGCCGAGGGCGACGTCGCCGCGGCGGCCGAGGCGCTGGGCCGGCCGCACGAGGTCGTCGGCGAGGTCGTCGAGGGTGCGCATCGGGGCCGTGAGCTCGGCTTCCCGACCGCCAACGTGCCGGCCAGCGGGATCGGCGCGGTCCCCGCGGACGGCGTCTATGCGGGCCGGCTGCGGGCCCTGCCGCCGTCGGATATTGCGGGCGGACGGCCGATGCCGGCGGCGATCAGCGTCGGCACCAACCCGACCTTCGGCGAGGACGAGCGATCGGTGGAGTCGTACGTCCTCGACCGCGACGACCTGGAGTTCTACGGCGTCACGGTCGAGGTCAGCTTCGTCCAGCGGATCCGGGGGCAGCTGCGGTTCGACGCGGTGAAGGACCTGATCGACCGGATGTGCATCGACGTCGAGGAGGTCCGCGCCCACCTCGATCACCCGCCCGCGACCGATTCCGAGCGATGAATCCGGAGCAGCGCGCCGAGTCGATGCACGAGGCGGAGGTCTGGCTCGACACCAAGGGCCTCCCGTACTTCATCTATCGGGAGCGGCGCAGCCTGGTGGAGCGCCACCAGCGTCGCCGGGTGATCGCACTGGTCGTGGCGGCGGTGGTCGTCTCGGCAGGCGTCGGGGTCGTCGCCGGGCTGCTATCGTCGACCTCGACGGGAGTGGCTGTTGCAAGCGGAGTCCTGCTACTTCTGGTCCTCGGCTATGGCTGGGCCTTCCTGCAACTGCGTCCGATCCTGCTCTGGGCGGCCTGGCGGACCATCGGGTCACCGCGCCTGATGTTCCGCCTGCTCACACGGGCGTTGCCGCTGCTGCTGCTGTTCATGACGTTCCTGTTCATCAACGCCGAGGTGTGGCAAGTGGCCTCCGGGCTTCCGCGTGGACGCCTGTGGATGGGCGTGCTGCTGTTCGTCGGCATCGCCGTCGCGTTCCTTCTCGTCCGCCTGCCCGACGAGGTGCACCAGGTCGAGGACGAGGTCGCCGACGACCGCCTGGTCGAGTGCTGCCAGGGCACGCCGTTCGCCGGCGTCGCGGCCACCCTGGCCGGCGACGCCTATCCGGCGCGACTGTCCCGGATTCCGCGGGCGAACCTCGTGACAGTGCTGCTGTTCAGCCAGCTGCTGCAGGTCATCGCGCTGTCGCTGACGGTCTTCGCCTTCTTCCTCGTGTTCGGCCTGCTCGCGATCGAGCCCGACGTGATCCAGTCCTGGGTCGGCCACACCCCGAGCTATTTGCCCTCGGTCGTGGAGTGGGTGCCGGTGAGCAGGGAGCTCTTCCAGGTGTCGGTCTTCCTCGCGGGATTCGCCGGGCTCTACTTCACCGTGTACGCCGTCACGGACTCGACCTACCGCGACCAGTTCTTCTCCAGCCTCTCGCGCGAGCTGGAGCAGGCGATCGGCGTCTACACCGTCTACGAGACGCTGAGACACGAGGACGAAGCGGCGGCCGCGGACACCGCCAGCCCGTGACACGGCCTATGGCCGTACTCTGCATGGCCTCTCGACACTCTGCATGGCGTCGACACCGTGCAGAGTGCGCTCGTACCACGAGAACGTGGTGACCGTGTGGCCAGCGGGGCGCTGCGTCGTGCGGCCGAGGCGGCGGTTGGCCGACATGGCGAATTAGGGCTAAGCGGTAACACGCTGATACCCTGGCCGCGCCGTAGACCGGCCGCGGACTCATTGTGCCCGGGTGAACAGGCCCCGGCGCGCCGCGCAACGAATCCTCTGAAGGGAGATCGCGTGTCGCTGGACGTCGCGACCAAGCAAAAGATCATCGACGAGTACGCCACGGGCGAGGGCGACACCGGATCCCCGGAGGTTCAGGTCGCTCTGCTCACGAATCGGATCGCGCATCTGACCGAGCACCTCAAGGAGCACCAGCACGACCACCACAGCCGTCGTGGCCTGCTGCTGCTCGTCGGTCGGCGCCGTCGGCTGCTCAACTACCTGCACGACACCGACATCGAGCGCTATCGGCGCCTGATCGAACGACTCGGTCTGCGGAAGTGACTCGAGTGGAGCGGCCCTCCCCGGAGAGGCCGCTCACTTGTGTACGCGCCACAACTGAACAGCACTGAAACCACCCTGCGGAGCAGACTTCGGCCGTCGGTACGGCTGGCCGGTCCTCGGTAGTGGCGAGCGGAATCGACCCCGGTGTCGACGCCCGCCCGCCTCGATCGAAGACCGGCACGCGTCATTGACGATTGACCGGCAGCCTCGCGGCCTGCTCCGCGAGACCAGAGAGGGGTATCCCGTGGAGGGACCCAACCTTTCCGTAGCCGAGACCGTTCTGGACAACGGTCGCTTCGGCACCCGCACCGTACGCTTCGAGTCCGGTCGGCTCGCCCGCCAGGCGGCCGGCTCGGTCACGGCCTACCTCGACGACTCGACGATGCTGCTGTCGGCCACGACGGCCAGCAAGAACCCCAAGGAGCACCTCGACTTCTTCCCGCTGACGGTGGACGTCGAGGAGCGGATGTACGCCGCGGGCCGCATCCCCGGCTCGTTCTTCCGTCGTGAGGGACGGCCGAGCGAGGACGCGATCCTCACCTGCCGCCTGATCGACCGGCCGCTGCGCCCGACGTTCGCCAAGGGCCTGCGCAACGAGGTCCAGGTCGTCATCACCGTGATGGCGCTCGACCCCGACCACGCCTACGACGTGCTGGCGATCAACGCCGCGTCGGCGTCGACCCAGCTGTCCGGCCTGCCGTTCTCCGGCCCGGTCGGTGGCACCCGTATCGCACTGATCGAGGGCCAGTGGGTCGCCTTCCCGACTCACAGCCAGCTCGAGGACGCAGTTTTCGACATGGTCGTGGCTGGGCGTGTCATCAATGACGGTGATGACGTCGCGATCATGATGGTCGAGGCCGAGTCCACCGAATCGACCTGGAACCTCGTCCAGGGCGGTGTGCAGGCGCCGACCGAGGAGGTCGTCGCCGAGGGACTCGAGGCCGCGAAGCCGTTTATCAAGCAGCTGTGCGAGGCCCAGCAGCAGCTCGCCGAAGGCGCCTCCGCCCCGGCCCGGGAGTTTCCGCGCTTCCGCGACTACGAGGACGACGCGTTAACCGCGGTCGAGTCTGCTGCCCGCGACGACCTCGCCGCCGCCCTCACCATCGCGGGCAAGACCGAGCGGGAGACCAAGCTCGACGAGATCAAGGTGGCCGTGCTCGACAAGCTCGGCGCCGACTTCGAGGGCCGCGAGAAGGAGCTCGGCGAGGCGCTGCGGGCGCTGACCAAGGAGCTGGTCCGGGATCGCGTGCTGCGCCAGAAGGTCCGCATCGACGGCCGCGGTCTCGTCGACATCCGGACCCTGTCGGCCGAGGTCGGCGTGGTGCCCCGGGTGCACGGCTCGGCGCTGTTCGAGCGCGGCGAGACCCAGATCCTGGGCATCACGACGCTCAACATGCTCGGTCTCGAGCAGAAGCTCGACACCCTGTCGCCCGAGACGACCCGGCGCTACATGCACAACTACAACTTCCCGCCGTTCTCGACGGGCGAGACCGGCCGGGTCGGCTCCCCGAAGCGGCGCGAGATCGGCCACGGCGCCCTCGCCGGCCGAGCCCTGCTCCCGGTGCTGCCGACGCGTGAGGAGTTCCCCTACGCGATCCGGCAGGTGTCCGAGGCGCTCGGCTCCAACGGCTCCACGTCGATGGGCTCGGTCTGCGCCTCGACGATGGGACTGCTCAACGCCGGCGTCCCGCTGCGGGCTCCGGTCGCCGGCATCGCGATGGGCCTGATCTCCGGCGAGGTCGACGGCGAGACCGAGTACGTCACGCTCACCGACATCCTCGGCGCCGAGGATGCGTTCGGCGACATGGACTTCAAGGTCGCCGGCACGCGGGAGTTCGTGACCGCGCTGCAGCTCGACACGAAGCTCGACGGCATTCCGGCGTCGGTGCTGGCCGCGGCGCTCACGCAGGCGCGGGACGCCCGGCTCGCAATCCTCGACGTCATGACCGAGGCCATCGACGGTCCGGACGAGATGTCGCCGTACGCGCCGCGGATCATCACGATGCGCGTGCCCGTCGACAAGATCGGCGAGGTGATCGGCCCCAAGGGCAAGGTCATCAACCAGATCCAGGACGACACCGGCGCCGACATCACCATCGAGGACGACGGCACGATCTACGTCGGCGCCGAGACCGGAGAGGCCGCCGAGGCGGCCCGGTCGGCGATCAACGCGATCGCCAACCCGACGATGCCGGAGGTCGGCGAGCGCTACCTCGGTACGGTCGTCAAGATCATGAACTTCGGCGCGTTCGTCTCGCTGCTGCCCGGCAAGGACGGCCTGCTGCACATCAGCAAGCTGCGCGCCCTGGCCGGCGGCAAGCGGGTCGAGAACGTCGAGGACGTCGTGAGCGTCGGCCAGAAGCTCCAGGTCGAGATCGCCGAGATCGACGACCGGGGGAAGCTGTCGCTGGTCGCGGTCCCCGAGGAGGATGCGAAAGCGGCCGAGGGGTCGGCCGAGTCGAGCAACGCCGAGTCGGCGGCTTCGACCCAGTGACGGCGCGCCGGCTCGACGCCGACCAGCCGATCGGCAGCACCCGTACGCTGCTGGGCGCCGACGACGGCGGCCTGGTGCGGCGTACGGTCCTGCCGGGTGGCCTGCGGGTCATCACCGAGGCGATGCCGGGCGTCCGCTCGGCATCCCTCGGCATCTGGGTCGGCGTCGGGTCGCGCGACGAGGCACCCACTCTCGCGGGTGCCTCGCACTTCCTCGAGCATCTGCTGTTCAAGGGGACGCCGACGCGATCCGCGCTCGACATCTCCGAGGCGCTGGACGCCGTCGGCGGGGAGATGAACGCGTTCACCGCCAAGGAATACACCTGCTTCCACGCCCGGGTGATCGACGCGGACCTGCCGCTCGCGGTCGAGACGGTGGCCGACATGGTCACCAGCTCGCAGCTGGCCGGAGTCGACGTCGAGTCGGAGCGCGGGGTGATCCTCGAAGAGATCGCCATGAACGACGACGACCCCGACGACGTCGTGCACAACCTGATCGCCTCGCGGGTCTGGGGCGACAGTCCGCTCGGGCGGCCGATCGCTGGACATCCGGACTCGATCCACACGCTGACCCGCACCCAGATCGCCGGCTACTACCGCCGCCGCTACCGCGCGGACGCTATCGTCGTCGCGGTCGCCGGCAACGTCGAGCATCGCCAGGTCGTGCGGCTGGTCCGGCGGGCCTTCGGGCTCGGCGGGTTTCTCGCCGACGACTCGGTCCGGCCGCGGGCGCCGCGTCGGGGTGGCGCGTCCGCGCCGTTCGGGCTCGGTGCGAGTCTCGTGACCCGTCCGACCGAGCAGGCCAACCTCGTGCTCGGGTTGCCCGGGCTGCGCCGTGGTGACGAGCGCCGGCATGCCGCCGGGGTTCTCAACGCCGCGCTCGGCGGCGGGATGTCGTCCCGGCTGTTCCAGGAGGTGCGCGAGAAGCGCGGCCTGGCCTACTCGGTCTACTCCTACGCGTCCAACTACGCCGACACCGGACTGTTCGGCGTCTATGCCGGCTGCGCACCGGCCAAGGTCGACGACGTCTTGGCGTTGGTCCGCGAGCAGCTCGTCCACGTCGCCGACCACGGCATCAGCGCCGAGGAGCTGGAGCGGGGCAAGGGCCAGCTACGCGGCAGCGTCGTGCTCGGTCTCGAGGACTCCGGCTCCCGGATGAGCCGGATCGGCAAGGCCGACCTGCTGCACGGCGAGCTGCCCAGCATCGACGAGGTGCTGTCTCGGATCGATGCGGTCGAGCTCGACGACGTACGCGGTCTCGCCGCCCAGGTCCTCGCGGCGACGCCGGCGCTGGCCATCGTCGGGCCGTTCGACGACGCCGACCGGTTCGCCGGACTCGTCGCGTAGCCGAATCCGGCGTGTCGATCGCCGTCTCGCCACGGCGCCGACGTGGCTGACAAGCCCCGACGCACGGTCTACCGTGACGTGGGGAGCGTGGACAGTGGCGCGGAGGAGACGGGAAGAAAACGGGTGGTATCGGGACGTACCCAAGGCAACTCGGCGGCCGTTGACGGGCCCGAGTTCGGTCAGCTACTGCGCCGACACCGCCGAGCCGGCGGGTTGTCCCAGGAAGAGCTCGCCCAGCGCGCCGGCCTCAGCGCCGACGCGATCGCCGCCCTCGAACGCGGCCGGCGACGCGCGCCACGACCGCTCACCGCCCGGCTGCTCGCCGACGCCCTCAGTCTCGACACGAACGATCGGGCCGCGTTCCTCGATACCGCCGCCGGTCCGTCCGACGACGCCGTCGGCAGCGTCCCACCTCCGGCGCCGACCAACGAGATGGTCGGCCGGGCGGCCGAGCTGTCCGATGCCGTTCTGCGCCTGACGGAGACACCGACGCGGCTGCTGACCCTGACCGGTCCCGGGGGCATCGGCAAGACCCGGCTGGCCGCGGCGCTGGCCCAGGCGTGCGCCGACCGGCTCGGCGCGACCGCCTGCTGGGTCTCGCTCGAGCCCGAGGTCGGCGGATCCTCAGTGGGCAGCACGACCGCCGTCGCGCTGGGGCTGCGGCCGATGCCCGGCGCGGACCCGCTCGACCTCATCGCGACCTCGCTCGCCGGCCGCCGGACTCTGATCGTGCTGGACAACTGCGAGCACGTGATCGAGGAGTGCGCCGCCATGACCGCAGAGCTGCTCGGCCGCTGCCCCGAGCTTCGGGTCCTCGCGACCAGCCGCGAGCTGCTCGACGTCGCCGGTGAGGCCGTCCAGGTCGTGCGGCCGCTGGCCCTGCCGCCGGCGGACTGCCCGACCGAGCGGCTCGTGGGTTCGCCCGCCGTGCGGCTGTTCCTCGCCCGCGCGGCAGCTCGAGGCGTGGACCCCGGTGACGACGACCTCGACGACGTCGCCCATGTGGTGCGACGCCTGGACGGCATGCCGTTGGCCATCGAGCTGGCGGCGGCCCGGCTCAATGTGCTCACCGTCCGCCAGATCGCCCGCGAGCTCGACGAGTCCTTCCGCATCCTGCGTCGCGGCGATCGCTCCGGTCCGGCTCGACACCGCACCATGCACGCGGCGATCTCGTGGAGCTATGACCTGCTCGAGCCAGCCGACCAGCGGTGCCTGACGGCCTTGTCGGTCTTCGTCGGTGGCTGGACCCTGGCCGCTGCCGAGGCGGTGTGCGCGGACGTGGTGGAGGACGGCCCCGCGACTGGACCGGTCGTGCTGGAGCTGGTCAGCCGCCTCGTCGACCGATCGCTGGTCTTCGTCCGCCGGGACGGCGAGGAGGCTCGCTACGACATCTTGTCGGCCATCCGCGACTACGCCTACGGACGGCTCAAGGAGCAGGATCGCGCCGACCTGGTGGCGGGGCGGCACGCGCGGCACTACGCCGGCGTGCTCGAGGCAGCCGAGGCCGAGCTGCGGTCCAGCGACCAGCGGGCTTGGCTCAACCTCGTCGACGAGGAGCTCGACAACGTCCGGGCGGCGATCCGGTGGTCGGTCGAGCAGGGCGAGGCCGATCTTGCCCTGCGGCTGGCCGGATCGCTCTGGACCTTCTGCTACCTGCGCGGCCACTACACCGAGGGCCGGGACTGGCTTGAGACGGCGCTCGCGCTCGGGCCCGGGGACGACTGGAAGGTGCGCGCCAAGGCCACGCTCGGCGCCGGCATGCTGGCGTTCCTGCAGTGCGAGTACGACCTCGCGACCCAGTCGATCGAGGACGCGCTGGACCAGTACCGTGTGCACGGCCACGTGGCCGACACCGCGTTGTGCCTGCAGCGGCTGGGCAGCATCGCCCGCGAACGGACCGACTACGACCGGGCCGAGGACCTCCATCGCGCGAGCCAGCGGCTCTACGCGGAGGTCGCCGATGCCTCCGGACTGGCCTGGGCGCGCAACCACCTCGGCTTCGTCGCGTGGCTGCGCGGTGAGCTCGCGACGGCCGACGTGGAGTGTGGCGCGGCGCTCACGGCGTTCCGGGAGCTCGGCGACGACGAGGGTGTGGCGTGGTCGCTGATCAACCTCGGTGTGGTGTCGCTCTATCGTGGCGATCTCCCCAACGCCGAGAGCAAGCTGTGCGAGAGCCTCGCGCTGTCGCAGCAGCTCGGCTACCGCGAAGGCATCGCCTGGTCGCTCAACCAGCTCGGTGTCGTGGAGCTTCGGCGCGGGCACAACGAGCGGGCGGTGCACCTGCTGGATGAGAGCCTGGCCGAGCATCGCGACCTCGGCGATCGCTGGCGGATGGCCAGCGTCATCGAGGCGCTCGCCGAGGTCGCGACCATGCGGGGACGGGCCGAGTACGCCGCCTTCCTCGTCAGTGCGGCAGCCTTCGTACGCGAGGCCATCGGCGCGCCCGTGCCGCCGTGCGAGGCGATCGAGCTGGACGCCTGTGTGGCGGCGATCCGCAAGACGCTCGACCGGACCACCTTCGCCAAGGCATGGGACGCCGGTGCGAAGGCGCCGTTGCACGCCGTGGCAGAGGGTTATCCGGTCGGAGTCTGATCTCGCGGAAGGTCAGTCGTCAGCTCGCCGCGTTGTCGGCGGCGTCGGCGAAGAAGCAGCTCGCTGCCGCGGCCAGGGCGATGTCGAAGATCTGCTCGTCGGCCAGTCCGTGGGCCCGAAGCGTCGCCACGTCGTTCTCGGTGATGTTGTCGGTGTGCGCCGCGACCTTGGCGGCGAACAGCACGACGGCGAGATCGGTGGGGTCGAGCGAGACGACGTCCGGATCGAGGGTCCAGCGCTCGACGCTGGAGAGCCGGCCGCGGTTGCTGGGCGTCCGGCGCAGCGCGCGCACGGCGGCCGCGGCGGCGACGGTGGCCAGCCGGTTCCAGCGGCGATCGGCTGCTTTCGGGACGGTCTCGTCACGGGCCGCCTTCCAGGCTTTGTAGCCCTCCGGCTGGAGCAGGAATGTCTTGGTGACCAGGGGTACGTAGTCCCATACCGACCGATCGCCCGACGTACCAGTTGCGCTGTCGACCTCTGACTCGAGTGTCCAGGCGATCACGGTCATGGTTGTCCTCCCGTCATCGTTATCGCCTGTGGTGCCTGGTGCGTTACAAATCAGACCGGATCGTTATTTCCGGTCGTGGATGGCTTGATGTTGAGGTTCTCGCGGAAGAGGTTGCCGGGATCCCACGCGTCCTTGATCTGGACCAGGCGGGCGTACTTGTCGGCGCTGTAGCCGGCACGTACTCGATCCTCGTCGTCTTCGGATTCGAAGTTGAGGTACGTGCCGCCGGTCAGATGTGGCTCCAACGCGGCGGTGCAGGCGTCGACCCATTCCCGGTGCCGAGCCGTGTCCGCGGGGTCCTTCCAGACGGCGAACGGGTGCGCCATGTAGACGGCGTCGCGGTGGCTCGCCGCCATCGCGTCGTCGGGGATGCTGCTCACCGCGCCGCCCGTGTGGAACATGACGAGCTGCGACATCGCCGACGGCACATCTCGGCCGACCGCGACGAACGCGTCGATGGCGGCGTCGCTGAGGCCGGTCATGTGGTGCCCGCGCCAGTGGTTCAGCCAGCCCTCGGGGCAGAACGGATCAATGATGGCCTGGAACGCCGTGTAGGTCATCGGCTCGACCAGGTCGATCAGCAGCCCGTCGATCTCGGTGAGCGGCCGGATCACGTCGCTGCCGTCGTCCTCCTCGCCGACGTACATCACCAAGATCTCCAGCACCGGCTTGCCGACCAGCTCCGGCGGGACGAACGGCGCCGGCGGCGCCAGCAGCATGGCCACGGCCGTGGAGAGCTCGTCCGGCGCCGATCCGACGTAGTTACGGTACTCGCGGAGCACGGACTCGGCCTGGTCGGCCGCATAGATCAGCATGCCGGCACGGATGATCGGACCGACGGGGTGCAGCCGGAAGCGGTAGGACGTGACGACGCCGAAGTTGCTGCTGCCGCCGCGCAGGCCCCAGAACAGATCGGGGTTGACGTCCTCGCTGGCGGTCACGAGACGGCCGTCCGCGGTGACGACGTCGGCCGACAGCAGGTTGTCGCACGACAGGCCGTACACGGGAGAGAGCCAGCTGTACCCGCCACCAAGGGTGAAGCCACCGACACCGGTGGAAGTCATCCGTCCGCCTGGCGTCGCGAGGCCGAGGGTCTGGGTCTCGCGGTCGTACTCGCCCCACAAGACGCCGCCGTTGCAGTACGCGGTGCGCGTCTCGGGATCGACGTGGACGCCCTTGAGGCTGCGCAGGTCGATCAGGACGCCGCCCTCGGTGGCACTCTTGCCGGCGACGCTGTGGCCGCCGCAGCGGACCGCGACCGGCAGCCGCTGCTGGCGGGCGTACTTCACGGCGTCGATGACGTCGGCCGAGCCGGACGGACGGACGATGAGCACCGGCCGCTTGTCGACCAAGCCGTTGAATACCGCTCGTGCGGAGTCGTACTCGGCGTCGCTGGGCTGGATGAGCTGTCCCCGGAATGCGTCGTCGAGGCCCGGCAGCAAGGTCTCTACGGTCATCGTTCTCCTTGGCATCGGGCGGACCCGAGGCAAAAAAGTGGCTCGCCACCCGGCCAGTGGCCACTGGCCGGATGACGAACCCGGAGCTAGACCTGAGGAGCGGCCGCGGCCCTGAACTCCATGTGCCACCCGCACAGGTCCCCGTCCGTAACACCCTGTCGGTCGGCGCCGAACGCTGCCAGGGACGGGACCCTGACATAGCCCTGACAACCGCAGCGCTGGGTAGGCTCACCGACGATGAGTGGACAGCCGAGTTTCCGGCCCCTGGAGGAAGGGGTACGGACCGATCTGGCCGGTGCGATGACGTACGCCGGCTACCTCCACCTGGACGCGTTGCTCGACGCGCAACACCCGCGGTCGGACCATCACGACGAGATGCTGTTCATCGTCCAGCACCAGGTCACCGAGCTGTGGCTCAAGTTGCTCATCCACGAACTGCGGTCGGCGATCAGCCTGCTGGCGGACGACGACCTGGCGCCGGCGCTGAAGCGGATGGCGCGGGTCAAGCACATCCAGCGGCAGATGTTCGAGCAGTGGTCGGTGCTCGAGACCCTGACCCCGATCGAGTACGCGCAGTTCCGGGGCGAGCTCGGCGAGGCGTCGGGCTTCCAGTCGGTGCAGTACCGCACGGTCGAGTTCCTGCTCGGCAACAAGCATCCGGGGATGGTCCGCGTCTTCCGCCACGACCCTGCCGCGCAGGAGGCGCTCACGCGCGATCTCGAGTCGCCAAGCCTCTACGACGAGTTCCTGCGGTATCTGGCTCGCGAGGGGCATGACGTGCCGCCCGAACGTGTGGAGCGGGACTGGACCCAGCCCTACCAAGCGCATCCGGGAGTCGTCGAGGTGCTCCGGCGGATCTACGCCGACCCGGCTCGGCACTGGGCGGCGTACGAGACCTGCGAGGAACTCGTCGACGTCGAGGAGAGCTTCCAGCTCTGGCGGTTCCGGCACCTGAAGACGGTCGAGCGCGTGATCGGCTACAAGCGTGGGACGGGCGGATCGTCCGGGGTCGGATTCCTCAAGCAGGCACTCGAGCTGACCTTCTTCCCCGAGCTCTTGCAGGTGCGCACCGAGATCGGCGCTCCGAATGGGTGAGGCGCCGAGCCGCGCTGCTGTGTGCCGGCTCGACGAGACCGATCCACTGCGCGAGTTCCGCGACCGCTTTGCGATCGGCCCGGACCCGATCGCCTACCTCGACGGCAACTCGCTCGGCCGGCCGCCCAAGTCCACGATCGAGCGGCTGCGCCGGGTGCTCGACGAGGAGTGGGCGGACTGGCTGATCCGCGGCTGG
>Ga0209382_10003913_pt1 | contig 20314 bp, 15 predicted proteins | sample SoiMetdeltSBSDD5_FD_187599 | JGI IMG/M metagenome (GOLD analysis project Ga0209382, IMG submission 187599) | Bulk soil microbial communities from a Populus tree surrounding site in Tennessee, USA - Soil MetaG P. deltoides SBSDD5 (SPAdes) (version 2) | ecosystem: Environmental > Terrestrial >... | reverse complement strand
AGATCGGCAACGAGATCTATAGCACTGGTGCCGGGGCGTTCACGGCTCCAAACTCGGCCGCCCCCAGGGGTACGTACGGGTGGTAACATGATGGCGCAGTCCGTTCGTGCCTTCACTGGGGCAGTGGTGAGTCTCTCACTGGTGGGCTGCTACACACTGCAGCCCACTGGTGGGGTGCCTCCCGCCATCGGCACTGAAGTGGCCTTCGACGTGAACGACGCTGGGCGCTTCGCGCTCGGCGGCGCGCTGGGTCCTGAGGTCTCGCAGATCCAGGGGCGGCTGCTGGAACAGGCGGACAGCGAGTACGTCCTCGCGGTCTCCGGTATTCGGCACATGCGTGGTGGAGAACAGCCCTGGAGTGGGGAGACCGTTCGCATCAAGCGCGAACACGTGAACTCGACGTACGAGCGCAAGTTGTCGCGAGGCAGGACGATTGCCCTCGGCGCAGCTGGCGTGGGTCTCGTCGCCTTCTTCGTGACGCGCTCGATCGTCGGCAGTGGTGACGAACCATCGCCGACTCCGCCGGACTCGGCCGAGGCGCAAATCATCCCGATCCCGAAACCGTAATTGCACGCCGATGCGGCGTCTCAAACTGATACGGAGCTCTCTCATGCGACGGATAATGCAGCTCGCGACGCTCTGCCTTGTGGTAGGGGGCGCGAGCGCTTGCAAGCCAGATGAAGTGATCTCGACAGAAAACATCCCGACGGCCGGCTTACGCTTTATCAATGCCGTACCCGACACCGGGGCGGCGTTCGGCCTCGATTTCCGGTTCGTCGACATGGTCGAAAGCAACGCCCATTTCCGAATCGGGTTCCGCAACAATCCGCAGACATCGGGCGGCGTCACGGGTTCGACGGCGGCCCAGTACAAGAACACGCGGGCGGGCCAGCGGCACTTCCGAATCTTTCTGTCTGATTCGTCGCAAACGGTCGCGACGGTAGTGATTAAGGACTCGACGCTGAACCTCGAGGGCGGGAAGCTGTATACGGCCCTGCTTTGGGGGAACGCCCGCTCGAGCGGCGCGGATCGAATGCGGCTCACGGTCATCGAGGAGAATGTGGCTGACCCGGGGGCGAACGTGGCCGTGCGGGTGATCAACACCACTGGCAGCGCGATCGACGTCCGGCAATACACGTCGGGCGGGACGCCGCCCACGGCTGCGACCTGGGCGAACGTGGCTCCGTACAGCGTCTCCACGTACGTCACGAGGGCACCTGGTCAGGTTCGGTACAACGTGCAGCCGGCCGGCGGCGGCACGGCACTATTCGCCGACGCGCTGGCGCTGATCGGAGCGGCGGCGAGCGTGGACATCGAGGCGCTGCCGGGCACCACGATCGCCGGGAGCGCCGTGACGGCGTGGGTGTTCCCGCCTTCCGTTGCGGGCAGCAGGGCTGCCCAGTTCAGCACCGCAGGGATGACGTTCACGTGGGACCGCAGGCCGCCCCGGACGTGTTCGCCGACCTGCTGAGCGAAACATCGAGTCCGTAGGCTCACCGTTGTTCGTCGGGGCCGTCCGAGCGTCAGCTCGGCGGCCCCTTGGCGTTAGGCCGCCGAGGCGGTCCGAGTGTCACCGAAGTCGCGCATGAGTCGCAGTCATGTAGACGTCGCACGTCCCCGACGCAACGCGATCATCTCGCCGGTCGCCGACTTCCTTCTGGTCGGCGGCCTCTCGCTGATTGTGTTCGTGCCACTCCTCGTGAGCGGGCGGTCCGACCTCGTGATCATCGGCGCCGGGGCCCAGGCGTGGGTCGCTACGGTCGTCAACATGCCCCACTTCATGGCGTCGTACCGGCTCGTCTATCGGAGCCGCGAGACGATCATGAAGCACAAATGGGCGTCGATGTACATCCCCGCCATCCTCATCGCCTACATCGTCATGGCGGTGTGGTACGCGCAGTACTCGCCGGTGTTCGTGATCATCCTCGTGTCGGTCGCGAGTGCCTACCTGGCTTGGCACTACACGGGGCAGGTGTGGGGGATGATGGCGTCCTACGCCTACATCGAGGGCACGAAGTTCGAGCCATCGGAGCGCTTTCTCATCCGAACGGGGCTCCGCATTCTGCTCGCGTGGCACGTCGCGTGGTTTCTATACACGCAGCTCCGCGATCCGTCCATGGTGCGGCCCGCGTACCTGCTGCTCAGTGCTGGAACGATCGTCGCGTTCGGGCTCGGCCTAACGGGTCTCCTCAAGATGCGGAAACGGACCGGGAAGTTGCCGCCCGCACGCGCGCTGGTCGCGTGGGTCGCAATCTTCGTCTGGTACGCGGTCATGGCGCGCGACCCCAAGGCATTATTCTGGATTCAGATTGCCCACGCGCTGCAGTATCTCGCGTTTCCAATTCGCGTTGAACTGAACCGCACGACGGCCGCGCCGAAGCACTCGCCCGGGCGAATCGCGCTGCACATGGCGCTGTACGGTGTCGCGCTGCTGGGCGTGAGCTACGTCGTCGCGCAGATCGTGCCGGGAACCGCAATGGGCATCGTCGGCGACGTGTTCGGCGAAGAGCCGAGTCGGGCGGCGCCGGTGCTCATCCTCATGTTCATCAACATCCATCATTACTTCACCGACGGGGTGATCTGGAAGATCAGCAACCCGGAGGTCCGCAAGGAGCTATTCGCTCACGTGCCGCGTCCGGACGGCGCGAAGCCGACCGGGAAGGCGGAGCCCGTGGCGGCGCCGCGCGATGCACCGCGCGCGACGAAGCGGCAAAAGTCGCGGCGATGACGACGTGCCCGTTAGACGCCTGGTACCCGTGTCCAGACGACGATTGTGCCGCAGGGCAGGGTGGGCCCTTTGACGAACTGGAAGGGTGTGCTGCTCCAGTTCTCGTACAGCTCCATGGCCTCGATGTCGTTCGCCGTGAAGTCATCGACTTCCATGGCCGGCGCGAGCTGCCCGTCGAGCCACAGGGCCGGCGTGCAGTTCGGATGGCGAGCGGAGTACGCGGCGAAGCGGACGCCAAAGCCGCCGGAGCGCACCTTGACCAGCTGGACGCCTCGCGTGTCGCGTAGCACGTCACTTGGCCGATTGGTATTGCGAGCCACGATGTCCGCACGGGTGACGAACTCGCCGAGTCCACCTGCGCGGCGCTGCTCGAAGTCGCGCAGTCCGAGTCGCTGTCGGGCCGCCGCGGCTTTCACTTCTGCCGCCGCCAGCCGTTGCGGCAGCCGATCCATCTCCACAACCACCGTGTCCCACTTCGCGCCGCGGGTGGAGATGAGCGCCGAGACCGCGGCGAAACCGAGCCGCCGAATGGAGATGGTGAGCGTGTCGATGTCGGCGGTCCAGAGCCGAAACGTGCCGCGCTCGTTCGTCCGCGCAGCGGCGCCCGCGATCTCGACGGTCGCGCCCTCGATGGCGGCACCGCTCGAATCACGCACGATGCCCACGAGCTCGCGCCCCGCAACGTTAGGCTGCGCTGGCAAGCCGGCGACCCAGGCGACCGCGCAGACAGCGACAACGATGCTCGACGATCGCGCGTTCATGGATCTAAAGTTGTGCGGTGCGCGCCGAGACGCAATCAGGTCGCACGGCATCTGTTCCTCCGTCGTTCATTGCGGTCGCTTCCACCCGTCCCTCGCCCGGAGGCTTCCATGCGTCGCACGCTCCCCCTCGCTGTTCTCGTTCTAGCCGGCTGTGCCTCGGCGCCTCCCGGTTCGGCATTGCCGGGCCGCGATGAGACCGCCCGCGTAACCGACGCCGGCGGGAACGCCCTCCGCATCCGACCGGGAGATGGGGCGGCGCGGACCACACTTGTTATTCCACTCGACGCCATCTGGCGCGTGCTGCCCGCGGTCTACGACTCCCTCGGCATCCCGGCCAACCTGCTCGATCCGGCGATCCACGTCTTTGGTAACTCCGGCTTCACGCTTACGAAGCGGCTCGGAAAGACGTCGCTTACGCAGTACATCGATTGCGGGAAGACGCAGGGGTTTCCGAGCGCCGAGACGTACGAGATCTACCTCGCCGTCGTGACGCAGCTTCAGCCTGGGCCGGAGTCGGGCACAACGGTGCTGGCGACGTCTGTCGATGCGTCAGGGCGCCCGATGACTTTTCGAGGGGATCCCACGCGATGCCCCAGCTCGGGCGAGCTCGAGAAGCGCATCGCCGATCGTGTGCGCGCGGAGGTGAAGCGGTAGTGGAGCGCGTCTCGAGACGACGCCCTCCGCCATGGATTCGCCTGCTGCCGATCCTGGTCGCGCTCGCGGCGTTTGTCCCATTCCTTCCCGCGCTCAGCGCCGAATTCGTCACGTGGGACGACAACCGCAACTTCCTCGACAACCCACACTATCGTGGGCTCGGGTGGGACCAGGTACGATGGATGTGGGCGACCTTCCACATGGGGCACTACGTCCCGCTCTCCTGGATGACGCTGGGGCTCGACTACGAGCTCTGGGGGATGAACGCGGCTGGGTATCACCTGCAGAATGTTCTCCTGCATGCGGCGAACGCGGTGCTCGTGTATGTCATCGCTCGCCGGTTGCTGACAATTGGAGCGTCGAGCGCGCTGCCTGAGCGCGACCTGGCGGTACCATCACTCATGGCCGCGCTCGTCTTTGCGATCCATCCGCTGAGAGTGGAGTCCGTGGCGTGGGTGACTGAGCGGCGCGACATGCTCTCGTTGCTGTTCGCGCTCGCAAGCGTGCTCGCGTACCTCCGCTACCACACGGGAGGGGAGTCCAGCCGCAGGACATGGTATGTCACGGCCGTCGCGCTGTTCGTGTGCGGGCTGTTGTCGAAGGCGACGGTGATGACGCTTCCCGCGGTGCTTCTCCTGTTGAGCGTATATCCACTTCGGTCGCTCGGCGGGGCCGCCGGGTGGTGGAGCGCGTCGGCGCGGCGCACTTACCTCGACATAGGCTTGTTCGCGGCGCTGGCTGTCGCGGTGTCGATGATCTCGCTCGTGGCGCTCGATCCTCCGCGGCAGCTGGGGCTGGTCGACAAACTTGCTGTCTCGGCGTATAGCCTCGCCTTCTACGTGTGGAAGACGATCGTGCCCGCGAGTCTCGCGCCGTTGTACGAAATGCCAGCCGAGATCGATCCGCTCGCGCCGCGTTATGTCGTGAGCTACGTGCTCGTGATCGCGCTTTCGGGAGCGGCGATCGCCGCGCGACGGAGATGGCCGGGAGTTGCCGCCGCGTGGGCGGCTTTCGTGCTGATCACGCTGCCCATGTTGGGGATCGTCCAGAATGGCCCGCAGATCGCCGCGGACCGATACACCTATCACGCCGCGCCGGTGGTCGGTGTGCTCGCGGGTGGTGTCGTGGCGCGGTGGCAGGGACGGCGAAGGCGCGGCGCCCTGTTGGCAACGGGCACGGTGCTCTGCCTCCTCGCGGTGCTCACGTGGCGGCAGACGACGGTCTGGCTCGACTCGGACCGACTCTGGTCACGGGTCCTGAGCGTGGACTCCACATCGTCGATCGCGCAGATCGCCATGGGCGATCTCCGAATCGAGCAGGGACGGTTCGACGAGGCGGCGTATCACTACGCTCGCGGCGTGGCGCTCGACGCCGACTATGCCGAGGGGCACAACAACCTCGGCGTGGCGCTCTCACGCATCGGTCGCGACGCTGAGGCGGTCGAGCATTTCCGAATGGCGGTGACACTCGATAGTGCCTATGCGGACGCACACGCGAATTGGGGGGTTGCCCTCGGTCGCCTTGGCGACGAGCAGGGCGCCGTCGAGCACTTTCGGCGGGCGATTGCGCTCGACGGCGGCCATGCGGACGCTCGCGTGAACTACGGCAACACGCTCACGAGACTCGGTCAAGCGGAGGCTGCGATTGCCGAGTACGAAGCGGCCGACCGTGTGCGGCCGCGGCACGCGGTTACGCACCTGAACTGGGGCGCGGCGTTGGCGCAACTCCGGCGGTACGGCGAGGCGGCGGACCATTTTCAGACCGCGCTGTCGATCGATCCGACCAGCCCGGAGGCGCGCCGGTATTTGGACGCTGCGACCGCGCTTGCGGAACGAGAGCGAGCGGGAGAGGGGCGGCCGAGGCCCTAACGAGTCAGCGGTCGAATGCCCACTTCGTCCAGATCACGACGACGCCACAATCGTCATTGCGGATGAACTGCATCGGTGCAGACATCCGGCGCGGATAGACCTCCAGCGCGGCGACGTCGGCGGGGCGCAGGAATTGGAGGTCGTCGTAGTCCGAGCGGCGACCGTCGATGATCAGATTCGCGAGGCATTTGCCACCCATCATCCCCGGGAGGAGGATGACGAAGTTCGTTCCCGAGCCGGTGCGCTTTGGCTCGACACTCGGGAACGAGTAGAGCGCGCTGAACAAGGTGCCATGCGCGCCGACGGCCGTCGAATCGCGGACGTAGCCGAACCCGTTCCTCCGGCGTTCGTCGAAGTCACGCACGAGGCGCCGCACGGCTGGGGACGCGGTCACTTTGACGACGTCGAGCGTGGTGACTCGCCGCATGGTGGCGAGGACGCTGGCCGTGTCACCAGGCATCACATCGACCACGGTGACGACCGGAGACCGACCGATCGCGAGGACCTCGACCTGTCGGGAGCCAACTGGCACACCCCGCACCGTGAACCGGCCTGCCGAGTCGCTCCGCAACTCGGGGACGCCGTCGGCGATGACGCGGGCGTCGGCAACCGCTCCGCCACTGCTATCGGTGACGACCCCGACGATCGTCCCGCGCGGTGAGGCTGCGGAATCATCCGTTGCGACACCGATCAGTAGATCACGCCGCTGGACACGCGCACCGCGTGGAGGAAGGTCGATCAGGCCGCTGGCTGCGGAGTCTGTGGTCGCCAGGATGCGCAGCCCGATGTCGACGGGGATGCCACAGATCGCGAAGTCGCCGCCTTCGGTGGTGACGGATCGTCCACGCCACCGTGCCTCGGTGACTCGCTTGGCCTTCGTAACCTCGAGGTTCAGCCACGTGATGTCGACCGTCGCGTTAGGCGTCGGCGCCGCGGTCATCGCGTCCCGGACGGTGCCGTACACGAAGCCGCTGTCCTTCGGGGGCCGAGTGTTGCCGCACACGGTTCGCCAGAGCGTGGCGAACGACGGGCTGCCCAGACGAACCTCGGCGCGCCCGTCGGTGACCGTCACGCGGGCGGAAACGCCGGAAAAGCCGAGGGAATCGAGTGCCGCGTGTTGGGCCGCAATGGTGTGCGTGCCGGGTGGGACGCTGTCGAACTGAAAGCGGCCGCGCACGTCGGCCCCCGTGCTGCGCGCTGTGCCGACGATCGTGATCACCGCGCCGGCCAGCGGCGTCCGCGTCACGCTGTCGAAGGCAACGCCAGAGACGACGGCCGAGGCGGGCTGCGCACCGACTCGGCCCCCTGCGCTCAGGAGCGCGAGAAGGCTGACCAGCGCGACACAACAGCCACGTGGGAGCATCAGCGAGTTCATACCTCGGTGATTGCTGGGTGACGATTCCGCGCTAGGCTACCAGGGAATGCCGGTGTGCGCCAGAGTCGAGCGTCTGTTGTCCGGTGCGCGTACCCCGCGCTACATTCGGCCGTTCCCTCCTAAATGCCCCTGATGAGTCTCGAGACTCTCCTCCCGAAAGCCGCGCTGGTCGCGCCTCTCGTCTGCGCTGCCTGCCAGCGACCCGCCATTACCGACCCCCGCATGGTGTCGGAGTGGATGCACCCGATGTATGGCACCATCCGGGTAATCCAGCGGCTCGAGCCGGCACGCTTGCAGTGACGACTACTGGAGGGACAACCACGGCGCAGGCGGCAGCGTGCCGTTTGCAGCCCACAATGGTCACGGTTGCGCTCATCGTCGGCGCGATCGCGTGCGGCGGAGGTTCCCAGCCTCCCTCATGGCATGCGGAGAAGGGGTACCGTTGGCACGCGCTCGCGGTACCGGCTGGCGAAGCGGGGTTCACGCGGATGGATGGCGGTGCGACCGGGATCCGCTTCCAGAACACGGTCAGTGATTCGGCGCTCCTTCGCAACCGCGTGCTCGGGCAAGGCGCTGGCATCGCGTTAGGCGACGTGGATGGGGACGGTCTCGTGGACGTCTTCCTCGCGCGCACGGAAGGGTGCAGCGCGCTCTACCGCAACCGGGGCGATTGGAAGTTCGAGGACGTGACGAAGGTCGCGGGCGTCGGGGCGTGCGACCGGTTCTCGTCGGGCGTGGCGCTGGCCGACCTTGAGGGCGACGGCGACCTGGACCTCGTTCTTCTCGCCACGCGCGGGCCGAACGCGGTGTTCGTCAACGACGGCAAGGGCCGCTTCGCGGAGCGACGCGACCTCGGCCTCGATCCGACAGGGAAGGGGGGCGCGACCGTCGCCCTGGCGGATGTGGATGGCAATGGCACGCTCGACATCTTCGTCGCGAACTACAAGCCGTACGTGATCGAGGACAGCCTGCCGCCGCAGCAGCGGGCGTTCAACCAGATGATTCGCCAGACTGGTCCCAATCAGTACGAGGTCGTGCCGGAACATCGCGCCGAGTACAAGATTGTGCTGCGGCCTGACATGGGCGGCGTCCGGATGACCGCGCGTGGTGCGCCCGACGATTTCTATGTGAACGTCGGAGGGAGATTCACGCGTGTGTCGATGGCGTCGGATCGGTTCCGCGACGCGCAAGGGAAGCCCCTCACCGAGGAGCCCGAGTCGTTCACGTTAGGTGCCCGGTTCGCCGATCTGGATGGCGACCGGGCGCCCGACCTCTACCTCGCAAACGACTTCGAGGACACGGACCAGCTCTGGTTCAACGACGGGCAGGGCGGATTCCGACTCGCGGACTGGACCGCTCAGCGGCAGGTCAGCAACTCGGCCATGGGCCTCGACGTGGCCGACGTAAACGGAGACGGGCTCCCCGACCTCTTCGAGGTCGATATGCTGAGCAACGACTCGCGCCGTCTCAAGACGCAGATGCCGACGCACACGGCGCTTCCCAAGCGGCCGGGCGATATCGAGACCCAGCTCCAGCAGCAGCGCAACGCGCTCTTCATCAACCGCGGCGATCGCACGTTCGCCGAGGCATCGTTTCTCGCCGGCGTGCAGGCGAGCGGCTGGTCGTGGTCCACGATGTTCATGGACGTGGACCTCGATGGCTGGCAGGACGTCCTCATCACGAACGGGCATCTCTGGGATATCATGGACGCCGATATCCAGGAGTCGCTTCAGAACCGGTTGCGCGACGTCCCGTGGCGACGGCTCCGCTGGGAGTTCCCGGCACTGCGCCTCAGGAACGTCGCGTTTCGAAACCGCGGCGACATGACGTTCGAGGACGCCAGCGCGCGATGGCGGTTCGGCGTGGACGAGGATATCTCGCACACGATCGCCGCCGGTGATCTCGACGGCGACGGTGACAATGACGTCGTGGTCAGTCGGCTCGGGGCGCCGGCGCTGGTGCTGCGCAACGACTCACCGGCGACGCGTGTCGCGGTGCGGCTCGTGAGCGCCGCGCCTAACACACGTGCGGTCGGCGCGAAGATCCGGCTCCGCGGCGGGGCCGTCCCCGTGCAGCAGCACGAGGTAGCTGCTGGCGGGTTGTACATGTCGCACAGCGACCATCAGACCGCGTTCGCCATGGGGACCGCCGATACCGCCACGCTCGAAGTGGAGTGGCGGGACGGCAGGCGCACGACGATCTCCGGCGTTCGCGCGAACCGACTGTATGAGATCTCGGACTCGGGCGCGGTTGCCGCGTCTCCTCCCGTCTCGCCCGAAGAGGTGGCGAGCGACTCGGCGCTCTTCGAGGATGCAAGTTCGCAGCTTGGCGGACACGTCCACGTTGATCCGCCGTTCGACGATTGGGAGCGGCAGTTCCTCCTTCCCAACTCGTTCGCGCACTTCGGTCCTGGCATCACGTGGTTCGACTACGACCGTGACGGCGACGACGACCTTCTCGTCGGGGCAGGCCGTAGCGGCCGCCTCGGCGTCTTTCGAAACGAACGTGGCCGGCTCGTCCCTCGGCCTAACGAGGGCCCGGTTGCCCCTGCCGACTTCACGACTGTGCTGGGGATCGCGGACCCACGCGGCTCGCGCCTGATTGCCGGACTCTCGAGCTGGGAAGTCCAGGCGGTCCCGCCGGCGACGAGTGTGCCGGTTGCTGGAGCCGTCGGCGCGACGGCGACCGCGATCGCGACCGACGCGGGATCGGCCAGTGGGCCACTCGCCGCGGCGGACTACGATGGCGACGGCGACCTCGACGTGTTCGTCGGGGGTCGCATGATTCCGGGGAAGTATCCCGAACCCGCGACGTCGCTGCTGCTCGAGAACAATAGCCGTGGGTTCGTGGCGGACTCCGCGAACGCTGCGGTCCTTCGTGGGGTCGGTCTCGTGTCGGCGGCGACGTTCGCGGACGTGGAGGGGGATGGCGACCCCGACCTGCTCCTCGCCAGGGAGTGGGGCACGATTCTCTTCCTGCTCAACGAGCGCGGGCGGTTCTCGCCAGCGCCGGCGTCATGGGGGTTGGACCGATGGACCAGCCGCTGGAACGGGATCGCCACCGGAGATCTCGACGGCGACGGACGCCTCGACCTCGTGGCGACCAGCTGGGGACGAAACACTCCGCTGTCGGCCGACTCGACGCGGCCTCTCGTCATGTTCAGCGGTCCGGTCGGCCCACAGGGTGCGACCGAGATGCTGATCGCGCGCCAGGACGACCGGATCGGCGCGCTCGCGCCGCTCAATAGCTACCCGCGAGTCCGCATGGTCTTGAGCGACCTCCCGAACCGCATCGGGACGTTCGCCGCGTACGCCGATGCGAACATCGACCAGGTACTGGGACCGCACAAGGCACGGGTTACCGAGCGGTCCATCATGACACTGGATCACATGGTGTTTCTGAATCGCGGTGACCGGTTCGAGGGGCGGCCACTCCCCGTCGAGGCGCAGCTAGCGCCGGCATTCTTCGCCGGTGTCGCTGACTTCGACGGCGACGGTGCCGAGGACGTCTTTCTCAGCCAGAACTTCTTCGCAACGGCCGTCGGCATCCCGAGGTTCGACGGTGGTCGGGGGCTCCTGATGTTGGGCGACGGTAAGGGCGGCCTCAGGGCCACCAGCGGCGGTCGGTCCGGCATTCTCGTCTATGGGGACCAGCGCGGAGCGGCCTACTCGGACTTCGACGCGGATGGCCGGCTCGACCTCGCCGTCTCCCAGAATGCCGCGGCGACGCGGTTGCTGCGTAACCGGCGAGCAACTCCGGGCTTGCGTCTTCGGCTTCGCGGGACGGCTGCGAACCCGGACGCCGTCGGGGCGCAGGTCCGGCTCGTGTACGGTGAGCGGATGGGGCCGGCCCGCGAAATACAGGCGGGGTCAGGCTACTGGTCTCAAAACGGAGCCGTGCAGGTACTTGGGCTCGCAGGAGCGCCGTCCTCGGTATGGGTTCGCTGGCCGGGAGGGAAGATCACGCGAACCCCCGTCCCGCCGGGCACGCCCGAGCTGACGATTCGGGCCAACTAGCCGAACCAGCGGCGATTTCAGCTGTTCCACCGGACTCGCGAGTGCCCCGGTGCGCGCGTTCGAGGCGAGTCGCGGCTGGCACCAGCCCGGGCCGAACCGTCTGGTCCGGGGTCGAACAGCGACCCAATGCGTTCGGGCCGTCCCAAATGACTTGCACTTCGGCGTTCCTTGCGCATTGTTTTGTCACTTCGCGCGGGTCGAGAATCGCACGCGCGACCAAGCGCGGGTTCAGTGGCGCGTAGGCAGGAGCCGTTTCCCCAAACTCGAAAAACATCGAGGGGGCGAGTCCAAACGCTCGCCCGCTTTCCACGCCGAGCAGTTCGCGCAGCACGACGCGCCCTGCCGGCTTGTGTTGTTCCACCGTTCGGAGGAGGAAACATGCGACGAGTGTCTCGTCAACTGCTACACGCCTCGTTACTGGCGAGTCTTGGGCCCTGGGGACTCATAGCCCAACAACCCACGCAGGGATCGATCACCGGCCGCGTGGTCGAGGGGGCGACGCAGCGGCCACTCTCTGACGTTCAGGTGAGCGTCGTCGGAACGCAGCGTGGGGCGATCACGAACGAGCAGGGCGATTACCGGATCGTCGGCATCACGCCGGGCACGGTGACCGTTCGCGCGCAGCGGATCGGGTTCGCGCCGGCGACGCAGTCGGTCGTCGTCAACGCCACGACGCCGGCGACGGCGAATTTTGTTATGAACGCGACGGCGATTCAGATCGACGAAGTCGTCGTTACGGCGACCGGCGAAACGCAGCGGAAGCGTGAGAGCGGCAACACGATCGCCACGGTGACGCCGTCGACGGAGCGTCTCGCTACGACGACGAACATCGCCGAAGTGTTGCAGGCGTCCGCGCCCGGGGTGTACGTGAACTCGCCAGGCGGAACGCAGGGCAGTGCGAACCGCATCCGCATCCGCGGCGCGAGCTCGCTGTCCCTCTCGAACGAGCCGCTTTTGATCGTCGATGGCGTCCGCGCGAGCAACGAGATCGCCGGGACCGGGACGATCGGCGTCGGCGGGCAGAACTCGTCGCGGCTCAATGACATCAACCCGGATGACATCGAGGCCATCGAGGTCATCAAGGGCCCGGCGGCGTCGGCGCTCTATGGAACGGCCGGAGCCAACGGCGTCATCCAGGTCCGCACCAAGCGCGGTCGCGCGGGCAAGACGCGCTGGACCGTGTACGGCGAGGGTGGCCAGCAGAAGGACGTGCAGGATTACCCGGCGAACTTCGCAACCGTTGGCACCGCGACGAATGGCACGCGCACGACGGGTTGCACGCTCGATGCGCAGACGCGCCGCGTCTGCACGCCGAAGCCGGACTCGGTCGTCAGCCACAACCCGCTCGAGGCCGCGAACCCGTACATCACCGGAAAGACGTCGAGCATTGGCGCGAGCGTCTCTGGTGGCGGCGACATCGCGAGCTACTTCGTGTCCGGCGACTACGACGACGACCAGGGCATCTTCGAGCCGAACAACTTCCAGCGGTGGAGCACGCGGCTGAACCTCACGGGACAGTTCCGCGAGAACGTCTCGGCCCAGCTGTCGACGTCGTACATGGGCAGCCGGCTCGAGTTCCCGCAGAACGACAACAACGTCCTCGGCATCCTGGGCGGCGGGCTGCTTGGCTCGGCGTTCGATGATCCGGTCAGCCGCGGGTACATCTCCGGCCAGACCGTGCAGGAACTGTATGCGATCGACGTGCACGAGAACGTCGAGCGGTTCGTTGGTTCGGCGCCGATCGTCTGGCAAGTCAGGCCGTGGCTCACGGCAAACGCGACTGGCGGCGTGGACTTCTTCAACCGTCGTAACAAGCAGACCGTCCCGCCGAACAAGGTGAACTTCGGCGCCCTGCCCGAGGGGCAGCGCAACGCGAACTCGGTGGACATCTGGAACTACACGGCGAACGGGTCGCTGACGGCGCAGTTCAACCTCACGTCGACGCTTCGCTCGACCACGACGGCCGGGGTGCAGTACACGCGCGAGTACATCGAGGGCGTTCGCGCCCAGGGCGCGAAGCTGCTTGGCGGCACGGGGTCACTGCAGGGGGCGTCGGCGCGCTTCACGGTCGGCGAGACCAACACCGACAACCGGACGTACGGTGGGCTCATCTCCGAGCAGTTGGCGTGGCGCGACCGGCTCTTCTTCACGGCCGCCCTGCGGACCGACCGCAACAGCGCGTTCGGTGAGGACTTCGGCTTCGTCACCTATCCGGCCGCGAGTCTCTCGTACGTGATCAGCGACGAGGACTTCTTCCCGGAGACGAACCTCCTCAGCACGCTCCGTCTGCGCGCGGCGTACGGCGAGTCGGGCAAGCAGCCGAACTTCCGCGATGCCATCACGTTCTTCAACACGCAGACCGTGACTATCGCCGGCGCGGATCAGCCGGGTATCACCGTCGGTGGCACGGGCAACGTCGATCTCGAGCCGGAAGTCTCGCAGGAGATCGAGGGCGGCTTCGAGGCCGGGTTCTTCAACTCGCGCGTTGGCCTCGAGGTGACGTACTACAGCAAGACCTCGCAGAATCTGTTGATCGCGCGTCCGCTCCCGCCGTCGTTAGGCCTCACGACGACGCAGTTCGATAACCTCGGCGAGTCGACGAACAAGGGCTGGGAGGTCATGCTTCGCGGTCAGGTGGTCGATACGCGAAACGTGAAGTTCGATTTCACGGCCACCTACGCCGGTAACAAGACCAAGCTCACGGACATCGGCAAGCTCCCGACGGGCGCCGACATTCCGCCCATCGTGTTCGGCATCCAGCGTCACGTTGAAGGGTACGCCCTTGGCGGGTACTGGGACGAGTCGATCAAGTTCACCGACAAGAACAATGACGGCATCATCTCGCGCGTGAACTGCCCGGGGCAGACGCAGGTGGCGGGTGGACCCGAGTGCGAGATGGAGATCGGCGCGCTGACGTACCTCGGTCAGCCGCTCCCGACGCGGGAGATCTCGTTCGCCCCGCGCCTGCAGTTGTTCGACTGGCTGCAGTTCTCGGCGCTCGTGGACCACAAGGGCGGGTTCTCGGTGTTCAACAACACGTTCCGGTTCCGCTGCAACTTCGGCAACTGTCGCGAGGCGCACGACCCGACGTCGTCGCTCGAGGATCAGGCCGCGAACCTGGGCCAGCTGATGAACACCGACGCGGGCTACGTCGCCGACGGCGCGTTCACAAAGCTCCGTGAAGTCGCGGCGACGTTTACGGCGCCACAGCGCTGGGCCAGCCGCATGCGAGCGGAAAACGCGACGTTGACGATCGCCGCCCGCAATCTGGCCACGTGGACGGATTACAAGGGATTCGACCCCGAGGTGAACTCACAGCCGGGTTCGAACTTCGGCACGTCCGACTTCCTGACCCAGCCGCCGCTCCGCATGTGGACGGCCCGTGTGTCGCTCAGCTTCTGATCCGCCGCCACCTGACCCGACTGTGAGATATCCAATGACCAATAGATTCCCTAACGCGGTCCGACCGGCGGGGCGACGAGTCGCCAGCCTTGGCTTGGCGGCCGCTCTGTCGTTCACCATCGCCTGCGACGCCGATCAGATTCTCGACGTCGAGGATATCGACGTCGCCAGTCCCGAGTCCGTGAGTGATCCGGCCGCCCTTCCGGCCGTTCTCGCCGGAGCGATCGGCGATTTCGCGAACGGGTACAACGGCGGCGGCGACTTCAACCAGATCACGCTCGCCGGGCAGTTGACGGACGAGCTGTACAACACCGAGACGTTCCCGACCCGCATCGAGAACGACCAGCGCCGCCAGCAGTATCAGAGCAACGGCTCGCTGCAGGGGTTGTTCTACGCCATCCAGCAGGGACGTGCGTCGGCCGATCGCGCGGTCGATCAGTACATCAGGCTCGAGCGGGCGACCGATGTCGGGCTCGCCGAAGCGCTCAACATCAGCGCGCTGTCGTACATCATCCTCGCCGAGAACTACTGCAACGCCGTACCGATCAGCAGCCTCGACGAGAGCGGCAACTTCGTGTACGGCGAAGCGTTGACGACGACCGGGCTCCTCGACGTTGCGATCCGAAAGGCCGACTCGGCGCTCGCTAACGCGACGGCGGCGACCGGCACGGGCGCGGCGGCGAAGCGCACGGAGCAGGCTCGCCTCGCACGGATCGTGAAGGCGCGTGCGCTCCTCAACCTGAACCGGCCGGCGGACGCCGCGACGGCGATCGGCGGCGAGACCGGCGTACCGACCACGTTCCAGTACAACTTCACGCACTCCGAGACGACCACCCGCCAGAACAACGGCACGTGGGGCGTTACGGTGAGCGTGGCGCGGTTCGGCGTGCCCGATCGTGAAGGCGTCAACGGGCTGCCGTTCCAGAGCGAAGGCAACACGGCGGGGACCGTGAAGGACCCGCGCATCGCGAACGTCATTCGCGGCGGCAACGGTCGTGGGTTCGACAACTCGACGATCCAGTACATGCAGCAGAAGTACCCGCTGCGGCCGTCGGTCGTGACGATCGCGGACGGTGTCGAGGCACGACTGATCGAGGCCGAGGCGCAGTTGCGTGCGGGCAATGCGGCCGGTGCGCTGGCGACACTGAACGCGCTCCGGTCGAACGCGGCGCTGCTGGTGCTCCGCGGTTATCCGGCCAGTTCGCTGCCGGGGCTCACGCTGGCGGCGACGCCCGCGGCGCAGATCGATCAGCTCTTCAAGGAGCGCGCGTACTGGCTGTTCCTGACGAGCCATCGGCTCGGTGATCTGCGGCGGCTGGTCCGTCAGTACAACCGCGGGGCCGAGACCGTGTTCCCGACGGGCAGCTATCACAAGTCGGGGACCTACGGGACGGACGTGAACTCGCCGATCCCGCAGGCCGAGGACAACAACCCGAACTTCGACCGCGCCGGCTGCGTGACGACGCAGGCGTAGGGCGGACCGAAAAGTACCTGTAAGCGACGCCGCCAGGATCACTCCTGGCGGCGTTCGTTCTTTCTGGGTGGCCGGCCCACGCATCTCGGACGGGGCGGTTGGGAAGGCACCTAACCGTAGAGGTCGCCGATGACTGCCTAACGGGAGTTGGAACGTTCCTCGTCTCGACCGGAGGCTCGAATCGCGTGGGGAAGGGACGGCATACCCGTGGGTCGTGCACGGGGCTTGCACTTGGCGCCCACAGGAGGAACGATGCGAACGAGCGACGCGGTGGGCGAAGTGCGGGTACGGGCTCAACGGACACCGTGGCGGCGCGCGAGTGGGCTGGTTTGCCGCGCGCGTGCCGCGTGGCTGCTCGTGGCCGCGATTGCGCTGCCGATCTCCGCTGCGCATTCCCAGATGCCGCTCGTGCCCGTCCTCCAGAATGGCTTCGCCTCGAGCGGAATGACCATCGCCGTCAACTACGGCAGTGGGGATGGCAGCTCCGCGTACTCGCTCGCCGCGAGCTGGGGGCCGGCCTCGGCCCGCTTTCAGCTGAGCGGCGCCATTGGCAGTATCCGGCCGGATACCGGGTCCACCTGGACCGGGTACGGGTTCCGCGCGTCCGTACCGGTATGGTCGGGCATGGCCGATCGGTTAGGCATCGCGCTCTTCGCCGGTGTCGGCGGCGCGCGGCGCGACACCACGTCCATCGTGCGCGTCCCGGTGGGCGCCGGTGTGGGGTACCGGTTCGCCATCGGAGAGACGCGTAGCATCGCGGCCTATGCCTCGCCATTTTTCGTTTGGTCGCGCGTAAGCGAAAAGGGCGCGCGAGCCGAGGGCGACAACGAGATGCGTGGCTCGGTGGCGGCCGACCTCGTGCTCTCCCGGAATTTCGGGCTCACAGTCGGGTACGAGTTCGGCGGCGGGGGCGCGGTCGGCTCTGCTCCGGGAAGCGCGAAGGGGCTGTTCGGCGCCGCGGTGTCCTACGCGTTTCGCTAGCGGTTCCGGGAACCGCACCACCAGATCCACCGGAGAGAATTGAATGAGAAAGAGTGCACGTGCGGCGCTGGCTGCCGCGGCGTTGGCGCTGCCCGCGACGGCCGGCGCACAGGCGTGGGCGTACCCGTCGTTCCAGCCGCCTCGAGTGATCAATCGCGAGTTCAACTTCGGCGTGGCCGACGCCGGGAATGCGGGAACGAGTCTCGTCTTTCAATGGCGAGAAGGTCTGACGCCGCGAACGCAGCTCTCACTCGATGTCGGCTTTGCCGACCCCGAAGGCGAGGGCAACGGCAAACTCCTGCTCGGCGGCCAGTTTGCAGGCATGCTCAACCAGGCGACGGCCGAGATGCCGCTCGACTTTCTCGCGACGGGCGGAGTCGGCTTCGCGGTCGGGGACGGAAGCGACCTCGTTCGCGTCCCGTTTGGTGTATCGATCGGCCATCGGTTCCCGCTCGAGGGGAACTTCGCCGTGACGCCATACGTTCACCCTCGGTTGTCGATCGACATCTGCTCGGATTGCGGACCTGAGGGTGACGACAGCGAGACCGACCTCGGCATCGATTTCGACATCGGTGTCAGCTTCGAGGTCTCGCGTTCGCTTTCGTTCCGCGTCAGCGCCCTGTTCGGCGGGTCCGACACGTTCGGCGATTCCGATGGATTCGGTATCTCACTGGCCTACGCGCCCGCCGCGCTCAGCTCCAGGGTGTCGAGGCTGATCAGGCGCTAGGGGTGCCCCGGGGGTGGCTTGCTATTTGCCCCCGAGGACCACACCCGAACGCAAACCCATGTCCCAGCCGTCACTTCCGACTGTCCTCGTCGTAGACGACAATCACGACAACGCCGATATCATGCGTCAGTACCTCGAGTCGCGGGGATACCCGGTCTCGGTGGCGCACAGCGGCGAGGAAGGGTTGTCGTTGTTCGAGACGCTACGGCCCAGCATCGTCCTGTTGGACGTCATGATGCCGGGGCGCGACGGCTGGGATGTGTGTCGACTCATGAAGCAGCACCCAGCGCACGGTCGCGGGGTACGAGTCATCATGGTCACCGCGCTCGATCAATGGGACGACAAGCGCCAGGCGCTGGAGACCGGCGCTGACGACTACATAACCAAGCCGATCGACCTGCCGAAGCTCGTACGAACCGTGGAACGAAATGCCGCCGCGTTGCAAGGTGCGGCCTGACAGGTTCCCGACCCTGCCCATGATGGCGTGAACCGCCCGGTCCTTCTCACTGACAGCGACGACGCGGCGATCCGCGACGCGGCCGCCCTGCTCGATTCCTGGACCGTCGAGGTTCGCGACGACCGAGGGCTCGCCGCAGCAGTCGAGGAGCTCTCGGATCTCCGCGTGGTCGTAACGACTACCGACAACCCTAACGCCCTGCGCGACGTCGTCGAACGGGTACGCGCACGGGCGCTCCCGGTCATCGTCGGATGCGCCAGCGACGTCGCGCGTCGCCGCGCGATCGAGCTGCGGGTCGATGAGTGGTTTCTCTTGCCGGCGACCGCCGAAGAGATTGCAGCACGCGTCCGGTCCGCGCTCGCACGCATGGCCCCCGCGGCCGCCGCGCTCGCCGACCGCATCGAGCGCGTCGAGTACGAGCAGATGCTGTACGATTACCTCACCGGCCTTCCGACGCTGCCGGTGATGATCGAGCGCTCGCGCGCGCTCATCAAGGAGCGCGGCGAGCTGATCGTGCTCTACTTCAACTTCGTTCGCTACTCGAAGATCGAAGAGATCTACGGATGGGAGAAGCTCGACGCGGTGCTCGAGACGACTGCCCAGGCCGTGCGCGAGTTCGTGGATGCGAGCGTCCTGCGATCGTCGCACGTGATGGTGAGCTTCACGAACGACGACGACTTCATCTTCTTCCACGTGCCGGCCCCGGGTGTCGCGGCCGTCACCGACGCAGAGATCACTGATCTCGTGGCCAAGCTGCAGGAGCACGTCGGGGGCAGGATCGAGGCGATGCACGGGGAGGAGATTGCGTCGCTCTTCGAGATCTACGTCGGCCGCGCGCACGTCTACTACAGCCCGAAGATCCGCCTGCAGCGGCTCATCTACCGCGGCATTCGCGAGGCGGCCAACGCGGCGAAGAGCGTCGAGGAGCGAGAGCGCGCGCGGCGGGTGGACGACCTCCGGCGCAGCCTCCGCGAACGCGCCGTGTACATTGACCTCCATCCGATCCTCGTCGCCGACACTCGTCAGGTGTACGGCTACGAGGCGTTGGCGCGCGGGACGCTGCGCACGCTGCGCAGCCCGGAGATCATGTTCGACGTCGCGGCCGAAGCGGACCTCCTGTGGGAGCTTGGCCGCCTGTGTCGCAGCCGGGCCATCGAGGCGATGACCGCGCGCCTAACGCGCGGCGAGTTCCTGTTCCTCAACGTCGACCCGCACGACTTCGCCGACCCGGAGTTCAGCCAGCTGGATCGCGAGGTCGCGTCGCCGGAGCGGGTCGTTATCGAGATCACGGAGCGTACGGCCATCAAGGACTACCCGAAGTTCCGCGAGCGGCTCAAGGCGCTGCGGGAGCGTGGATACCGGTTTGCCGTTGACGATGCCGGCAGTGGTTACGCGGGCCTTGGCTCGATCGCGAACCTCGAGCCGGACTTCATCAAGCTCGACATCTCGCTCATCAACTGCATCGATACGAACTTCATCAAGCAGAACCTGGTGGAGACGATGGTGCGGTTCGCGAACGACCAGGGGGCGAAGGTCATCGCCGAGGGCGTCGAGCGCGCCGAGGAGTATGAGACGGTGAAGGAGTTGGGGGTCCACCTGGTGCAGGGCTTCTTCCTGCATCGACCTTCGGAGCACGCGTTGCAGCGAACCGGGGAGACGCCAGTTGTCCGCCCCGCCGACACCGTCGCCCGCGCCGCTGGCGGACGCTAAACGCGAACGGCGCAGGGCCGGAAGGGCGCTGACTACCAAAGAGCGCTCACTTCCATAACACCGCGAACTCCCAGAAAGCGCGAACTCCCGAACGGCGCGCTGACCGCGGTGCCGCCTCTCGCCCCTAGCGCGCCTTCTGGAAGTCAGCGCTGTTCGGAAGT
>Ga0209382_10003912_pt1 | contig 20316 bp, 17 predicted proteins | sample SoiMetdeltSBSDD5_FD_187599 | JGI IMG/M metagenome (GOLD analysis project Ga0209382, IMG submission 187599) | Bulk soil microbial communities from a Populus tree surrounding site in Tennessee, USA - Soil MetaG P. deltoides SBSDD5 (SPAdes) (version 2) | ecosystem: Environmental > Terrestrial >... | reverse complement strand
GCTGAACACAGTCTACTACGTGGCGCAGCTCGGCACTGTTGGCTGCATAGTAGAGATGACTGCGCTCGCGGCGTTCGTTCAAGACGAGATCGCCGTCGCCGAGCAGTTCCCCTACGTCGACGCCGGCCGCACGGTGGAGGTGGCGGCCCTTTTCCTCCGAAACGCCGGAGCCGGCGAGCCGCTCCCACGGCGCCTCAGCAAAATCATCGCCGCGGCTCGGACCGGCTCTGGCCAGCTTCAGAGGATTTGCCGCGATGTAGCCATGCGCGTCGGCGACTTGATTGACCTGGGCCAGGCAGTCCGGCAGGCCCTCGGACACTGCATGGAGCGCTGGGACGGTAAAGGCAGGCCCCAAGGTCTGCGAGGGGAAGAGATAGACCTTGCCGCACGTATTTTCGCCGTGGCGCATGAGGCGGAAATCTTCAACCGCATCGGCGGTGTAGAGGCGGTCCTGGCGGTCATGCGGAAGCGTTCGGGAAAGCTCTACGATCCCCACCTCGCCGACCGCTTCCACGGGCTCGCCCGCAGCCTGCTGCCCAGGCTCGATTCGGAAGCGACGTGGGACGGTGTCCTTGCGGCCGAGCCCGCTCCGTTGCGCTGGCTAACAGCGAGCCAGTTGGATGAGCTGCTACAGGCCATTGCCGGATTCGTGGACTCACGGTCGGCGTACACGTTCGGACATTCCATGGGGGTTGCCTCTCTTGCCGAGGCCGCCGCCCGCGGGCTCGGCCTGGCGGAAAGCGAGGCCGTCGTGCTCCGAAGGGCCGGGCTGCTCCACGATCTGGGCCGGGCGGGAGTACCGATCGGCCTCTGGGACAAAGCCGGGCCGCTGACAGAGCACGAGTGGGAGCGCATGAAGCAGCACCCCGCGCTGACGGAGCTGGTGCTGGCCCGCTCCGGCGCCCTCGGCCACCTGGGCACGCTGGCCGGCCTGCACCATGAGCGACTCGACGGCTCCGGCTACCGGCGGGTCTCGGGGTCTTTCCTGTCGATCGGAGCCATGATCCTGGCGGCGGCGGACGTCTACCAGACGAAGACCGAGTCGCGGCCTCACCGCGCGGCCTGGACGCCTGACGCCGCGGCTGAAGAAGTCCGGCGCGATGCCCGCGAGGGAGTGCTCGACAGCGATGTGGTGCGCGCCGTTCTTGACGCCGCCGGCCACCGAGCGCCGCCGCGCAAGCGCGAGCGGCCAGCCGGTCTCACCGAGCGCGAAGCGGAGGTGCTTCGTCTGGCGGTCAGCGGGTTGTCTAACCGCCAGATGGCGGAAGTCCTCTCCGTGTCGCCCAAGACCGTCGGCAACCACCTCCAGCACATCTATGAGAAGATCGGCGTCTCCAGCCGCGTCGGCGCGACCCTCTTCGTTCTGAAGCACGACCTGGGGAACGTCGCTCCGTAGACGCCTGTCGTGTTCCCTGTTGCGGCATGAGCAAGGCCGTGGTCTCCGCGCTGGCTTCCCACCCTCGTCTCCGCTCCTCTCACCGGCCAGGCCGGTCTGGGTCAAAAATAGGGCGATCACCTCATGCATCGCAGCAGTCGGCTTCTGATAATGGACGTGTGGTTCAGACTGCGCCGCCCACCTGGTGAGGCGACTTCCGGGAGGGGCGGTAAGCATGCTCACCAGGCGCCGCCCCCGCGGCAAGGACGTCCGTGATGCTGTGGAATGTGGGGAGGTCACCCCGTGTCCGAGACGACGAGAGCACGATTCCGAGCTGCCACAGTTGCTGTCGCCCCGGTGGTGCTTCTGGCCGCGTTCGTCTGGCATCCGTATCTTCCCGGACGCCTACCGAACGACGCGGCGGTCGCTGCCGCGGTCGCCGCCGACACCACGCGCTGGGGGCTTGCACACCTTGCGGCTGGCGTTGGCTCTGGCGTCGTGGTGCTCGCCTTCCTCGCCATCCGCGGCTACCTCCGCGAGGCAGGCGAGAACCGGTGGAGCTTGCTGGGGTTGCCATGCATTGTCATGGGCAGCACGCTGTATACGTTGTTGCCGGGGATGGAGTTTGCGCCGCTGGCAGCCGCCGAGGTGGGCGGTGACGTACAGGCGGCACAGGCGGCGCTGACTCCGTGGTTCGTGTCCATCCTTGTATCCGGGGCCTTCACCTTCGCGGTCGGGGTCTTCGCCTTCGCGCGGGGGATTGCTCGCAGCAGGGTCCTGTGCCCGGGGCTCACACGGCTCGTCGTGGGGGCGCTCATTGTTATGGCGGCTGCGCGGTTCATTCCCCTGGCGGCGGTCCAGTTCTACGTCCAGGGCGCGGCCGGTATCGTGGCGCTGTGGCCGCTGGCGTACGCGATGGCGAAGCACCCGGCGGCACGACCCACGGAACAGGCGGGCCGAGTGCCGGTAACCGCCGGTCTGAGATAGTGACTCGCCGCCTCACAGCAGGGGCAGGTTCGCCAGGTAGCGGAGCGCTCGTAGGCCCGGCAGGAAGAAGTACCCGCCCCCGCGCACCGTCACGAACGACGGGATCCCGGTGATCCGCTCGCGGACTGGCGTGCCCGGAATCGTGAACGTCGCGCCGGCCGCGTCCCGCCGGCCGACCAGCGGATCAACGTCCTCATACAGCCCGTCGAACTTCGGGTTGTTCACCCAGGTGTGCTGCACGAACTCGAACTGCCGAACGATGTTCGCGCAGAGCACGATGAAGTGCAGGCCGCGCGGCTCATCGTCGACGGCATCGAGCAGCCGCTCCTCTGGCGGGACGGTCGGGCCGTAGGCACGGCCTCGCCGGAGCAGCCGGTGCCGCTTGTCGATCTCGATCGACCGGTCGGTCCCGGGGTCCGGGTCGAGCGAGTCGCGCGGGTGGGTTCGACGGACGTGCGCGCCGATCGGACAGTGCAGGCCGTCACCGTCCTCGTTGCCGTACCCGAAGTCGTTGAGGTCGCTCAGGGCCGGGTCGTCGCGGTCCGGCGAGACGGTGACCGGCGCGCCGTCCGGCCAGCGCCCGACCATCTTCGCCGCCAGCCGGGTCGCGGCCTCCGGGTCGCTGGCGCCGTCGGGCCCCGGACACGCGCCAGCCACGAAGCGCCAGAAGCCCCGGACGTCCTGGCTCATCTGCCGCATCACCAGGTAGCTGCCGTTCCGTCCGAGGTCGTGTAACGCCGAGTCGTCAGGGTGGGACGGCAAGAGGCCGTGCGGGTCCGCGGAGGCCGGCACCGTCGGTCGATCGGTGTACTTCTCGTACTCGTTCTGGTATCCCAGCACGAACTCGCCGGCCTTGACGGTGTTGGCCGGGACGTCTTCCCGCCCCAGTCCTTCGACAGTCGGCTGGGAGATGCCGTCCCGGAACCCGAAGTGCTCACGGTCCGTCAGCGTCGACGTGTCCAGCACCTCGATCTCGTGCAGGCCGCCCGCCATGAAGCCGGCGTGCTCCTCCTCGTACAGGGCGCTCAGCTCCTGCCGACCGCGGGCGTAGAGCAGCAGCACCATGTCCACCGGCCGGGTTGTCGGGCCGCCCCAGCGCCAGGTCTCGGGCGCACTCGCGTCAACGTCGCCGAGGATGCGCTGGCGGAACTCGGTTGTCATCCCCTCGCGCAGCTCGAGGGGGAACGAGGCCAGCGCCTCGGGCGGCAGCCCGAGCTTCGCCAGCCCGCCGGCCGCGATGGCGACGTGCACGGCGCGCTCATCCGGGCGCACAGATCCCGCCGTCACCCGCCCGGCCAGCCCGCTGAGCCAGCCCCGGGCCTGCACCGCGTCCGCGATCTCCAGCAGCACGAAGCTCGCCTCAGGCAGGCCGCCGTAGCCGCGCGCCACCAGCCCCTGGATGTCGTCCAGCTCGAGCGCCTCGCTCATCTCAACCCCAACATCACAGCTTCCGGAGCCATGTTTCGGCCTGGGCCTCGGTCATCCGGCCAAAGAGGCCGGCCCGGATCTGGGCGTTGTTCTCGACGTTCAGCGCGGTCAGGTCGGGGTACGCCGAGAACCAGACTTCGGTCGGGTGCTGGTGGCTGCGCAGGTACTGCTTGAACGCCAGCTCGTCGCGGGCGCCGTCGAAGAAGAGCCAGCGAACCCTCGGGAAGCCGTAGCCGTTGCTGAACGCCGCGTTCAGCCCCCAGGCGACCTTGTCGATGAAGTCGTCCATGTAGCTTTCGAGGCTGCCGTCGTAGTTGCTGCAGAAGATCACCCGCCGCTGGTCGTCCAGGAAGACCCAGCGTGCGAAGTGGATCGTCTTGACGCCGGCCAGGTTGGCGTGATTGAAGACGTGGCGAGCGGCGTAGTTCGTCGCGAAGAGGACGACGTTCGCCAGCAGCCGCCGGAACAGCCCCGGCTTGACGAAGCCGAGCGCGCTGAACTGGTTCTGCGCGGTGTGGTCCTCGATGGCGGCCAGCCGCTTCACCAGCGCCGGGTCCGGCACGGATCGCGGAGCCGGATCGGTCAACTCGTGCAGGCGCAGCACCACGGCGAAGAGCGGTGCGCCAGCTATGAGTAGCGGCGTGAACGGGAGCAGGGCCAGCGGCACCGCCAGCAGGTGCGCCTTCTCGCGCAGCCGGTAGAGGAGGCCAGGGCGCGGCACGGGACGCCTGGCCCAGCGCAGGGACGGCTCGCGCTCGATGAACTGGCGGATCGCGTTGCGCACGGCGAGCGGATCGCGGCCGATCAGCTCACGGCGCGACCGATCGAGGAACCCCTGGAGTGCTTCGCGAAGCTGCGCCTCCTGCTGGATCTGCTCGACGGTCCGGCCGATCGTGTTGGCGTAGAACGCCCCCTCCTTCACCAGGTGCGCGCGCAGGAAGGCGAGCCGATCGGCCGCGCTCGGGCTCCCGGCCGGGTAGCCGTCACACACGCCGAACAGCCGGTCGAGCCCGCTCCCGGCAACGGCGACCAGCCGCTCGAGGTAGGCGTCGGCCGGGCCGTCCACGTCCGCCATCAGCATCAACAGCGGCCGAAGTGGCGCCCCGTGCAGATCGGTCGCCTCGTCCAGGATCAGCAGCCGCCCGAAGTGGGTGCCGGTTATCCGCCCGAACGGCACCAGCTCGTTGCCGGCCGGGTCCGCTCCGGCCTGGAGCAGCAGCTCTCGCAGCGCCGGCCGGTGCTCGACGTCGACCGGGGCGACGATTGTCAGCGCGCGTTGCGTAGTCATGCCGTGCGTGTTCACCCGGACCTGACGCGGAAGTCGCCTGTTCGGCGCCTGCTCCTATAGTATCCGGATGGAGCCCGCGCCGTGCGGCGCGCACGTGCCCACTATCGCCGGGCGCTACTCCAACGGCTCCTCGCCCAGCGACTCCGGGTCGTACGAGAAGAGGGTGTAGACCTCTCCGTCGTCGCCGATGATGTCCCCGTCCGGTGTGATCTCCAACAGCCCCCGCATAGCGTGCGCTCTCCCTTCGCGATCGATGCCCCCCTGGTCAGGCAGCCGGGCTACCGATGCTCGATCTTGCTTCCAACTCTCGCCAGAGCTATCCTACTCGCTCGCACGTTCTGGCGATGTGACGTTGCTCACAGTTCTTTGATGAACTCGGCGACACTTTTCGCCGCACAGTGTGCCCGACCCGTGCCTCAAAAAGGAACCGCACCATCATGTGTACTGTGAGAGGTACGCCGTAGCCAGCCGATCGGATCTCTTCCGCATGTCAGACGCAGCCTCAGCGCTGGCGCTATCGACTACGGGTCCGTGGCGCGGATCACCCGTCGGGTGCCGTTCGTGTCGGTCAGCGAGAGCGTGGTGGCGCCGCGCTTCGCCAGGATGTGCAGGCCCGGCTCGGTTGACTGGTCGGCCAGCAGCAGGCCGGAGCCGTCCTCGCCGGCCGGCGCGCGGTTCCCGGCCCGACCTCGCCCCGGTCGGCGTCATCGTACTGTCTGGCAGCCCGGTCGAGAAGCGACTGTACGATCTCGGGGCCAACGCTCGCGACCTGGCGTACGCCTGCGCTGACTCCTGGCCGCGCGTGATCCGCTTTCTGCGCGAGAGCCTCGGACCCGGTCGCGCGCTATCGCCTGGCTTCGGCACCATCTCGCAGATCCAGTTCAGCGCGCCTCGCTAGGTCGAGAACGCGGTGGTGAGCGTGGCGGGCGGGCAACAGAACCAGACCGGAGCGTTCACCTTCGCTCCCGCCAGTAGCACCGCCACAGTGCAGCTCGTCGTCCAGTCGCCGAACCGGGCCCTCCAGACCATGGTGCCGTTCACCGTGACGGACGGCTGCGGCGCCTGGCCGACCTTCGTGGGCGGCGGGGCTGGCTCGTTTTAGTCGCGCGTCCTGCGCGAGCTGGCAGTCCTTCATGCCGCACCACCGCTTCCGCACCACGAGTGTGAGCGAGCCGGACCTTTAGCGCCGGGGTCCGGCTCGCTCACGCTCGCGGTGCGGAAGAAGGCGGCGAGCGCCGGGCGGCGTGCTACCATCCCGTCCGTAGCTCGATCCTGCCTGCGGGCGAGCGGAGGACGACGCGATGAGCTGGCTCAACGACCGCGTGATCTTCATCACCGGCGGCGCGAGCGGCCTCGGCCGCGAGATTGCGCTCCAGTCGGCAAAGCTGGGCGCGAAGGTCGCGATCACCGACACCCACGCCGACCGCCTCGAAGCGACCCGCGCCGACGTCGCCGAGATCGCCGGCGACTGCCTTGCGCTCGAGAGCGACGTCACGAACGAGGAGCAGATCGCGGCGACGGTTGGCGCGATCGTCGCGAAGTGGGGCCAGCTCGACACCGTCGTGAACAGCGCTGGCGTCTACTACTACGGCCCGCTCGTCGATACGCCGATCGCCGAGCTCGACCGGGTCTACAACGTGAACGTGCGCGGACTGTACCTGGTCTGCCGCGAGGCCGCCCGCGTGATGCTGCCGAAGAAGAGCGGCCACCTCATTAACATCGCCTCGATCGCCGCCGAGCGCGGCATCGTCGGCGAGTCGGTCTACTCCTCCTCGAAGTGGGCGGTGCGTGGACTTGGCGCCTGCCTGGCCGTCGAGCTGGGGCCGGACGGCATCCGCGTGACGACCATTTTCCCGGGCGGCATGGACACGACGTTCTGGGAGCACGAGCCGCGCATGCAAAGCGGCGAGTGGGACGCGTCGAGGATGCTCAAGGGCGAGGACGTCGCCCAGGCCGTCGTGCAGATCGCGTCGTTGCCGCCAGGCGTGGTCGTCAAAGAAGCGCTGGTCTACCGCCCAGGCAGCTAGCCGGGGTATGCTGGAGGCTGCGGGCTACAGGACCACTCGCCGACCGACAGGGCTCGTTGCCCATGGACCTCCTGGAACGCGATGCTGCCATCCATGAGCTCGAGGTGGCGTTCCGCGATGCCGCGCGCCACGAGGGTCGGGCTGCCCTGATCAGCGGCGAGGCCGGCATCGGCAAAACGGCCCTGGTCGAGCGGTTCGCGGAGGATCATCGTGCCGCGGGTGACGTGCTCTGGGGGGCCTGCGACGCGCTGTTCACACCGCGACCGCTCGGGCCGCTGCACGACATGGCCGCTCAGAGTGACGGCACCTGGCCGACGCTGCTCGCCGGTGCGGCCGATCGCTCCCTGCTCTTCGCCTCCGTGCTCGCCGAGCTCCAGGAGCGTCCGGTCGTCGCCGTCTTCGAGGACGTCCACTGGGCCGATGACGCGACGCTCGATCTCCTCCGCTACCTCGGGCGTCGGATCGCGCACACGTCGGCCCTGCTGGTACTGACCTACCGCGACGACGAGCTGGGACCGGTCCATCCGCTGCGTACGGTCCTTGGGGACCTGGTCCGGTCAGTCGCCACCGTGCGCATCCCGCTGTCGCCGCTGAGCGAAGAGGCCGTTGGTGTGCTGGTGGGGCAACGCCCGGTCGACGCCGCTGCGCTCCACCGCCAGACCGGCGGCAACCCGTTCTTCGTCACCGAGGTGCTTGCCAACGACGGCGCCGGCCTCCCGCCAACCGTCCGCGACGCCGTATTCGGCCGGGTTGCCCGGCTGTCGCCGTCGGCCAGGGCGGCGCTGGAAGCGGCGGCGGTCCTCGGGCCACGCGTCGATCCATGGCTGCTCGCCGCGGCGCTCCCCGCTCACGCTCACGCCGCCGACGAGTGCTTGAGCAGCGGCATTCTGGTTGCGCAAGACGAGCGGTTCACCTTTCGCCATGAGCTGGCGCGCCAGGCGGTCCTGGAATCGATCGCGCCGCTACGGCGCACGCTCCTGCACCGACTCGCGCTGGATGCGTTGCGGTCATCGCCGCGCGGGGCTCCCGATCTGACCCGCCTGGCGCGCCATGCCGAGGGCGCCGACGACCGCCCGGCGATCCTGACCTACGCGCCGGCCGCCGCGCGCCAGGCTTCAGCCGCCGGCGCGCACCGAACCGCGGCCGCGCTCTTCGCCGTGGCGCTGCCGTGCGCCGAGACGCTGCCGCCCGCCGACCGCGCCGCCCTGGTCGAGGCGCATGCCTGGGAGTGCTACGTCATCGCCGACATGCCCGGCGCCATCGCCAGCCGGCGTCGGGCGGTCGAGCTCCGGCGCGAGGCCAACGACCCGCTGAAACAGGGCGAGAACCTCGCCCTGCTGGCGATGGCGTTGATCGACGCCGGCCTGCGGGAGGAGGCGAGCCAGGCCGGCCAGGCGGCCGTCGAACTGCTGGAGACGTTGCCGCCCGGCCGCGAGCTGGCGCTGGCGTATCGCACCCGGGCGCTGCTCTACCACTTCAACCATGACTATGCCCAGACGATCGCCCTGGCCGAGCGCGCCGTCGCGCTCGCCGAACAGGCCGGCGATGCCCGGAACCTGGCCATGGCGTACAACACCCTCGCGCTCTCCTCGATGTACGTCGACTATGAGCGTGGCTGCCAGTACTTCGAGCACGCCCGCGCCATCGCCCAGCAGGCCGGGCTCGACTCGGAAGTCGCCAGAGCGTACGGCAACCTGAGCTCACACTCGGTGCAGCTGTTCCACCTCGATCAGGCCGAGCGCTGCCTGGCCGACGGGCTGGCCTATACCGCCGAGCGCGACCTGGATAGAACGCGCCTCTTCATGGTCGGCTGGCTGGCCGCCCTCCACGTCTTGCGCGGTCGTTGGCCCGAGGCCGCCGCTGCTGCCGCCGACGTCCTGCACTCCCACGCCACCTCCAGTAATGCCCGTTGGGCAGCCCTGATCGCGCTCGGCATCCTCCAGACGCGGCAGGGCGATCGTGCCGCCTCGGCGCTGCTGGACGAGGCGGTCGAGCTCGGGCTGACATGGGGCCAGTTCCCGCTGATCGCGCGGGGCCGCGCCGCGCGTGCCGAAGCCGCCTGGCTGGCCGGCGACGCTGCCCGCACCCTGGCAGAGGCCGAGGCAGCGTACCCGCTGACCGTTCAGAAGCGGCACCCCTGGCTGGCCGGCGAGCTGGCCTTCTGGCGCTGGCGGGCCGGTGCCGCCGACCCGCCGCCGTACTGGGTTGCCTCCCCCTATGCGCTCCAGATCGCCGGCGATTGGCGCGCGGCGGCCGAGGCGTGGCGACAGCTCGGTTGCCCCTACGAAGAGGCGCGCGCGCTGGCCGATGGCGACACCCCGGCCCAGGTGCAGGCGCTGGCGATCTTTGACCGGCTGGGCGCCCGGCCGGCGGCAGCCGACCTGCGCCGGCAGATGCGCGCCCGGGGCGATGCGCACCTGCCGCGCGGACCACGTCCGACCACCCGAGCGAATCGGTTCGGCCTCACGAACCGCCAGCAGGAGATCCTCGACCTGCTGGGTGAGGGCTTGAGCAACGCCGAGATCGCCGAACGGCTCGTCATCACGCCGAAGACGGTGGAGCACCATGTGGCCGCGCTGCTCGCCAAGCTCGACGTCCCGACGCGCCGAGACGCCGTCAGGCTGGCCTGCAGCCAGCACCTGCTCGCCCAAACATAGGTGGGACATCCTGCCAATCTAGGTGACGCTCCCCGATGCGCTGATGGCCGGCCGGCCGTATCGTGATAACCAGCGATGGGGAGGAGATGATGACCCCCGAGGCGATCCGCCTCGTTCGAAGCACGTTCGCGCAGATCCTGCCGGTGGCCGACCTGGCGGCAGACCTCTTCTACGATCGCCTCTTCAGCCTCGATCCTTCCCTCCGCCGGCTCTTCGCGTCCGACCTGGAGCCACAGAAGCATGCGTTGATGGCCGCCCTGGGACTCGTCATCGGGTACCTGGACCGGCCGGACGAGCTGGCGCCGGTCGTCGAGAAACTGGCGCGGCGCCATGCCGGCTACGGCGTCCAACCTGCCGACGCTGCCACGGTCGGCAGCGCCCTGATCTGGACACTCGAGCAAGGACTGGGGCCGGCGTTCACGCCGGCGGTGCGAGCGGCGTGGAGCGACGTATTCGACATGCTGGCGACGGCGATCCATGCAGCCACCGAGAGCGCGGATCCGGTACCTGACGACGAACCCACTCGGCGGGAGGTGTAGTACCAGCGGGGGTGGCGTGGCACGCGCCTGACGAACCTGCGCGATGCGGTGGTCGCGCACCAGGCGGTCGGCGAAGCGGGGAACAGCGGGGAGGTTGCCATGGCGGAGCAGTTCTCTGAGAAGATCGAAGTCCTGAGCGGAACAGGCGATGTCACCATCACGCTCGACGCGACCAGCGGTGACGCGACGGTGGGCGGCAACGGCAAGGGGGGCGATGTCAGGCTTTTCGCGTCGGCGGACACGACGCTGACGGAAGATCTCGCGAAGATCGCGCTCGACGGCCAGAATGCGCGCATCCAGGTCGGGGGCAATGGGCAGCGCGGGAGCGCAGCCCTGTATACGGCAAGCGAGACGGCCGTCGACGACGACGAGCGAGCGTCCATCTTCCTCGGGGCCGGCGATGCGCTCGTCCGTCTGGGCGGGAACGACAACAGCGGTGACCTGACGCTCTTCGCGGCCGGCGAGTCCGCGACGTCAGACAAGACGAAGGCGACGATGCACCTCAACGGCGGGACCGGCGACGCCCGCCTGGGGGGCAACGGCGTCGACGGCGAGGTCCGCCTCTACCCCGGGGACAGCACCGACCTCGAGGACCAGAACGCGGCCACCGTCCTGCTCGACGGCAACGACGCGTATCTCCGGCTGGGCGGCAGCGGGCGTGGGGGGGACGCTGCCCTGTTCCCGTCAACCGAGACCACGACCGACGACAAGGACCAGGCGACGATCTATCTCAACGGCACCAGCGCCAACGTTCGGCTGGGCGGGAACGGCGTCGACGGCGATCTCACACTGTTCGCCGCTGACGAATCCGCCGTGACAGACCAGACGAACGCGACGATCCACCTCGACGGCGGGACCGGCGACGCACGCCTGGGCGGCAACGGGGTCGACGGTGAGCTCCGCGTCTTCGCCGGGGACAGCACCGGCCTCCAGGACCGGGATGAGGCCATCATCCTGCTCGACGGCAGCGACGCCTACCTCCGGCTCGGCGGCCACGGGCGCAACGGAGATGCCGCCCTCTTCCCGTCTGACGAGAACAACACCGACGACAAGAATCAGGCGTCGATCTATCTCGACGGCAGCGACGCCTACCTCCGGCTCGGCGGCCACGGGAACAACGGGGATGCCGCCCTGTTCCCCTCCAGCGAGTTCTCCACCGACGACAAAGACCAGGCGACGATCTATCTCGACGGCGCCACCGCCAACGTTCGCCTCGGGGGACACGGGCAGGACGGCGACCTGAAGCTGTTCCCGTCTGCCGCCACCGACGTGAACGACGACGACAACGCGGCGATCTTGCTCAACGCGAGCGACGGGTTCCTGCGCCTCGGCGGCGGCGGCACCGAGGGCGACCTCGTCATGCTCGACTCGAGCGGGGCCGAGCGGATCCGCCTGGACGCCGCCACGGGAGACATCCGCCTTCAGAGTGCCGACGTCGCGGAGCAGTTCGACGTCGGTCCGGCGGCGCTCACCCCAGGGACCGTCGTTGCGTTCCTCGACGAGGAGACGGTCGTCCCGACGACCGACGCCTACGATCCGCGCGTCGCCGGGGTGATCGCGGGCGCCGGCACCTATCGCCCGGCCATGGTCCTGGGGTGCGCCCCGCGCGAGGACCGGCAGGCCGTGTCGGTGATGGGCAAGGTGTTCTGCATGGTCGACGCGACCTACGGAGCGATCCGGACCGGCGATCTTCTGGTCGCCTCGCCGACCGAGGGACACGCCATGCGGGCGAGCGACCCATCCCAGGCGTTCGGATCGACGCTCGGCAAGGCGCTGCGCGGCTTTGAAGGTGGGCGCGGCATGATCCCGGTCCTCGTCACGCTTCGTTGAGGTGCCCCGATGATGAGCCAGAAGGATCTGCGACTCGTAGAGCGTCTCCGCGACCGCGTGCGCGGCAGCGCAACGCGCGGACTGCGGGTGACCCTCCGCATCGCCGGAGGGATGCCCTCAGAGCGACTCGATCACCGCCTCATCCTGGACGGGGACGGCCTGGCGAGCCTCGACGTCAGCGACGCGTTCGACGCCGCCCGTTCGTTCTCGCGGCGGGAGAGCCTGAACCCGGCCGCTACTGCCGAGCTGTGGGCCGAGATCGAGCGACGGGTCGATCGCTTTGCGTCACGTGGGCGCACGGCCTTCGTCCCGGACTCCCTGGTCGGTCACGCGACACTGGAGGTCGACGGCGACGTCGTCGACCTGCTGTTCGCACCCGACCCGGGGCTTCTTCGGCGCACGGGTGACACACGGTTGGCACCACTCGGCGATCTCGCGCGCCGGACCATCCTGGCTGCGCAACGCCCTCCAGAAAAGGAGGAGTGACCATGGGCGACCTGAGCGTCAAGGGGATCGTGCGTCGCCATCTCGGGGTCACGGGCAGCTACTCCCTGAACCCCCTCCTGCTGGCGTTCGCGCCCCTGTTCGACCCTGACGACCTCCCAGCCTACTCGTTGCGGCCGGTCCTGGAGGGCATCGCCCGCACCGAGCGCGAGTACGAGCGCCACGACCACCCGTATGAATGGGACGCGAAGTACGAGCAGACCTGGACGCACATCCGCGTCCGGATCGAGCTCAAGCCGAAGGACGACGGTGCGGAGAACGCGCTCAACAGCGGACTCCGGACGACGTGGAAGAACGGGATCGAGGGTGCGTGGAACGGTCAGTTCTCAGCGCGTGCGAACGGCGAGCTCGCGTGCAGGCTCTCCTTCGAAGTCGTCTTCACGGACAACGACCCTCACCATACGGTTGACGTCAGGACTGGTCCCACGAGGAGCGACATCAACGAGTGGGACACCCTGGACACCGGCGCTGTGGCGGCCCACGAGTACGGCCACATGATCGGCAAGTTCGATGAGTACTCTGACTCGGAAGCACCGGGTCGCGAGCACGTCGAGACCGGCACGATCATGGACAACAACACCAGTGTCTTCGACCCGCGCCAGTTCACGCGCTTCGTCCAGGACATCGGCTGTTTCCTCTGCTTCGACAACGACGGCTTCAGCGTCCCGAAGCCGTACTGACGTTCATCAGTAGCGCGCGAGCCCCTCGATCAGCAGCTCCACGAACGCGTCGCGGTTGACGCCGAGCGCCACGTCGGCGTTCGGCTCCCTCTTACTGGAACCGCGGATGTCGCAGACGGTCCGGCCGTCCGTGTATTTCGTGCCGGCCTCGACGACGACGTTGACGTGCTTCGTCTCCAGTAGGTCCGGCCGGATGACGGCCGCGACGGCCAGCGCATCGTGGACGACCGTGCCTTCCGAGCCGAACCGCTCCTCCGAGCCACGGCCAAACCAGTCCATCAGGTCCGCGACCATCGTGCCGACGGGCGTTCCGAACCCACGAATCCTCTGCCGATCGGCAGCGCGCACGCGAGCCTGATAGGTGACGTCCAGGCCGACCATCGTGATCGGCACGCCCGCCCCGAAGACGACGCCGGCCGCCTCGGGATCGACGTAGATGTTGAACTCGGCGCTTGGCGTCACGTTGCCGAGGCCGACGGCCCCACCCATCAGCACGATGCGCGGGATCTTCGCTTTGATCTCCGGCGCTTTCAAGAACGCCATCGCGACGTTCGTCAGCGGCCCGACCGGCACCAGGGTGACCGGCTCCGGCGACTCCTTCACGGTGCGGACGATCAGGTCGACGGCGTGCTCCGGCACCAGCTCGACCTCCGGCGGGCCAAAGTCGTAGCCGTCCAGGCCGCTTTCGCCGTGGGCGTACGGCGCCGTCACCAGTGGCCGCACCAGCGGCGTCACCATCCCGGCCGCCACCGGCACGTCGTGGATCTTCCCCACAGTCATGACGCGCCTGGTGTTGAGCGCGACCTTCTCGAGGGTCTGGTTGCCCCCCACGCAGGTGACGGCCAGCAGTTTCAGCTCGGGTGCCCGCGCCGCCAGCAGCAGCGCGAACGCGTCGTCGTGGCCTGTGTCGCAGTCGAAGATGATCGGCGTCGGCATCGGTCCCCTCCGTCGGCCGGCATTAGACCACGGCAGGCCGCCTCCCCGCACCGCCCCTATGTATCTACGTCGCCTTCTCTTGCCCCGCCAGCGTCACGCGTTCCGACTGCACAGTCTCTCAGAGAGCTCGTCGAGATGCTCTAACGCCGGGCGAGCGGCGGACGGATCACGACGATCCGCGTTTCTTCAACACGATAGAGGAGTCGATACCGGTGAACGAACAGCTCTCGAACTGCTCGATCTCCGATCTCGGGAACCATGCGCCCCCGATCGGGGAGTACGGTCAGACTGTCTGCCACGCTCAGCGCGCGCTCCAGCACGTCGATCGCAGCCTGCGGCGAGTCCTGCGCTATGTGCTCGACTACTTCGTCGAGCGCGGCGCTTGCCGAGTCCGCCCAGATTACCGGCCGGAACCGAGCAGCCATTTGCGTCGCAGCTTCTCAGCTACCTCCTCATGCGAAAGCGTCCGACCAGCCTCGATGTCCGCCATCCCTCGCTCGACTGCCTGGATCACATAGAGGTGATATTGCACGTCATCCAACGTGCAATCGTCCGGCAGTCGGTCGAGAAGTGCGCGGACCGTCTCTTTGGTACTCACAAGTGACCCCGCCTGGACTGAGATAGTTCGAGTATACGTCCAGAGAATGCTCGGTAGCGGCGTTGTGACAACGTCTTCCCAGAGTGTCTGGGGTCGGAGTCAGGCCATGCGGCGGCGCTGCTCCATCGAGAGCGAGCGCGCTGACTTCACCTGCTCGCGACGCCAGAACCAGACGCTCACGCCGATCGCCAGCGGCACCAGGACCGGCAACAGGAGCTGCCAGCCAGGTGAGTTGGAGACCACCACCACCTGGCGCGCGCTCCCCGGCAGCTCACGGCCGTCTCCATCCACCAGCCGGAGCCGCAGCGTCGCACGGCCGGCCGGCGCCTCCACCCGGTACGCCGTCAGGTCCGGCTTCCTCGTTGAGCGAGGATCCTCGCCGCGCTCCCCGAACGGCACCACCCGGTAGCCCAGGCTCGCGCCGGGTACCTGCTCGACGGCAAAGTCTTCCACGGACAGGCGCCGGACACTGCTGCCGTCCTCCACCAGCATCGTCGCCGGCTCCAGCGGCGCCACGTGCAGCCACTGCCAGCGATTCGGCGTCGCCGCCAGGTCTTGCGGGTTCTTCAACCGGGCGTACGCCTCGGCGTTCAGCTCCTGGGCCGCGAACGCGCGAAGGTAGGTCACCCCGCCAGCCGAGGTGTAGATCACGTCGGCCGGATCGTCGGCCTGCTCAGGCATCGTCCACCGCTCTTGCGGCACGACCTCGAACCCGATGCCCTGGCGGCGCGGCGCGAACGCCACCAGCCGCTTCTGGCTGTCCGGGACGGTCTGGCCGGTCTCGTCGAGGACCCGGATCGCGTACTCGCCAGGCGGGAGCTGGATTGGGAAGCCGCGCCCCACCTCGGTGCTGTACAGCGTGAACGGGGCCGGCTCCGTTGGCGGCGCAAACGGCGCGATCGAGGACTCCATCCCCGTCTGGGTCCGGAGCACCTCCATCTGCCGGTTGTACTCGGCGACCGCCTCTGCATGGGCGCGCAGCCGCTCCAGGTAGACCGCGCGCTCGGCCTGGAACCGCTCCCAGCTCGTGCGCGCGGCGTCGCCCAGGGAGATCTGCCCGGCGCCCATCGCGCCGCTCTGGTCGATCTGCACGACGTACTCGGTCAGATCCACCGTTGCGATGACGCGGTTCCCCTGGCTCAGCTCCAGCCGGCCGGGCAGCAGCTCGTTCAAGCTGGTGAAGTCCGCCCGGTAATCGTTGGTGATCGGCCAGAAGTAGACCTCGGTCAGCTTCGGATCGAGGACGCCGAGGTGATCGGCTAGCACGTAGACGGTGTCGATGGCGGGCGGCACGAAGCCAGTCGTGAACTGGATGCCGTCGAACAGGTTGAGGCCGTAGACGAACCGGCGCTCCTTCTGAGGCGTCTGAGCCAGCGCCGGCGCCGCCATCAAGAGAAGGAAGAGGACGAGAAGGAAAGCCCCACCCCCCAGCCCCCTCATCGCCGGACCCCTCGGCGCGCCAGCAGCCGAACCGACACGAACAGCAGCACCGCGCACTGGAGGCACGAGAGCGCGATCGCCGACAGGTAGCCAGCGGGGTCCTGGCGCACCAGCGCGTCGACACCGCTCTGAAACAGGCCGAACGGCGAGACGTACCCCGCCACCGCGTCAACCGCCAGCACGACGTTCCGAAGCAGCAGCAGCGGACTCACGTTGTTCGTGACCGCGACCGCGCTGAGCAGCTCGCTGCCGACTCGGATCGACAGGAACGCGGCCGTCAGCGCTCCGAGCACGGCGATGCCCGCCCTGACCCCGCGCGCAAGCGTCGAGAGGCAGACGCCCAGCGCCGCGACCGCCGCCGCCGTGAACACCGAGAGCAGCAGCTCCAGCGCGAACGCCTGGGGTAGCCTGAGCCCCGTCATGCCGGCGTACGCCAGCATCAACACCGCCAATCCAGAGACGATTGGCACGTAGGCGAGCACGTGTGCCAGGTGCTTGGCGAGCACGTACGAGCGGAAATCGACAGGGCCGTAGAACAGCACCTCCATCGTCCCCTGGTCGCGCTCGCGGGCGACCGTCGCCACGGACGCCAGCGCTAGAAAGAGCATGGCGATCGTCGCCGCCACGAAGAACGGCAACGTGAAGGCGTCCGCCAGGATCAGCACCCGGCTGCGCTCCACGGTGTCGAGGTAGCCGGCGACCACCGGCAGCGTCGCCAGCATCCCGAGCGCGATCACCAGGTAGATGCCCATCCCGTACAGCATGCCGAGCAGGTCGCGCCGCGCGATCACCCAGACCGTCGTCGCCCGCGCCGCTCGGTCACTACTTCCGGGTAGGGCGACTGACGTATCCGTGACCAAGGTCGTCGCCGCAGCGTCGGGCGCAATCGGCGTGGACGCAATCGTCGTGGGCGCAATGAATTGCGCCCCTACGGCATCTGATCCTGTAGGGGCGCAATTCATTGCGCCCACCGGAGGGACAGGGGCCGCCTGCGTCAGCCGGACGAACGCCTCCTCCAGGCTGAGCCGCTCCTGGCGCATCGCCGTGATCAGCCCTCCCTGACCACTCACCAGGGCCGAGACGTCACGCCGATGGTCGCCTTCGGCGCGAACGCGGACGTGCAGCCGGCCGTCAGTCAAGGTCACCTCCCGGACGAACGGCTGCTCCCGCAGCAGCTCCACCGTGCCCGGCGCCAGCTGCTCCACGTCAAGCTCCAGGACCGGGTCCGGCTCCAGCCGGGCGCTCAGGCTTGCCACGTCGTCCTCCGCCACCAGCCGGCCGCCGTAGAGGATGCCGACCCGGTGGGCCGTCCGCTCGACCTCGCTCAGGATGTGCGACGACACCAGGATCGTGACCCCGCGCGCGTTCTCCTCGGACAGGATCTCCCGCACCTGGCGGATGCCGTACGGATCGAGCCCGGAGACCGGCTCGTCCAGGACCAGCAGCTCCGGCCGGTGGAGCAGCGCCCGCGCCAGCCCCAGCTTCTGCTGCATCCCGCGAGAGAAGTCACGCGCCCGCAACTGCCGGAACTCGTACAGGTCCAGCCGCTCCAGTAGCTCCTGGGCACGATGTCGGGGCTGCTCCACCCGATACAGCGCCCCAAAAAATAGCAGGTACTCCCAGGCGCTCAGGTCGTCGTACAGGTACTGCTGCTCGCCGACGACGCCGATCCGCGTCTTGTCCCGGAACGTGTCGATCAGGCCGGTGTGGCCGAACCGCTCGATCGAGCCGGCCGTCGGCGGCTCGATGCCGAGCAGCATCAGCAGCGTCGTCGTTTTGCCGGCCCCGTTCGGCCCCAGGAAGCCGTAGATCTCGCCTCGCCGGACCTCGAGGGTCAGATCGCGGACGGCATCGTGGCTCCCGTACCGCTTCGCCAGGCCACGCGCCCGCAGAACGGCATGAGAGACCCCCTCCCCTTGCCCCTCATCACTCCTACCATGGGGCCCCACAATCATTCCTACCATGGGGCCCCCTACCCCACGGCCCCACGGCCCTGCGAGGGGGAGGGGTTGGGGAGGGGGTTCGTCCGGGGCAAGGTCTCCCAGGCGCTCACGGCCGGGACAGCGTCTCCATCCAGGTGGTGATGAAGCGCTCGCGATCGACCTCCAGCACCACCGTGCAGTTGGCGTCGTCGTGCTCCACCCAGGGACGAAAGTCGCCGACGGTCATGCCGCAGGTGTGGGTGCCGTTCAGCTCGACGTCGACCCGCACCTTCTGCGCTTCGAGCACCAGGGATGGATCGGCGGCGATGGCGAGCGCCAGCGCGTCGTGCATCGCGCACTCCCGCCGCCCCGTCCGCTTCGAGTAGGTATCGACGTAGAAGCCGGTGATCGCGTGGATGTGCTTGCCGGCCACCGTCCCGCTGTCGCGGAGCATGTCCAGGCGCTCCTGGCTCAGCATCGTGCGGTCCGTCACGTCCAACCCCACCGCCGTTACGTTCCAGCCGGCCTCCAGCACCACCTGGGCGGCCTCCGGATCGTGCCAGATGTTCGCTTCGCCCCAGCGTGCCGCATTGCCTCGTGCCAGGAACGCCCCGCCCATCAAGACCACGTTCTTGTACAGCTTCGCGATCTCGGGATCGGCGATCACGGCCGCCGCCACGTTGGTCAGCGGGCCAGTCGGGACCAGCGTCAGCTCGCCCGGGTGCTCGTGCGCCAGCTTGACGATCAGCTCGACGGCGGTCTCCTTGACCGGCTGAAGCGTCGGCGGGGGCAGGTTCAAGTTGCCCTGTCCGTCCGCCCCGTGGACGCCCTGCCCCAGCGGCCACTTCGGGCCGAGCAGCGGCTTCTCAGCCCCTCGGGCCACGGGGATCTCCGGCCGTCCCATCATCTCCAACAGCCGAAGGGTGTTCGTCGTGGTCAGGTCAACGCCGATGTTGCCCCAGACGCACGTCAGCCCGACGACCTCGATGTGCGGCGCGAGCAGCCCGTAGAACACCGCCATCGTATCGTCGACGCCAGTGTCGCAGTCAATCACCACGCGCGTCGGCGACGATTCGCCACCCATGACAGGCCGGAGGCGGGCGTGTGCGATCTCACGTCCAGTCGGGACTGTCCGGATCGGGCGCATCGGAGCGTCTGACATTACACCCTCACGTCTGGCACGCCTCTCGCAGCGACGAGTGGCGATCGGGCACAGTATGGATGCTGGAACAGGTCGAGGCAATCATCGTCGGGAGAATTCCTCATGCGACGTGAGATCGGACGTCATCTGGTAATCGACTCGGAGATTCATCACGGCGAGATCACCTTCCGAGATACGAGAATCCCCGTCGCATCGGTACTCGACGACGTTGCCGACGGTACGGATTGGGACACGATCGTCCAGCAGTGGAACGGCTCAGTCACGAAGGAAGCGATCGGCGAAGCCGTGCGCCTCGCGATCGAGGCGCTCGTGCTCCAGCATCGGCACACAGTGACGGCGACGCCCGCACGGGCATGAACATCCTCGACGAGGATATTCGTGCAGACCAGCGTGAGCTCCTTCGGCGACATCGGATCGCGGTCAGACAGATTGGCCACGACATTGCCCAGAAGGGGATCAAGGATCAGGCCATCTTGCCGTTCCTTCATGGGCTCCGTCGACCTACTTTCTTCACGCGTGATCGCGGTTTCTATGACGGCCTGCTCTGCCACCCGGGCTACTGCCTGGTCTGGCTGGATGTGAACAAGAGCGAGGTTGCCGACTTCATTCGCCGCGTCCTCCGTCATCCGCTCCTCAGCACTCAGGCGAAGCGGATGGGATTGGTGATTCGAGTCAGCTCGACGGACCTGCACATCTTGCGGCGGCACAGTGTTGAAGAGGCCGTGAGCTGGCCGAAGTAGCGGCGAGGGCTACTTCATGCCGGAGAGCACCGCGCCCCGGAAGTAGAAGCGCTGGCCGAACAGGAACAGCAGCATCACCGGCAGCACTGCCGAGACCAGCCCGGCGAACGTCCGCCCCCAGTAGACCGTCCGGTCCGTGGTCTGGCTGGCGATCATCACCTGGATCACCTGCAAGTCCAGCGAGCTCGTCGCGATCAGCGGCC
>Ga0209382_10003910_pt1 | contig 20330 bp, 16 predicted proteins | sample SoiMetdeltSBSDD5_FD_187599 | JGI IMG/M metagenome (GOLD analysis project Ga0209382, IMG submission 187599) | Bulk soil microbial communities from a Populus tree surrounding site in Tennessee, USA - Soil MetaG P. deltoides SBSDD5 (SPAdes) (version 2) | ecosystem: Environmental > Terrestrial >... | reverse complement strand
CGGGCCCTTCCCGTCGCCGATCTGCCGAATGTCGATTTCCCGACGCTCCAGGTTTCAGCCAGCCTGCCGGGCGCCGATCCCGCGACAATGGCCTCGTCGGTAGCAACCCCGCTCGAGCGCCAGTTCACCGCGATCGCCGGCCTCGACTCGATGACTTCGGTCAGCTCGGTCGGCAGCACGCAGATCACGATGCAGTTCGATCTGACCCGCGATATCGATGGCGCTGCCGTGGATGTCGCCACTGCCATCAACGCTGCGACTCCTCTGCTACCTCCCGGACTACCCAGCCCTCCGTCGTTCCGTAAGAGCAATCCTGCCGACTTTCCGATCGTGTTTCTGGGCCTCGTCTCCTCGACGCTGCCGCTGTGGCAGCTCAACGAGTATGCGCAGACGATCGTCGCGCAGCGAATCTCCGCCGTCAATGGCGTCGCGCAGGTGATGGTAGCAGGCGCGCAAAAGTATGCCGTGCGGATTCAGGTGGATCCCAACAAGCTGGCGTCCCGTCAGGTCGGTATCAATGAGGTCGCGCAGGCGGTGCAGGACTGGAACGTGAATCTCCCGACCGGCACGCTGGTCGGAGCGCAGCGATCCTACAACGTCCAGGCCACAGGGCAGTTGTTCGACGCCGAGGCCTACAAACCCATGGTCGTGGCCTGGCGAAACGGATCTCCGGTGCGTCTCGACCAGATCGCCAACGTGATCGACGGCGCCGAAGACTCGAGAACGGTCTCCTGGATGTACACCCGGGAAGGCGCGTTCAAAGCGATCAACCTCTTCGTAATGCGCCAGCCGGGAAGCAATACGATCCAGACCATCGACGATATCCGGAAGCTTATCCCGCAATTCAGCGCACAGCTTCCGCCGTCAGTGCAGCTCTTCATCCGCGGCGACCGCGCGAAAACGATCCGCGAAGGATTCACGGACATCCAGATCACCATGGGCCTGACGCTCGCGTTGGTGATCGTCGTAATTTACCTGTTCCTGCGCAACGGGTCAGCCACGATGATTCCCAGCATGGCGCTGCCGCTGTCGATTCTCGGCACGTTCTCAGTGATGTACGTGCTCGACTACAGCCTCAACAACCTGTCGATGATGGCGCTGATTCTGTCGGTCTGCTTTGTCGTGGACGACGCGATCGTGATGCTGGAGAATATCGTGCGCCGCATGGAGAAGGGTGAGCTGCCCCTGCAGGCGGCGATAAACGGATCGAGAGAGATCGGCTTCACGATTGTCTCGATGACGTTGTCGCTGGCCGCTGTATTTATCCCTGTCCTATTCCTCGGCGGTATCCTCGGACGACTCTTCCGCGAGTTCGCTGTCACCATCTGCGTGGCGATTCTGATCTCGGGCCTGGTCTCCATAACGTTGACGCCGATGCTTTGCAGCCGTTTCCTGAAGCGTTCGAAGAACCACCGGGAAGGCCGCATATTCGGGTTCGTCTATCGCACTTACGAACGAAGTCTTGGCTGGGTGCTTCGCCACCGTCCGGTAATGGCCGTCTTGTTCGTCGTGCTTTTAGTCGCCACAGGGTATTTATATGTCGCGGTTCCCAAGGGCTTCATCCCGGATCAGGATTCCGATTCGCTCCGTGTGACCACCGAGGCAGCCGAAGGCACTTCGTACCAGCAGATGGCCCGGCTCCAGGAGAGAGTGAACCAGATCCTATATAAGGATCCCAATATCGAGTCGTTCAACTCGAGCGTTGGCGGCGGCGGTGGCGGCCCGGGAGGCGGCGGCGGTGGTTCGGGTAATCAAGGGCGCATGCAGGTGCAACTGATTCCGCAGTCTCAGCGTAAGCTGAGCTCCGCGCAAGTTATGGAAAAACTGCGGCCGCAAGTATCCAACATTCCCGGCATGCGCGTATTCATGAGCATGCCACCGGCGATCAGAATCGGTGGACGGCAGTCGAAAAGCGCTTATGAGCTTACGGTCCAGGGACCCGACACCGCCGAGCTCTATCGGGAGGCGGAGAAGCTGCAAGCGGAGGTCGCGAAGCTACCTTCAATACAAGACGTCACCAGTGACCTGCAGCTTTCCAGTCCCCGCGTGAAAGTTGAGATCGACCGCGACAAGGCTGCTGCCTTGCAGATTAACGCGCAGCAGATTCAATCGGCGCTCTACAACGGCTTCGGTCCGAGCTGGATTTCCACCATCTACACGCCCATCGCCCAGAATAAAGTTCTGCTCGAAGTGGATCCCAAATTTCAGGAGCACTCCGATTCTCTCTCGGCGCTCTATTTGAAATCGAATACCGGCCAGCTCGTGCCGCTCGATGCCATCACTAAAATCACGCGCGACGCCGGCCCCACCAGCATCAACCGGTCCGGCCAGCTTCCATCGGTGACCATCTCCTTCAACTTGAAGCCGGGCGTTGCCCTGGGCGACGCCGTCGAAGAAGTGCAAGAGGTCGCTGATCGCACCTTACCGGCAACCATGCAGACCAGCTTTACAGGAACTGCCAAGGCTTTTCAGAGCTCGCTTAAAAATCTTGGGCTGCTCCTCACGGTCGCGATTCTGGTGGTCTACATTGTCCTCGGAGTCCTCTATGAAAGCTACATTCATCCGCTGACGATTCTTTCCGGATTGCCGTCAGCAGGATTCGGAGCGCTGCTGACGCTGATCATCTTCAAGGTGGATCTGACCATCTACGCTTTCGTCGGCCTGATGATGCTGGTCGGGATCGTGAAGAAGAACGCCATCATGCAGATCGACTTCGCGCTCGACGCCGAGAGGAGACTAGGCAAGACTCCTGCGGAAGCGATCTATCTGGGCTGCCTGACGCGATTCCGCCCGATCATGATGACGACTATGGCGGCGCTTCTGGGTGCGCTGCCAATGGCCATCGGATATGGCGCTGGAGGCGAGTCGCGCCGCCCCCTAGGTCTCGCGGTTGTGGGCGGACTGCTGTTCTCCCAGGCCGTGACCCTCTACCTGACGCCGGTGGTCTACACTTACATGGCCGGGCTGGCCGAGCGCTGGAATCGGCTAAAAATCCACCGCGCGCCGCCGCGAAAATTGGTCAACGTCGAGCCATGAACATCTCGGCGACTTTCATCGAGCGCCCTATCGCCACCAGCCTTCTGATGGCGGCGATCGCATTATTCGGCGCCGTGGCCTACCGGCAGCTCCCGGTTAGCGATCTTCCCAATGTCGATCTTCCCACGCTGCTGGTGACCGCAGCGCTCCCCGGCGCAAGTCCCGAGACGATGGCGGCCGCAGTGGCGACTCCTCTCGAGAATAACTTTTCGATGATCGCCGGCCTCGAGTCGATGACGTCCACCAACTCGCTCGGCTCCACTCAGATCACGCTCGAATTCGATCTCAGCCGGAATCTCGATGGCGCGGCGGTCGATGTTCAGGCGGCGATCACGCAGTCGGCGCGATTGCTCCCGGCGGGCATGCCGACGCCGCCCACCTTCACTAAGGTCAATCCGGCCGATCAGCCCATCCTGTACATCGCCATGACCTCGCAGTCCCTGCCCCTTTGGACGCTCGATGAGTACGCCCAAACGAGGGTTGCGCAACGCATTTCGATGGTCCTCGGCGTAGCGCAGGTGCAGGTGCTCGGAGCGCAGAAATACGCTGTGCACGTCCAGATGGATCCGCACGCCTTGGCGGCGCACCAGGTAGGACTCAACGAAGTCGAGACCGCGCTTAAGAATTGGAACGTCAACCTTCCCACCGGAACCATCAACGGCCCGCAGCGCGCCTTCACCCTGATGGCCACCGGACAGCTCACCAGCGCACAGGCTTATCGTTCGCTAGTTGTCGCCTACCGCCGCGGCTCGCCGGTGCGGCTTGAAGAACTCGGCGCCATCAAAGATGGCGTCGAGGATGATAAAACGGCGTCCTGGTTTTACCGCCGCGAGGGCAATGAACGCGCCGTAATTCTCGCCATCCAGCGGCAGCCGGGTACCAACACCATGGAAGTGACCAACGGGATCAAGGACCTTCTGCCGCAATTTAGGACAGAACTTCCGCCTTCGGTCAAGATGGATATCCTCTACGACCGCTCGGAGACGATCAAAGAGTCCTACCACGACGTGCAGTTCACGATGGTCCTGACACTCGGACTGATCGTGATGGTGATCTTCCTTTTCCTGCGGAACCTTTCCGCAACCGTCATTCCCAGCCTGGCGCTGCCGTTTTCGATCATCGGAACTTTTGCCGTGATGTACCTGCTTGACTATAGCCTGGACAACCTGTCCATGATGGCTCTCATCCTCGCCATCGGCTTCGTGGTCGACGACGCGATCGTCATGCTGGAAAACATCGTCCGGCACATGGAGATGGGCGAAAGTCCCATGGCGGCCGCGCTCAACGGATCGCGCGAGATCGGCTTCACCATCGTCTCGATGACGCTGTCGCTGGCGGCCGTATTCATCCCGGTGCTCTTCATGGGCGGAATCCTGGGCCGGTTGTTCAAAGAATTCGCCGTCACCATCTGTGTCGCGATTCTCATCTCCGGCGTCGTATCCGTCACGCTGACGCCGATGCTCTGCAGCCGCTTCCTGAAGCCGCCGCACGAGCAGGCGAGGAGCTGGTTCTACCGGGTTACAGAACGCTTCTTTGACGGCATGCTGCACGTGTACGACGTAAGCTTGAAGCTCGTCCTGCGCTTTCGTCCCGCAACCATGGTGGTGTTCGTCGTCGTGCTGGTGGCCACCGTCTACATGTTCATTCATGTCCCGAAGGGATTCATTCCCGAACAGGACACCGACCAGATCGTCGCGGTAACCGAAGCCGCGCAGGGCACATCGTTCAGTCAGATGGCGGAGTACCAGCGCGGAATCGCCGACGTTGTTCAAGGTAACGAGAACGTGGACGCCTTCATGTCGACCGTCGGTGGCGCATCGGCTTCAACACTCGGCGGCCCAAATTTCGGCCAACTCCTGATTCGGCTCAAGCCACGCGCGGAGCGGAAGCAGTTAGTAGGCGAAATCATCGACGATCTACGCCCGAAGCTCTCCGGGTTTCCGGGAATGCGTATCTACCTGCAGAATCCGCCCACGATTCGCATCGGTGGCCAGGTCACCAAGAGCCTGTATCAATTCTCACTGCAGTCGCCCGACAAACGCGAGCTATACGAAGCCGCCGAAAAGTTGGAGGCGGAAGTTGCGAAACTTCCGGGCTTGCAGGATGTCACCACCGACGTCCTGATCAAGAGCCCGCAGGTGAACATTACCATCGACCGTGACAAGGCGGCGGCCGTGGGGGTGAACGCCAGCCTCATCGAAAACGCGCTGTACGACGCTTATGGTCCCCGCTGGGTGTCGACGATTTATTCCGCCGCCAACCAGTACAAAGTCCTGCTGGAATTGAAGCCGGAATTTCAGAGCGATCCGAAGGCGCTGTCGCTGCTGTATTTCAAGTCGCCCTCAAACCGCCTGATTCCGCTCGACACCTTAGCGACGGTCACACAGGAAATCGGGCCGCAAGCGATCAACCACTACGGCCAGCTTCCGTCAGCGACAATTTCCTTCGGACTGAGGCCAGGATACGCGTTAGGCGACGCCGTCAGTAAAATTCAAGAAGTAGCCGACAACACGCTCCCCTCCACGATCAGCACCAATTTTCAAGGCGCCGCCAAGGCCTTCCGCACCTCGCTCGGGAACCTCTGGGTTCTGCTCATTGTCGCGATCATGGTGGTCTACATTGTGCTCGGCATCCTGTATGAGAGCTACATTCATCCGCTGACAATTCTGTCCGGACTGCCTTCGGCAGGCTTCGGCGCGCTGCTGACGCTGTATCTGTTCCACATGGATCTGAACATCTACGCCTTTGTCGGCCTGATCATGCTGATCGGCATCGTCGAGAAGAACGCCATCATGCAGATCGATTTCGCTCTCGACGCCGAACGCGGCGGCATGAAGCCGATGGAGGCGATCTATCAGGGCTGCCTCATCCGCTTCCGTCCGATCATGATGACGACGATGGCAGCGCTGCTGGGCGCAGTCCCGATCGCGCTGGGCTACGGCGCCGGCGGCGAGGCGCGGCAGCCGCTCGGACTCGTCGTTGTCGGCGGTCTGGTATTCTCGCAGTTAGTGACGCTCTACCTCACGCCCGTGTTCTACACCTACATGGCCAGCGCGCAGGAGCGTTTCGGCAAGCGGAAGAAGAAGGCGCCGAGCCGGGAATTGGCTCCGGTCGCGGGAGACTAGCGCGTGCAGGTCTACGTTAATACCTTCTTTGAGAAACGAGTGAAGGATCTTTTTGATCTAGCCAATTTGGTCGAGAAGGCATTTTCTTCGGCCGGGCTTGACTACCGTGTTGTCGGTGGTCTGGCAACCTACCTTTACGTAGAAGAGGCCGATGCCGATGCCGGCCGTCTGACGAAGGACATCGACATTATCGTGCGCCGTGAAGATCTGGACAAAATCGCGAAATCCGTCGAGCCGTTTGGATTGAAATACCGGCATGTCGCGGGCGTGGACATGCTCGTTCAGATCGGACAGCCAACGGCCCGAAGAGCGGTTCATATGATTTTCACCGGCGAGAAGGTTCGCCAAGAATATCCTGAACCAGCGCCGGAGATAAGAAGTGGTCGAACAATTCAAGGAGTGCGGTTGGTTCCGCTGACTGATCTAGTCCGCATGAAGCTCACGAGTTTTCGTCTCAAGGACCAGATGCATCTTAAGGACCTCGACGAGGTCGGCGCTATCACATCGGAGATCGAAGCTGACCTTTCCCAAGTTCTTCTCCAAAGACTTGCGCAGATCCGCGCTCACGAATAAATTTCCAGAAACTCGCTCGCAATCCGCGTGCACTCCTCCGCCGACGCCAACTCGCTGTGTGGACTGTGGCCGGCCTCGATAATCCTGACTGCAGCCGTCGGAAACGCTCGACGCACCGCGTCCAAATCGCCCGGCTCCGCCCTCCGGTCGTTTGCGCCGTGGATAAACAACGCCGGCGCTGACAGCTCCGCCAATTTCCCGCTATACAGATCCGGCGTGCCGATCCGTCCGATTTCGAGCCACGCGCTTGCGTTGCGCTCGACCACCTTCGGCCACTCTTCGCCGTGATCCCGCAGTAGAGCCGCCTTTGAGCGCTCCCCGACAGAGTCCGGAGTCGCCAGGACGCTTCGCATCCAGCCCCATGATCGAGCTTTCTGAGTTGTGTAGTGAAAAGCCTCGAGAATCACGGCCCGAACCCGCTCCGGCGCGTCGAGCCCCAGCAGCGCGGCAATGACGGCGCCGTCACTGTGGCCCCACAGCACGGCGCTTTCGATAGACAACGCGTCCATGAATCGCAGCGTCTCTTCCGCCGCGCGTCGATGGAAATCCGCCGGCAGCGACGAGATAGGAGACGACTGCCCGTACCCCGACCGGTCCGGAATAAGAATTCGAAACCGGCCACTCAGCGCCGCGACCTGGTTGTCAAAGGGATAAACCTCATAGCCCCATCCTCCATGAAGAAAGAGGAGAGGAGCTCCCGCGCCGGATTCCCGATAGTGGATCCTGGTCGGCCCGGCGCCGGGCCGCAGTGGCGAATCGGGAATTTCGACGCAGCCTGTCTTCAAATGCGCGCGGCCTTGGCCGGGGCCGAGAAGGCAGCTTCGAGCGCTGCTGTATCCATGTGCTCTTCAAAACGCGTCACTTTCCCCGCCCGCAGTTTGAAGGTCATCGTCCAGCTCGTCTTGAATGGCGCCTGGGACGCCTTCGCCCGGCCCGTATACAAACCCAGCGCGACTACGGTGTCTCCCTGCTCCACGTATTGATCGGGCATAAACGGATCGAGCTCGCAGGCCGCATCCAGCTTCTGAAAGAATACGCCCACCTGGTCCCGGCCTCGATAAGTGCCGGCATACGGAATCGCGTTAGATCCCGGCGTTGTCCACTCAATATCATCGGCCAAAGCGTTGATCACACCTGCCACGTCGCCTCGGCCGAACGCCGTATACATTCCCTTAACGATCTCTGTGTTTGTCATACGTTGCTAACGTCCTTTCAAGACAAGCTACGGGAATTCACCGCTTTTGGATTGCCTATTTTTGCGCCCCGCGTGGTGGAATACCACGGACACTTCGCAGGTCGAGCCGGAACAGACCCCCTTGACTCTTTCCCTGTTCTCCCAGACCGCCGGTGATGTAGAGCTGATTCATCCTGGAACCGCCGAACGCCACGCCGCTCGTCATCAGCAGCCCCGCAGGGTATTGCCGTATCCAACGCCCTTTCCGGCTGATCACCTCCACCACCTTCATCCCGTTATGAGCCACGTAGAGATTGCCGCGCAGATCGAGGCAAATGCCGTCCGGCAGATTATCGATCTGTCCGCTCTGTTTACCGGGCAAATTGGCCAGCACCTTCATCGGCCCCAGTTTACCCGGCGCCAGGACATCGTACGTCAGGATGCGATTGCGCATGCCCTCGGCGATCAGCAGCGACTTTCCATCGGGCCGCAGCGCGATTCCAGTCGGATAGTGCAATCCACTCGCTGCGAGGTGAGTCCTGCCGCCAGGATCCATGAAATGGATCGCGCCGGCCGGCCCATCGCGCGCCCCACCCGTATCGGTGAAGTAAAATCCGCCGTTAGGATCAAGCGCCAGGTCGTTCGGCTCCCGAAGTGGTTTGCCATCGCTTTCCGACGACGCAGCGCCGATCGTCTTGCCCTGCGCATCAAGGCGCAGCACCGCGCGGTGACTGGCGTCACAGACCAGATGCGTGCCGTCGGGCAGGATCGCGTGACCTCGCGGCGCGCCCGTTTCCGCCCAGATCGCGCTCTTCCCGTCTGTCGACAGACGGCTGATGAAACGACCATGCGAAATGTAACCGTATCCTTGGCGGTCGAACACGACAGACGAGGCGCCAAGCGGAAATCGCGCTACCTCGACGGGTTGCAGCCGATCAACAGCGAATAACGATGCGGAACATAAAACCAGGGGGAGGAGCCGGAAGGAGAAGGGCACTAGTTCCAAAGTAGCACGTGATATTCTGTAGGAGCATGCGGGCCCGGCACATCGCGAGAGCAGCTCTTATCGTGATTCCGGCTCTGGCGCTGCTTGCCCAGCGCGGCTTCCACGAATATCCCTACGAAGAGCACATGCCTGCGCCCGTTCCGCCCGATGCCCACGAGAAAACCGAATGGGCTTTTGCCAGGCTCCGCTATACCGGCCGCGGCAGTTTCGGCGGATTCCGCCGTCGAGGCGGCAGCGGGTGGCAGACTGATTTCCCTCGAGCCGATCGCCATTTTGTCCAGGGCGTCCGCCGGCTGACGCGCCTGCATGTTCGTTCGAGCGAGCAGGTTGTCGATCTCGATCTCGACGACGACGAAATCTTCTACTGGCCCTGGGTCTACACGCTGGAAGTCGGGAACTGGACTCTCACTGATCCTCAGATCAAGAAGCTGCGCGACTATCTACTCCGCGGTGGATTCCTTTTCATCGACGACTTTCACGGCGGCTACGAATGGGACGGCTTTGCAGCCACGATGAACCGCATCTTCCCCGACCGCCCCATTGTCGAAATCGACAACCAGGATCCCATCTTCCACATGCTTTACAATCTCGACGAAAAGGTGCAAGTAGCCGGCGTCGCAGCCCTCTGGCGCGGTCTGACCTACGAGCGCCCCGATGGCCAGGTTCCTCATTGGCGAGGAATATACGACGACAAGAACCGGGTGATGGTCGCGATCTGTTTCAATCAGGACTACGGCGATGCCTGGGAACGGGCCGACGAGCCGCAGTATCCGGAAAAGATGACCTCGCAAGCCTATCGATTGGGCATCAACTACATCATCTACTCGATGACGCACTAGACACGCCGCGTGATACGCTGTGTGCATGCGGGCCCGACACCTCGCCAGAGCCAGTCTGATTGTGATACCGCTGCTCGGTTTACTGGCGCAACACGGCTTCCGCGAATATCCCTACGAAGAGAACAATCCGGCGCCCGTCCCCCCGGGTTTCGACGAGAAGACAGAATGGGCGTTCGCCCGGCTGCGATATACCAACGGTGGCAGTGGCGGCGGGTTCGGACGCAGAGGCAGGGGCAGAGGCCGTTGGGCGACCGACTATCCTAAGGCGGATCGCCAGTTCCTGCAAGGCGTGCGCCGGTTAACGCGCATCCATGCCCGATCTGCCGAGCAGGTGGTCGACCTCGACCTCGATGACGACGACATCTACTATTGGCCCTGGGTCTATACTCTTGAAGTCGGCGGCTGGAATCTGAGCGATCGCCAAGCCGCGAAAGTGCGGGACTACCTGCTCCGAGGCGGATTCCTCTTCATCGACGACTTCCATGGCGGTTACGAATGGGAAGGCTTTGTTGCCGGCATGAGTCGCATCTTTCCCGATCGGCCGATTGTGGAAATCGAAAACACCGACGCTATCTTTCACGTTCTTTACGACTTGGATGAAAAGGTACAAGTCGCCAATGTGGGTGTCGCCATGCGCGGTGGAACGTATGAGCGTTATGACGGACAGATCCCTTATTGGCGCGGGATTTACGACGACAAGAACCGCCTCATGGTCGCGATCTGCTTCAACCAGGATTACGGCGACGCCTGGGAGTGGGCCGACGAACCGCGATACCCGGAACGAATGACGACTTTTGCCTATAAATTAGGCGTCAACTACATCATCTACCCGATGACCCACTAATGTGGAACAAGCTTTAGTTTGTTCGTCTTACTGAATATAAGCCAACATCTCAAACACCGCATTCCGATGCTCGAACGGCGTCATCGGCCGCTTCCAATAAGCAAGCGCCAGTTGGTGAGCAGACTCATTCCCTCTGGCTCGCAGCGACGCGATCCGATTGCCCATATCCCGGCTGCAATCCAGAAGAGACGCAATGCGGCCCTCCGATTCAGCGAATGCCCGTCCGTGCGAAGGCAGCACCCAGTCCACGCTAAGGATTTGCAACTGCCGCAGAGAAGCCCGGAAGTCGGCCAGCGCATTGCCTTCGGCGTACCATTCCAGATGCGGCGTCCGGGGCCTCAAGAGCTGATCGCCGGCAAGCAGGAGCTTTTTTTCGGCGACGTAGAAGCAGAGATGTCCCTGTGAGTGACCTGGGGTCAACAGCGCCTTCATCGGACCTAATGCAGTGGGAATGATTTCGCCATGCTCAATGTAAGAGTCGGCCGCCAGCGTAGGAAAAAAAGGTTGCATCTCTTGAAAGGCATCCCGGATGCAGCCCCGAGCGGAGTGAGGCACGCGAGCCCACTGCAGCACCTCATCCTGCCAGGACAACCACTGTTCAGCGGCCCGGAGTTTCTTCAGGAGCTCGTTCTCACGCCGGTGCATTCTGACTGGCGCGCCGGTGAGCTGGCGAATCCGCTCCGCAAATCCAGCATGATCGGAATGGGTATGGGTGAGAACGATCTGCCGGATTGTCGACCAGTCAATCCCAGCCGCCTCATAGGCGGGAAGAACGTTCGGCAGGTTCATGCCACAATCCACCAGAATCCACCCATCTTGCTGTGGCACTAGGTAGATATTCACCGAACCCCGTTGAGACGATACCGGAAGCTCGACTCGCCGAATTCCCCCAAGATCCTGCGGAGGCTGACGAAACCAACTTGAACTGCTTGCCTGCTGGTAACTGGTAGTTGTCATCCCTGTCCCTCAAATATCTAAGCGAGTTCGCGGGATGAAAAGGCTCATATAATCACCGTATGGCCAAACTAGCTCTGGTTTACGGATTGCGCCTCCTGCCCGTCGATGAGCTGGAGTCGGTTGAGAACACCCAAGTCAAGCTTAAGAACGGCAAAACGGCCGCCGTGACGATGCACCTGATCGAAGGCGACACCGAGCAGGACATCCGCCGGCAGCTCCTACAATCCCTCGATGCCTTTTTCGAGTTCTATCCCGAGGTCTAGGCTCCCAAAGGATCGCGGAGGGCGTAACCGTCAGCGGTCCAAATGTCGCTGATGCTGTTCAAGGCGACAGCCGTGAGGAGTCGGCGTGGCCCTTTGATGGCTACTTAACCATTCCGACGAAGTCGATTTCCGCTTCGTCAAGCTATATCAAGTATAAATGCGCTAAAAAGCGTTCAGCGGATCAGCCGACAGCTCGACCACTTCCACAGAGGCGGAAACCTGGCGCGGTGTCTTCATTGCTGATCCGCTGAACGCTCTCATCTATCTAGACGTATGGCGGCGGCAAACTGTTCCACAGGGAGGGTATTGAGGATGTCTTCGGGACCCAGCCAGGCGCGGCGGGCCATGGTGACGCCGTAGCGCATATTCAGCAGATGCTTGGGATGGTGGGCGTCGGTTGAAATGGTGAAGCGGGCGCCACGTGCTTTGGCCTGACGCAGCATCGTCGGACCAAGATCAAGCCGCTCGGGGCTGGCGTTGATTTCGAGCCGAACGCCGCGTTGCACCGCTGCGTCCACTACGCGCTCGAAATCGAAGCTGTAGGGATCGCGCTGCAAGAGGCGCCGGCCGGTGGGATGTCCGATGATCTTGAGCGATGGGCACTCGATCGCACGCAGTAGGCGGTCGGTCATCTCGGCGGGCTCGAGATTCATGTGGCTGTGCACACTTCCGATCACCAGGTCGAGCTCCGCCAGCGCGTCATTGGCGAGATCCATCTCCCCGTCTCGCAGAATGTCGCACTCCAGGCCCGAAAAGATCCGGATTCCCAGGTCTCGCTTGTTCAGCTCTCTGACTTGTTTTGCGAACGCAACCGCGCGCGCCTCGTCGAGCCCGTTGGACATCGCCAGCGCCTTGGAATGATCAGTGATCGCGATGTAAGCGTAGCCTTGCGCCTTGGCAGCCTCGGCCATCTCCTCCAGCGTTGCGCGGCCGTCGGTCTCGCGAGTGTGCATGTGTAGGTCGCCGCGAATGTCAGATTGCTCGACCAGGCGCGGGAGCCGATCTTCTGCCGCGCGCTCGATCTCGCCCAGATTCTCGCGCATCTCCGGCGGGATCCAGCGCAGTCCCAGCGCCTCGTAAATCTGTTCCTCCGTTTCGCTGCAAACCAGCGCGTCGTCCTCGATGCGAAAGAGGCCATACTCGCTGAGCTTAAATCCCATCCGGACAGCGCGGCTGCGCAGCGCGACGTTGTGTTCCTTGCTGCCCGTGAAATACTGGAGCCCCGCTCCGTAACTTTCCCGAGGCAGCGCGCGGACATCGACCTGCAGTCCCTCGTGGCCGACCTTCGCGCTCGCCTTGTTTTCGCCGCGGCCCAGGATTTCGTTCACCTTCGGGAACGCGACGAACCGGTCGAGCACCGTCGCCGCCGCAGGGCCCGTTACCAGAATGTCGACATCACCAACAATCTCTTTCCCACGCCTAACGCTGCCCGCGGCGGTGATCTTTTCCACTCCCTCCAATTCGGAAAGATAAGCGGTGATCTCCCGCGCCGTCTGCTCGGCGAAACTGAGCAGGAACGTGCCAGCGCTGCGCCGGTACTGCTCGATCGAACGGAGGACTTTCTCCTCCAGCTTCGCGCCCATGCGCGGCAGCCCGCGCAGCTTCTGAGCGATGCAGAGCTGCTCCAGCTCGTCGATCGTCGTGATCTTGAAATGCTCAAAAAGGAGCGCAATGCCTTTGGGTCCCAGGCCCTGAATTTTCAGGAACTCCAGCGCCGCTGGTGGGTATTTGAGAAGCAGGATATCTCGCCGCTCGCAGGACCCGCGCTCTAGGATCTCGCCGATGACGGATGCCAAGCCTTTACCGATCCCAGGAATATCGGTGACTTTGCGGCCAGGATTCTTTAGGATATCCTCAACGCGCTCAGGAGTGCTCTCGACCGCGCTCGCTCCGTTGCGGTAGCTGCGGATGCGGAAGGAGTCTTCACCGGCGATCTCCATGAGATCGGCGGTTTCATTTAGGCAACGGGCGATCTCCTTGTTTTCCATTGGTGCGGGAAATTACTGGGGCGCGGGGGCTCCCATACTCCATCCGCCCATGATGTCGCGGGTCGCTGTGGGGGAGGCCAATAGCGGTTCCACTCCCGCCAGCAGCATAACCGCGGTCACGCGCGCCGGGTCGGATCCGCTGGAACCTGAGAGCATGATCGCATCCCCGGCCTTTAGGTCCGAGAGCGATAGCACCGGAAGCTTATCGAGCATCTGCCCGATATCTGGGCCAGCCGCGGGGGCCGCAGGAGCCCCAGGTTGATAACGCCTCGCCAACTGCGCTGCCATCGGTGGCGGAAGTTTTTTCATTGTTGAATCCGAGTTTACGCGAACCGAAAGCGCCTTCTTTGTAGCCAGGTCCCTGACCACGATCTCGCCTGCTTCGGCGTTTACCGACGTAATCGTCGCCGCAACTTGCCGGAACGAGCCCGAGACAATCCGATCCGCGCGAATTGAAGATCCATCCTCGCTCTTGTCGCCCAGAATACGGGCCTGATCGCCTATTTTGATGTCCACGAATGAACTCGGCTGCGCATCGCTGAACTTAACCGAGTCTGGAGCGTAGCGCCGGTAGTCCGTTTTTTCCGACGGCTGTACCATCACGTTCTTGGCGCCGGCCTTGATGGTGAATGTCTTGGCCGCCGCGTCGATCGCCGAAACCGAGCCCGTGACACCGCGCTTCTGCCATTCTTCCTGCTCGAGCTTCTGTTTCTGCGTCAGATCGGATCGCGTCATCACGATCACTGAACGCGCTTCGATGCGCTTCTGATCTTCGGACTTCTGGCCGATGGCCACAATACGATCGCCGTTACCCACGTCGCTGAAAGCGATGCGAACAGCTTTCGTCAGGTCCTGCGCTCCCGGCGGCACTCGCCGGAATACAGTCGTGTCGGCGACCACAACCGCGACGGATTCGCCTTTGTCCGTTTTCAGAGAGATCTGCCGGGATTGAGGATCAATCGCCGCGATCTCGCCGATGACCTGGCCGGCGGGAGCTTGCGCCTGACCCGTAACGCAGCCGGTTACGGCCAAGCATAGCGCCGCAAGTATTCGCGCAGAGCCACGACTTGTCGCTCGACCGTCAGGGAGCGGAGGACTGGCGCAAATCTTGGTTGAATTCGACGGCGAATCGAGGTTTAGTTTCAGCCCTCCGCTCCCTGACGGTCGAGCGACAAGTCGCGGCTCTGATTGTCGTACCAATTTCATGTTCCCTCCACGAAAAGTCAGTTCGTCAGATCGCCCGAGTGGTTCGCGAGGAACTCCGCGTCAATCGGTTTGCGTCCCGCGAAGCCTTCGTCAACGCCGTGCCAGTGATTGATCCCCGACTCTCCCATTTTCCAGCATAGATAGACTTCCTTCCCATGGAAAAAGGTAGGAAAGTCGATCAAGCCGACGTCGAGATCCTTGATGACGCACCCGAACTCATGAATCTCTTCGACCGCAGCCTTCAATCGCTGGCCCAGGCGATCGCGCTGCGCCCGCTCTTGGAGCACCGCGTCGCGATCGATCGTCATCCCGCCCTGCATCGCTACGCGCTGCGCAAAGGACTGAAGCGATTGCTCCGCCTCCTCATACTGGCCCTTGAGCGAAACGGCTTCGCGAATGCTCTTTTCGATTTCAGGTAACAAGCGTTCGGCTTCGACCAGCGTGAATCGCTTCGGCATTTTCGCGAATCAGACGCCGGACACTTGGACCGACATCGAGCGGCTTCGGGGGCCGTCGAACTCAGCCAGAATGATGCTCTGCCAAGTCCCCAGCAGCACGCACGAATTACGAACCTGAAGCGACAGCGTTTGCCCCATCATCATGCCGCGGAGATGCGAATCGGCGTTCTTGCGCTCGCAATCGGAGTGCTGCGGATCGTTGTGCCGCCAGTCGATCTCCCGCACCACTACGTCTTCGAGGAACCGCTTCACGTCCTGAAGCAGCGCATCCTGCCACTCGTTCAAGAACACCGCCGTCGTCGTATGCAGCGACTGTAAGTGGACAATCCCGTCGCGAACCCCGCTCTTGCGCACGATCTCGTTGATGCGGTCGGTAATATTGATGAGCTGCGTGCGATCGCTGGTAATCCAGTCGAGCACCCGATTGAACATCTTGAATCCTGCCACATTCACCACCGTCGGTCCGGCCGAAGCCCGGCCGTCATCCGAAGCTATTTCGATTTCCGAGATCTTGGGATTCGTACTCATGCACACTCCTTCGGTCTTACGTATGAGAGACTCTTTTTGTTCAATGATTTAACGATTATATCGCAGCCGCCCTACGCGTAATGGGTAGCGACGTAATTGTCGACCATCCCGATGAACTCGGCGACAATTCCATCGCCGCGAAGCGTCTTCACCAGTTTGCCGTCCACATACACCGGCGCGACGGGCTCTTCGAACGTGCCCGGCAAGGAAATGCCCAGGTTGGCATGCTTCGATTCTCCCGGCCCGTTGACCACGCAGCCCATCACCGCCACCGTCATCGCCTCGACACCCGAATGCTTCGTCTTCCAAACAGGCATCTGGTCGCGTAAGTAGTTCTGGATCTGGTCGGCCATGTCCTGGAAGAACGTGCTGGTCGTGCGTCCGCAGCCCGGGCACGCCGTCACCTGAGGAGTGAAGCTGCGGATGCCAAGCGACTGCAGAATCTGCTGCGAGACGATCACCTCTTCGGTACGATCGCCATTCGGCAGCGGCGTCAGCGACGCTCGGATCGTGTCGCCGATCCCCTCTTGGAGCAGCACCGAAAGCGCCGCAGTGGTTGCGACGATCCCCTTGCTACCCAAGCCGGCTTCGGTCAATCCCAGATGCAGCGCGTAGTTGCACTTCGACGCCAGGTCGCGATACACGGCAATCAAATCCTGAACGCCGCTCACCTTTGCGCTCAGGATGATCCTGTCGTGGGCGAGTCCGAATCGTTCGGCCGCCTCGGCGGATCGCACCGCGCTGAGCACGATCGCGTCGCGCGTCACTTCGCTTGCGTCCTTCGGCTCCGGCAGTCGCCCGTTTTCATCCATCATCTCGGCGAGCAGAGCCCCGTCCAGCGACCCCCAGTTCACCCCGATCCGCACCGGCCGGTCATACTCGACCGCCGCCTCGATCATAATGCGAAAGTTGTCATCGTGTTTCTTGCCGATATTGACGTTCCCCGGGTTGATCCGGTACTTCGCCAGCGCGCGCGCGCACTCCGGATATTTCTTCAAAAGGATGTGCCCGTTGTAGTGAAAGTCGCCGATGATCGGGACTCGCACGCCGAACTTATCGATGCAATCGACAATCCTGGGAACCGCGGCCGCCGCCTTCTCGGTGTTGACCGTAACCCGCACTAATTCCGAGCCCGCGCGCGCCAACGCCATCACCTGGTTCACGGTCGAGGTGACATCTTCGGTATCCGTGTTCGTCATCGATTGGACGACGATCGGATAATTGCCGCCCAGCTTTACACCCGCGATATCCACCACCGGCGTGACGCGCCGCGCGTTTGCTGCCATCAAATCCCCCTGAAAATATTGATTTTACCATTGCACTGCAAGTAAACTGTTTGACCATGAAGAACCTGCGTGCGCTCCTCCTAGCCGGATTCATCGGACTTGCTGCCATGGCTTTCTTCGCGGCCAGGTCCGACGCCAAACCCGACATGCTGACGAAGGTCGTCGACGGAATCTGGTTTCGCGAGGGCAACCTGGGAAACGGCCACTGCAACAACGTCATCATCGAGATGAAGGACTATCTGATTGTGGTCGACGCCAATTTCCCCAGTGGGGCAAGGCTGGTCATGGCCGACGCAAAGAAGGTCTCCTCGAAGCCTGTCAAATATGTCTTCGACACCCACCATCATGGCGACCACGCCTACGGCAACGCTGTCTGGACCGAAGCGGGCGCGACTACGCTCGCCTACCAAGGAGTGGCTGAAGAGATGAAGCGCCGGGAACCCACTCGTTGGCAGGCAGCGGCAAAAACGCGGAAGGATGTCGCCGAGTTGAATCGCGACTCTGTCGAACCTCCCAAGCAGACTTTCGATAAGAAAATGTTCGTTCTCTCCGATAGCACGCGGCGCGTCGAGTTCCACTTCTTCGGATGGGCGCACACGCGCGGTGACGGCTTCGTCTATCTGCCGAAGGAGCAAGTTCTTTGCACCGGTGACGCCGTCGTCAACGGTCCATACAACGCCCTGATGGATGCCAACGTCGCCAACTGGCCGAAAGTCATCCGCGCCGCTCAAAAGCTCAAAATTGCGACAGTCCTGCCCGGACACGGCGAGCCCAGCGGGAAAGAATTGCTGGCGGGCCAGAGCCTTTTCCTGACCGAGCTGCACAAAGCCGTAAAAGGGGCCATAGCCCAAGGCAAGAAGCTGGATGATGTTAAGACGTCGCTCCAGTTGCCAGAAAGCGTTAAGAACTGGGTCGGCAGAAGCCTTCCTGCGCAGATTCAGGCGACCTACGAAGAGATCTCGAAAGGGAAGCCGTACGGCGAAATCACCGCGGCAAGTAATCCAAATTAATAAAGTTCTTGCATAGACCCACCTCGACGTGGTAGTCTTTGACGAGCAGTAATTATCTCTATACGAAGGAGGCAATCTTGCGAGACAACACTAATGATAGACTGACGCTCTGTTTCCGGGAAGGCCTGCTTCCGCTCTCCTTCCCATCGTTTCGATAAAACATCAATTGTCCGGCTCAACGGCCTAACTGTGCCTTTTGGTTCTTAAAACGATGGATTCTCAACTGATATTGACACCTGCGCAGCAACGCGCTCATGACGGTCTTCTAACCGGAATTGCCACCGGAGCCGTGTGCACCCTGTGCGGCGACGCCGGCACGGGTAAGACCACGATTCTTCGCAAGGCGAACGCCGCGACCGGAGGAGGCTTCATCAGCATCAAGCAGTTCATGGAGTCGCTGTCTTCACACCAGCCCGCGGCTATCGAGGAGGCTTTCCTTGACCTGGTCGAGCAGCAATTGGCGATCCACGATCTCCTCTTCATCGACGACTTGAGTCTTCTCACCGACGTCACCAACAAGTACGGATATCCGCGGGCTCATCTTCTTGACGCAGCTTTGACGGCTCTACTTAACGATGCCGCCGATGCCAGGAAGAAGCTCGTATTCGGTATCGAGTGCCGGACCCCGGAACCAATTCGGTGTCGCGCCTATTGTTGGAAGATCGGCGAATTCACTCCGGAAGACTACGCATCCTTCTGCGGCGCGTTCCTCAAGCCCGAGACTGCCGCAGGACTAGACTGCGCGAAGATCCACCGCTTCGCGCCGGCGCTCACGGCGTACCAACTGAAGGGCTGCTGCGGCTGGCTTCGGGACAAAACCGGCGTGGATACTGAGCGCTTCATCGACTATCTGAGCAAGCAGAATCTGATCAGCAACGTATCGCTCGACGAGGTCCAGCCGGTCGACTGGAAGGATCTCAAGGGCGTCGACGAAGTAATCGAGGCGCTCGAAGCCAAGGTGGCTCTGCCGTTCGAGAACGATCAGCTCGCCGCTGAGCTAAATCTGAAACCCAAGCGCGGCGTTCTACTGGCCGGCCCTCCCGGAACCGGGAAAACGACGATCGGCCGCGCCTTGGCGCATCGCCTGAAGAGCAAGTTCTTCCTCATCGACGGAACAGTGGTCGCCGGAACCGGCGATTTTTACTGCAAGATTCAGGAGATCTTCGAGAGCGCCAAGCGCAACGCGCCATCCATCGTCTTCATCGACGACGCTGACGTAATCTTCGAAAACGACGAGGAGCGTGGATTCTATCGCTACCTTCTGACCATGCTGGACGGCCTCGAAAGCGCCAGGGCGGAGCGCGTCTGCGTGATGATGACCGCGATGAATGCCGGCAGCCTGCCGCAAGCGCTGCTACGCTCCGGCCGCGTCGAGTTGTGGCTGGAGACCAAGGCGCCCGATACGGATGCGCGTGAAGCAATACTACGCGAGCGTCTGGCGGAACTGCCGCAACCGCTTGGAGCAGCCGACGCGGGTGTTCTGGCGTCGGCGAGCCAGGGTCTGACCGGCGCCGATCTGAAGGCCATCATCGAGGACGGCAAGCTTTTGTTCGCGCACGATAAGGCGCGAGGCAAGGCGCCCCGCGAGCCCGAAGAGTATTTTATTGAGGCCATCGGGACGGTGCGGGCGAATCGGCGTAACTACGCGCGCAGCAAGCCGATGAAGTTCAGCGAGGTGGTCAAGGTCGGCTTTGGTGTGGAGTGATCCGAAGGTCAGTTAGAGCCCTGCGCGTCGGGGCCGACTCAGACAGTATCGCTCGACCACGCGAACGCGGTGATCGAGCGGTCTCGCGCTGAGCCAGTTCTCGAGCAATGATCGCCACACCTGCTCCAGTGCTCTTGTGATGAAGGGCCGGAGCCACTCGGCATCGCCGGCATTCTCCAAAACAAACACTAGGAATGCCCGGATCGCTGGATCTGGTCCGGATTCATCAACTGAGCCCGCTCCAAAAGCCGATTCATTCCGTCTTCACCAGCAACGTGTGTTTCCTTGCTGTTCTCTTCCGGGCCGTTCGGGCACAGACTATAAACAGTGAA
>Ga0209382_10003907_pt1 | contig 20340 bp, 15 predicted proteins | sample SoiMetdeltSBSDD5_FD_187599 | JGI IMG/M metagenome (GOLD analysis project Ga0209382, IMG submission 187599) | Bulk soil microbial communities from a Populus tree surrounding site in Tennessee, USA - Soil MetaG P. deltoides SBSDD5 (SPAdes) (version 2) | ecosystem: Environmental > Terrestrial >... | reverse complement strand
ATATTCTTGGAGGTTGAGAGTAAAAACGAGCAGGGTGCGGTCATGCAGACCTGAAACACGAGATGTCTACGTTTCTGACTCGCTGTCTGTCGTCCACTGGGATACAATGCTGGCAGGTAGGGGCTGCGATGTTATGGCAAACACTGGCAGGAGCTACGTGCGCTAAGCCAGCTTGGGAATGGAGGAGATAATGGGTGGCTTAACGATATGGTGGCATGGGAAGAAGCTGGCCCACAGGCAACAGTGGAGTCAAGAGGGATACCATAATATGGCGGGCATCTGGCGGTTTCAGGGGATCATCGTGGTGTTGCTTACCCTCATCGTGACAGCCGCGTATGGCCAAGGGGGCCAAGAGCCCACTCGGCTGACGCTAACGCCGTCGCTCTCCTTGGGCGAGCGCTATGATGATAACATCTTTGAAGACCCGACAAACAAGCAGCACGATTTCATCACTGTCCTTTCACCTGGCATCCGCGTGCAGTATCTCCCCACGGCGCCGACTCTGGGGACACAATTTGATTTCAATTATCGCGCCAATATTGAATTTTTTGCCGACCATTCGAGCGAGAATAACGTTGGCCACCTCCTGACATTGATGCTGGACTCGCCACTCTCGCCGTCCCTGCAGGTGCGCGTGCGTGAGTTGTTACTGATAACCGATAATCCGCTTTCACGTGATGAGCGGCTGAGCAATCCCACAGGCTTGCGCCCAGCCAGTCAACAGCAACGCGACCGCACCATCCACAATGAGGCCGAAGGGAGAGTTGACATAGGTCTCGGTGGGCGCACATCGCTCGGTGTGCGGTTTGCAAATTTGATCGATGACGTGAGTGTCCCTGAGGAACTTGATGAATTCCGCTATACGGTGGGGACAGAACTGGGATATTTGTTCAATGTGGCGCGGAATAGCCGCGTCTTTGTGGCATATCAAGTGAGCTTCGAGACCTTTCGCAACAATGGGATAGTACCGTCAGTGAACGCGGACGCGGCATTCCAGGTGCATGCCGTCGGCACTGGTGTGCGGCATGAGCTGACGCCGACCCTGGCTGTTGAGGCTGGCGTTGGTTATAGCTTCACCACCTCCGACGCGCCGCAGAAGGACGGCCAAAATGGCGTCATTGGAAACATCAAATTCACCAAAACCTTCAATAATGGTGAGGCATCTTTGGGTTACATCCGACGCTTTACTGCTGGAGGGAGCTCCGGTGATGTCGTGATCGACGATACGGTGAGTGCCAACGCCTCCATCAATCTCACAGGGAAGCTCACAGCCAGGTTCGATAGTAATGTGTCATGGTTTAATTTTCAGGGTGTGACGACGAGAACTTCCACCTCTAACAACACCGACCAGCGTTTTTTATCTATACGACCCAGTTTGACCTATCAAATTCTCCGTCCCTGGAGTGTCTCGGTGGCCTATACTTACGAATACACCGATTATAGGGACAGCACGATTGCCAATTTGTCGAATAACCGCTTGTTCCTGAACACGCAATATGCCCTCCGTGAATGGCTTGTGCTGGGCCTGTCCTATCGCTACGGCACCCAAGGTGTGCATGGCAACGTCTCGCCGGCAGGAGTGAGTGATTTTACTGACAACCAGGTCATGCTGACGGTGACCGCCAGTCCGAAGTTCCGTTTCTAAAGCGGGTAGCGGAGAGTGTGAGTGGCGCCAGCGCGGATCGCGTGTGGCAGTAGTCCCTGGCACACACGCACCGTTTCAGCGCATCACGCCCGCCAGGCTCGTCTCACGCAAGTAGCGCTGTAAGAAGGCGCTCAGGATCAGCACCGGGACGGTCATGAGCGTTGCGGCCACAGCCGTGTCAAACCAGTTCCCCTGATAGAGATAGTAGTAGACTTGTAGCGGCATGGTCTTGGCTCCCAGGGTGAGATAGGTGGCCAGCGTATTCACCACGGCTTCGCCGAACTAGTAATGCGCCGCGAGAGCGTGGAAAGCCACAAGTCCCCAATCGCCTTCAGGCGTGCGAAAACTGAGGACGAGAGTAGAGACCACCGGCACCACTGTGAACGCCCCAGGTACAGGGCAAGGGGCGCCAGGCCCAGAAGAGGGTAGTGTTTCACGGGTGCTCCCGTAAAGCATCCAGGCGTGCGGCCAGAGGCGGGAGAACCTGCTCGGGGGCCTCATGGCGCCACAGAATACGCTGTACCGCCTCATCGACAAGGCGTTCGTATGCGGCCCAGTAGCTGACAGTGGCGCTCCCACCGGAATCCCAGGACATCCCCGCCGATGACGTGCGCCTCGCGGACCGGTCCAGCCCAGCCGCTGTAGGTGCGGATGGTCGTCTTGCCATACTCCTGGACGAGGAGGAGCACGCCAAAAGGCCAGTTTTAGGCCAGATAGGCGCCTTCCTGAGCCAGGGTCTCATTGGTTGTATTCCACTTGGCACGGCGTGACTCCGATGACAGGTACGGGCGCAGGGCAGCTAAAAAACGGAAGGTGTCCACTGTCCCTGGATGTGCGAAGTCACACTGGTCGCCCCCGGCTGCAACAATCCACTCGTAGAGCTGTGTGGTCGTAGGCGCCCCGCCGGCGCCGGTGAACAGCATGCGACCTGTCTGCTCTTTTTCATAGAACGTGCGGGCCACGGCAAGGATCTCTGGCCAGGTCCGTGGCGGCTGCAGATGGTATTGTGCGAACTTCTCAGCATTGTAGTAGGCAATCTGCACATTCGGCCGGAAGGGCAAGAAATACCGCATCCCGCCGCTGACTCCTACGGCCATGAGGGAGGGGTAGATGGCCTCCTCCACCTGGCTCTCCTCAGGAGTGAACGGGGAAGCCAGGGCCGTATTGATCAGTTCCTGAAGACGCATATTGTCCTGTGCAAAAAGGTCGATCTCTATGCGCCCAGCCTGGTGCATCGCCCGCAGGCGTTGCACCAGCGTTTCTGGTGGGACGTCGATAGCCCGGACGCGACAGTTGCACGCCGCTTCAAACCGCGGCAGCACCTCTTGTCTGACGACGTGCCATTCCGCCTCGGCTAGGCGCATCGTTACCGTCACTGTGGGTTGTGCTTCGGTTCCTGTCACTGCCAGCACTATCGTCAGCACGCTCCATAACACGGCCCGATAGCGCTGCCCGCTCATCGCCATTCGCCTTCCCGATCGACATTGCGCAGCACCGCCTCCTCGATCGCAGTTGCGTGGCTCCGTGGTAACTGCCCCTCGTCGACCAACGCCTCGAGCACCTCAATCACAGCTTGTGGGGCGCACACGCCGTAGACCAGGTGATATGCCTCGGCCACTGGTGTAGCGTCAAAGAGTAGCACTGCCTGACGTATGGCCAGGGCACGTGCATGATGTGAGCGACCGAGAGCCCGCCACCAGGTCACGGTCAGGGAAGCTGGCACTTGCCAGTAGTCCATGAGCATACCCCAGACGCGGGGTGGGGCCAGGGAGCGACGCACGAATACGCTTGCCATAGGCAATCTCCTCCTGCGTGTGGGGCTGGCATTGGGGTGACATGAAGGTCCCATTTCTCCAGGTAAATAAGTTAGAAAGCAAGAGGCATGCCACATATTCTGGCACTTGCCACCCTGGTACCCAGTTGCGCTAGTGTTCCCTCGCCCACGAGGAGAGGGAAACGGAATTCGTCCTACGGGCGAGAGGGTCTCTCTCATTTTGAGAGGGGGACTCTCATGTTGACGGTGTACTTACCCCATATCTTCTGCCAGCCGTGAGGCTACGCCTCCGCCACTATAGCCCGAATGGTATTAAATTTGCACCCTCAGAAGGAAATGTCTCCACAAAGACAGGGCTGCTACGGCCCACTACTGGCGGAGGCAAGGAGGGGCTACGGCCATTCACGTATGTATTGGCAATTTTACGATCTCAAGCAGAACCCCTTCTCCCTCACCCCAGACCCCGCTGGTTTCTTTCCGAATCCACACCATGAAGATGCCTTAGCCACCCTCATTGACAGCCTGCATAAGCACCAGGGCATGGGAGTGCTTCTTGGCACTGCTGGCCTCGGAAAAACGCTGCTCCTGCACGTGTACTTGATGCTCGCCCAGCAGCGGCGGTACAAAAGTATTTATGTCGCGTCTACTGATCTGGCTTTTCGGACTCTGTTGCAGATGCTCTATGAAGCCCTAGGACTCGATTTCGCCACAGCTACGCTGGACATGTTGCTCACCGCATGTCAGCAGCACTCGGTCATTCTCGGCATTGACGACGCCCACCTAATGCCGACGTTGACCCTCAAAAAGCTCTGGACTCTCGCTGAGTATGCGGCCTCTGCGGGGGCCATACTCCACATCGTACTGGCAGGTCATCCAGATCTCGGCTCCATGTTAGACGCATTGGCTTTGCACCACCTTACGCCGGCTCCCGTGGTACGTTATACTCTCTCGCCTTTCACGCCAAAGGAGAGCAGAGCATACATTGACCACCGCTTGACGCAAGCCACCACCCAGGCCGAAACCGTCTTCACCTCCAGGGCACTGACATGCATTATCAAGGCAGCCCAAGGTGTCCCTGGGACCTTGAACGTTCTGTGTACGAATGCACTTATCGCCGGCTTCTGGGCGCAGCAGAAACCTGTGTCGGCCAGCGTCGCGCGAGAAGCGATCGCCCAGGTGCAGGACTCTAGCCCATTCCAGCGGAGGCACTGGTGGTCACGAGTGTGACAGAGGCATCGGCCATCGCTCTCCGCTGTCTCCTCTGTCGCACTTGGCATGACGTTTGCTTAGAGGGTACTAAGGAGAGGAGGCTGTATGCACCCTGACGCGGGGCTAAGACGAGTGATTATTGAGGGGATACAGCCAGCCATCGACGCTGGCCGTTTTCCCATTAAGCGCACCATCGGCGAGCAGGTCGTGGTTGAAGCTGACATCTTTACTGATGGTCACGACTTGCTGAGCGCTGTGCTGTGCTATCGCTGGGCATGCGACCCGGTCTGGACGGAAGTCTCTATGGCTTCCCTGGGCAATGACCGCTGGCAGGGGTGCTTTAGCGTGTCCCAGCTTGGACGTTACTCCTACAGCATCCAGGCTTGGGTGGACCATTTTGCTACCTGGTATGAGGCCCTGTGCAAGCGGGTGGAAGCAGAGCAAGAGGTGCAGGTCGAGCTACTGATTGGTGCCGAGCTCATTGCAGCCGCCAGTCAGCGGGCTACCGGCACAGATGCTGCGGATCTCCAAGAACGCGCGCGCTGGCTGCGTATGCCACTAGAGTCAGGCAGCCTTGTACAGGCTCGCCTGGTCCTGGAGGATGAGACCTTACGCCGGCTCATGGCCCTGTATCCTGACCGCCGTTTTGCGACCACGTCCCCAGGCGAGTTCGCGGTAGTGGTGGACCGTGACAAGGCCCGCTTCAGCACCTGGTATGAGATGTTTCCACGCTCCTGCGCGGCGGTACCAGGCCAGCACGGAACCTTCAAGGATTGCGAGGCACGTCTGCCCTACCTGGCGCGTATGGGTTTTGACGTCCTCTATCTCCCTCCCATTCATCCTATTGGCCAGATCCACCGCAAGGGTAAGAACAATGCCGCCGTGGCTACCCCCGATGACCCAGGCAGTCCCTGGGCCATTGGGTCGGATACCGGTGGGCATATGGCCATCCATCCACAGCTCGGGACCCTAGACGATTTCCGGAGCTTGATCGCCACAGCCCAGGGGTACGGGATAGAGATAGCTCTCGACATCGCCTTCCAATGCGCCCCCGATCATCCCTATGTGCGGGAGCACCCGGAGTGGTTCCGGTGGCGCCCTGATGGCACTGTGCAATACGCGGAAAATCCTCCCAAGAAATATGAGGACATCTATCCCTTTGACTTTGATACGGCGTATTGGCAGGCACTCTGGGAGGAACTCAAGCGCGTTGTCTGCTTCTGGATCGAGCAGGGCGTGCGCATCTTCCGTGTGGACAACCCCCATACCAAACCACTGCGTTTCTGGGAATGGTTGATTAACGAGATCAAAGTCTTACACCCAGAGGTCATTTTTTTGTCGGAGGCCTTCACCCGGCCTAAGGTCCAACATCATCTCGCCAAGCGCGGTTTTACGCAGTCCTACACCTACTTTGCCTGGCGCCATACCAAGGAGGAGATCACACGCTACTTCACTGAGTTGACTCAGACTGATGTCCGTGAGTATTTCCGCCCGCACCTGTGGCCTAACACGCCGGATATTCTCACGGAGTATCTGCAGCACGGTGGCCGCCCAGCCTTTCTCATACGCCTGGTGCTGGCTGCCACGCTCGGCGCTTCCTATGGCATCTATGGCCCTGCCTTCGAACTCTGTGAGCATCGTCCCCGCTCCGAAGGCAGTGAGGAATATCTCGATTCTGAAAAGTACGAGATCCGCTCTTGGGACCTGGAGCAGCGTCATAGCTTGCAGGAGTTTATGGCACGGGTGAATCACATCCGGCACGAAAATCCAGCCCTCCAGAGCAATCAGGGCCTGCACTTCCATACGGTGGATAATCCTGAACTCCTCTGCTACAGCAAGAGTACTGCAGACCAGTTCAACGTTGTGCTCGTGGTGGTGAATCTGAGCCCCTATCACGTGCATAGTGGCTGGATTGAGTTACAGCTCGACGCCCTGGGACTTGATCCAACACAACCCGCACAGATGCATGATGAGCTCAGTGATGCGCGCTATATTTGGCATGGCGCGCGACACTATGTCGAGCTGCATCCCCAGGTGGTGCCAGCCCACATTTTCCGCCTGCGACGTCGTATCCGCACCGAGCAGGACTTCGAATACTATCTATAGCCTGTAGCGTCTCGACCGAGGGCAGGGGGGAGCAATGGCCAACAACAGACGCACGAGACAGCCCAAACGCCCTTCACAGGCCTTGGCACAACAGCCGTCAGTGAGCTCTGGGATCACGCTTTTGAGTGAGAGTGATCTGCACTATTTCAACGAGGGTACGCACTCCCGTCTGTATGAAAAGCTCGGGGCGCATCCGCTGACTGTCGATGCAACCCGCGGAACGTATTTTGCTGTCTGGGCCCCCGACGCGGTGCAGGTCTACGTCATGGGGGATTTTAATGGCTGGTGCAAGGACAGCCATGCGTTGCAGCCTCGCGGCCAATCGGGCATCTGGGAAGGCTTTATTGCCGAGGTCGAGGCGGGAGCCGTGTACAAGTACCATATCCGCTCGCAGCACGGGGGCTATAGCGTGGACAAAGCCGACCCGTATGGCTTTTGCCATGAAACCCCGCCCAGGACCGCCTCAGTGGTGTGGGAACTATGGTACGACTGGGGTGATCAGGCGTGGATGGCCGAGCGCGCCCGGCGCCACGCGCTCACAGCCCCCATGGCGATTTACGAGGTACACCTGGGCTCCTGGCGACGGGTGCCTGAGGACAACAACCGTTTCCTCAGCTACCGCGAGTTGGCCCCCAGGTTGGCCGAGTATGTGCAGCGCCTGGGATTCACGCATGTGGAGTTCTTGCCCGTGATGGAGCACCCCTTCTATGGGTCCTGGGGCTACCAGGTCACGGGGTTCTTTGCCCCCACACGTCGCTATGGCACGCCGCAAGACTTTATGTATCTCATTGACACCTTACACCAGCACGGTATTGGTGTGATCCTCGATTGGGTGCCGTCGCACTTTCCCAATGACGCGCATGGGTTAGGCTTTTTCGACGGCACGCACCTCTATGAGCATGCGGATCCGCGCCAGGGCATCCATCCAGATTGGCACACCGATGTGTTTAACTATGGGCGCAATGAGGTGCAGAGCTTCCTGCTCAGCAGTGGCCTGTTTTGGCTGAACGTCTATCATGCCGATGGCTTGCGCGTCGATGCAGTGGCCTCCATGCTCTATCTCGATTACTCCCGTCAGCCGGGCACCTGGATCCCCAATACGCAGGGAGGGCGGGAGAACCTCGAAGCGATTGCCTTTCTGCGCCGCTTCAATCAGACGGTCTACCAACAGTATCCGGATGTACATACCATCGCCGAGGAATCGACCGCCTGGCCTATGGTGTCGCGGCCAACGTCTGTCGGTGGTCTCGGGTTCGGGCTGAAATGGGATATGGGCTGGATGCACGATATGCTGGACTACATGCACCACGATCCCATCCATCGTAAGTTCCACCATAATGCGCTCACGTTTCGCCTCCTCTACGCCTTCAACGAAAATTTTATCCTGCCCCTCTCGCATGATGAGGTCGTCTATGGCAAGGGGGCCCTGCTCAGCAAAATGCCCGGCAACGATAGGCAGCAATACGCCAACCTCCGGCTCCTGCTGGGCTATATGTATGCCCAGCCCGGCAAAAAGCTCCTCTTCATGGGCGGCGAGTTTGGCCAGTGGCGGGAGTGGAACCACGAGGCGAGCCTCGACTGGCATCTGCTCGAGAGCGCCCCGCATGCTGGTCTCCAGCAGTGGGTCATAGACCTGAACGAAATCTATCGCCAGACCCCTTCGCTCTACGAGGGAGATTGTGAGCCAGGGGGGTTTGCCTGGATCGAGTGCAATGATGCTGAGAGCAGTGTGGTGAGCTTCCTACGCCAGGGTCGGACTTCCCAAGCGCCTCTGCTGGTAGTGTGCAACTTCACGCCGGTACCGCGTCCGAACTATCGGGTGGGCGCTCCATGCGGGGGCGTGTGGTGCGAAGTGCTCAACAGTGATGCCAGGACCTACGGGGGAAGTGGCTACGGAAACCTGGGAGCGGTAGAGGCTGCCCCGGTGCCGTACCATGGCCGGCCCTACTCCCTGACAATGATGGTACCACCGCTGGCGGTGGTCTTCTTTACCAGTTCTCCAGTGGGTAAGAATAATACTGATTTTGTCAGCGTTGTGGCATGAAGTTTGCTGCACAAAATGTCAAGAGCCATAGATCATGTGTATGATGACCATAAGATGATCAACATATGATCTTTGGTCATGCTGCGCTCTTTTTGTCGACCATTTACAGATGTAAGTTAGGAGAATGTTATGCGGAAGATCTATGTCTTAATGGCTGTATTGGCATTTGGCGCCGTACTGCTGGGGATTTCCCCAGTCTGGGCCGATATGCAGGGAGATGTCGATCAAGCAGCCACGATTATTGAGCGCTTCCAAGCCGTGCCCGAGAAGGGTATTCCGCAGGCTGTACTCAAAGATGCCAGAGGCTTGGGCCTCATGACGGTTATTAAAGCCGGCTTCGGCTTTAGTGGTCGTGGCGGGAAAGGGGTAGTTGTGGCACGCACCAAGAATGGCTGGAGTGGGCCGTCAGCCATTGGCACTGGTGGGGTAGGCTTCGGCTTGCAGATTGGTGCCGAAGTGACGGAATTCGTGTTTGTCCTCAACACGGATGCCGCTGTGCAAGCCTTCTCACGGGACGTGAACGTCACGCTGGGAGGGGACATTAGTGTGGCCGCCGGGCCCCTAGGTCGGAATGCGGAAGCTGGGATTACGCCGCTAGCCGCAATCTACACCTACAGCCGGAGCCAGGGTTTGTTTGCTGGTGTCTCGCTTGAAGGGACAGTGATTGGCACAAGAAATGACGCGAATGCCGAGTATTACGGTCGACGAGTAACCCCGGAAGAAATTCTCTCCGGGAAGGTCCCCCCTCCGCCTGGGGCCACGCGGTTGGTCCAGGTACTCACACGCCAGATGTTCGCCCAACGCTGAGGCAACGCCGGCACGGGAGGCCACGTGACCCCGTAGCCTCCCGACCTATGCTCATGCACACGGCCGCGTCGGCCAGGTGAGCCCACTCAACATGGCCAGGAATTGCATTGCCTGCTCAACAGACTCAACATAATAGTGCGCTGTAGAAGACAGGCGATCACACCCGACAAGAATTCCGAGCCCCGCAGCACCAAGTGCCTGGAAGGCATCCTCATCCGTCTCATCGTCGCCAATGTAGACGGGGAACATGCCAGACGCTGACTGACTCCGGCACATGTGGTCCACGATCCAACGTAGCGCACCCCCTTTATCCCACTTGATGGCTGGGCGTACTTCCAATACAGCCTTACCAGTTCTGAGGGTGAGGGTTCTCGCCTCGAGGGCAGAGCGTAGCAGGCGTAACACTCGACGCTGCACCAACGGTACATACGCTGTCGACACTTCGCGTATATGCACCGTCAGTGTTAGGCCCTTATCTTCCACCCATGCACCTGGGATCGGCTCCAGTTCCTGTTGAAGATCCTGTGCCAGTGCCCGCAATTGGGGCTGTAGCTGCACTGCTTCCGGATGACAGTACTCTATCTCTGGGCCGGCAATCTCCAAGCCATGGTTCCCAGCCATATACAGTGCCAGACCCGCGGCGCGCCCCTGCAGATCGGCCAGAGCGCGGCCACTCACCATAGCCACTTGGTAGCGCGGGTGATGCACCAGCGCGGTCAATATCTGCTGCATCGCCGGACTCAGGTATGCTGTCGCCGGGTCGGTCACGAGAGGCGTCAGGGTCCCATCATAATCGAGGAGCAATGCACACCACTCCGACCCTATAAAGCGTGGGAGTATGACTTGGAGGTGCTGCCAGAGCGGTAAGGGCTGGGCCATCTTTTTCCCCTGATGCCTCATACGTATGCACTATGGATCTCCAGCAGTCGCAGAGCGCTTTGGAGCGGAATCCGCACCCAATCGAGGCGATTGTTGAGCTCATAGTGAAGTTCGTACAAGGCCTTGTCCAACGTAAACGCTTCCAGCAGAGTGGCGAGATCACGGCGCTCGGACGGCACAAAGCTCGCACCAGCAGCCGTCGTGAGATAGCTCTGCACAAAGCGCACTGAGATCCAGTGCTGCCAAAAAGCTGCCCATGGCTCGAGCCGGCCCATATCCTCTGGGCGTGTCCGTGTAAACGCAAACAGGGCGGCATAGGCGGCGTAGCTTAACGACCGCAACATGCCGGCAACGTCTTTGAGGGGTGACTGTTTGCGCCGACGTTCGGCCAAAGGGCGCATAGGCTCGCCTTCATAATCAATAATGACAAAGTTGTGTTCATACCACAGGAGCTGACCCAGATGATAGTCACCATGACACCGGATGCGCGCCATGCCGGGGGTCAGGGCCGCCACCGCTTGCAGGCGCTCCATGATGGCAGTACGCTGGGCCACCAACTGATGCGCCTGGGCACTCAGCGGCTCGGGAAGCACGTCGGCCTGCGATGTGAGTACCTCCAGGACCTGCTCGGCATGGCGGCACAGGTCAGCGGCAAGCGCACTCAGCTCAGCGGCGGTCATGCGTTCAGGAGCAAAGGCGGCGTCTGATGTACCTTGCGCCAGTGCCAGATGCAAGGTGGCTGTGCGCTGCCCCAGATTTTCAGCAGGGACCAGATAGGTCCCCACAGCGATGCTGGCCTCTTCTGGGATGTCCGCATCGGTCAACGCCAGCAGGCGCTGGATGGTCATATCGAGGGCCAAGGGGACCTCCGTGTATCCGAGGGCCTGTTCGTAGTATCTACCTAACAGGTCCATGGTGTAGTCCCAGCCGCTGCCGGCACTGCGTATATAACCATGGAGCAGGGCTACAGTCATGGGCACAGCGCCTGGACGGCGATAAGTGAGGCCACCAGCCAAGGGCGGTACAAAGGGCAAGGCAGCTTTTTCGGTGAGATAGCGGCCCATGTCGAGTTCAGGATGGATGCCCGCCTCAATACGGCGCACGAATTTGAGAATGAGGCGACTCCCATAAATGATTGAGCTATTGCTCTGCTCCCCCTGCACCCGGCGTATAGTGAGGGGCTCCTCGGCTGGACCGCGTACTTCGGGATAGGCTCTGGTAACAAAGGCGCGAAACTCTCCAGCGGCGCTGGTGAGGTGGTGTTGTTCATGGATCAGGGCGAGCAGGAGGGTGGCCGCGGCCTCGGTGCCCACAGCATCGTGCAGCAACCCCTCTCCCTGCCGGCTCCGGACGCTGGCGAGTATAGAGGTCGGATCGGTCTGGAGCACTGTCTTGGCGGCCTCATCAGTACTGATGCCCAGGAGGAGCGCATAGGTCTCTGCCCCGCCTTGCGTATAGGCCACCTCGATTAACACCGGATAGAGCGGCGGTGCCGCCGCTTGCAGCATGCCATAGTCCAGCAGGCGCACGCGCTCAATGGTGCGTGCCTTCCCGCCAAACCAGCGCTGGTGCAACAGATAGGCCGGTAACAGGTCGGTTTCCAGACGGTGTCGGACCCCGGGGGCAAACAGGCTGTCCCACCTGCCAGAGAGCACCAGGACCGGCAAGGTCGCCTCCAGCTCTTCTAGGGCGCCTGGCGTCACTTCGGTCCACATGATCACGGGCTCAGGGGCTTGCAGAATGAACCAATAGGACGCATAGGGCCCCAGGGACAGAAAGTACGGCGTCGTACCAATGGCGGGGAACTGTGCACCCCCAAACATCTCCTGAGGCATCAGGCCTTCGTAGGCTGTGAGGTCCAGCTCTACTGGCTGGACTTGGTTCGACAGGTTGGCCAATACCAGAATCGTGTCGGTCTCGTCATGGCGCACATAGGCCAGGATTTTGCGATTGTCCGGGCTCAAGAAAGTCGTCCGACCATGGCCAAACACTTTGTGCTGCTTGCGCAGGGCAATGGTGCGCTTCATCCACCATAAAAGTGACGCACTATTGCGCTCCTGGCTCTCGACGTTGACGGTCTGGTAGCCATACAGCGGATCCATGATCACCGGCAGGTACAGCCGTTGTGGGTCGGCGCGCGAAAACCCGGCGTTGCGGTCTCCCGACCACTGCATGGGCGTGCGCACCCCATTCCGGTCGCCCAGAAAGATATTTTCGCCCATGCCAATCTCATCGCCATAGTACAGCACCGGCGTGCCTGGCAAGGAAAAGAGGAGGCTGTAGAGCAGTCGCACCCGGTTCAGATCATCTTCCATCATTGGGGCCAGGCGTCGGCGGATACCCAGATTGAGCCGCATGCGGGCGTCGATGGCATATTCCCGGTACATGTAGTCACGTTCCTCGTCAGTGACCATTTCTAGGGTCAATTCGTCGTGGTTGCGTAAAAAGAGTGCCCACTGGCAGGTGTCCGGAATCTCGGGCGTCTGGCGCAGAATCTCCGTAATGGGATGGCGGTCGGCCTGGCGCAGGGCCATGAAGATACGGGGCATGAGAGGAAAATGAAAGGCCATATGGCATTCGTCTTCGTCACCGAAATACGGCAATACGTTCGCTGGCCACTGATTCGCCTCGGCCAGAAACATGCGTGCCTCATAGTACTGGTCGAGGAGGCGCCGCATTTCTTTGAGCACGGCGTGGGTCTCGGGGAGGTTCTCGTTGATCGTACCCTCACGCTCGCACAGGTAGGGTATGGCGTCCAAACGGAGGCCATCCACACCGATATCCAGCCAGAAACGCATGGTTCGGAAGATGGCCTTCAAGACCTGCGGGTTGTCGTAATTCAGGTCGGGTTGATGCGAGAAAAAACGATGCCAATAATATGCCCCAGTCACCGGGTCCCAGGTCCAGTTCGACTTTTCCGTATCCAGGAAGATGATCCGGGTCCCAGCATACTTCGTATCCGTATCGCTCCAGACATAGTAGTTGCGTTTGCGTGAACCAGGCTTGGCACGCCGTGCGGCCTGGAACCAGGGATGCTGGTCGGACGTGTGATTCACGACCAGCTCAGTGATGACCTTCAGACCATACGCATGCGCCTTTTGGACGAACACCTTAAAATCGTGCAAAGTGCCGTAGTCAGGGTGCACACTGCGGTAGTCCGCAATATCGTAGCCATCATCACGCAAAGGTGAGGGATAGAACGGCAGGAGCCAGAGGGCCGTCACGCCGAGATCACGTAAATAGGGCAGCTTTTGGATAAGTCCTTGAAAATCACCGATGCCATCGCCATTGCTGTCATAAAAGGCCCGCACATGGAGTTCATAAATGATGGCGTCCTTGTACCAGAGGGGCTCTGACTGCGTCTGAAAAAGCCGTCGGTGTCTCATCGGTCTGTGTACTCCTTTCCCGCATGGTATGGCTGTAGGTCCGGTTCTTCCACTCCTTCTTGAGGAAAGTGTACCCCTATCCAGAGCGCAAATGTGATGCCATATGTGTTAGGACTGTCTGGATGCACATCTCTACAAACAGTAGAGACGGCTAGAGTAGTGAGGCTGGCTCTCGTTCAAAATGGAGGGTTGTTCTCTCAAAATGAGAGGATATGCTTGCTGATTTTTGCACTCTCAGGGAATATCCGCAGTATTATGTGATACATTCATATGTATGCGCCTCTGGCCTGTGTAGGGCAGGCGTGACGGGCGAAGGCTTAGACGGAGGCTATGGGCCCCGTTCTGGGTCTGCGCTCAGAAGCACATGAAAGGCATGCACCACGCCTGGCACATAGCCCAACAGGGTAAATACGAGATTGAGCCAAAATTGGCTGCGCAAACCGACGGCACAAAACACACTGAGCGGTGGCAATACAGTAGCAAAGATTACTTGCATGGGACCCGAAATCATGGCAGTCATGGAGCATTTCTTTCTGAGGGCAGATGTCACACGAGCAGACTGATTCCTGGACAATCCACTGGCTTTCCCCCTCGTATGAGATGCAAATTCTATACCAAAGCGCCTGGCTGCCCCAGGCACCGCACCCACGGAAAGCATAGAACCAGTGTCCTTGACATGGCCACGGTCCACCGCCGGTGAGCGCCGTCTGCACTGTACACAAGGAGCAAGTATCCTATGCCAAAGCTCTGGCTGACTGCCAAGCGTTCGTCCCTGACTGCGAAGCTCGACTTCGTCGTGCTCGTCACTGGGGAGCTCGCCGTCGCGTTGGGGAGTGTGGTCCTGTTCGGATGGTACACACACAGCCCCTGGTTAGTCCAAGTGCAGCCGACGTTCGCCCCGATGCAATACAATGCTGCCCTGAGTGTGCTGCTGTGTGGCCTTGGGCTGCTCGCGCTGTCGTGGGGACGGGTACGACTCGAGATGGTCTGCGGCATTGTGGTGGCTGCCATCGGGCTCTTGACGCTGTACGAGTATCTCTTTGGGCTGAATTTAGGCCTGGACCAGTTCTTCCTGCAGCCGTTTACCACGGTTCGTACCTCGCACCCCGGACGGATGGCACCGCAGACGGCGCTGAGTTGCTTCCTGACTGGGACCGTTCTCGTAATCCTGCGCCTGCCGGCCCGCCATGGGCTCATCCGGCTCCTCCCCGCACTGCTGAGTTTGCTCGTGGGCGGCCTGGGGCTCGTGGGCGCCCTCGTGTACTTGACGGGTGTTCCGACGGCGTATCAGTGGCAGCCGTTCACGGACATGGCCATGCTGTCTGCGGTAGGGTGTGTCGTCCTAGGGGTAGGCGTGATGGCAGCTGCCTGGCGCCACTATGGAGCGGACGCCAGCGGGCCCTCACCGTGGACCCCAGTGCTCGTGGGGGGAGGCGTTACCGTGGTCACCTTAGCCCTCTGGCACGCCCTTCTGGCCCACGAGTCTGTCCTCGTGAGGCGTACAGTGACGCTGGCTGCAACGAGTGTCCAGGATGCCATTACCGAGCAAACTGTGTCACGGCTCCGGTCCCTGGAGCGCATGGCGCAGCATTGGGAGGGCGGGGGAGTATTCTCCCCAGAAGTCTGGGAGCAAGACCTGGCCCTCTTACGCCGCTATGATCCCTATCTGCAGGGCGTCGTGTGGGTCGATGCCTCCTTCTGGATCCATGGGCTTGGCCCCCTGGCGGACGAGGGGGTGTTGGGCGACCCATATAGCGACGTGCCGACACGCCAGCAGCGGCTCCTGACCTTGGCCCGGACGACGCAGGAAGCCCAGGTGACACGGGTCGCAGACCCCAGAGGCGCCACCCAAGAACTCTGGATGGTGCTGCCCCGCGTCACCGGCACCACGTTTAAGGGGTGTCTCATCGGGATGCTCCGCTTGCAACCCTTCCTCACCCACATCGCGACTACGGTCGTCGAGGACTTCGCTGTCGTTGTGCTCGATGGCGAGGAACCCATCTATGCCCGTCATCAGACCACCCCACAATATAGGGACACTCTACGCCAGGAGGTCGCCATCACCTTGCCCGGACTCACCTGGCGGGTGTGGATTTGGCCAACCGTCGGGGCCGTCCTGGCCGATAAGCTCTCGGCGCTTCCCTTCGCAGTGTTATTCATGGGCCTCGTGACTACGGTCTCGCTGGCCTCCCTGGCCTATTTTGCCCAAACAGCCCAAGTCCGCGCCACCCAACAGGCACTCACCAATAACGCCCTCACAAAAGAAATCAGTGAGCGACAGCGCACGGAAGAGGCGCTCCGGGACTCCTACCAGTTTCTCCAATCGACGCTCGATGCCCTTTCTGCCAGTATTGTCATCCTGGAGGAGACGGCGACGATTGTCGCAGTCAATGCCGCCTGGCGTCGTTTTGTGCTCGCCCATGACCTCTCTGTCTCTGCCCATGGCGTCGGGACGAATTACCTGGAGTTCTGCCACGCCGTCAGCGGACGGGTGGGGATCGACATCCAGGAGTTCCTCACTGGTCTCCGGGCGGTGATGGCGCGCCAGTATCCGACCTTCTCCTGGGAATATGCCTGCCATGGTCCGTCTGAGGCGTCCTGGTTCCTCCTACAGGTAACGCGCTTTGATGAGACTGAAGACGGACGGGTCGTCATCGCCCATGAGGATATTTCGGAGATCAAACGAGCCGAGGATGCGCTGCGGCGCCAACAGGAAACGCTGCATCAGAGCGAGAAGCTGGCGGCCCTCAGCGGGCTCCTGGCCAGCGTGGCGCACGAACTCAACAACCCCTTGGCCGCGCTTATGGTGCAATCAGACTTGCTCCGGGAGCAGGCCATGGACAGCGACCTGACCGAGATGGTGACGGATATTCATCAAGCCGCTGTACGCTGTGAGCGCATTGTGCGGAATTTTCTCACCCTGGCGCGTCCCAATACACCAGAGCGCACGCGTGTGCATCTCAACGACGTAGTTCAGGAGGCCCTGCAACTGCTGCGGTATACGCTGCAGCTCGATGAGATTGACATAGTCCAGCAGCTAGCAGACGACCTGCCTGTGCTCTGGGGAGACCCGCATCAATTGCATCAGGTCGTGGTAAATCTTCTTACCAATGCGCACCAGGCCCTGCGTGAGACCCCGCCGCCGCACCAAATCATCCTCACGACTCAGTACAACGCGGCGCAGCAGGAGGTGCGACTTGAGGTGCTGGATACCGGGCCAGGGATCCCGCCGGCACTCCAGGCCCGCATCTTTGAGCCGTTCTTTACGACAAAACCAGCCGGGGTCGGCACCGGCCTGGGGCTGTCGCTATGCCAGAGTATTATTGCTGGCCATGAAGGCACCCTGCGTGTGGAGAGTCACCCCGGCTCCGGGGCGCGCTTCGTAGTCACGTTGCCTGTGGCAGTCGAACCGAGCCCAGAGCCTCCAGTGCCCGAGCCCCTCCCATCGACTATCGTGACCGGGAAGGCGATCCTGGTCATCGACGACGAAGTGGGCACAGCAAAGGCGCTCGTACGTTTATTCCACCGCGATGGCCATAGCGTCGACACCGCGGCCAACGGGCACCTGGCGTTGGCCCAGCTACAGAAACGGCCCTATGACCTGATCTTATGCGATTTGCGCATGCCGAAACTCGATGGCCCGGGGCTCTATCGCTCCCTGGCACAGGACCAGCCGCAGCTCCTCCCCCGCTTCATCTTCGTCACGGGCGATACCTTGAGTCCTGTGGCTAAAGCGTTTCTTGAAGACAGTCAGGCACCGTACCTGGTGAAGCCATTTCATGCCGAAGAGGTGCGGCGGATTGTGCAGCATGCCCTGCACCGCCTCGAGGCCCTATGACAGGCACCTCAGTGCAGGGGCGCTGAAGCTTCGCGCCGCCGGCCTTATTCCTGGAGACGTGCCAGGGCACACAAGGCGGTGCCCAAAAGGTGCTCGTCCTTTGGCACAGCATGCATATCCAGGGTGATTGGCCCGAGCGTCACCTCTTGTCTGAGCGGCTCTAGGAAGATCGGCTCGACATCCAGCACCAAGGTGGTGCAGGTGCCGCGTAGATCGAGTAAAGACGCTGGCGCGATCACCGTTCGCGGCGAGATCTGGGTCGCATTGCCAGCCTCGGGGGTTGCTGTCCCGGCGAGCACGCCAGTGGCAGCGAGCTGGCCAAGCTCATTGACGGTCAACTCCTCAACGGTCAACCGGCCGGCGAATGTGCCGCCATGCTCTAGACGCCCCGCGACCGGTATCTGCCTCAGTACATGCCTCACCTCCATGACCTCGCTATGCCCCAGCGGAACTGCACACCCCACCGTAATCACCACAAGCAGCAAGAACATCAGATGTCGTGGCATGGCAATGTCTCCTTCTGCGAGGTACATAGCTGTATGGGGATTACATAATGCTCACGCAAAATCCGTGCCATATAGGGTTATGACAGTGGCTGCTATCAGTGAGGGCAGCGTGTCTCAGGCATAGATCTTGCCCTATGTTTCTTTGTCTGGTTCGGCCATATACCCTATGGACGGAGGGAGCGTATGTCAATGGAGATCGAGCGCGAAGAGGTATGTCGAATGGCTGAAGATGGGGCGCAGCTTGTCGAAGTCCTCCCTACCAGAAGACTTCGGCGAGTTATTTCTTGATAGGTTTACACCCTATAGCCCGATGCACCTACTGCAAAGCGAGCGTGGTCAGTGTAGCATGACAGGGTGCGCCCCCTTTGTCCGGCGTGATCACCAGTCGCAGGTGGGTGACGCCCTCCGCCGGAATCGCCCATGTCTCGCGCTCAAACGTCGTGCCAGGTGGACTGAAGTTGTACTCCTGGCGCAGCAGCGTCTGGTAGGTATGCCCCCCGTCTCGCGAGATCGCCACGTGGAGTTCCTGCGTATGGCTCACCAAAACCTGGGCTTCAGCCCGTAGATGCTGCGGGGCTTGAACCTCAACAGAGGAAACACTTGCCCAGACTTGAGCTAAAAGGATTGCAACAAAAATATCTTTGTGATATTATCCCTCAATATGAAAATAACCCTACAAGTCAAACTCCTACCCTCCTCAACTCAGCACACAGCCTTAGTGGAGACCATGCACGCCTTTAATGCCGCGTGTACGTATATCGCGGGTATCGCCTATGAGCAGCGGCTGGCCTCGAAGTTCAAGCTGCAACGCCTCGTGTACTACGAGGTGCGTCAGCGCTTCGGGCTTTCAGCCCAATTGGCCATTCGCGCTATTGCGAAAGTGGTAGAAGCCTATAAACGGGATAAATCCCAGCGCGTGGCCTTCCGTCCTGATGGCGCGGTGGTCTATGACGAGCGTATCCTGTCCTTTCAAGGGCTCGAAGCCGTGCGTCTGACCACCTTGCACGGGCGTGAAGTCGTGCCTATGCAGATGGGCGACTACCAGCGGGTCCAGTTCCATCGAGCGCGGAGGCAAGCCGATCTGGTGCTGGTCAAGGGCACCTTCTATCTGCTGGTGACGCTCGACACGCCCGAAGAACCGCCGATGGTCCCTGAGCGTTTTCTGGGCGTGGACCTTGGGATCATCAATCTCGCCACCGACTCGGACGGCCATCCTTATACAGGCATCGACGTGGAAACGGTGCGCCAACGGTGCATGACCCACCGCCAGACCTATCAAGCCACCCACACGAAGAGTGCCAAGCGCCGCTTGAAGCAGCTGGCCGGGAAGCAAGCCCGCTTCCAGCGTGCGGTGAACCACTGCGTCGCGAAACGCCTTGTTGCGTATGCCAAAGACACGAAGGCCGCGCTGGTGCTGGAAGAGTTGACGCACATGCGCGACCGGATGACGGTTCGCAAGGCGCAGCGCAATAAGCAGCATAATTGGAGCTTTCGGCAACTGCGTGACTTTCTGGTGTACAAAGCCCAACGTCTGGGCGTGCCCGTGGTGTGCGTTGATCCGAGGAACACTAGCCGCACGTGTAGCCGTTGTGGCTATGTGGAGAAGCGCAACCGCCGTTCGCAAGCTGCATTCTCCTGTCTCCGCTGTGGGTATACGACCCACGCTGATACCAACGCGGCGAGGGATCTCGCCACTAGGGCCGGTGTAGCGCGGCCTGATTTATGCGCACCGCGAAGAGGCCAACTGGCCTTCGCGTGGTAGTGCAAAGCTGCAGGACTTTCGTCCCAGCAGTACGTTACGTCCCGTTCCTCGACTTCAGCAGGCGCAGGGTCTGTGGGGCATCGAAGGCCAGGAGCAGCCGCTGTGGTCCTGGCACTTCGGCGACTCAGCGGCTCCCCCCGGGCCAGGGTAATCCACAGGGTAGGCATCTATCCAGAAGCATCCTCTAGGAAGGCCAATTATTAACCGCCTCTCGATCCTTATCGTGCAACCAGCACGCCAGCGGTCCACGCGCCGCCGGCTAGGAGCCTGTCCGAAAAAGTCCGAGTTTAGTAACCGATGGTTGCCGTTGGTCAAATGAAAGGCGATAATAACGCCTTTCTGTGAGCGAATCTTTGGTCAAACTGCCATGCGGAGCTCGATGAT
>Ga0209382_10003906_pt1 | contig 20348 bp, 17 predicted proteins | sample SoiMetdeltSBSDD5_FD_187599 | JGI IMG/M metagenome (GOLD analysis project Ga0209382, IMG submission 187599) | Bulk soil microbial communities from a Populus tree surrounding site in Tennessee, USA - Soil MetaG P. deltoides SBSDD5 (SPAdes) (version 2) | ecosystem: Environmental > Terrestrial >... | reverse complement strand
AACTGTTTACTTGTCGAGGTTACCCCGCAAAAGTGTGCTTGCTCTGTGCGTTAGCGCCCATAACGATCCCTAGGGTTCCGATAGAGCATGGATTTCTTCGACAATCTCGCGTTCGGCTTCACCACTGCTCTAACTCCAGTCAATCTTGCGCTGTGCTTCGCGGGTTGTTTCGTCGGCGCGCTCATCGGTGTGCTGGCTGGAGTGGGGCCGATCGCGACGATCGCAATGCTGATGCCGTTCACGCCGAGGGTCGATCCGACCGGCGCATTGATCATGCTGGCCGGCATTTACTACGGCGCTCAGTACGGCGGCTCGACCACTTCCATCCTCGTCAATATTCCCGCGTCAAGAGCGAAGTCGCGCGCTGGACGCCGATCCTTCAGGCCGCCGGAGTGGCCGCGCGGCAATGATCCTCAGGTTCCTTAGTGCAGGCGCGGGTTCAGCACGTCCCGCAGGTGATCGCCGACGAGGTTGATCGCCACGATCGTGACGAGGAGGGCGAGACCGGGGAAGAAGCTCATCCAGTATTTTCCGGAGAGCAGGTGGGCGTAGCCGTTCGCGATGAGCAGGCCCAGCGAAGGCGACGTGATCGGCATCCCGAGCCCGAGAAACGACAGCGTCGCTTCGAGCGCGATTGCATGGGCGACCTGCACGGTCGCTACGACGATGAGCGGCGGCAGGCAGTTCGGCAGAAGGTGGCGATAGAGAATGCGCCAGCGGCTGTATGCCAGGCACTGCGCGGCATCCACGTATTCCTTGCGCTTCTCGACGAGCGCGCTGCCGCGCACGGTTCTCGCGTAATACGCCCACTGGACGATGACGAGCGCGATCACGATCTTGTCGACGCCCTGACCCAGCACGGCGAGCAGCACCAGCGCGATGAGGATCGACGGGAAGGAAAGCTGCAGGTCCACGATGCGCATCACCACGGCGTCGAGCCAGCCGCCCGCATAGCCGGCGGCGAGGCCGACCGCCATGCCGATCGACAATGCCAGCACCGTCGAGACGACGCCTACGCCGAGGCTTATCCGGAGGCCGTAAAGAATCGCGGCGAGCATGTCGCGGCCCTGCTCGTCCGTTCCGAGCCAATAGTGCTTCCCATCCTCGCTCCTGGTACCAGGCGGCATTTTCGCGTCGAGTATGTCCAGCTCCGCCAGGTTGTAGGGATTCTGGAACGCGATGAGATGGGCGAAGGCCGCGGCGAGGATGATGACGCCCAGCACGACGAGCGCGCCCATGGCGAGCCGATTCCGCGCGAAGCTTGCCAGAAGCTCATGCCGGGGCGCGCTTTCCGCAGCCGTGCTCATACGCGAGCGGTCTTCAGCCGCACGCGGGGATCGAGCGCGGTGTAGAGAAGGTCGACGGTGAGATTGATGAGCACGAACATCGTGACGATCACGAGGAGGTAGGCCACGATCACCGGCCGGTCGAGCACATTGATCGAGTCGATGAGGAGCTTCCCCATGCCCGGCCACGCGAAAATCGTTTCGGTGACGATCGCGAACGCGATCACCGATCCGAACTCGAGCCCGATGACCGTGACGATGGGAATCAGGATGTTCTTCAGCACGTGCGTGCGCACGATCCGCGGCTCGGGCACACCTTTTGCGCGGGCGAAGCGCACGTAATCCTGCACCATCGCTTCACGTGTGCCGGCGCGCGTGAGCCGGATCAGCAACGCGAGCTTGAAAAGCGCGAGATTGAACGCGGGCATTGCCAGGTGCCGCAGTCCGTCCACGGTGAGAAAGCTCACTTCGACGCCGAGGAGGTTCACCGTTTCGCCGCGGCCCGTGGGCGGGAGCCAGCCCAGCCACACCGAGAACACCATGATGAGAAGCAGCCCGACCCAGAACGTCGGCAGGCTGAATCCCAGTATGGAGCCCGCCATGATGGTTTTCGCGGCGACGCTGTCCGGCTTGAGCCCTGCCCAAAGCCCAAGCGGCAGCCCGAGCAGGATCGCGAGCACCATGGCGGTCAGCGCGAGCTCGAGCGTGGCAGGCATGCGCTGCAGGATGAGATCGATCGCGGGTACGTTCGAAGCGAACGAGCGGCCGAGCTCTCCGGAGACCGCGCTCGTCAGGAAGTTCCAGTACTGCGCCGGCAGAGGCTTATCGAGTCCCAGCGCCTCGGTTGCGCGCGCGATCTCGGTTTGATCGGCCTGCGGGTTGATCAGGATGTCGACCGGATTTCCGATGGCGTACACGCCGGCGAATACCAGCGCCGACATCGCGAAGAGCACGAGCACGCTTTGGACGAGGCGGCGGAGGACGTACGCGAGCACTATTTATTCGCGGTCCTGAAGTAGTGCGCAAACGTGAATTCATCCGTCCGCGCCGAATAATCGAGCGAGCGCTTCATCGCCCAGGTGACGACCTGGTAGTGCAGCGGGATGAACGCGATTTCATTCGCCGCAAACGCGCTTGCCGTTCGCGCCGCGCTCTCGCGTTTGACCGGCTCCACGGTCGCGAGAGATTGCTCGATGAGCTTGTCGAGGGCGGGATTCGAATAGCGCGCCCAGTTCCAGGCGCCATAGCCTTTATCGGGGTTGGGCGTTGCGGCGAGGGAGCGTAACGCGAGGTCCGCGCCCAGCGATCCCCAACCGAGCAACGCGACTCCGAATTCCTGGCTGCGGACCTTGCCTAGAAAAGCGGAAAGCGGCATCGCATCGACTTTGGTCGTCACCCCGATACGCGAAAACATCTGCGCGCACGCCTGCGCGACCTGCTCGTCGTTGATATAGCGGTTGTTCGGCGTCGCAAGTGTCATCGTGAAGCCGTTCGGGTATCCGGCTTCGGCAAGAAGCTTCCGGGCGCCTTCCGGATCGTACCCTTCGGGTTTCACCGCGGGATCGTGGCCGACCACGCTCGGCGATACGACGTTCGACGCGGGCTGCGCGAGACCTTCCATGACACGCTCGACGATCGCCTGCCGGTTGATCGCTTTCGACAGCGCGCGGCGTACACGAATGTCCTTGAACGGGTTCGCCGCGAGCGGCTTTCCGCCTTTGTCGGTCACGCCCGGGGGCTGCGTGCGGTATTGATCGACGTGCAGCAGTATGGTGCGCCAGGACGTGGTCTGCGCAAGGCGGTGCGCGGAGCTCTTGCGGAGCCGTGCGAGGTCCGCGGTGGGGACGTGTTCGATGGCATCGAGCTCGCCCGAAAGGAGCGCCGCCGTGCGCACGGGATCGCTCGGCAGGATGCGAAGCGTCACTGTTTCCCATTCCGGCCGCCCGGCCCAGTATGCGTCGTGGCGCGCGAGTTGCACGCGATCGCCGCGTGCGAACTTCACGAGCTTGAAGGGGCCTGTGCCGACTGCGGCTTTCCCGTTATCGAAATCCTCGCCGCTCGCGTTCGACGCAGCCCGTTTGGACACGATGAGGACGTGTGCGAGGTCGTGCAGGAGCGGTCCATAGGGCGCTGCCGTCTTGAGCCGCAACGTGTGCCGGTCGACGATCTGCTTCGAGACGATCGGTCGCACGTATGTACCGAAGCCGCCGGGGCTGCCTTTGATCGTGAGCGGCCGCTCGAGCGAAAATACAATGTCTTCGGCCGTGAGGTCGGAGCCGTCGTGGAATTTCACGCCATGGCGCAGCTTGATTTCCCACGTCAGCGGATCCGGTGTGCTCCACGATGCGGCGATCCCGGGTATGACGCGCGTCCGCTCGTCGATACGCACGAGGCCATCGAAGATGTGGAGCTGCACCGTGAGATTCGGCTGTGCCGCCACGAAGTGCGGATCGAGCGTCGTCACATCGGCGGAAAGGCCGATGCGCAGCTCGGCGGCAATCGCGCCGCCGCTGAAGGCGATCGCCCACAACAGTGCCGCCAACCACCCCCGCCTAGACCCTCCGCGCGTCACTGCGGCCGGAACTGGTGGGCGAAGGTGCGCTCGTCGGCCCGCGGGGTGTAAAGGATGCCTTTGCGCGTTGCCCACAGGTTCTCCTGGTGATACAGCGTAATGATGCCGACGTCGGCCATCGCGATTTCGGTCGCCTGCTGAAGCAGCCTTTCGCGCTTCGCATCGTCGACGGTTGCGAGCGCCTGATCGAGCAGCGCATCCATTTTCGGGTTCGAATAGCGGCCACGATTCGCCTGGCCCATGCCTTTTTCGTTGTTGAACGTGGCAAGCAGGGCTTTGAGCGGAGACGACGCTTCAGCCGTGTCGGAGCCCCAGCCGACGAGCATCATGCTGAATTCGAGCTTGTTCGCGCGTGTGAAGTACACCGCCGAAGGCATCGTGTCGACCCGGGTGACGATGCCCACGCGCGTCAGCATCTGCGCGACTGCCTGAGCGACCTGCTCGTCGTTGACGTATCGATTGTTGGGACCGTGAATGGTGAGCCCGAATCCGTCGGGATAGCCGGCTTCGGCCAGGAGCTTGCGCGCACCTTCCGGATCGTACGGCTCCGGTTTGAGCGCGGCCGTATAGCCGAACATCCCTTCCGGCAGGAGCTGGCCCGTGGCACGCGCCGCGCCTTCCATGACGCGATCGACGAGCGCCTGGCGGTTGATCGCCTTGGACATGGCTCGCCGCACACGTAAGTCTTTCAGCGGGTTGCGGTCGAGCGGCCGTCCCGCTTTGTCCGTCACGAACGGCGACTTGTCGCGCGCGCTGTCGATGTGCACGTACATCACGCGATGCGAAACGATGCGATAGACCGAAAGATCGCCATGCTTCGCGAGCTTGGCGAGATCGGCCGTGGGAACGTTTTCGATGGCGCGCACTTCGCCCGCAAGGAGTGACGCAACGCGCGTGGGGTCGGACGTGATGATGCGAAAAATCGCCCGGTCCCAGGGTGCTTTCGGTCCCCAGTGCGCATCGTGGCGGGCAAGCTCGATCCGATCGCCTTTCTGCCAGCGCACGAAGCGGAATGGGCCTGTGCCGACCGCCGCTTTGCCCGTGTTGAAATCTTCCGTGGACGCACCTTTTGCCGCGCGGCTCGAGACGATCATGATCGTGCTCATGTCGGTAGGCATCAGCGGATAGGGCGTGGCGGTCTTCAGGCGGATCGTGTACGGATCGACGATGATCTTTTCGGTGATCTGCTTGCTGTAAGTGGTAAACGGCGAAGGGCTGTTGGGCACCGTCGGCACCCGGTCGAGACTGAATGCGACGTCGGTCGCGGTGAAATCCGAGCCGTCGTGGAACTTCACGCCTTTACGCAACCTGAATTCCCACGTGAGATCGTCGATGGTGCGCCACGATTCCGCGAGCGCCGGCGTGAGCCGCCCGCGCGCGTCCTTTGCGACGAGCGTATCGAACACGTGATTCCCGACGTTGTTGTTCGGCGTCAGATTGTGAAAATGCGGATCGATCGAGGTCACATCGGCCCCGAGTGCGATGCTCAAGTCCGCAGCGTGGAGCGGTTGAGCGCCCAACCAGGCGACAAGCAGCAATGCGCGAGCGAGCCTCGACATGTTCGTGTCTCCTCTTCCGGTCGCCAACAGCATAACCCAGGAAGGCCATAGCGCGACGGCGACGCCCGCAAAGGCGGCGTTGACATTGCCGCGAGCCCGCACCTATGCTCGTCTCGTGGCGAATACACCCGCAACTTCCGCGCCCGTCGTCGCGATGATCGACAAGCTGGTGAGCTTCCCGACCGTCAGCCGCGACTCCAATCTTGCGCTCATCGACTACGTTCGCGAGTTGCTGCGCGCGTACGATGCGGACGTGCGTCTCACGTTCGATGACGAGCGGCGCAAGGCGAACCTCTTCGCAACGCTCGGACCGCGCGGCCCGGGCGGTCTGGTGCTTTCCGGCCACACGGACGTCGTGCCGGTCGATGCTCAACGCTGGGACAGCGATCCGTTTCAGCTCGTCGAGCGCGACGGACGGCTTTACGGACGAGGCACTTCGGACATGAAGAGCTTTATCGCCGTGGCCCTCGCGCTGCTCACCGACTATGTGCCGCGGCTCAACCGCCCACTTCACCTGGCGTTCACGTACGACGAGGAGGTCGGCTGTCTGGGCGTGGGCCGTCTCATCGAAGACCTCGCGCGCGCCGGTGTGCAGCCTTCCGGCTGCGTCGTCGGAGAGCCGACCTTGATGACGCCGGTGATTGCGCACAAGGGCAAGAAAAGCTACCGCTGCTCGGTGCGCGGACTTGCGGCCCATTCCGCTTACGCGCCGAGCGCCGTGAACGCCGTGGAAGCCGCGGCGGAGGCCGTCGCGTATCTCAGGAAAATCGCTCGCCGGCTGCGCGATTCGGGGCCTTACGACCACGGCTTCGACGTCGCGCATACGACGGTGCACACCGGCACGATACGCGGTGGGACCGCGCTCAACATCGTTCCGCACGAGTGCACTTTCGACTTCGAGGTACGGCACCTTCCGGGCGACGATCCGCTGGCTGTGCTCGAGGAGTTCCGGTCACACATCGCGACCGAAATCGAGCCGGAGATGCGGGCAATCCATGAATCGGCCGGTTTCGAGATCGTTCAGATGTCTGAAATTCCTGCGCTGGACACGCGGGCCGAGACACAGATCGTCGGCCTGGTGCACGAGCTCACCGGCGCGCGCGATGTCGGCAAAGTCTCGTATGGAACGGAAGCCTCACAGTTTCAGCGCGCCGGCATTCCCGCGGTGGTATGCGGCCCGGGCTCGATCGAGCAGGCGCACAAGCCGAACGAATACATAGAAGTGGCGCAGGTGCAGGCGTGTGAGTCGTTTTTGCGGCGCTTCATGGAGCGCCTGTGCGCGCAAGTGCGTCAGTGATGCACCGCTACCCTCAGTGGTGCAGGATCTTCGATAGGAACACCTGCGCCCGCTCCGAGCGCGGGCTGCCGAAGAATTCCTCCGTCGGCGCGTCTTCGACGATCTCGCCGCGATCCATGAAAACGACCCGGTGGGCGACTTTGCGTGCGAAGCCCATCTCGTGCGTGACGACCATCATCGTCATACCCTCTCGGGCGAGCTCGACCATGACGTCCAGCACTTCGTTGATCATCTCGGGATCGAGTGCTGACGTGGGCTCGTCGAAGAGCATCGCGATCGGGTCCATCGCAAGCCCGCGCGCGATCGCCACGCGCTGCTGCTGACCGCCCGAAAGCTGTCCGGGATATTTCTCCGCGTGCTCCTGCAGACCGACACGGCGGAGCAGCGCCAGCGATTTCTCGGTCGCCTCCCGCTCGTTGCGGCCCAGCACTTTCACCTGCGCGAGCCTGAGATTCTGCAGGACGCTCATGTGCGGGAAGAGCTCGAAATGCTGGAACACCATCCCGATGCGCGAGCGCAGACGATTGAGATTCGTTCCCTTTGCGCCGACCGACTGGCCGTCGACGACGATCTCGCCTTCCTGGAAAGGCTCGAGACCGTTCACGCATTTGATGAGCGTCGACTTCCCGGAGCCCGACGGCCCGCAGACCACGACGACCTGCCCCTTGGCGACACCGGTCGAGCAGTTCTTCAACACCTGGAAGCTGCCGTACCACTTGCTGACGTTGTGGAATTCAATCATTTGGGAGAACTGGAGAGGGGGATAACTATCATCATCGCACCACCGCCAATCGCTGCTGCAGCCGTTTTACGAGCAACGACAGCGAGAACGAAATGATGAAATACACCACGGCGACGAACGTGTACATCTCGACCAGCCGGTAATCGCGGTTGGCTACTTTCGCCGCAGCGCCGAAGAAGTCGGTCACCGAAATCACGTAGACGAGCGACGTGTCCTGAAAAAGAATGATCGTCTGCGTGAGCAGCACCGGGAGCATGTTGCGGAACGCCTGCGGCAGCACGACGTACCCCATCGTCTGCCAGTAGTTGAGCCCGAGCGCCTGCCCTGCCGCGACCTGCCCGCGCGCAATCGACTGGATACCTGCGCGCATGATCTCCGAATAGTAGGCGGCTTCGAACATCGTGAAGGTAATGACGCAGGACAAGAACGCCCCGACCGCGACGGGCCGTTCGGCGCCGATCAGCCACGCGCCGATGTAGGGCACGAGAAAGTAGAACCAGAAGATCACGAGCACCAGGGGAATCGAGCGCATGAGGTTCACGTAGCCGCCGGCGACGAGACCGAGGAGCTTGAAGCCTGACAGCCGCATCATCGCGAGCAGCGTGCCGAACACGATGCCGCCCGTCATCGCCATCAGCGTGAGCGTCACCGTGAACGTCATGCCTTCGCGGAACAGGTACGCCCACGATCGCTGGATGACGTCGAAGTCGTAGCCGCTGAACATGTCAATGCCCGCCGGTGCCTTGCGGCGCGCTGCCGATGAAGCCCGGCACGCGCACCTTGCGCTCGAGCATGCGCATGAGCAGGACCACGATGAGGTTCGTCAGCAGATAAATTACCGTCGCGGCGGCGAAAGCCTCGAATACCTTGAAGCTGAATTCCTGCATGGATCGCGCACGCCCGGTGAGCTCGAGCAGACCGATCGTGAGCGCGACCGAGGAGTTCTTGATGACATTCAGGAATTCGGACGTGAGCGGCGGCAGGATGACGCGAAATGTCATCGGCAGCAGGACGAAGCGATACGCTTGCGGCAGCGTGAGGCCCAACGCGGTGGCCGCCATCAACTGCCCGCGCGGGAGCGACTGGATGCCCGCGCGCACCTGCTCCGCAATGCGCACCGAAGTGTAGAGCCCGAGACATAGCACCGCGGGCAAGTACGAGCCCCACGGCGGCGGCATTTGCTTGACGGCGTCACCCAGCTGCTTGGGCAGGAGCTCCGGCACGACGAAAAACCACAGGAACATCTGCACCAGCAGCGGCACGTTCCGGAATATCTCGACGTAGGCATTGCCGAGGCGGACGACCCATTTCATGGGTGTGGTGCGCAGCACGCCGACGACGGAACCGATGAGAAGCGCCATCACCCATGCGGCAAGCGCGGTGGCGAGCGTCCAGCCGAGGCCGACGATGAGGTAATGGAGCCACGTTCCCGTCGCATCCGCGGCCGGCTGGAAGTAAATGCTCCAGTCCCAGGTATACTTCACGCGCGCTCGCCTCCCCTCCATGCAACACGGGGGACCGCGAGGTCCCCCGTGTTACGCCGCGCCGCTTACTTGTACGCCGTCGGATCCGGAGAGTCCGTCGGATTTGCAAACAGGTTTTTCATCTGCGGCGAAAGCGGGAAGTTCAGGTTGATGTTCTTCGGGGGGATCGGTTTCAGGAACCAGCGCTCGTAGATCTTCAGCGCTTCGCCGCTCTTGTAAACACGCGTAAGCGTCGCGTCGACGATTTTCTTGAACGCCGCATCGTCCCTTCTCATCATGATCCCGTACGGCTCCGGCAGCGAGAGCGCGAAATCGGAGATCACGAACTCCGACGGATTGCGCGAAGAGGCGGCCAGGCTGTAGAGCAGGATATCGTCCATGGCGAAGCCGACGGCCCGTCCGGTCTCGACCATCTGGAAGGCTTCCGGATGACCGTTCGCGGCAATGATGTTCATGCCCATCTTCTTCTCGTTGTTCAGATCGGTGAGCTGCTTGATGTTCGTCGTGCCTGCGGTCGACGCCATCGTCTTGCCTTTGAGCTCCTCGACCGACTTCAGGTTCGACGCTTTCTTGCTGACGATGCGGTTCGCCGTGAGGAAGTGGGTCACGGCGAACGCGACCTCCTTCTGCCGCGCGGCATTGTTGGTCGTCGAACCGCACTCGAGGTCGATCGTGCCGTTCGCCATGAGCGGAATGCGGTTGGCCGACGTGACGAGCTGGTATTTCACATCGAGCTTCGGCATCTTGAGCTCGGTTCTGATCGCGTCGACGATCCGCGCGCAAAGGTCCATCGCGTAGCCGACAGGCTGCTGCTTGTCGTCGTAGTACGAAAACGGGATCGACGCATCGCGATGGCCGATGGTAATGCTGCCGCTGTCCCTGATCTTTTTCAGCGTGCCCGTGAGCTCCTGTGCGGCGGCTCCGTGGGTGTATCCCAGCGCGGCGAGCAGCGCCAGAGTCGCGATACGGATGGCGTTCATGCGTTCTCCTGAGGTTAGCGGGGCGAGAGTGCCTAAGTTCTTTCGATTTAAAGGCTTAGGCGAGACGGACTCAATCTAGCCCAAGCCTCCGGTATTGTCCAGCATGCGCCCGGCGGTGAACCGCCTGGCACTCTTTCAGGGCCGCAGCGCACGGGCTGGACGTTTTCATACGGCCACCGGGTACTATCTATCATCCATTCCATTCCGCGAGCCATGCACCGGAGGACTTCATGACAGAGCGCTTTCGCCGCGAGCACGACCTTCTGGGCGAGCACGACGTTCCAGTGGAGGCGTACTACGGCATACACACCTTGCGCGCGCTCGAGAACTTCCCGATTACGGGGACCCCGATATCGATCTATCCGGAGCTCGTCGCTGCGCTCGCTTCCATCAAAGAGGCTGCCGCCCGAGCCAATAACGAGCTGGGGCTCCTCCCGGATGACAAAGCGCGCGCGATCGCGACCGCGTGCGGTGAGATCCGCAGCGGCGAGTGGCTGGACGAGTTCGTCGTCGACGTGATCCAGGGCGGCGCCGGAACATCCACCAACATGAACGCGAACGAAGTGATCGCGAATCGCGCCCTCGAGATCATGGGCCACGATAAGGGTGAGTACCAGTACCTGCACCCGGTCGAGGACGTGAACATGAGCCAGAGCACGAACGACGTCTATCCCACGGCGATCAAGGTAGCGCTTCACTTCTACATCGACGAGTTGACCGCCGCGATGGCCGAGCTGCGCGGCGGTTTCGAAGCAAAGGCCGCGGAATTTTCGGACGTGCTGAAGATCGGTCGCACCCAGCTTCAGGACGCGGTGCCCATGACGCTGGGCCAGGAATTCTCGACGTACGCGGTCATGCTCGGCGAAGACGAACAGCGCCTGAAGGAAGCGTGTCTGCTGATCCACGAGATCAACCTCGGCGCAACCGCGATCGGCACCGGCATCAACGCGCATCCGAAGTACGCCGAGCTTGTCTGCGCGCGTCTGACCGACATCACGCGCATCAACCTCATCGTGGCGCCGAATCTGGTCGAGGCGACTCAGGACGCAGGCGCTTTCGTGCAGGTCTCCGGCGTATTGAAACGCGTTGCCGTAAAGCTGTCGAAAACCTGCAACGATTTGCGCCTGCTCTCCTCCGGACCCCGAGCGGGAATGAACGAAATCAATCTGCCCGCCGTGCAGGCAGGGTCCTCGATCATGCCGGGCAAAGTGAACCCGGTCATACCGGAAGTCGTGAACCAGATCGCGTTCGAAGCGATCGGCAACGACGTCACGGTCACCTTCGCTGCCGAAGGCGGGCAACTTCAACTCAACGCTTTCGAGCCGATCATCGCGCACAGTCTCTTCAAGAGCCTCGCTCACCTGCGCAATGGCTGTCTCGTGCTCGCGAACCGCTGCGTGAAAGGCATCACCGCGAACCGCGAGCACCTCCGGCGGACGGTCGAGAATTCGATCGGACTCGTGACGGCGCTCAATCCCTACATCGGCTACGAGCGCGCCAGCGCTGTCGCGAAGGAAGCGCACGAGACGGGGGCGAGCGTCTACGACCTCGTGCTTTCGAAAGGATGGATGTCGAAAGAGCAGCTCGATGACGTGCTGAAGCCCGAGGTGTTGACCCGGCCGCGGCCCATCACGCAATGAAATCCTCGATCACCCCCGCCAGCCGGCGCGGCTGATCGTGGTGCATCATGTGACCGCAGTCCTCGAGCTCGACTTCACGCAGGTCGCGGAACGCTTTCTTGCGCTCCTCGATCTGTTCCGGCATGTCCTTCAACCACGCGACGATATGCGAGTCCCTGCCGCTCACGAGTAGCGTCGGAGCGGTGACGCGGCGCCAGCAGGCGAGCGCTTCCTCGACGCGAAAAAGATAGGGGTTCGCCGCCTTGTGGCGAGGATCGCTCGCCATCTCGACGGCGCCGGCGCCGGTTTCGCGCGCCCAGTGCCGGGCGAGAAACTGCGCTTTCTCGTGCGACAACCGCGGATTGTTGCGCTTGAGACGCTCTGCGACTTCGTCGAACGACGCATACGGCCTGAACCGCGGCGGGTCGTGCTGCGCGTCCATCCACTTGATCAGCCGGTCCGGCGCACCGGCGGGATCGCTGCGCGGCATGCCCAGGCCTTCGAGCGTCGCCAGTCTCGCGATGCGGTCGGGACGCAAGCCGGCATAAGTCGTCGCGATATTACCCCCCATGCTGTGGCCGATGAGGTTTACGGGCGTGCCGGGCTGATACAGATCGAGCAGCGCATCGAGGTCCGCATAATAGTCAGGGAACCAGTACCCGGCGGGAGCCCAGCCGGAGAGACCGAAGCCGCGCCAGTCGGGCGCGACGACATGCCACTCCCGCTGCAGGCAATCGACGAGGAATTGAAACGACGCCGACACGTCCATCCAGCCGTGCAGGAGGAAAAGGCGGGGATCGCGTGCGTTGCCCCACGTCCTCACGTGATAGCGCAGGCCGCGGATGGAATGGAACTCCGAGGTGCTTGGTTTCATCGATCGAATTATCCTGCAGACGTACGGGCTGCGCGTAATTGTCTGGCCTGTCAAGCAATTTGAAAAACGAGACGACAGTGCATGCGGCGGCCGCAAGTCGCTTGCACGAATCTACTAAAATCGCTGAGTCAGTAATCCGGTGAACCGCGTGATCGAACCTTCTTTCGTCCATCTCCGACTGCACAGCGAATATTCGGTGGTAGACGGTATCGTGCGGCTGGACGAAGCCGTCGAAGCGGCAGTCGCGGACCGCATGCCGGCAATCGCGTTGACGGATTTCGCGAACGTTTTCGGCCTGGTGAAGTTCTACAGCGCTGCGCGCGCCCGTGGCGTGAAACCGATCGCCGGCTGCGACGTCCCGATCACCAATGAAGCGGATCGGGACAAGCCGTTCCGGCTGCTGCTGCTTTGCCAGAATCACGCCGGCTACCTCAAGCTCTGCGAGCTGCTGACGAGGGCGTATCGCAGCAACCGCTACCGCGGCCGCGCCGAGCTGCGCAAAAGCTGGTTCCCGGAAATCGGAACGGACGGGCTGATCGCGCTCTCCGGCGCGCACCTCGGTGACGTCGGCCAGGCGCTGATCGCCGACAACACGACGTTGGCAGCGGCGCTCGCGCGCGAATGGGCGTCGCTTTTCCCCGGCCGCTTTTACATCGAGCTCCAGCGCGTCGGTGCCGGCGCGGTCACCAGCGGCGCGGCTCAGGTGCCCCTGGAGACGTACGTGCGGCGCGCGGTTCAGGTCGCAGCCGATCTCGGGCTTCCACCGGTCGCCACGCACCCCATTCAGTTCGTCAAGGCAGACGATTTTCGCGCGCACGAGGCGCGTGTCTGCATTTCGGAAGGCTACATCCTTTCCGACCAGCGCCGGCCCCGCCGCTTCCATCGGGAGCAGTACTTCAAGACGCAGGCGGAAATGGCCGAGCTGTTCGAGGACATCCCGGCCGCACTGGCGAACAGCGTCGAGATCGCAAAACGCTGCAACCTGAAGTTGACGCTCGGGAAAAGCCAGCTGCCGGTGTTCCCGACGCCACGCGGCCTGGGGCTCGACGAGTACTTGAGAACGCGATCGGCGGAAGGTCTGGAGGAGCGACTCGCGGCGCTCTATGCGGACGAGCGGCGACGCGAGGAGGCACGGCCGCGCTACGTTTCCCGTCTCGAATTCGAGATTTCGACGATCGTGCAGATGGGCTTTGCCGGCTACTTTCTCATCGTCGCGGACTTCATCAACTGGGCGAAAGGGAACGGCGTGCCGGTGGGCCCGGGACGCGGTTCGGGCGCGGGCTCGCTCGTCGCCTTCAGCCTCGGCATCACGGATCTCGATCCGCTGCGCTACAACCTTCTTTTCGAGCGCTTTCTCAATCCCGAACGCGTATCCATGCCGGATTTCGATATCGATTTTTGCCAGGATGGCCGCGATCGCGTCATCGATTACGTGAAAACCAAGTTCGGCGAGGAAAGCGTCTCCCAGATCGCGACGTTCGGCACGATGGCGGCGAAGGCGGTGGTGCGCGACGTCGGCCGCGTGCTCGACCTCGGCTACAACTTCTGCGACCAGCTCGCGAAGCTGATCCCGTTTCAGCCCGGCAAGCACATCACGCTTGCCGACGCGCGCGAAATGGAGCCGCAGTTGAAAGAGCGCGAGAAAAACGAGGAGGAGGTGGCGGAGCTTCTCGCGCTCGCGGAGAAGCTCGAAGGCCTCACTCGCAACGTCGGCATGCATGCAGGCGGCGTGCTGATCGCGCCAGGGAAGCTCACGGATTTCTGCCCCTTATACGTGGCCGATGGATCGGATGCGGCGGTCAGCCAGTACGACAAGGACGACGTCGAGGCGGTGGGCCTCGTCAAGTTCGACTTTCTGGGCCTTACGACGCTCACGATCCTCGACTGGACGCTGCGGTACATCAAACGGATGAGCGCGGAGCGCGGCCCGTCGGTGGGTGAGGGCGGCGGGCGGACGGACGAGAAGCTTGAATCGTTCGATGATCTCGCCAACATTCCGCTCGATGATCCCGCGGCGTACAAGATTTTTTCGAGCGCGAACACGAGCGCCGTGTTCCAGTTCGAATCGCGCGGCATGCGCGACATGCTGAAACGCGCGAGACCCGACCGCTTCGGCGACATCATCGCGCTCGTCGCGCTCTATCGCCCGGGCCCGATGGACCTGATTCCCTCGTTCTGCGAGCGCAAGCAAGGCCGCGAGCGCATCCTCTATCCCGACCCGCGCGTGGAGCCGATCCTCTCCGAGACCTACGGCATCATGGTCTATCAGGAGCAGGTCATGCAGATGGCGCAGATCATCGGCGGCTACAGCCTCGGCGGCGCGGATCTGCTCCGGCGCGCGATGGGCAAGAAAAAGCCCGAGGAGATGGCGCAGCACCGGAAGATCTTCCGCGAAGGCGCCGCGAAAAACGGACTCTCCGAAGCCAAAGCCGACGAGCTTTTCGATTTGATGGAAAAGTTCGCCGGTTACGGGTTCAACAAATCACACGCCGCGGCGTATGCGCTGGTCGCCTATCAGACCGCGTACCTCAAAGCGCACCACGCGGCTGCATTCATGGCCGCCAACATGTCCGCCGTGATGGCGGACACGGACAAGGTGCAGCAGCTTTACGACGACTCCGTGCAGAACGGGCTCGGCATCCTGCCGCCCGACGTGAACGCGAGCGAGTACCGGTTCGTGCCGCTCGATCGCACGTCGATCCGCTACGGCCTCGGCGCGATCAAAGGCACCGGCGAAGCGGCGATCGCGCACATCGTCGAAGAGCGTTCGAAAGGCGGCCCCTTCAAGGATCTTTACGATTTCTGCAGCCGGGTCGACAAGCGCATGGTCAACCGCCGCACGGTCGAATCGCTGGTTCGTGCCGGTGCATTCGACACGGTGAACGACCATCGCGCGAGCCTTCTTGCCACGGTCGGCATGGCGCTCGAAAGCGCGGAGCAGGCGAGCCGCGCCGCGAACCAGGTGAGCCTTTTCGGAGATATGGAAGAAGCGGGGCCGGCGCGCTCATGCGCGGATGTGCCGCGATGGCACGACCGCGAGCGGCTCCAGAACGAGAAGCTCGCGCTGGGTTTCTATCTCTCGGGCCATCCGTTCAAGAGCTACGAGGAGGAGCTCTCGAGCTTCATCGGGACGCGGCTCGATCAGCTCACGCCGCAGCCGCATCCCGTGCTGCTCGCCGGCATCATTCACAGTCAGCGCATACAGATGACGCGGCGCGGGCGCATGGCCGTCGTGCTGCTGGACGACGGCCACGCGCGTATCGAGTTGACCGTTTTCAACGAGCTTTTCGAGCAGCATCGCCACTGGCTCAAAGAGGACCAGCTGCTCATCGTCGAAGGAAAAGTCGCGCACGACGATTTCTCAGGGAGCCTGCGCATCTCGGCGGAGGACCTGTTCGACCTTCAGAGCGCCCGCAACCGCTTCGCGCGCGGGATCCGCATCACGTGCAACGGCACGTCCTCCGGACGGAAGCTGAAGGAAGTACTCGCGCCGTACCGCAGCGGGAAATGTCCAGTGAAGATCGTCTACTACAACACGGCGGCAGCTTGCGAAATCGATCTTGGGGACGCCTGGCGCGTCGACCTGCACGACGAATTGATCGAGACGCTGCACGGTTGGCTACGACCCGAGAACGTGCGGATCGTTTATCCGCCTGGCGTACGCTGATCGGCTCCAGCGCTCGCCATCATCACCCGGTCGGGCGCTGCTCGAAACCGCTGTAATCACCGGCATCCGTGTCGCTCACCTGAACGTCGGTTACGCGGGCGCTGGATGGGCCATGCCGGGACCATGCAATCACCGCTTCCACCGCGTTGGCATCTCCGTGCACGACCGCTTCCACACTTCCGTCGTGACGGTTGCGGACCCATCCATTCACGCCGAGGCGCTGCGCTTCGCGCTGCATGTACAAGCGAAATCCGACGCCCTGCACGCGTCCGCGTATTCGCAAATGGCGTGTGATCATGTCGGGAGACGGGCGCCGAGAGTCATCGGCTTACGATAACGCATAAAAGGCGCCGCGCGATTGCGATAAAATCGGCCGAGCCTGGCGCGCGGCTCACGTCGCGGATCAGCGCATAAAAACATAGAAATGGATTTCTCCCAGGTTCAGCCCATCGACCCCGCGGTCACACTCGCGGTCGCCTGGGTTGTACTCGGTATGCTCGCGCTGCCGCTCGCACGCGTGCCGCGCGTCGTCCCGTTTTTCATCTTCCCGGCAGGCGCGATCGTCGCGCTTGCGCTTGCCTTGACGGGCGTCTGGGCGATGGAGGCAGCGCCGAGCGCAGCCGTGCTCCCCGCCGGCTTGCCCGATCTGCCGTTTCACGTGCGTCTCGATGCGCTGTCGGGATTTTTCCTTATGCTTCTCGGCGGCGTCGCGTTCGGTGTCTCCCTCTTCGCCGCCGCGTATTTCGCAGACGACGAGAATCCCGGCCTCGTGACGCTGCAGTACCACATCTTTCTCGCGAGCATGGCGTTCGTGCTGATCGCCGACGATGCGTATCTCTTCATGGTCGCGTGGGAATCGATGGCGCTCTCGTCGTATTTCCTGGTGACGCACGAGCACCACGTCGAAGAGAACCGGAAAGCGGGTTTCATCTACCTTCTCATCGCGCACCTCGGCGCGATCAGCATTCTGCTCTGCTTCGGCGTGCTGCAAGGCGGTTTCGGCGACTTTACCTTCGCGAGCCTGCGCGACGCCGAGCTCACGCCGTTCTGGGCGACGACGGCCTTCGTGCTGGCTTTTTTCGGTTTCGGCGCGAAAGCCGGCATGTTGCCGCTCCACGCGTGGCTCCCGGAAGCGCATCCGGCCGCGCCTTCCCCCGTCTCCGCGCTCATGTCGGGCGTCATGCTGAAGACTGCGATTTACGGCATGGTGCGCGTCATCTACGACCTGATCGGGGACATTCGGTGGGAATGGGGTGTCACGGTGCTGCTTTTTGGCGCAGCGACTTCGCTCTTCGGGGTTCTTTTCGCGCTCATGCAGCACGATCTGAAGCGCCTGCTCGCGTACCACTCGGTCGAGAACATCGGGATCATCCTGATCGGCATCGGGCTTTCGATGGTTTTCATCGGCAGCGGACACCCCGTGGCAGGGGTGCTGGGATTGATCGCGGGCCTCTACCACACGCTCAATCACGCGGTGTTCAAGGCGCTTCTCTTCCTCGGCGCGGGCTCGATACTCAAGTCGACAGGCTTGCGCAACCTGAACGAAATGGGCGGCCTGATCCGTTACATGCCGCATTGTGCGTTCTATTTTCTGATCGGCGCGCTCGCCATCTCCGCGCTGCCGCCGCTGAACGGGTTCGTCTCCGAGTGGCTCACGTTTCAGGCATCGCTGCAGGCGCCGGCGCTGGAGAGCAGCGTTTTGCGGAGCCTCGTGCCGATCGTCGCGGCGGTGCTCGCGCTGTCGGGGGCGCTCACGGGCATGTGTTTCGTGAAAGTGTATGGCGTCGCATTCCTCGGGCAGCACCGGCACGATCTCACGCACGTGCCGCGCGATGCGAGCGCGTGGGAACGCGCAGGGATGGTCTGGCTTACCGCGGGTTGCTTCGCACTGGGGCTCCTCCCCGTATTCATGGTGCGGCAGCTGAATGAAGTCAGCCGTTCGATTATCGGCGCGAGCCTGCCAGAGGAGGCGCTGCAATCGGGATGGTTGTGGCTCACGCCCACGTCCGAGGCGCAGGCAAGCTACAGCCCGATCGTCTTTTTCCTCATGATCTCGGCGGGTTTCGCATTGACGTTTCTCATCGTTCGGTGGATCTATCACGGGCGCCTGCGCCGCGCGCCGCCATGGGACTGCGGTTATCCCGAGCAGACTTCGCGCATGGAGGACACCGCCGACGGTTTCGGCCAGCCGATCCGTCAGATCTTCGCGCCCGTTTTTCTGATCCGCCGTGAGATACCGCGTCCCGAACATCCGCGGCCGGTCTTCAAGCAGGAGATCGAGGACCGCCATTGGTACTGGCTGTACAGACCCGTCGCGCAGCTCACCGAATTCGTGTCGCGTCACGTGGGCCGCCTGCAGCAGGGCCGTATCTCGGTCTACCTGCTGTACAGCTTCATCACGCTGATCGCGCTCCTGGTGTTCGCGCAATGAGCGGGACTCTTGCCGGCGGCATCGCGTTCCAGGCGATGCAAACCATCCTGGCGGTGCTGATCGCGCCGCTCATGCTCGGCTGGGTGAACCAGTGCCGCGCCTGGCTGCAGAACAAGAAAGGGCCGGGGCTCGTTCAGCCTTACAGGGTCATCAACAAGCTTTTTCACAAGGATGCGGTGCTCGCGCACTCCGCCTCGCCGCTTTTCCGCGCCGCGCCCTACATACTTTTCGCATGCATGTGGCTCGCGGTGGGCATCGTGCCGATGCTCGCGACAGACCTGCCGTTTGCGCCCGCGGCCGATGTGATCGCGCTCGTCGGGCTGTTCGCGCTGGCGCGGGTGTTCATCTCGCTCGCCGCCATGGACATCGGCACGTCGTTCGGCACGCTCGGCGCACGTCGCGAGATGATGATCGGTTTTCTCGCCGAGCCCGCCATGCTGATGACGCTTTTCACCGCGTCGCTCATCAGCCACTCGACTTCGCTCGTCACGATCGTGGAGACGCTCGGGCAGCGCGAGTTCGTGATCTATCCCAGCATGGCATTCGCTGCGACGGCGTTCCTGATGGTGCTCCTCGCGGAAAACGCGCGTATCCCGATCGACAACCCGTCGACGCATCTCGAGCTCACGATGATCCACGAGGCGATGATCCTCGAGTACTCGGCACGTCATCTCGCGCTGGTGGAATGGGCGTCGAGTCTGAAGCTCACCGCGTACATCGCACTCGGTATCGCCATTTTCGCGCCGTGGGGTATCGCGGAAGCAGGCGACTGGACCGGGCTTCTGATCGCGCTGCCGGTGCTGCTGCTGAAGCTGGGACTCGCCGGCGCCGGTCTCGCGCTCATCGAAACCGTGTCGGCCAAGATGCGTATCTTCCGCGCGCCGGAGTTTCTCGCGACCGCATTCCTGCTGGCGACCCTCGGCATGCTCACGCACTTCCTGCTCGAGACATGAATCTCCCTTTTTACGCGCAGCTCATCAATCTCTTCGCGGCCCTGCTGCTGCTGCTCGCCTTCGCGATGCTCACGCAGCGGCGGATTCTTTCGCTCATCAATCTCTTCGCCCTGCAGGGTTTCGTCCTGGTGCTCTCGACGGCGGTGGTCGCGTACTCGACGCAGCAGAGCCATCTTTACTACTCGGCGCTGCTGACACTCGCGCTGAAGGTCATGCTGCTGCCGTGGATTCTGCACCGGCTCACGCAGGCGCTGAACGTTCGATGGGACGTCGAGCCGCTCATCAACATCCCCGCGACCATGCTGCTCGGGATCGTGCTCGTGATTTTCGCTTTCAATCTTGCGACGCCGATCTCGCAAATGGCGGGGACGATCACCAAGAGCACGCTCGGCATCGCCACGGCGTGCATCCTGCTCTCGTTTCTCATGATGATCACGCGGCGTAAAGCGGTTTCTCAGGTGATCGGCTTCCTCGCGATGGAGAACGGGCTTTTCTTGGCTGCGACGTCCGCGACTTACGGCATGCCCATGGTCGTCGAGCTCGGCATCGCGCTCGACGTGCTCGTCGGCACGCTCGTCTTCGGGGTGTTCTTTTTCCATATACGGGAGACGTTCGAAAGCCTCGACATCCATCATCTGGAGAAGCTGAAAGAACATTGATGGAATTGCTCCTCGTACTCGCTGTGCCGTTCGTCGGCGGTGTGGTCCTCGCTTTCTGGGGCCAGCGCGAATATGCCCCCGAGTTGAACAGCGCGGTGAGCCTGCTCACGCTGGTTTCGGCGGGCGCGCTCACGGCGCGCGTGATCGCGGATGGGCCGCAGCTCGTCTGGGAAGAGAACTTTTTCGTCGATCCCTTCAATGTCTTTCTGGTCGCGCTCACTGCAT
>Ga0209382_10003905_pt1 | contig 20352 bp, 12 predicted proteins | sample SoiMetdeltSBSDD5_FD_187599 | JGI IMG/M metagenome (GOLD analysis project Ga0209382, IMG submission 187599) | Bulk soil microbial communities from a Populus tree surrounding site in Tennessee, USA - Soil MetaG P. deltoides SBSDD5 (SPAdes) (version 2) | ecosystem: Environmental > Terrestrial >... | reverse complement strand
CGATGAACATCGACGGGTCGGATATGAAGATGCTGTCGAACGGCCAGGGCAAGACCACCTGCTCCTACTTCACTCCCGACAACAAACACATCATCTACGCCTCGACGTTCAAGGCTTCACCCGATTGTCCGCCTAAGCCCGATTACTCGCGCGGCTACGTTTGGGCGCTCTTCCCCGGCTTCGACATCCTCATCGCCGACCTCGACGGATCGAACGTCAGGCCGCTGACGACGACCGCCCGCTATGACGCCGAGGCTACGATCCGCAAAGACGGGACGATCGTCTTCACCAGCCTGCGCGACGGCGACCTGGACATCTACACGATGGACAAGAACGGCGAGAACGTGAAGCGTCTGACCAACGAACTCGGCTATGACGGCGGGCCTTTCTGGAGCTACGACGGCAAACAGATCGTCTTCCGCGCTTATCACCCCGAGACCGAGAAAGAGAAGGCTGATTATCTGGCGCTGCTCAAAGAGGACCTGATCCGCCCGACGAAGCTGGACATCTGGGTGATGAACGCCGACGGATCGAACAAGCGCCGCGTGACAAAGCTCGACAAAGCCAGCTTCGCTCCGTACTTCTTCCCCGACGGCAAGCGGATCATCTTCTCGTCGAACGTCGCTGACGAGCGCGGGCGCAACTTCGACCTTTATATAGTCAACGTCGACGGCTCGGGGCTTGAGCGCGTCACGTTCAACGACACCTTCGACGGCTTCCCGATGTTCTCGCCAGACGGCAAGAAGATCGTCTTCTGCTCCAACCGCAACGCGGCGAAACAGGGCGACACCAACGTCTTCATCGCCGATTGGGTCGAGTGAATCCGCTCGACCATCTCACTGCCTGCCTCGGGCCAATACTTCTTGTTCCGTGGCGGCGTCCCACAGCTTGACTGTGCTATCACTGTTCCCGGTCGCCAGCCTCTTGCCATCAGGTGAAAATGCAACCGAGAAGACCCAGTCCTCGTGTCCCTTGAGAGTGATAAGTTCCTGGCCGGTGATCGCGTCCCACAGCTTCACTGTGCGGTCACGGCTTCCCGAGGCCAGCCTCTTACCGTCCGGTGAAAAGGACACTGATAAGACAGCATCTCCGTGTCCCTTGAGAGTGGCGAGTTCCTGGCCGGTGACCGCATCCCATAACTTCACTGTGCGGTCAGGGCCTGCCGAGGCCAGCCTCTTGCCGTCAGGTGAGAATTGCAATGAGCTTATAAAGGCTCCGTGTCCTTTGAGAGTGGCGATTTCCCGGCCGGCGCCTACATCCCATAATTTCACTGCGCCTCCACTACTTCCCAATGCAAGTCTCTTGCCGTCAGGTGAAAATGTTAGCGCCTGGCCAGAGGCTTCGTGCCCATTGAGAGTAGCGAGTTCATGCCCAGAGCCTACATCCCATAACTTCACTGTGCGATCAGAGCCTCCTGAAGCCAGTCTCTTTCCGTCGGGCGAAAATGTCACGGACAAGACCTTGTCTGTGTGCCCTTTAAGAGTGGCGATCTCCCGGCCGGCGCCGACGTCCCACAGCTTCACTGTGCGATCATAACTCCCCGAGGCCAGCCTCTTGCCATCGGGCGAAAATGTCACAGAGAAGACATTGTCTGCGTGCCCTTTAAGAGTGGCGATCTCCCGGCCGGCGCCGACGTCCCACAGCTTCACGGTGCGATCAGAACTCCCCGAGGCCAGCCTTTTGCCGTCGGGTGAAAATGCGACCGAGAAGACAACTCCTCCGTGTCCTCTGAGAGTAGGGGGTTCTTTATAAGTGGATATGTCCCACAGCTTCACGGTGCGATCAGAACTCCCCGAGGCCAGTCTCTTGCCGTCCGGTGAAAATGCGACCGAGAGGATAACTTCTCCGTGTCCTTTGAAAGTGGTGAGTTCCCGGCCGGCGCCTACATTCCATAACTTCACTGTGCGATCGAGACTTCCTGAAGCCAGCATCTTACCGTCGGGTGAAAATGTCACTGAGTCGACAGCGGCTACGTGTCCTTTGAAAGTAGCGATCTCCTGACCGGCGCCCACGTCCCACAGCTTCACAACGCTGTCATGGCTGCCCGAGGCCAGCCTCTTGCCGTCCGGTGAAAATGCAACCGAGGCGACCCAGCCTAGGTGTCCCTTGAGAGTGGCGAGTTCCCGACCGGCGCTCACGTCCCACAGCTTCACAGTACCATCACGGCTTCCCGAGGCCAGCCTCTTACCGTCCGGTGAAAAGGACACCGATAAGACAGCGTCTCCATGTCCTTTGAGAGTAGCGATTTCCCGGCCGGCGTCTATATCCCACAACCTCACTGTGCGATCATGGCTTCCCGTGGCCAGCCTCTTGCCATCTGGCGAAAATGCAACTGAGGCGATCCATTGGCCGGCATGTCCTTTTAGAGTGGTTAGTTCCTGGCCGGTGGCCGCATTCAACAGCTTCAATGTGCCATCGTAATTTATGGTAGACAGCATCTTACCGTCAGCCGATAATATCGCTGAGCGGCCAGCTACTCCGTGTGCATTGATAGTGACGAGTTCCTGGCCAGTGACCGCGTCCCACAGCTTCGCTTTGCCATCAGCGCTTCCCGAGACCAGCCTTCTGCCGTCAGATGAAAATATTACTGAGTTGACAGGGCTTTCGTGTCCTTCGAGAGTCAGCCGGTCAAGGTGGCAAAGTCGCCAGAGGTAGTACCACTCGAATCCGCGCATATCTTGGGCGCCAGGTTTGGGAATATGACGTTCTACCAACTCCCGCATACGCCCTATATCTGTCGCCTCCCAAGCCTGCATCGCAAGGTTCATATGAGCGGCATACAGTAGCCGGCGATTGGATAACTCCTGCTGTTCGGCGCGTATCCGTTGCTCCTCAGCCAAGGCCCGTTGCTCTTTGGCGCTCTTGAGGTTGGCCTCGGCCAGCAGGCGTTGCTCCTGCTCAGCATTGCGCGATTGCTCGGCGGCGGCGCGCTGTTCCCGCTCGGCGTTGCGCGCTTGTTCCGCCGCATCGCGCTGCTCAGCCGCCGTCCGCTCCGCCGCCACCGCTTTGTCACGCTCGCGGGCGATGCGCGTCGATTGCATGGCCATCGTGATCGCAAATCCCAGCAGCAGCATGAACACCGCCGCCAATGACGCGAACGGCGCCTTGTGCCGGGCCACCAGCTTGCGGAGTTGATACAGCGCGCTCGGCGGGCGCGCCTGGATCGGCTGGTTGGTCAAGTATCGCGTCACATCCTCCGCCATCGCCGCCGCGCTCCGATACCGCCGCTCCGGCTCTTTCTCCAGAGCCTTGAGCGCGATCGTCTCGACATCCCGATCTATCCGCTCTGTCTTCCTGCTCTCACGGTCGCGCGACTCGCCCCATGCGCGGTTCAGCGGCTTCGGCGCCTCTTCGCAGATGACGCGAATGGCTTGCGGCAGCGTGACGTGTTCGAGATCGTAAGGGAGCCGCTCGGCCAACAGCTCATAAAGAATCACCCCAAGCGCATAGACGTCGGCGCGCACGTCAATCTGATTTGCATCGCCGCGGACCTGCTCCGGGCTCATATAAGGCAATGTCCCCTTGACCTGGCCGGCCTGGCTCAGGTCAGACGCGCCGGCGCCGTCTTCGTCCATAATGCGGGCCAACCCGAAGTCGAGGACCTTAACTTCGGCTCGGCGCGCGCCAGGGCCGTCGAGACTCTGCCCCTCGGACTCTTCAGGGACCAGGATGTTGGCGGGTTTCAAATCGCGATGGATCACCCCGCGCTGGTGGGCGTAGCTGATCGCCTCGCAAATCTTTAGGAACAGTTCTAACCGCCGCCTGATGTTACAAGGCGCCTGCGCGCCCGTGAGCCTGCGTCCCTTCACGTAATCGAGCAAGGGAATCCCGCGCACTAACTCCATAACGAAGTAATGCCGGCCGTCGTCAGCGCGTCCGGCTTCGTAGATTGCCGCGATCCCCGGATGTTTGAGTCGCGCCAGCGCCTGCGCTTCGCGCTGAAACAATTTGACCTGATACTCATCCACGAGCCGACCGCCGCGAATAATTTTCAGCCCTACGAGCCGCCGCGGATTCTGTTGCTCAGCCTCATAAACGACGCCCATCCCGCCTTCGCCGAGCTTGCGGAGGAGGCGATAGTCGCCAATGAAGATCGGGGTTGTGGATAAGATTCCGTACCCGGGCGGCGCCAGGCCGACGCCGGGGTCCGGCGCGGTATCGACCATCTCCGCAGCTTGCCCCCTGGCCTGTTTGGGTTGCGTCTGCTCTTCGGCGCGCAATCGTGCGGCGACTTCGAGGGCAGGCGCTTCAATAAAATTCTCGGCGCGCGCGTCACAGCGGAGCAGCGATTCGATCTCGCAGCGCAGCGCCTCATCTCCGGCGCAGGCGTCGGCGAGAAAGGCCGCCCGCTCATCTGTGTCGCGTTCCAAAGCGGTGTGATAAAGCCGCTCGATGCATTGCCAACGTTCAGGCGTCATAGCCTGTCCTCCCGTCGAGTTCATGCAGAAGCCAGGATTTAGCCAACCGCCAATCGCGCAGGACGGTTTCGGGAGAAACTTCCAGCACATGGGCAGTCTCCTCCACGCTCAGTCCCCCGAAGAAACGCAACTCAACCACCCGGCTCTTCCGCTCGTCAATTTTGGCCAGCGCGTCGAGCGCGTCATCGAGCGCGACCAGGTCCGGTGCGCTCTCCGCTGAGAAGTCCGCCGCATTTTCCAGTGACACCCGCTGCGCCGCCCCGCCACGTTTCACGTAATTACGCGAGCGGGCGTAATCCACCAGGACGCGTCGCATCAATCGAGCCGCAATCGAAAAGAAGTGAGCGCGGCTCTCCCATTGAACGTTGCGCGCGTCGATCAATCGCAGGTAAGCCTCGTTGATCAGCGCCGTGGTTTGCAGCGTGACGCCTTGTCGCTCGCGCCTGCGTTCTTGTCGCATGTAGCGCTTCGCCAGCCGGCGCAGTTCTTCATATACCAGTGGGATCAACTGATCGAGGGCCGCACTGTCGCCATTGCTCCAGGCGACTAGCCACTGAGTGATTTCCTGTGACGAGGGCGTCATGGCTTACCCCACTTTCAGACCGGTCTGCGGGTCGGCGTCGCGAGCGGTAGCGAGCGTGACTATATCAGTGACTATATCAGTGACCGCCCTATGAGTGACCGATTGATGTAGAGATGCTCGCGGCGCCGATTCGTCCGAATAATTTTTTTTCGACGGCGTTGAAGTTTTCGTCCGCCAATCGCGCAATTACTAGATGGGAGCAAAAAACTGACCTTTACAAACCAGCGGCTTCAGTGATTCTCGATTTGCGGCGAATCAATGGCCGAAGACGTTTGGCATCGAACACCCAAGCTCGCGCCGATATTACGCTCAGGCGGCGCCTGGCGCAATATTGAATTCCCATCCAAGCGGGTTGCTTTTACGCAGTCCTTTCATACGAGTAGACACACTTACCCAACCACCAACTGAATCAAGTAAGGAGTAAAACATATGTCAGACAAATTAATTTCCAAAACGCTCAACGACAAGACTTTCGCAGTTTCGCTTACCGCCTCAGCCTCGACGCCGGCCTCTTCGCTTCACCTTTGCCGGCGCCGGAAAGAGGCTCGACGCTTCATGTCGCTGCTCGCTTTCTCAGCGCTAATGAGCGTCAGCCTCTTTGTGAACGCGGCGGCCCAGGTGAGAATTAAAGGTAACCCGGGGCGCTTCCAAACCATTCAAGAGGCCGTCGACGCCGCCAACCCGGGCGCCACGGTGATCGTCCATCACGGTACCTATGCCGAAAATGTGACAATAGGTAAATCGCTCACCTTACGCGGCGTGGGTCATCCCCTGGTAGCTCCCGCTTCAGGCATTCCCTTGATGGTGGATAACCCCGCCGGTTCAGTCGTCATTGAGGGCCTCGACATCAACACGCCGAGCGGGCAAACAGGCATCTTCTACGACGGACTGTCGGACTATGACGCCAATCTCGGCGTCGTTCGTAACTGCACGATCACCGGCGGCCAAACCGGCATTTTAGCCAGAGAGTGTGACCTGAAGATTCGGAACAACGACATCAGCGGCTTTAGCGGCTCTCCGTCCTCTCGCGGGTTGCTCGCGATCGGCCTCGGCAGCGCCACGCAGATCGTAGCCACGCACAACCGAATCGTGGGCCAACCTGTCGCGGGCAACTTCGGCATGACTATCATTGCGGCTTCGATTCGGATCAAAAGCAATGAAGTGCGTAGCACATTTTCATCGGCGATTCAGGTCTCCCAGATAGAAGGCGTTATCCGGTTGAATCAATTGACTGACAATCGCGTCGGCATCAACTTGATCCAGTCCCCGAATTGCCTGGTTGAAAACAACGTGGTGGAGAGCACGGCCGCCTTCACGGCTTCGATCAATGCGCAAAACCTCTCCGTCGGTCACATGCGGGTCGCCGACGCTTCAAATAACGCGCAGATCCGCAATAACACCCTCATCGGAGGCAACCTGGGCATCTCACTCCTGGGGAGCGCGGGCGTGGTGATCGACTCCAACATCGTCCGCGATACAGTCAACGCCGGCTCGATTCGTGGCATCGGCATCAGTGTCATTTCTAGCAGCACTGGCGCCGAAGCGCACAACAATAACATTGAAGGCAATGCGTCTTTCGGGATGCTAGTTGACGGCACGAGCGGAGTCGTCAATGCGACGGACAACTGGTGGGGCGCCAGCGACGGCCCTTCAGGCGTCGGTCCTGGTAGTGGCGATGCTGTCACCACCAACGTCAACTTTTCACCCTTTCTCGCCGCGCCCAATCCGGCGGCGGGAGCCTGAGATGGAACAATTAGCTCCGCAGCGACGGAATACGGCCGAGCTGAGGGCGCCAAACAATTTGCCCTCTACGCGTTAAGGTGTCGCTCAATTCGGATGGTAGAGGCTGAGGGCGTGTTTTAGAGCGGTTTGCAATTGCGTGTACGTGGCTCCGAGCGCGAGTTGTTTACTCGCGCCGGTTTCCTGATCGGACTCTTGATCGGACAAGGCCACAAACAGGGCGATTAAACAAATCGTCCCACGCCGTATACGCATTTGCTAACCGCCATAGATCATCCGGCCCTCGCCCGCCGCCGAATGAGTTGCGCCGACGGGTCAGTGTTCAGCGACTTGCGCAATCGATCGTCTTCGTCCAGCGATTCGGCCAGACGATCGAGCGCATCCGCGCTGCGACGCCAATGTCGAGCGGCCTCGGCGACGCGGCCGAGTTGTTCGTAGAGTTGCGCCGTAGTCGCGCAGACGCGCCATTCAGCCAACGGCGCTTCTGTTCCTTCGAGCGCGGCCAGCGCCCGCGATACTTCATTCTCGGCCTCGTCCCACTGCCCTGCGGCCATCGCGATTTCGGCCAGCGTCCGCTGCGCTAGCGCCAAATAGGTTCTTTCGCCGGGCGGCGCAGCCAACTCGCGGAGCGCTTCGGCCTCACTGCGCGCTCGCGTGAGTTCCCCTTGCGCCAGCCAGTAGCGGCTGAGGCCGTCATGCAGCGGGAGGCGCAAAATCCAATCCATCAAGATGCGCTCGCTATCCAGCCGTGCTGCGACTTCGCTGAAGCAGCGGAACGCCGCATTGCGTCGCCCCTGCCCCATGCGCGCCGTCCCCAGCAGGATGAGGCTCAGCGACTCGGTGTAGGGATGCCCGATCTCCAGCGCCTGCTCGTACGCCTGCTCGCACATCTCGCCGGCGGCCTCGAAGTCGAACGCCTGCTCGCGCAGCCAGGCCAGTTCCAGTTTGTAGAGCACTATCCAACGGTGGCTCTTATTCCGCTCTGCCATCTCAAGCCCCTTGCCTAGAATGCGGCTCATCTCGCCCCATCGCCCCAAGTGGAGCAGCCCCCACGCAAGATAGTATTGGGAGAGCAGAAAGCTGTGGACGTCGCCCAGCTCCAGCGCCATTAGCGCCCCTTCCTCCGCCGCGCGGCGGGCCGCAGCGTAGTCCGCCCGCAGGCACTCGAGGAAGCTGAGGCGCGCCAGGTGCAGCCCCAGCTTCATGCGGTCACCGGCCAGCCGCGACGCCGTAATCGCCCGCGCGAGCGCCTCGGCGTCCTCGGCGTCCCAGGAGTGAAAGAGCACTTGCCAGTAGCCCCAACTGCCGCGCGTGTGCGCTCGCAGAAGGTCGTCGTTGGCGCCGCGACTGAGGGTTACAGACCGCTCGGCGGCGGCCAGACACCGCTCGCGATCGACCCAGGAGAGCGCCGTCGCCAGGTGATCTAACGCCATCGCCTCGTCTTCCATCCGGCCTTGCTCCCGCGCGTAGTCCGCGAGGGCCGCGAAATCATCGGCGGCGCCGGCCATCTCGCCCATCGCCTTGCGCGCCAGCCCCGCCTGCTCCAGCATTGCGATGCGCTCCTCGGCCCGCCCTGGCTCCGGCCACTGCTCCACCAGCTTGAGCGCGCGGCCGAGGTAAGCGATCGCCTCCCGATTGGCGTAGCGCAGAGAGTGATTCCGGGCCGCCTGCCGCAGGTATTTCACCGCGCGCCGGTAGTCATACCCCTGTTCAAAGTGCATCGCCAATTCCGCCGCGACCTCCGAGGCGCGTTCGCCGTAAACCTGCTCCCCGCGCTCGCCGATCAGTTTATGCAGGCGCACGCGGCGGCCGGCGGCCACGCGCTGGTAGACCACCTCTTGATAGAGCGTATGAATGAAACCGTAGCGCGCCGTCACGATCCCGTTCGGCAGCGTACTTACGCCGGTCGTTCGCAAGAACAGGCGTCGCCGATCGAGTTCTTCGCACTGCTCCTCGACCTCAGCCAATCCTTGCTCCGCCCCGACGGCGATTGCGGCGGCGGGGAACTCGGCCCCGGCGACGGCGGCCACCTCCAGCACGCGCTGCTGCCCTCGGTCGAGCCGCTCGATCTGCTTTTCGATCATCTGCCTAATATTTTCCGGCGCCGCCACCTCTAACTCAGCCAACGCGACCGTCAATCGCGATTGGCCGTCGCGCTCCGCGATCAATCCTTCGGCCTCCAGGTAATCCACGGCGTTGACCAGAAAGAACGGATTGCCTTCAGTTCGCTCATGCAGCATCGCGGCGAACGCCGAAGGGAATTCGTGTTGCGGGAAACGGCGGGTAAGATACTCGCCGATCGCTGTCTGACTCAAATATTCAAGCGGCAGTTCTTCACACTGCCGGCGCGCCTGCAACTCCTGCTTGACGCCTTTCAGCGGGTGCTCGCTCAACGCCACTTCCACCGGGCGGTATGTGGCGACGAGCAGCAACCGCGCCGGTTTGCGCCGCCGCGCCAGGTACGAGACGAGATCGAGCGTCGAGTAGTCGCTCCAATGCAGGTCTTCCAGCACGAGCGCGAGCGGCGTCTCGCTGGTGAGGGCTTCGAGCGCCTCGGCCATCTCGCGCAACATCCGTTCGCGCGTCGCGCCGATCACCTCTCGCTGCAAATTCTCACGGTCGGCCTCGTCGATCAACCAGGGCATCTGCTGCACCCAGGTCGGCGCGTGACGGCGCACCAACCCCACCAGACCAGCGCGCCCAGGCTCCTGACACAGCCGCGAGACTGCTTCGAGCACTGGCAAATAAGCCTCGCCAGCGCCGTATTGCTCCAGGCATTGCCCCTGCCCGACCCACACGTTTGAATCCCGCCTGACACTTTGCAGAAAGGCCTCGACGAGCGTCGTCTTGCCGATCCCCGCTTCGCCGGTGACAAAGACCACCTGCCTTTCACCGCCCATCGCCAGCCGCAGCCAGTCTTGCATCTGAGCCAACGCCGTTTCACGACCCACCAGCCCCATGGCCGGCAATAACGCGGTGAGGCGATAGGCGCCGGAGAGGGGGATAGGGGGAGAAGGGGAGACAGGGAGAGGGGGGGACAAGGAGAGGGAGGGACGAGAAGGCGCCGACGTCTGCGCTTCTCCTTGTTCCCAGCTCCCAATGTCCTCTCGTCTCCTTGTCCCCTTGTCCTCTTGTCCCCTTGTCCCCTTCTCTTCCATGATCGGCCCAATAAAGCGATAACCGCGCCGGTGCGCCGTCTCGATGAAATGCGGCGCCTTTGAATCGTCATCGAGCATCGCCCGAATTTTCCTGATGCTGACTTTCAATACGCCGTCGGTGACGGTCGTCTCCGGCCAGACAGCTTCGATCAGTTCCTCTTTCGTAACCAGGCGACCCGGATTGCGGACCAGGTAGAGTAGGACGGCGAATTCTTTGGGCGCGATGGCTATGGCTTGCTCGTTACGCCACAGACATTCGTTGACGAGGTCGAGGCGGAAGTTTCCGAAGACGATTTGTTGTTCTGAAGGCACGACTCTTACCGAACCGTTACTGTGGCTTTGCTACAGATTTATAACTCCGCTGACGGATGTTGGTTATTACCGACGCATGATGACAGAGTGGCAATGCGACTCGTCGCCTCAGTCTCAGGCCGTCTCTTCGTTGTCATGTTCCTCGTCGGCGCGCGCCTCTGTCAATACCTGAGCTATAAATGCCAGCAATTCCTCGAGCGAGCGAAAACGCAGAGACTTGTAGGAAGTAATATGTTCCACCCTCCCCTGGCAAAGCCCGGTCTCAAAATTCGTTTCGGTTTGAAACTGGACCAAGAAAGCCCCTTTGTATTTCCAGTCTTTCATCACGCACAGACACTAACCGCCGCCTGTCAGCCAAGTCATAAAGTTACGGTGAACCTTCGGTAAAGTTCCGGAATTTTATTCAACACTATCGCTGGCGCTGGCGCTGTAGCGGTAGCGCGTCCAAGGCCCCGACTTGAGGGGCGCAGCGCTTCACTGAAACTTCACTGAAACTTCACTGCTTGTTTATGACCTGCCGATAAGAGCCAATTATTATCGGCGCGCAACAGAGGGAGGGCTAAGCGTTAACGCCTCTGTGATTCGGCTACAACGCGAAGCGACTCTCGAACCGCGTCTGCAAAAACAAACAGGAGTAACTATGCAGATGGATGAAGGCAGGAGAAGGAGGGCGCCGGGGGTGACTCGTATCCGGCGCGAGGACGCCGCGCAACAGAGGAGGTTACGCCGCGTAGAAACAATGACCAAATCAGGAGAAGGAAAATAAATGTTTCGATCTTTAATTCGACATTCACGACGACTGGCCGGGCTGACGTTGCTGGTGGCGATGGCCGCCGCCACCGCATCGGCTCAAACCTACCAGATCATTCAGACGGAGACCTCGGCGGTCACCAACAATCTGACGCGAACTAAGACCACAGTGCAGGTCGGCGGCAATCGGCTCAACCGGTTCTTCATGAGCCGCGTCAGGAAGAATGTGCCCGCGCAGGAGCTTCGCGGCGCGATTCTGTTGCTGCCGCCGCTCGGCAGCGGTTTTCAGAATTACGAGGTCGGGGAAGACAATGATTACGACGACTCGTTCGTCGCTTTCTTCGCCAATCGCAATTTCGACGTGTGGGGGTATTCACAGCGGACGCAAGGGCTCGTGGCCGGTTCATGCGAGAGCGGTTCCATCGACTGCTCACCAATGGCCGACTGGGGATTGCAGACCATCGTTGACGACGTCGCCTTCATCCGCCAACAGATCGGCCTGGCCCAACCCGGACGGAAGCCGGTGGTCGGCGGACTCTCGCTTGGGAGCATAGCCTCGGTCGCGGTGATCAATGCGGCTCCGGACGATTACGCCGGCGCCTTGCTGATCGAAGGGACGCTCTATGACGTCGCCCCGCAAGTGCGCGCCATCAATCAAAACTTCTGCAACCAGTTCGACGCGCTGCTGGCCCAGGGCGTCTTCTTCGAAGGTCAACAACTTCCTGGTATCAAACAGGTCGCCCACTTGGCGACGGTCGCCCCAAACGATCCTTCGCCACTGCCCGGCTTCCCTCCGGGATTCACCAACCATCAGGCCTTTGTGGCGCTCGTGAGCACGGCGCAAATCTCGCCGACATCGCCGCGCCCGGATTACTTCCTCGCCGCCGGAGATGCGCAGCAGGATCGCTTCTTTTTCATTAACGACTCGTTGATCCGCGCAAACATCGCGCAGTTTGTTGACTACGTCGCCATACGCACAGTCCGTGATGTCAACTGCGGCCTCGCGGGCGATCGCACTTTTACCAACAACCTTCAGAACTTCAACGGCGAGGTGTTCGTCGTCGCCGGCGGGCATGGGTTTGGCTCCGCCATGCTCGACACCGCCGATCTGATGACCTCGGCTCAGGCGACGATCAACTTCGTCGAACCATTCGGACATGTCGACCATTATTTTGCGACCTCACACCGGCGCTCTCTCGAAAAGCCGATCCTGGCGTGGCTGAAGCGTGTGGTCAAATAACAAGGTAAATAAGGATAACCATGAACTATCGCAATTCAATTCCAAATCTGAAAAGTCTGCTCATTGCCCTGGCATCGATCTTAACGATGTGGGCTGGCGCGTCGCCCGTTCTGGCCCAGAGAGTTTCTGCGCAAGGCGCAGAAACCGTCGCCCTCTTCAATCCTGCGGCGTTCGAGACGCCCGAGAGCGTACAGATCGACCGTCGTGGTAACACATATATCAGTATGGCGCTGACGGGAGAAATCCGGAAGATCGCGCCCAACGGAACGCAGTCGAGCCTGGCATTCCTGCCGATTCGTCCCGACGTCCAGCCGTGCGGAAACAGTCTGGGCGTTCCGATCATGGGCGGCATTGCCCTCGATCATCATGGCAACGTCTACGCCTCGGTCAATTCGTGCAATCTGCCGGATCTAGGCGTGTGGAAAGTGACCCGAGAGGGCCAGGCCTCGTTGCTCGCTCACTTGCCGGCGAACGCCTCGCCAAACGGAATCGCCTATCACGAGGGATGGCTCTACGTGGCGGATACGGTCCTCGGCCTGGTCTGGAGGATTCATACTGACGGAACGGGCTTGCCAGAGGTCTGGACCGCTGACCCTCTGCTGTCGCCGGTTCCATTACCGCTTACGCCGGGGCCTAACGGCCTGCAGGTCTTTCGCGATGAGGTTTACGTCGCGGTTTCGGACCGCGCGCACATCGTCGCCTTCCCGATCCTGGAGGACGGCGCGGCAGGGCCAGGGCGTGTTCACGCCGCCGGCATAGCGCTTGACGACTTCGCATTCGACGTGAACGGCAATCTCTACGGAACCACCGACCCATTCAACACCGTGGCGCGCGTGGCGCCGGACGGAACGGTTACGACGCTGCTGACCGCCGCCGACGGGCTGGACGGGCCGACCGCCGCCGCCTTCGGTGTAGGGGCTGACAGGAAGAACCTCTATATCACAAACGCGGCCTTCCCATTCTTCCCCGGGCCGAATCCGCGACGTCCCAGCCTGATGAGGCTCAACGTCGGGATCCCCGGCAAGCCACGGCCCTGAGCCTGCCCGGTAGCTCCGTGCGACGCTGTTTCTTGTGTATAGCCGGCGCCGGCTATACGCAAGATCAGGTTTTTATGACTCGGTTTATTCAATTCACTTACTGAACAAATCAAAGAACACATTCGACTTTAGAGAAGGAGCATATACATGAAATTTCGGGTTCTCGGAGCCTCGAATCAATGCTTTATTTCACTGGCGCTGGTCGTGGCGACGTTACTTGCCACTCCGCAACCGGCGCATGCGCAATTGGCGCGTAGAGTGAAAGACATCAACACGACCTCTTCTTCGGCGGGATCGAATCCGTCGTCAGGCTTACAAATCGGAAATATTACGTATTTCGCCGCCAATGATGGAGTAAACGGAACTGAACTCTGGCAAACGGATGGAACGCAGGCTGGCACATGGCTGGTAAAAGACATCCTTCTCGGGAGCGCGTCTTCAGGCCCCGCGCTGATGACGAATCTGAACGGAACTCTGATCTTTGCGGCGTCGGATGTAATCAACGGGCGGGGAATCTGGAAGAGCGATGGCACGGCCGCGGGCACGTCGTTGATAAAGGGGTTCAGTACTGTCCGGCCGCCACTTGATCTCACAGCGGCAGGCAATTATGTCTACTTCAGGGTCGATGACGAAGCGCACGGCTCTGAACTCTGGCGAACCGACGGTAGCGCAGCCGGTACCGTTCTGGTGAAGGACATCAACCCCGGCCCCGCATCGAGCCTCGATCGTGATTTGCATCCAAGCCTGACGAATGTCAACGGAACGCTCTTTTTCATAGCGGATGACGGCGTGACTGGTGTTGAGCTTTGGAAGAGCGACGGCAGCGAAGCCGGCACTGTCCGCGTCAAGGACATCCGGCCCGGCCCACTCGGCTCTTTTCCTAACGATTTCGTAAACCTGAACGGGACCGTGTTGTTTCGCGCCGGCGATGACGTCAATGGAATTGAGTTGTGGAAAACGGACGGCACAGAGGCCGGTACCGTGCTCATCAAAGACATCCAGCCGGGCAGCGCAAGCTCGATTCCGCTGTCGCTGATCGTGGCGGGCGGAGTCGTCTACTTCTGGGCGGATGACGGGGTCTCCGGCGCGGAGTTGTGGAAAAGCGACGGCACGCCGCAAGGTACCACGCAAGTCAAAGACATTCGCGTGGGTGAGCTTTCCTCATTTACGTTCATTCCGCCGATCGCCGCGGGAGGCGCCATCTTCTTCACGGCCGACGACGGCGTGGTCGGTCCGGAACTGTGGAAGAGTGATGGAACTGAAGGGGGCACCGTTCGCGTGAAGGACATTCGCCCCGGCGGCGCCACGTCGTTCCCCACGCTAATGGCTGTGTTGAACGGCGTGTTGATGTTTTCGGCCGACGATGGCGTGAATGGACGCGAGTTATGGAAGAGCGATGGGTCGGACGCGGGGACCGTTCCGGTGGCCGATCTTCGAAGCGGCGCGGCAGGCTCCTTTCCGGACCTCATCGCAGTGAGCGGTTCGCTTCTGATCTTCAGCGCAGATAACGGCGCGGCCGGCCGGGAAGTTTGGAAAAGCGATGGCGCAGCGGCCGGAACAACGCTCCTCAAGGACATCAATCTGGGCGCGGGATCGGGCTTCGGCCCGTTAGGCTCAAAGGCGCTCGTCGAATTCAACGGCGACATCTACTTCGTCGCTGATGATGGGATCAACGGGGCCGAACTGTGGAAAAGCGATGGCACGGAAGAAGGCTCCGTGCTCGTCAAGGACATCCGCGCGGGCGCGGGGTCATCATCTCCGTCTCTGCTGACTCCGTTCAACGGCGCGCTCTACTTCAGCGCGGATGATGGCGTCAGCGGTCGCGAACTGTGGAAGACCGACGGAACCGAGGCCGGCACGGTCCGCGTTAAGGACATCCGTCCCGGCCCGGTTGGATCGGGAATCGGCCAGATCATAGAGAGCAACGGAACCTTGTTCCTGACCGCCAACGACGGCGTCGCCGGCACGGAGTTGTGGAAGAGCGACGGGACGGAAACCGGCACGGCGCGCGTAAAGGACATTCAGCCCGGCCCCGTCGGATCGGCGCCGAGCCAACTCAGGGAGGTTGGCTCACTTATCTTCTTCACGGCCGACAACGGTATCGTGGGAACGGAACTGTGGAAGACCGACGGCACGGAAAGGGGCACGCTCCTGGTGAAGGACATACTTCCAGGTCGATTCCCATCCGAAATCAAAGAACTGACCGCAGTCGGCGACGTCGTGTATTTCAAAGCCTCGAACGAAGTCGCCCCTCTAGAGTTGTGGAAGAGCGACGGCACTGAGGCCGGCACAGTAATGGTGAAAGATATCATTCCCGGCCCAGGCGGTTCGAATCCGAACAACCTGGTGGAATACAACGGCCAGCTCTTCTTCTCCGCCAGCGACGGCGGTTCGAACTTCGAACTCTGGAAGAGCGACGGCACTGAGGCCGGAACGGTACGAGTGAAGGACATCAACCCGGGACCGGCGGCTTCGTCTCCTTTCGATATGACGGTCATCGACGGCCTGTTGTACTTCACAGCTCATACTGCCGACGCCGGGCAGGAGTTGTGGAAGACCGATGGGATAGCGAGTGGGACGACCATCCTCGCGGACATTGCGCCCGGCGGCGAATCGTCACGATCGGGATCCCTGGCGCCGCCGAAGATCGCGGATGTAGGCAAAGCCGTTCTCTTCACCGCCAGCGATGGCGTATCGGGCGTGGAACTTTGGAAGAGCGACAAGCACGGGACATTCCAGTTGCAGGATATTGCGCCCGGCGCCGCTTCCTCAAATCCGGAGTCTATGACGGCGACCGAGAAGCTGGTCTTCTTCCTCGCCGACGACAATAGCAGCGGGCGGGAACTCTGGGTGATTCCCAGCAAGGCCGTGAAGGCGCCGAAGCCTTTGAAAGACCACGGGCACAAGTTCCGCAACAACCTTGATCCGATGGAGTTGTTGTACGCGCAGTACAACAATCTCCTGGATCTCGAGCCGCCGAAGATTGAAGAGCGGTAGCGAGTAATGAAGTTCCTGCGGCGCAAACGCGTTTGCGCCGCAGGAACCTCACTAACCCCGAACTGATAATAAAAGTGGGAATTGATCGCCGGACTAAATCGGAACAGCCAGCAGTGGGAATGACTTTAGTCTGTCCGACATCAATTCACGCTACGGACCCACTCTAGCCGCATGAGGTCGAGAATTAATTTTGAGCGTCTTCAAGTTCCCGCCCTTCAATCCCGCAATTAGTAGATGAGAGTAAGAGCAGTGCGCGGATTTGATCAATTTGAAACGAACTTCAGGCCATACAAGGAGGCGAGAATGAAAACAGCAAAGACGACAAAGAAGCTATTTGTAACAGCCATTGCCCTGGTTACGACGGTTGCGATCTGGGCCACTTTGGGCGCAAGACGAGCGCAGGCTTTTCAGGGTTCCGAGACTTTCCTACCTTATATTGAAACTATTGGGATCGCCTCCGGGCAAACCGCGCGCCTCAACGCGCTCAACACCAATGCGGAGCGCGGAATCATCATCGATTGGAAGTTTCTCGACAGCCAGGGTCGCATCCTCGCGCAATCGCGGGAGCCTCAGCTTATTCCTCCCGGCCAAATGAGGTCGTTTGACCTAAACGCGGATGAAGTGAACGTGACGAGGGATCCTTCCAGCCGGGTTCAGGTGATCGCGATAATACGGACGATTGAAGACCCGGACACGATCTACCTCCACACATCACTCGAGGTCCTCGACAATTCTACCGGAAAGACTACGGTCTTCGTTTCCCCAACCCTCCTCAGGGGCGTCAATTCGCAGCCAGATCCGTCTGGCAGCCAATACACCTGGGGGAGAGTTGAAAATCTTCGATTCGGGGACCTCAACCCGCAGCCGCAGCCGCCGGGCGCCCAAAAGTAATCCGTTCGGCCTAACAGATAGAAATCAGAGAGCCTTGAGAGACGCGCAAGGAGAACATGATGAAACGAAAATATCGGATACTGCTGCGCGCGTCGTTTATCGCAATCGTTCTTTTCGGCGCTTGGTCGCCAATCGGCTGGTTCGGCAAGAGGGTGTCAGTAAGTTTGTGTAAACGGACAAGGTTTCGACTTATGCTCTCTTTAGCATAAAGGAGGACGCTATCACCTGGCGCACATTACGCATCGGCGCCATACTTATCATCACCTAAATCACATTTGACCGTGAATTACCCTGAACAGCGCGAAATTAGCCGAACCTTCACGGAGTATCAATCCACTGCATTCCCGCCTGTCGATCACACCAAAATTTAGATTCCGCTTGACGTCAACTAATTTATACGTTAATGTCTGGCCGTAAACGTATAAATTAGTTTTCGCGGCGAAAAGACTGGAAATATGGCCAGAAAACCGTCTAAAGGCTTCACCGACAGGGAGTTGGAGATCATGAAAATCGTCTGGCAGATGGGCGAGGCGACAGTCAAAGAGATTCAGCAGCGACTGCCGGGGGATCCGCATTACAACAGCGTGTTGACGATCGTCCGCGTGCTGGAGCGCAAAAGGCGTTTGGTCCACCGGGTTGAAGGTAAAACCCATTTCTATCGAGCCGGTGAAAGTGAGGAAAAATCTCGCGCCCGCCTCCTGCGCCACCTGATTGATCAGGTCTTCGGCGGTTCGGCCGCTTCGGTCGTTCTCAACCTGGTGCAAGCGGGCGATCTGACCCCCAAAGATCTCGACGACATCCGCGGCAAAATTGACGGAATGAGTGAGGAGAAAAAAGATGACGGGAGTGGGTAGCGTCGATCAGATCATTTCTTTGACTGCCGGGGTGATCCACTGGTTATTCACCTGGAGCTTTCAATCGTTCCTTTTACTTGGCTTGGTCTGGGTCTGGCTGAAGTTTGATCGATCACGGAGCGCAACCACCAGGTATCGAATCTGGTTGATCGCACTCCTCGCAGTCGCGGCGCTCCCGTTACTCGGCGCTCTCAGCCAGAGGTTGCGCCTGCCAGGCCCCCCGGCCCCGATTCCTGTGGGAGACATCGGCGTCATCGCCATTCCTGTTGGCGTACCGCAGGCCGCCCGGTCTGCCTTTTCCTGGCCATCGCTCATCTGGCCGGCGCTCTTCGTCTCGTGGATGGCCGGAGTGATGATTTCGCTGCTCCGGCTTGGCAATTCGTTCTGGAAGCTTCATCTCATTCAGTCCAGGGCGCGCCCCGTCTCCCTGAAGGACCTCGACTGCTCGTACGCAGACCTGCTTCATTCAGACGCCGGCGGTATCTCCATTGCCTTATCGGATGGCGTCCAATCCCCCGGGCTGGCTGGTCTGTTTCGCCCCGTCATCCTGCTCCCGGCTGGCATCGTGTCCTGGACTAGCCGGGAGGAAAGAACGGCGATCCTGCGACACGAATTTGCCCACTTCAAGAGGCGGGACCACATAGTGAGTCGCTTTCAGTCGGCGCTGAAGTGCCTACTGTTCTTTCACCCCCTGTTGCGCTATGCCGATCACCAACTGAGCCTGGAAAGAGAGATCGCGTGTGATGACCGCGTACTTGATCTGGGCGCCGAACCGAAAACGTACGCCAAGGCGATTTTGAAAGCGGCGGAGCGAAGCTTCTTAACAGACGTCGTCCACCAGGCGGCGTCATTCAACTCAAGAAGAACACTTGAAAGGAGAATTGAGATGATCATGAACACGAATCGGACGCGGCGGCCGCTACGGCAGTGGCCGTATCTTTTGGCGCCTGCCCTGTTGATCGGAGTGAGCGCTTGGCTGGTCATCCCCGCCGCGAATAGTCAGCAAGCGCCGCAGAGTGGAGGCTCTCAGTCAGCGTCGAACGGACCTACTTCAGCGCCATCTGTTTCCTCTACATCGAGCCAATCCCAACTTCCCCCAGTGGTTAATAGGTCAACCATCGTAGTTGCTTATGTTGAAAGAGGAACGATGACCATACTTAGGCGCGGACTCGGGGTCTTGGCCCCAGCCGACTCTGGGCGTCTTAAGGCCGTAATTCAAATGGCTGCTGCTCAGGCCAAGGGCATTCGGATCGGGCAGCCCGCTTCCATCGATACTCTTCAGAGTATTATTTCCGGCAAAGTCATAAACGTCGGCTCGGATGACTCGAACGGGGTGATCCCTGTCGACGTTTCATTGGAAGGCGACCTGCCTCAATCCGCCAAAGCAGGCCTGAATGTTGATGGCGTCATAGAGATAGACCGCTTCGATGACGTTCTAAATTTACAAAGACCCGAGTTTGGCCACGAAGGCGGCGTTTCCACTCTCTTCAAGCTTGAAGAAGGCGGCGCGACCGCGACCAGGGTCCCGGTCAAGTTCGGCAAAACCGCCGTCACTGTGATTGAGATTGTAGAGGGCCTTAACGTTGGGGATAAGGTGATCATTTCTGACATGTCGAGATATCAGGGCGTGAATACAATCAGACTGAACTGATTGTCCGATCACCAAAAGCGATACTGCTGGCGAATTGGTACAGTACAGGGAGCGGTAGCGACCTGGCGCCTCGTACGCAACGACTTCCGAGTCCACCAGGTCGCTACCGCTCCCTGTACTGTACCGTTCTCCGAAAGGTCGAAGGATGGAAACTCGCCGCCATCGATCTCATCATCAACCGATCTTGACGCCGATGCTCTCCAAAAACTTTGTGGGCTTCTCGCCGCCGATCAACGCGAAGACGTAATCATTCTTGATCCGCGCGCTCTCCTTGGCTGTCTTCGGATCGCGTTCGCGCGCGCTCATCAGGACGATCTCATCGTGGGTGACCTCTTTGACGGTCTGGCCGAAAAAGGATTTGACTCGGCCGGCATCCATACAATCGTAGATCATCATTTTGTTGCCGAGCTTCAAGTCGCTCTTGAAATTGCTGCGGATGACGAGCGAGACGGCGTTGTCGCGCCAGCCGATCAGCTCGGTGCCCTCCTCCGAACGGTACGCGGCCAGATCGATCGCGGCCTCGATGGCAGAGTTCCCTGCGCCGACTATGACGACGTGTTTGCCCGAAAATTTGTTCGGGTCGGAGAGCTTGTATTTGACGCGCTCGTCTTCGTAAGGTTTGGCGGGCTTCGGGACGTACTTGAAGCCGCACCGCTGGCAGAATTTGTAATCGCCCCTGCGCTTCTCGCCGCACTTGTTGCAGAATTGCGGCAAGATCATG
>Ga0209382_10003904_pt1 | contig 20355 bp, 19 predicted proteins | sample SoiMetdeltSBSDD5_FD_187599 | JGI IMG/M metagenome (GOLD analysis project Ga0209382, IMG submission 187599) | Bulk soil microbial communities from a Populus tree surrounding site in Tennessee, USA - Soil MetaG P. deltoides SBSDD5 (SPAdes) (version 2) | ecosystem: Environmental > Terrestrial >... | reverse complement strand
GGTCGGTTCAGTGTCGGCGATACGATCAGCGAGCAGCAACATCGGGTCGTCCTCCAGGTTGAGTGGGTTGCGCAACCTCCAGTCTGGACCTGGACTCGGTCGCTATCCACTCCCCATGGAATCTTCGTCGCTTCGCTCCTAGGCAATGACGATTGCGTTTAGGCTTGGAGCGAACCGGATTGGCGGTGGACGCGATGGCTCTGCGCCTGACTTTCATGGGCACGCCCGATTTCGCGGTGCCGACCCTGGTCGAGATCGTCGGGCAGGGCCACGAGGTTGCGGCCGTCTACACGCAGCCGGCGCGGGCGGCCGGGCGCGGCCTGGAGCCGAAATCCTCGCCGGTCGAGCGTGAGGCGCGCCGCCTTGGCCTCGAGGTGCTGACCCCGAAAACGTTGCGGGCAGTCGACGCGCAGGCCGCCTTCGTGGCGCACGCGGCCGATGCCGCGGTCGTCGTGGCCTACGGGCTGATCTTGCCCAAGCCGGTGCTGGATGCGCCGTCGCTCGGCTGCTTGAATCTGCACGCATCGTTGCTGCCGCGCTGGCGCGGGGCGGCGCCGATCAACCGGGCCGTCATGGCGGGCGATACTGAGACCGGCGTTGCGGTGATGAAGATGGAGGAGGGGCTCGATACCGGCCCGGTGGCAATGGTCGAACGCGTCCCGATCGAGCCGGAGATGACGGCGGGCGAGTTGCACGACCGGCTGGCGCGGCTCGGCGCGGATCTGATGGGCCGCGCGCTCGGCGGGCTGGAGCGGGGCGCGCTTCGTTTCACGCCGCAGCCGCAGACCGGCGTGACCTATGCGCCCAAGATCGACAAGGCGGAAACGCGGATCGACTGGTCGCGGCCGTGGCAAGCCGTGCACGATCACTGCCGCGGGCTCTCGCCGTTCCCCGGCGCCTGGTTCGAAGTTCCCGGCGCGGACGGCGAGCCGGTTCGCGTCAAAGTGCTGCGAACCGCGCCGGGCGAGGGCGCAGGTGCCGCCGGAACGGTGCTCGATGCCGCCGGCACGATCGCGTGCGGCGCGGGCGCGGTGCGGCTTATCGAAGTCCAGCGTGCAGGGCGCAGGCCGATGCGCGCGCAGGAGTTCCTGCGCGGGACGGAGCTTGCCGCCGGTATCCGGCTGCCATGAGCCCGCGATGCCGCGCTACCGCATCACCATCGAGTATGACGGCGCGCCGTTCGTCGGCTGGCAGATGCAGGCGGACGGCGTGTCGGTGCAGGGTGTCGTCACCGCCGCGATTGCGGCCTTCTGCGGCGAGCGGGTCACGTTGCAGGGTGCCGGGCGGACCGACGCCGGCGTGCATGCGCTCGGCCAGGTCGCGCATTTCGATCTGGGCGGCAATCCCGACACCGACACCGTCCGCGATGCCTTGAACGCCCACCTCCGGCCGCATCCGGTCGCGGTGCTGCGGGCGGAACGGGTTGCCGACGACTTCGATGCGCGGTTTTCCGCCAAGCGGCGGCACTACCTTTATCGCGTGGTCAACCGGCGCGCCGACCTCACGCTCGACCGCGGCCGCGCCTGGCGCATCGCGCGTGTGCTCGACGCTGCCGCGATGCAGGCCGCGGCGCAACGGCTCGTCGGCCGGCACGATTTCACCACCTTCCGGGCGGCCGAATGCCAGGCCAAGACGCCGGTCAAGACGCTCGATCGCCTGGATGTCGAGCGTCACGGCGACCTGATCGAGATTCGGGCTTCGGCGCGATCGTTCCTCCACCATCAGGTCCGATCGATGGTCGGTTCCTTGACGTGGGTCGGGGAGGGCAAGTGGAGCGCCGATGACCTTGGCGCCGCGTTGGCGGCCCGCGACCGTGCGGCCTGCGGCCCGGTCGCGCCGGCCGAGGGACTCTATCTCGTCGGCGTGGACTACTGAGGCGGCATGTGCGCACCGTTGCCGGCAGGGCCGATCGGTCCTATGTCAGTGACATGCCTGGACACGACTTTCCCGCCGGCATTTCGGCTCGAGCGCCCGGACCGCGCCTGCTCGTGCCGATCGCGGCGACGGCGGGTGTGCTGCTGGCGGCCACCCTGGTGCTGTGGGCACGCTATGGCGGCGCGGTGTTCTACGAGATGATCCTCGCCGGGGTCGCGCTTTGCTTCTGAGACGCCCCGGTCTGAGGATTCGATCATGACGGCGCGGACCACCCAGCTGCTGATCGTGGCGGCGGCCTTTGCGGTCGGGCTTGCGAGCGTGCTCGCCGTTGTTCTGTTGATCTCAGGTCGCATGCCGGCGCCGGTCGCCACCACCGCGTCGGCGGTCGGCGGGCCATTCCGGCTCGTGGATCAGAACGGCCGAACGGTGACCGACGCCGACCTCAAGGGTCGGCCGTTCCTGGTGTTCTTCGGCTTTACCCATTGCCCCGACGTATGCCCGACCACGCTGTTCGAAGTGTCCGAGGTGTTGCGGCAGCTCGGGCCCGACGCCGACGGCGTGCGCGCCCTGTTCGTCACCGTGGATCCGGAACGCGACACCCCGGAAAAGCTCAAGGACTACTTGTCGAACTTCGATCCGCACCTGATCGGATTGACCGGCATGCCCGACGCGGTCGAGCGCATGCTCAAGGTCTATCGGGTCTACTACAAGAAGGTACCGAGCGATGGTGGCGGCTACACCATGGACCACACCGCCTTGGTCTATCTCATGGACAAGCAGGGGCGGTTCGTTGCGCCCTTCAACCTCAAGCAGGGAACCGCGGAGGCCGCCGCGAACCTGCGCCGTTATCTGTGATCGGCAGCGCCGGGGACGCGGCACGCCTGCTTCAGTCGTTGCGAGCGCGGTTCGCGCGGCCACGCGGTTCGCGCGCACGTAGAGCAGCAGCCGCGCGCTGATCCACAAGGCGATCACCACGAGCGCCAGTCGTAAGCCGACGAGGGTCGTCGCCGCCTGTCCGGGCAGGCCGCTCAGGCGGTTTTGATCGGGCCTCGGGGGGCGCGCGCAGGCCTCGATCGGCTGCATGGCGCTGGTGACGCCGCCCGGAGATCGATACCACATTGCCGTTCTCGCCGCGGAGGCCGGCTTGCGCACCAGCCTCGGCGGCGCCGCTCGCCGCGGGCCGGCGCTCGAGAGCTTCGCACAGCGCCCGCAGCTCCTCGTCCGAGATGCCGTACAGCTGCATTTGCAGATCGAGCTTGGCGGCAGCGAGAAAGAGCGCCGAATGCGCCAGGCCGTGACCGGTTAGCAGCGCCCGGTGATCGTCGAGCGCCGAAATCAACGCTTCAAGCTGATGGCCCTTGGTGTCGTGCATGCACTAGTCCCCCCTCGCGTTGGCGCGGTGTGCGCGCCGCAATCTTCCGTCTTGGCCGATCGATCCCACCGTCATCGGATCAGTTCGACGAAACGCCGGTCGACCTCGTCCGGCGTTTGCACCCCGGCATAGTTCTCGATCAGTGTCAGCAGGATCTGCCGGTACAGGCGGTGGTCGCATCCTTCGAACCCCAAATGCGACGGCTTGCTCGATCACGTGCAGGGCGTGCCCGCGATGAAACCTCTCCACGACGGTCGCCAGCACGGTTTCCTCCAGCGAGAAGCCGAACAGCATGTAAGTAGTAACACCGACGTGGCTGATGTATTCGTTGCAACGAGCCGAGTTGCAAGCGGACGGGTGCTCGAGCGTCATTTCGCCCGGCCGCTGGCGAAATGGCGGGAGCCAGTCCGTCAGCGTGTTGGCCGGGTTGAACCAGGCCGAACGGGCAACGCGCTTCAGGTTGCAGGCGCGGCCACAGGCGGGAGCGCCACTGGCCCAGCAGGGTCGTGCAGGTGGCAGGCACCTCGGTGGTGTCGGCGATGGCATTGCGGCGGCCGGCGCCGAGGAATTCCCGCTGCATGTCCACGCACACATGCACTGGTGGCGGATGGCGCAGCGCGCGCGTCCTGGTCCAACAGGTGGGACTTCAGCGCGACGAGAGCGTCCTTCGCACCCGTCAAGCTCGAGTCGCTGACCGGCATTGTCGGCAGTCGCGCCAATTCGAGCAACGCGATGCTGTACGCGGTCGAAAGGGGCGCCGGTGTCGGCGTCTTGCCGACGTGCTCGATCGGGTTTGGACGCACCGTTGGCCGCGTGCGATGAGGGCGTGCGGTCTCACCTCGATCTCTGGCTGACCTATCATGCCGACCTCAAGCGCTCCGAGAAGCACATGGTGATGGTCTATTGGCTCAAGCACATCTCCGGCCACTATGCCTGTTCAAGGATGAGCTCATCCAACCCAGCGACTTGATCGCCGCCATGGCGAACGTGGCAGCGAGCATGGAGGTTCGCGGCCACGCGGCCGGCATGCCGTTCCGACGGAAGCGTGTTCGGCGCGACGCGTGGTCGCGGCGGCGACCGGCAGTTGTAGCTCCGGCCAGAGTTTGCCAAGGTGTTGGCGGCGGCGCGGGCTTCGCTGCCCTGGAACCCACGCCGTGATGGCAACAAGGGAAGCACTTCATGAAACGATCGTCATCGGTCGGGGCACGACGGATCGAGCCCCATGACGTCGAGGTCGGGCGCCGCATCCGCGTGCGCAGGCTCGAGCGGCAGATGTCCCAAACCGAGCTCGCCGACCAACTCGGCGTCACCTTCCAGCAAGTGCAGAAATACGAGAAGGGCGTGAACCGCGTCGGCGCCGCCCGGCTTCAGCGCATCGCCGACGCGCTCGACGTCCCGATTTCGTTCTTCTTCAGCGTGGGCGACCGCGGTTCGCCGCAGGAGGCGATCATGCCGTTCCTGGAGACGGCACATGCGGTGCGACTGATGCGGGCCTACGCCCGCATCTCCGATCCGGCGGTTCAGCGCTCGATCCTTGACTTGGTCGAACGCATCGCGGGCCGTGAATAGCGTTTCACCGGGTAGAACTGCTCCTCCGCTTTATCTTGGGCCTGCTGTTGCGGATTTTTCCCACTGCCCTCGCGCGCCCCTACCGGATCGGATTCTCCCAGCCTGGGGGCGCGGTCCCGGCCAGGCACCTCCGCGCGCTGGCGCGAGAACCCGCCCGGACTCGTTGGGTGCCCGGATTGCGGGTGTCGGCGCGGCGCATGGGCGTCACCTTTGCGCCGTCCTTTTGGGTATAACCCGGTGACCGCGGGTCGGCCGCTGCACCCGGCCAACCGAGCGCTTCCGGGATCACACCAATACGGGATGGATCTTGCCCTGTCCGACCTACCGCGTGATCGGGCTCGTCGCGATGGCTGCCGCATGGCTGGCCGCCGGCGTCTCGGCACTTTCGGCGCAGCCGGTCGCATCCACGCCGGCGCAAGCTGCACCGGCGGTGACGGTGCCGGGGTTCTGGGACCCCAAGCGCCGGCTGGACCGGCCCGCCCTGCTGCCGACCGTCGTCATCCGCTTTCTGACCGAGACCGACTACCCGCCGTTCAACTACGCCGGCGCGGACGGTAATCCGGCGGGTCTCAACGTCGATCTCGCCCGCCTGATCTGCGAAGAGCTCAAGGTCGCGTGCACCGTGCAGGGGCGCCGATTCGATACATTGCTCGCCGCGCTGGGCGAGAACCGCGGCGACGCGGTGATCGCCTCGCTCGCCCCGACGCCCGAGATCCGTCGCCGCGCCGATTTCACCGATCCGTATTATCGCGCGGCGGCCCGTTTCGTGGCCCGGCGCGACAGCGACATCCAAGAGGTTCTGCCGGAGCGGCTCGATGCCAAGAAGATTGGCGTCGCTGCGGGTACTGCCCACGAGGCCTATCTGCGGACCTTTTTCACCGAGGCGGACGTGCGGCCCTATCCGACCGCGGAGGCGACGCGGCAAGCGTTGCGGGAGGGCGAAATCGACCTTCTGTTCGGCGACGGAATCCAGCTGGCGTTCTGGCTCAATGGCAGCGATTCGGCCGGTTGCTGCGCGTTTCGAGGCGGGCCGTTCATCGAAAGCCGCTACTTCGGCGAGGGCATCGGCATCGCGGTCCGGCGCGGCAACGAAACCTTGCGGCAGGCCTTGAACTGGGCGTTGTTCCGGCTCTGGGAAACCGGCCAGTTCACCGACCTGTGGCTGCGCTATTTTCCGGTCAGCCCGTTTTAGGGCGTTTGGGGCATTCCGCCCCGCTCGGTTTGACCCGCTGGGCAACGATTTCTAGGGTGCGGGCCCGGAGAGACCCATGACCACCCTCGATGGCCCAGCCGCGACATTGCGCGAGATTGCCGAGCAGTCCTCGGCCTGGCCGTTCGAGGAGGCGCGCAAGATCGTCGCGCGGCTGAAGACAAGGCCGAAGGACGAGGTGATCTTCGAGACCGGTTACGGGCCGTCGGGCCTGCCGCACATCGGTACGTTCGGCGAGGTCGCGCGCACCACCATGGTCCGTCACGCCTTTCGCGTGCTCACCGACGACCGCATCAAGACGCGGCTGATTGCGTTCTCGGACGACATGGACGGGCTGCGCAAGGTTCCGGACAACGTCCCGAACAAGGAGATGCTCGCGGCACATCTCGGCAAGCCGCTGACGCGGGTGCCCGATCCATTCTCCAACGAGTACCCGTCGTTCGGCGCCGCCAACAACGCGCGCCTGCGTCGCTTTCTCGACCAGTTCGACTTCGACTACGAATTCACGAGCTCGACCGACTATTACGCCTCCGGCCGCTTCGACGCGACGCTCATCAAGATGCTGGAGGTCTACGACCGCGTGATGGCGGTCATTCTCCCGACGCTCGGTCCGGAGCGGCGGGCGACCTACTCGCCGTTCCTGCCGATCAGCCCGCGCACCGGCGTCGTGCTGCAGGTGCCGATGATCGCCCGCAACGTCGCGAAGGGAACTGTGACCTACGCCGATCCGGATACCGGCGAGGAGGTGGAGACGCTGGTGACGGGCGGCCGCGTCAAATCGCAGTGGAAGGCCGATTGGGCGCTGCGATGGGTCGCGCTCGGCGTCGACTACGAGATGGCTGGCAAGGATTTGATCGATTCCGTCAGGCTTTCGGGCGAGATCTGCAAGATACTCGGCGGGATCCCGCCGGAGGGGTTCAACTACGAGCTTTTCCTCGACGAAGGCGGACAGAAGATCTCGAAGTCCAAGGGCAACGGCCTCACCATCGACGAATGGCTGCGCTACGCCAGCCCGGAATCGCTGTCGCTGTTCATGTACCGCGAGCCGAAGGCCGCGAAGCGGCTCTATTTCGACGTCATCCCGCGCCACGTCGACGAGTACCAGCAAATGCTCGAAGGCTATCGCCGGCAGGACGCCAAGCAGCGCCTGAGCAACCCGGTCTGGCACATTCATGCCGGCGATCCGCCGCAAGCCGGGGTGCCGATCTCATTCTCGATGCTGCTCAACCTGGTCTCGGCGTCGAATGCCGAGAACGCCGAGACGCTGTGGGGGTTCATCGGACGCTATTGGCCGGGCGTGACGCGCGAGACGCATCCGAAGCTCGACGCGCTCGTGACTTACGCGATCCACTATTTCCGCGACTTCGTGCTGCCGGCGAAGAAGTTCCGCGAGCCGAGCGAGGCCGAGCGCGCCGCCCTCATGGATCTGCGTGACGCGCTTTCGCAGCTGCGCGCCGACGCCAGCGCCGAGAGCATCCAGGACGTCGTCTACGAGATCGGTCGACGCGAGCCGTTCCTCGACAAGTCGGGCAAGATCAAGACCAAGGACGGCAAGCCGGGCGTCTCGCTCGACTGGTTCAACATGCTCTACCAGGTCCTGCTCGGCCAGGAGAAAGGCCCGCGCTTCGGCTCCTTCGTCGCGGTTTACGGCGTGCAGAACACCGTCGACATGATCGACGGCGCGTTGGCGCGCTCGGGCTAAAGCTTCAGCTCCGGCGGCGCGCCCGCGTCGATGCGCGCTGCTTTTCCAGCCATTTGGGCCCCGGTCCGCGCATGTAGTGAAGCTCCGGGCGATAACGCCCCACCCACCTCGTCACGAACTTTACGCACATCGCCAAAATGGACATCGGTTGAACTCCCCTTCGTGCTGGCCGGCTTCGACCTTGCGGGGATTCACGGCGACGACCTGGGACGCCTGAGGGAAATTGTGCGGCTGCAATAAGGTATCTCGCGCACGAAATCTTGGATGTCGGGTGCGTTCCGTGCACCGCATGCCAGAGGAGTCAGGCGCGTGCGCGCTCGCCGCGCCGCGCGCCGAGCTCGACGGCGCGGTCGGGAATCGTGATCCGGAAGGTTGCCCCGATGGTTCCTTCGACCAGCCGGATGTCGCCGCCATGCCCGCGCACCAGCTCGTCGGCGATCGCCAGGCCGAGGCCGGTGCCGCCCGCGCGCGTGGAAGCGTGGAAAGCCTCGAATAGATGCGCGCGCGCCTTGTCCGATATGCCGGGGCCGGTGTCCGCGATCTCGATGACGACGACCGCGCCCTCGCGTCGGCCGGTCACGCGCACCTGATCGCGGGCGGTGTCGTTCGGCGCGCGGCTCTCGAGCACCTGCACGGCATTGCGCCCGAGATTCACCAGCACGCGGAACAGATGGTCCTGATCGGCATCGACGCGCAGGCTGCGCTCGACCGCGCTGATCCAGAGGATCGACGAGTCCGGTCCGAGGCCGAGCGTCTCCTTCACCTCCTCGACCAACGGCTCGAACGCGATCATGCGGCGCTCCGGCGGACGTTCCTGCGCCCGGCCGTAGGACAAGGTCGATTGGCAGAAGTGGATCGCGCGCTCGAGCGCATGCATCAGTTTCGGCGCGAAGCGCTGGACCTGCGGGTCCTGCAGGCTGGTCAACCGATCCGAGAACAGCTGCGCGGAGGCCAACAGATTGCGGAGGTCGTGATTGATCTTCGACACCGCCAGACCCAGCGCCGCGAGCCGGCTCTTCTGGTGCAGCATCGAGGCGATATCGGCCTGCATGGCGGCGAGCTCGCGCTCCGCCACGCCGAGCTCGTCAGCGCGTCCCGATGCCACCGTGATGCGGCCCGGGTTCTCCGGCTCCTGCCGGAACGCCACCATCTCGGCGGTGATCCTCCGCATCGGCCGCACGAACAGATAGTGCAGCGACAGGTAAACGAGCGCGGCGGTCACCGCCGAGATGAACAGCGACAGCAGCAGGACGTTGGCCGAGAACCGCAGCATTGCTTCCCGCAACGGCGTTTCCCGCAGCACGATCTCCACGAACTCGCCGCCCCTGGGCGCGGGGCCGACGACCCGCATGATGTCGTCGTCGTTCGACAGCAGCGTTTCGAACGCATCCATCACGGCGTTGTACCAGCGCATGTCGCGCAGATCGAAGTCGTGCTGGACCGGCGGCAGCGTGTCGGAGATGGCCAAGAGCCGCCGCTGGTCGCCCATTTTCATCGCGACGGTCTTGGCGCCGATGCTGGTGAGGATCTGGCGCGTGAGGCTCTCCGGCACCATTCCGCTCGGGGCGGCGTCGAGCACCAGGGCGGCCGTGCGCGCGGCGGCCAGCCGGTCGTTGAGCCAGTTCAGTCTGAAATTGGCGATCGAGGGCACGTAGACCAGCACTTCGGTGATCATCACGAACAGGATCGTGAGCACCAGGAGCTTGCCGGACAGCCCGAAGCGCGGCCGCGGCGGCGAACCCGAGTCCCGTTGCACTGGCGCTTCAGCGGTCATCGCAGAATGTGTTCCGCACGGTGCCTGGCGCTCACCCCAGACGGCGCAACCAAGAGATGAGGCGCCGCAGCCAAGGGTTGGCCAAGCTCGGGGTGTAATAGCTTATTGCGGCGCGTTTCCCAACCTCGGAGAGGGTCGGATAGGGGATCACGACCCCCAGCAGGGCGCCCACCCTCAGGCCGCGGGCAATCGCCAGGGTCCAGGTCGTGATCAATTCGCCGGCCTGGGCGCCGACGATGGTCGCGCCCAGAATGCGGCCGCGCCCATCCGTGACCACCTTGATGTGGCCGCCGGTCTCCCGCTCGGCCTGGGCACGGTCGTTCTCCCGGTAAGGCCAGCGCAACACACGGACCGTGCCGTGCCGTTGCCGGGCGTCCTGCTCGCGCAGCCCGACATGGGCAAGCTCGGGGTCCGTGAACGTGGCCCACGGAATCACGCCCTTGGTGGCATCGACCGGCAGGCGAAACAGCGCGTTCCGGATCACCAGGCCGGCGTGATAGTTGGCGACGTGGGTGAACTGCAGCCCGCCGTCGACGATGTCGCCGATGGCGTAGACCCGCCGGTTGGTGGTGCGCAGCCGCTTGTCGACTCTGATGCCGGATCGCCCGGTCGCGATCCCGCCCGCTTCCAGGCCGAGGTCGGCGAGATTGGCGCGACGTCCCGTCGCCACCAGCAGGTGGGTGCCCTCGATCACCTCTTGCTTGCCCTCGCTATCCGCCAGCATGACGCGAATGCTGCCGGTCGTGCCGTCCACCCGCGCGATCCTGACGCCGGTGCGGATCGCGACCCCTTCCAGCGCCAGCTGGTCGAGCACGATCGCGGCGCACTCCGGGTCGTCCTTGGCGAGCGGCGTTGCTGCCTCCAGCACGGTCACCCGCGCACCGAGACGGCGATGGGCCTGCGCCAATTCCAGGCCGATCGGCCCGGCGCCGATGATGATCAGATGCCCCGGGCCTTCGGTAAGGTCGAAGATTGTCTCGTTGGTAAGATACGGGACCTGGTCGAGCCCGGGGATCGGCGGAATGGCGGCCCTGGAGCCGGCCGCGACCACGAAGCGTCGAGCCTTCACCTCGAAACGCCCGTCGACATCGACGGTGCGGCGATCCTTGAAGCGGGCGCCGCCCTCGATCACCTGCACGCCCAGTCCGGTAAAGCGCTCCTTCGAATCGTTGGGGGCGATCGCCGCGATGGTGTCGTGGACATGCCTGTGCACCGCGGCGAAATCGATAGTGGCTTGCCCCGCATGCAGCCCGAAACCGGCAATGGCTTCCAGCGCGTGCGCGCGCTTTGCGGCCGCCAGCAGCGCCTTCGACGGAACGCATCCGTAGTTGAGGCAATCGCCGCCCATCTTGTCGCGTTCGATCAGCACGACCGGTACGCCGAACGCCGCCGCCGCCGCCGCCACCGACAAGCCGCCCGAGCCGGCACCGATCACGCAGATGTCGGGGGTGAGCTGCTCGACCATCCTTGCTGCCGAGAGGGTCCGCCTGGCCGGGCGCTACCGGGTCGACGACGCCGCGGCAACGCCGCGGGCGCGCCAGCGTCGAACCAACGTCGGGACCAGGGCCAGCATGCCGAGCGCGCTCAGCGCGATCAGCAGCTGCGGCGTCACCGCCGCCTTGAGGTCGAAATCGAGCCGGCAGTCGGACCGCCCGGCGGCAAGGCAGGCGCGGTAGACGGCTTCCTGCGCGGCAAGGAGGCTGTCCAGGCCGGCGCCGACGAACGCGAAGGCGAACGTCGCCGGAACGATCCCGAGCGCCGTCGCCGCGACAAACGTGCCGAGCCTGACGCCAAGCAGGGCGGGTGCCAGGTTGACCAGCCAGAACGGGAACACCGGCACCAGCCGCAGGAACAGGAGATAGCTGAACGCATCCGCCTTGAAACCCTCGGCGAGCTTGACCAGCCGCGGCCCGGCCCGGCGCTGCACGTAGTCGCCGAGCGCGCTGCGGGCGATCATGAAGATGATCGTGGCGCCGATGGTTGCGCCGGCCACCGCCACCAGGCCGCCGAGCAGCCATCCGAACAGGATACCCGCACTCACGGTAAGAAACACCGCGCCGGGAATCGACAGCGCGACCGCGGCGACGTAGAGCGCCAGAAATGCCGCAAGCGCCCCGAATAGATGGCGGTCAATGAAGGCGTCCAATGCGGCGCGGTGCTTGACCAGGGCCTCGAGCGAAAGCGCCCGATGCCAGCCCATGGCTACGACCACGATGGCGAGGAGCACGATCGCCGCCAGCGGGACCAGCTTGGCGAGCGGCAAGCGTCCGGCAGTAGCCGGATCAGGTCCCGTTGTCGTCACCTCGCGCTGCGCCATGGTCGAGCTTTTCGGTCGGTGCGCCAGGGACGGTCGCCAGCGCCGGAACAGCAATATACGAATTGGCCGCTGGACGTGCCATTCACCTGCGCTTGACGGCTTGGCTCACGGCCGCTCGCGCCTGCGTGATCGTCGCGCTCGGGGCAGCCTGCGGCCATGCGGTCGCATTGACTTCGCGCGTCGGCCTCCCTTATAAGCCGCGCGGCTTACGAAGCGCCAGCAGCACCGATAAAGCGTGGCTTTTTCGCCTCATGCGGGCAGCCCTGGCTTCGTTCATTATTTGGCAACCCCCGGGGCAGGCGGAGAACGACCGTGAAGCGGACCTACCAACCGAGCAAGCTCGTGCGCAAGCGCCGCCACGGCTTTCGCGCCCGCATGGCGACCAAGGGCGGCCGCAGAGTGGTCGCTGCCCGCCGGGCGCAAGGACGCAAGCGGCTGAGCGCCTGATCGGCCGCCGGGGCCGGCCCTGTCGCATGGAAAAGTTGCGGCAAAGGGCGGATTTCCTCGCTGCCGCGGCGGAATCGAGGGTTCCGGCCGCAGCTTTCGTGCTGCAGGCGCGTCGTCGGGATGACGATGGTCCGGCGCGGTTCGGTTTCACGGCCTCGCGCAAGGTCGGTACCGCAGTCGAGCGCAATCGCGCCCGGCGGCGGCTGAAGGAAGTGGTGAGATTGTTTGCCATGGAACGCGTCAAGCCCGGCCACGACTATGTGCTGGTCGCCCGCCGCGCGGCGCTCACCCGGCCATTCGGGCAGATGGTCGAGGATCTCGACGGCGCGTTGCGCCGCGTGAGGCCGCAGCAGGAGCGCGAGAAGCGACCATTCATGGCGGTCCCCGGCGCCGACGAGGTTGTGCGATGACCGATCAGAAGAACACGCTGATCGCCATCGGTCTGTCGGCGCTGGTGCTGATCGTGTGGCAGTACTTCTTCGGCCTGCCGCAGATGGAGAAGCAGCGGCAGACGCAGCAGCAGCAGCCGCCGGCGCAGACGCAGCCGGTGCAGACACCGGACGGCCGGCCGCAGGTGCCGGGCACCGTGCCGCAAGCCCAGAGCACTGCGCCGCAGGCGCCCGGTCAGCAGCCCGCGGTCGTGCCCGGACAGCCGCTGACGCGCCAACAGGCGTTGCAGGCCTCGCCCAGGGTCGCGGTCGACACGCCGCAGATGAGGGGTTCGATCGCGCTCAGGGGCGGACGCATCGACGACCTCTCGTTGGTGCAGTATCGCGAGACCGTCGATCCGAAATCGCCGGCCATCGTGCTGCTTGCTCCCTCGGGCAGCCCGGCGCCGTTCTATGCCGAGTTCGGCTGGGTTGCGGGGGCCGGCGATCCGGTGAAAACGCCGGGCCCCGACACGCTGTGGCGGCAGGAGGGTACCGGAACGCTCGGCATCGGCCGTCCGATCACGCTGACCTGGGACAACGGCGAAGGGGCCACGTTCCGTCGAACGATCGCGGTCGACGACAAGTATCTGTTCACCGTCAAGGACGAGGTTGCCAACCGCGGCTCGGCGGCGATCACGCTCCATCCCTACGCGCTGATCTCGCGCCACGGCACGCCGAAGACGGAAGGCTTCTACATCCTGCATGAAGGCCTGATCGGGGTCCTGAACGACAAGCTGGAAGAGGTCAGCTACAGCGACATCGAGAAGAAGAAGTCGATCAGCTTCGACACCAAGAACGGCTGGCTCGGCATCACCGACAAGTACTGGGCAACGACGCTGCTGCCGGACACCAGCGCGCAGCTCAAGGCGCGCTTCATGTTCGGGACGATCGCCGCGACCAAGACCTATCAGACCGACTATCTGCTCGATCCCCAGACCATCGCGCCCGGCGAGACCGGCGGCGCCAACGCGCGGCTGTTCGCCGGCGCCAAGGAAGTCGCCGTGATCGACGGCTACGAGAAGCAGCTCGGCTTGAACAAGTTCGAGCTGCTGATCGACTGGGGCTGGTTCCATTTCATCACCAAGCCGATGTTCCTGCTGATCGACTACTTCTATCGGCTGGTGGGCAATTTCGGCGTCGCGATCCTGATCGTCACGGTGATCATCAAGATCGTGTTCTTCCCGCTCGCCAACAAGTCGTACGCCTCGATGGCCAAGATGAAGGCCGTGCAGCCGGAGATGATGGCGATCCGCGACCGCTACGCCGACGACAAGATGAAGCAGCAGCAGGCGCTGATGGAGCTTTACAAGAAGGAGAAGATCAACCCGCTTGCAGGCTGCCTCCCGATCGTGATCCAGGTGCCGGTGTTCTTTGCGCTCTACAAGGTGCTGTTCGTCACCATCGAGATGCGGCACGCGCCGTTCTTTGGCTGGATCAGGGACCTCTCGGCGCCCGACCCGACCAACATTTTCAACCTGTTCGGCCTCGTTCCGTTCGATCCGACGGTACTGCCGGTGGTCGGGGCATTCCTGCATGTCGGCGTGTGGCCGGTCATCATGGGCATCACGATGTGGGTGCAGATGAAGATGAACCCGCAGCCGCCCGACCCCACCCAGAAGATGATCTTCGACTGGATGCCGCTGATCTTCACCTTCATGCTGGCGACATTCTCGGCCGGCCTGGTGATCTACTGGGCGTGGAACAATACGCTTTCGGTGCTGCAGCAGGGCGTGATCATGCACAAGCACGGCGCCAAGATCGAGCTGTTCGACAACATCAAGGGGATTTTCGCCAAGGACAAGAAGGCGGGCGGCTGAGCGGCGCGCCGTCGGCTCTTTGGCGCTTTCCTGTCGGCAGCTATTGATCGGGTATGAAGGTCGGGACGGACGAAGTGATCATTCACTGCGTTCGTCATGGTGCGCGGCGCCATCCCCGGGAGGGAGAGTAGCGTCGTAATGCCTCAATTCACCGGCGAAGAGCTGGAATCCGGGCGCCGGCTGTTCGCCGGCGACTGGCATTTCGTCTCCGCGGCCGGCTCGACCGCGTCGCTGCCGCCGGCGCAGGGGATTGAAATCGCCTTGGCGGGGCGCTCCAATGTCGGCAAGTCGAGCCTGATCAACGCGTTGACCGGCCGCAAGGCGCTCGCCCGCACCTCGCACACGCCTGGACGCACGCAGGAGCTGATCTATTTCGGCCGCGACGGCGCGCTCACGCTGGTCGACATGCCCGGCTACGGTTTTGCCCGCGCGCCGAAGGTCAAGGTGAGGGCCTGGAACGATCTGATCCACGGCTACCTGCGCGTCCGCGGCAACCTCGCGCGCGCCTACGTGCTCATCGACGCGCGCCACGGCCTCAAGGCGGCCGACGCGCCGGTGCTCGAGATGCTGGATGAGGCGGCAGTGAGCTACGCGGTCGTGCTGACCAAGGCCGATCAGGTAAGGCCGGCCGAGCTTGCCGCGATCACCGCCGCCGTTGCGAATGCGCTGGCCAAGCGTCCGGCGGCATTCCCGGACATCCTCGCCACGTCGGCGCGCACCGGCGCGGGTATCCCTGAGCTGCGCGCCGCGATCGCGCGGCTGGCGACGGAGCGCGCCGCGCGCTAGCTGCGATCCCGGGACGCGGCGCGCGGCCGCCCGCCATAGTCAATCGCTCACTTGACCACGCCGGCTTCGACCATGAGCGGTCGCCATTTCTCCCGCTCGTCGACGACCTGGCGGCCCAGCTCCTCCGGCGTCGAGAGCCGGATCAGGTACCCGAGATTCTCCAGCTTGCTGGCGACGTCGGAGCTCTTCAGCGCGTCGTTGATCGCCTTGTTGTACGCCGCGACGACGGCCGCCGACGTCCCGGCCGGCGCGAAGAAACCGTTCCACCCGTTCTCCTCGAATCCTTTGAGCCCGAGCTCCGCGAATGTCGGGACGTCGGGGAGCGTCGGCATGCGCTGCGTGCCCGACAGCGCGACGATGCGCAGCGTCCCGGCGCGATGCTGCTCGGCGAAGTCGGCGGTTGCCGCGATTCCGACCGCGATCTGCCCACCGATGACCGCGACGGCGATCGGGGCGCCGCCGCGGAACGGCGCCATCACCATCGGCACGTTCGAGACTTTCGATAGCTGGATGCCGTAGAGGTGCGGCAGGCTTCCGGCTGCGGGCACGCCGTAGTTCGCCTTGTCGGGATTGGCCTTGAGCCAGGCAATCAGCGCAGCGAGGTCCTTCGCGCCCGTCATCGGTCCGGTGGCGAGCGGGAGCTGGAAGTCGCCCGCGCGCGCAATCGCCACAAAGTCCTTGATCGGGTCGTAGCCGACCTTCTCCTGCACCGGGTTGAGGACCATGATCGAGACGGTGGCGAGGATGATCTGCGAGCCGTCGGCCGGCACGGTTTTCATATATTCGGCGCCGATGCGCCCGCCCGCGCCGGTCTTGTTCTCGACGATCACCGAGCGGCCGAAGGTCGCCTGCATCTTGTCGGCAATCAGCCGGGCCATGGCGTCGGAGGAGCCGCCGGCGGGAAACGGACAGATGATGCGGATCGGCCCCTCGAACGGCAGCGCGACTTGCGCCCAAGCCGGTAGCGGCGCAAGCAGTGCGCCGACGACCGCCGCAATGCATCCCATCCTTGATCGCATGACGTCCTCCCCTCGCAGGCGGTGTTTAGCACTCGCGCCGCCCGGCGCATCTACCACACTCCGAACAGATATCCGCGCTCCTTGGCCTTGCCGGTACGGCGCTCGATCTCGTCGTGCGAGATGGTGACGCGGGTCTTCAAGCTTCGGAACCATGCGAACAGCCGCCCTTCCATTTCGGCGCGGACGGCATCGAAGCCGGGCGCGCGGCCGAGATCGCGGCGCTCCTGCGGGTCGGCCTCAAGATCGAACAGCTGCGGCGGGAAGTCCTCGAACAGGACGTACTTCCAGCGCGCAGTTCGCACCATGTAGCCGCGCGCCCGGTCGGGCGGCAGGTCGAGCTGCCGGCGCGCGTGGCGGAGCGCGAAGTCGCCGTCGCAGAAGGCGGCGTCGCGCCAGCCGGGCGGCGCCGCGCCCTCGATGAGGGGCCGCAGCGAACGTCCTTCGAGCCGATGCGGCGACGGCGCGCCGCCCGCCCAATCGAGGAAAGTCGGGGCGAGGTCGATCGACTCGACGAGGTCATGCGGCCGCGTGCCGCGCGTTGCCAAAGCCGCGGCGCGCGGGTCGAGGACGATCAGCGGAATGCGCACGATCTCCTCGTGGAACAGGTCCTTTTCGCCGAGCCAATGGTCGCCCAGGTAGTCGCCGTGATCGCTGGTCACGACGATGATCGTGTTGTCGGCCAGCCCCCGCCGCTGCAGATGCTCGATCACGCGTCCGACATGGCGGTCGAACTGGCTGATCAGGCCCATGTAGGTCGGGATCACGGTCTGGCGCACCTCGTCGCGCGAGAAATTGCGGCTCTCCTCGTGCGCCATGAAGGCGGCGACCACGGGGTGCGGGTCGGCGCGCTCGGCCTCGCTGCGGTTGGCGGCGATGACCTGGTCCGGACCGTACATGGCGTGATAGGGCGCCGGCGCCACGTACGGCCAATGCGGCTTGATGTAGGAAAGGTGCAGGCACCACGGCCCGGCGCCGGCCTCGTCGATGAAGGCGAGCGCGCGGTCGGTCATGTAGGCGGTTTCGGAGTGTTCCTCCTTGACCCGCGCCGGCCGGCGCGCGTGCCGCATCGACCAGCCCGACAGCACTTCGCCGCCGTCACCCTCGGCCGAGTTGGCGAAGTCGTGCCAAGGGTTGTCGCTGCGGTACCCGAGCTGGCGCAGCCAGGTGTTGTAGGCGAGGTTCGGATCGGTCGACTGGTCGGGATGGAGGCCGTCGTTGCGCTCGTAGGGCTCGAAACCGCACTGCGCGGCGAGCACGCCGGCGCTCGAGCCGGGATCGATGCCGAGCCGCGCCATCGCCTCGCGGTCGGCCGCCATGTGGGTCTTGCCGACCAGCGCCACCCGGTAGCCGAGCGGGCGCAGATAGTCGCCGATCGTCTTCTCGTCGAGCCGCAGCGGGAAATTGTTGTAGGTCGCGCCGTGGGTGACGTTGTAGCGGCCGGTATAGAACGACATGCGTGAGCCGCCGCACACCGGCGCCTGCACGAACGCCCGCAGGAAGTTGACGCCGCGCGCGGCGAGCGCGTCGATCACCGGCGTCTGGATATGCGGATGCCCGGTGCAGCCGAGATAGTCCCAGCGCAGCTGGTCGGCCATGATGAACAGGATGTTGGGCTGCATGGATGGTCGTTCCGGGACGCGAGCGCGAGCCCAAACTCCATAGTCCGTGTCTTCGGGTCATAACAAGGTCTGGCACCGGCGATTTCCGGATAACCGGTAGCCGGCTTCCGGAACGACGGCGCTTGCATTGAGCCGCATCGCATAACTCGCTAGAACGGCCGCGCCCGACAGCGCCGTTCCCAGAGGCCTCCATGACCGTCAGCCCGTTCGACCAAGCGCGCATCCTGTCCGAGGCGCTGCCGCACATGCAGCGCTACGACGAGGAGATCGTGGTGGTGAAATACGGCGGTCACGCCATGGGCGAGGAGGCGGCGGCGCGCGACTTTGCGCGCGACATCGTGCTGCTCGAGCAGACCGCCATCAACCCGGTGGTGGTGCATGGCGGCGGCCCGCAGATCGGCGACATGCTCAATCGGCTCGGCATCAAGTCGGAATTCGCGGCCGGCCTGCGGGTCACCGACGCGGCCGCGATCGAGGTGGTCGAGATGGTGCTGGCCGGCTCGATCAACAAGCAGATCGTCGGCTTCATCAATGCGGCCGGCGGCAAGGCCGTCGGGCTGTGCGGCAAGGACGGCAACATGGTGCTCGCCCGCAAGATCAACCGCACCGTGGTCGATCCCGGATCCAACATCGAGAAGGTCGTGGATCTCGGCTTCGTCGGCGAGCCCGAGAAGGTCGATACCACGGTGCTCGACCAGATGGTCGGCCGCGAGCTGATCCCGGTGCTGGCGCCGCTCGCGACCTCCGCCAACGGCGCGACCTTCAACGTCAATGCCGACACTTTCGCCGGCGCGATCGCGGGCGCGCTCAAGGCCAAGCGCCTGCTGCTGTTGACCGACGTTCCCGGGGTGCTCGACAAGTCGAAGGCCTTGATCCCGGAGCTCTCGGTCGACGCCGCGCGCCGGCTGATTGCCGACGGCACCATCTCCGGCGGCATGATCCCGAAGGTCGAGACCTGCATCTACGCGCTCGAGCAGGGCGTGGAGGGCGTCGTCATCATGGACGGCAAGGTGCCGCACGCGGTGCTGCTGGAGCTGTTCACCGACCACGGCGCCGGCACGCTGATTCATCGGTAGCACCGTCATCGCGAGGAGCGTCAGCGACGAAGCAATCCGGAAACGGCACTGCAGCCTGGATTGCTTCGCTTCTGTTCAGCCCGGGGAGATGACTAACGGGTGTTCGGGGACATGGCTGACACATCATCATTGCATGGATTCGGCTGCCGGGGAGGCGATCCATGCCGTGGCGCGAGGTGTCTGTCATGGAGCAGCGTCGAGAGTTTGTGAAGCTTGCGCAGCAGGAGGGGGTGAACCGGCGGGAGCTGTTCCGGCGGTTCGGCATCAGCCCGCCGGTTGGTTACAAGTGGCTGGCGCGCTTTGCATTCGGCGATGTGGAGCTTGCCGACCGCTCGCGCCGTCCGCATGCGAGCCCGTTGCGCAGCGCGGATGTGACCGAGGAGCTGGTGCTTTCGGTCCGCGATGCGCATCCGGTGTGGGGGGCGCGCAAGATTGCCCGTTGTCTGGCGCGCGAGGGCCACACGGTTCCGGCGGTTTCGACCGTGCATGCGATTCTGCGCCGTCACGGCCGTGTTGTGGCGCCGGCCGGGCGGCCGGGAGAGCCCTATCGGCGGTTCGAGAAGGAAGCGCCGAACCTGCTCTGGCAGATGGACTTCAAGGGTCACATGCCGCTTGCCGACGGCAGCTCCTGCCATCCGCTCACCATGGTCGACGATCATTCGCGCTTTGCGCTGTGCCTTGCGGCTTGCGGCAACGAGCAGGGCACGACGGTGCGTCGGCATCTGGAGACGGCATTCCGCCGCTACGGCCTGCCGGAAGCGGTATTCGTCGACAATGGCGGCCCATGGGGCTTTACCACCACGGAGCCCTGGACCAGGCTGGGCGTGTGGCTGTTGAAGCTCGGGGTCGGCGTGATCCACAGCCGGCCCTATCATCCGCAAAGCCGGGGCAAGAACGAGCGCTTCCACCGCACCCTCAAGGCGGAGGTGTTCGCGCTCGCCCGCTTTCGCGATCTCGCCGCCGTGCAGCGCGCACTCGATCGCTGGCGCGCCGTCTACAATCTCGAACGCCCGCACGAAGCGCTCGGCCAGGAAGTGCCGGCCAGTCGCTACCGGCCAAGCCCGCGCACAATGCCCAATGGCCTGCCGCAGATCGATTACGACGAGCACGAGATCGTGCGCACCGTCTCCACGACCAAAGCCTATGTCAGCTTCAAGGGACGGCTGTGGAAGGTGCCGCAAGCCTTCCGCGGAGAACGCCTCGCCATCCGCCCGCTCTCCACCGATGGCCGCTACGGCGTCTTCTTCGCCTCCTACCAGGTCGCAATCATCGACTTGACCAACACACAAACCGTCAGTCATGTCCCCGAACAGCTGTCAGCTATGTCCCCGGACTGAACAC
>Ga0209382_10003903_pt1 | contig 20358 bp, 24 predicted proteins | sample SoiMetdeltSBSDD5_FD_187599 | JGI IMG/M metagenome (GOLD analysis project Ga0209382, IMG submission 187599) | Bulk soil microbial communities from a Populus tree surrounding site in Tennessee, USA - Soil MetaG P. deltoides SBSDD5 (SPAdes) (version 2) | ecosystem: Environmental > Terrestrial >... | reverse complement strand
ACCCTCGCGCCGCACACCGCACCCACGGCGATCTTGGTCCCCCCCACGTCCACACCGAGCACGAGCTGGTCCGAGGTCACGGAGGATTCCTATTACCGGCGGGGGCCGGAAGCAAGCCCCGCCGCCTCAATGACTAGTGGTCGCGAACGCAATTAGGTTCCTGGTCTGGCGCGCGACTGGGCGTGGCTGGCAAGACTGTGGGTGAGTCGATGCCAAAGCATCGGCGATCCCGCCGGACGCAGCCAGGCGTGTCCAGACGCCCGCGAGAACGGAACGTAATTGCGGGAGTGACCACTAGTAGGCTCCCACCGGATGAAGGCCGGCATCGACCTTGGCGGAACCAAGATCCAGGCGGTGGTGGTCGACGACGAGCACGCGGTGGCCGGGCAGGCTCGGCTCCCCACGCCGCGCAGCGGCGGGCCGGAGGACGTGGCCGAGGCGATGGCCGAGGCGGTGCGCCAGTCGGCAGCCCAGGCGGACGCCGACCCGGCCGAGCTCGCCGGCATCGGCGTGGGCTCGCCTGGCGTGATCGACGCCCGCCGCGGCACGGTGTCGAGCGCCCGCAACCTGCCGCGCTGGGAGGGCACGTTCGCGCTCGGCAAGGCGCTCAGCTCCGCGCTCGGCCCGCGCAAGGTGCGAATCGACAACGACGTGAACGTGGCCACCGAGGCCGAGTTCGAGCTCGGCGCAGGGCGCGACTTCCGCTCGCTGCTCGGCGTGTTCTGGGGCACTGGCGTGGGCGGCGGGATCATCCTGCGCGGCCGCACCTGGCTCGGGCGCGGCGCGGCGGCCGAGATCGGGCACATGGTCGTGAACATCGACGGCGCCCGCTGCCCCTGCGGCCGCCGCGGCTGCGTGGAGGCCTACGCCGGGCGTGGCGCGCTCGAGGAGCGCGCGCGCCACCGCCAGGACAAGGGCCACAGGACCGAGCTCTTCAAGATCATGGAGAAGCGCGGGCGCGACCGGCTCACGAGCGGCATCTGGGCGCGGGCGCTCGAGGCCGACGACAAGCTCGCCCACAAGCTGCTCGAGGAGGCGGTCGACGCTCTCGGGGCGGGCGTCGCCTCGGCCCTCAACGTGCTCGACGTGGACGCCGTGGTGCTCGGCGGCGGTCTCGGCCTCCGGCTCGGCGAGCCCTATCGCGAGAAGATCGAGAAGGCCATGCTCCCGCACCTGTTCGCGAGCGAGAACCCGCCGCCGTTCGTGCTCGCCGAGCTCGGCGACCTGGGCGGCGCGATCGGCGCGTCGCTCCTGATCAAGACCTGACGTTCGAGCGCCGCCGGCGCCCGCTGTGCGGCTGCTGGCCGCGCCGCCTCCGGGCGGGACCCGAGCCGCGCACGGGCCAGCCCGCCTCGGCGTCGAGCCAGGCCGACCCGGCGGCCTCGATCGCCCGCGCGAACCGCGGCACGTCCACGCGCTCGTCCGTCAGGCAGCGCCGCAGCGTGCGCCAGAGCGCGGCGTGCGCGTCGCAGATCCGCGCGACGTCGGCCTTGCGCGCCGTCCAGCCCGGCTGGTCGATCAGCCCGAGGCTCGCGCGCCGCAGCTGCAGGTCCGCGATCAGCCGGCAGGCATGATCGCGCTTGGCGGCGCTCGTGGCGGACAGCGCGCGCAGGCGCCGGTCGTTTTCGAGCACGCGCGCGTCGAGGTCGGGAGCGTCGCCCAGGCCGGTGGCGTCCGCGAAGCGCGGGAAGGCGGCCTCGAGCGGCGCGAACCCATGGCGCTGCGCGGCGGCGTCCACCTGCTCGATCAGCTTCACCCGCGTGCGCCAGTGACGGTGGTTGTAGGCCACGTCCTGCACGCGGTCCCAGGCATCCGCCTCGAGCTCGCACCAGTCGAGCAGCTCGTGCGGTGCAGGGCTCGCGCCGAGGTCCGTCCGGCGCGACTCCCAGAGCCCCTCCCAGCGGTCCGCCGTGGAACACAGGAGGTCGATCGTGTAATGCGAGAGCTCCCAGCGGTGGAGCCCGGGCGGGCGCGTGCGCGTGCGGGCAGGCGAGGGGAAGAACATCGCCTCGAACTGCTTGAAGCGCCGGTGCTCCCGCAGGCCCTCGAGGTCGGGGTCGTCGGCCAGTACCCAGTCGCGGTGGAGCGCCACGAAGCCGCTGTCCGCGCAGCCGATTGCGCGCTCGAGGTAATCGACCGCGAGCCGTGCGTGCTCGTCGGCGTCGGCGTCGGTCGACGCGCCCGCGAGCAACGGGAGCGAGTAGACGCAGGCGGCGTTGTAGTGGTCCTGCCAGCGCCGGAAGCCGTGCGCATGCTTCTCGATCTCCTTGATCTTGCCAGTGAGCTGGCTTACGTCAGCATGCCCGCCCTCGACCTGCCCCAGCTCCGCATGCACACGCTGGAGCCGCTGTGCCGTCCAGAGCGATGACAGCTTGACGGTCGAACGCGTGAGCGCGGTGCTGCGTCTCAGCGACCACGTGGGCGTCAGGTGCTCGAGCTCGCCGAAGGAGGCGCTCGCGGCCTGTAGACATGCGAGGTCGAGCTGCGTCGCCGACTCGCTCGCCGACACCGGCGTTCCGGCGCGTGTGCGCGCCGGCTCCGCGAGCATCTCTTCCACCTCCGTGCGGGTCGGGGTGGAGCCACCCGCTTTCGCGAGCTCGTGTTCGAGCCGCGGGCGCAGCCGCTCGCGGAGCTGCGTGCGCTGCTTGTCGCGGAGGTTCGGCTTGCCCGCCGCGCCGCGCCGCCACTGGCGCGGGAACTCGCTCCCGGCCAGCAGGATCGTGCGCCGGTAGTGGGCCACGAGCAGCACCTGCTCGCGGTCGCGGCGCGCAGCGCCCCGGTAGGTCGATCCGAGCCGGTCCACGCCGTGGCGGCGCGCGCGCCGCGGCCGGGGCACCTTCGCCCTCGCCTTCGCACTTCGCCCGTCGTTCTCCTTGGCGCGACCGGGCTGCGCCACCGCCAGGATCCCCTCGTAGGTCGCGAAGGCATCGAGGAAGAGCGCGAGCTTTTCCTGCAGGAACCCGATTTGGAGCCTGAGGCACAGGTTCATCGGGTCGTCCTTCAGAGCGTCGTAGTAGGCGTCGAGCGCCTCGTCGAAACGCCGCTCGGCCTCGAGCTCCGCGGCCCGCTCGTAGTTGTGCACGAGCCTCGAGGGCAGGTGGTAGCCGCGCCAGCCGGCCCAGGGCGCGTGGCAGCGGCGGGTTCTCGGCACGATCGATGCGGTGGCGTGGTCGGCCGCGCGGACGATCGCCCGGTCCCACGAGCTGCGCCAGAAGGTCTGCGCGGGGCCGGCCTGGCCCGGCAGCCGCTCGACCTGGACGGTCACGCCGCAGCGGGGCTCCTGCTCGCGGGTCACGAGGACGCCCTTCACCTCGTAGGCGTGGTCGGGGAGTGCCGCGCGCAGCAGCCCCGCGAGCGTGGACAGCAGGGCGCCGGGCTCGGTGCCGCCGCCGCTCAGCACGTCGATGAAGTTGCCCTGCGGGGCCGCCGCGGGCACGGACGCCGGCGCCTGCAGGTGCGACTCCGCCAGCCGGTTGCGGAACGCCGCGGTGAGCCGGGCCACGTTGGCGTCCTCGATCTCCGGACCGGCGGTGAAGTCCTCGACCACCACCTTGCCGGGCCACCAGGAGAGCGCCTCGAGCGTCAGGTGCCGCGCGCTCCAGGCGATCAGCAGCAGCCCGCCGAAGCCCAGGGCCGCGGAGACCGCCGGTCGCGCGAGCGCTACGTGCAGCGCGGTGGAGAAGCTCTCGCTCTTCACGTCGTATGGGTTGCCGTGCACGTAGCCCACGGCCGCGAGCGCGCCGATCCCGGCGAGCACGCCGAGCGACCAGCCGGCGATGCTCGGCCAGCGCCGCCGGTAGCGCTTCGAGCGCGAGCCGAGCCGCCTGCGCCGCCTCATTCGGCGATCTCCTTCTTCGTCTCCTCGGCCTGCCGGCGCACCTCGCCGAGCACGTGCGGGTTCACGCCCTTGCTCTTGAACAGGGACACCATCCGGTCGGCCACCTTGGCCGCCTTCAGGGTGTTGCCGGCCTTGGCCTCGGCGCGCGCCTGGCGGCGCATCACCATGTTGAGGGTGATGTTGTCCACCCCCTCGTCCCCGATCGAGCTCTCCTCGACCGCGGCCAGCATCTTGGCCGCGTCGCGCGGCTCGGCCTTGCGCAGCCTCAGGCGCTTGTCCGGCGTCAGGTCCTTGAAGTCGCGCTCGGCGTTCACGCCCTTGGCGAGCAGCGCGTACACGGCGAGCCGGTGGTCGGGGTGCTCCTCTAGCAGCGTGTCCATCGCGTCGCGGCCCCGCCGCAGCGAGTCGGCGTCCGAGCCGAGCAGGGCGAGCAACTTGCCCTGCTCCTCGCCCATCAGGAGCTCTCCCACGCGCTCGTCGTCTGCGCCGGCCGGCGGCCGCACGCGCAGCTGGACCACCGGCGAGATCACCCGCGAGCCGTCGGCCGCGATGTACTGGGCGCGCAGCTCGTAGCGGCCGGGCTGCTCGAAGTAGAAGCCGTCGCGGCCGAAGCCGATATACGCGCTGTCGTAGATCGCGGGCTGGCCGGGATCCAGGTGCGTCTTTCGCTCCTCGTCCACGCAGTGGCGCAGCATCGGGCGGTGCAGCACCACCCGCCCGGACGGCTCGCGGATCGCGATCGTCACGAACTCGTCCTTCGGGTGCAGGTAGCCGTGCGTGTCCTTGCCGCGCAGATCGGTGGCGCTCAGCTTGAGCTCCACCACCACCGGCTCGCCGTAGGCGAAGGCGTCTCTCGCTCGCAACTCGAGCGCCAGCCCGGAGTTGTCCACGAGCGGGTCGGCGAACAGGTCCGGGTCGATCTCCGCGGCGCCCTGGCCGAACGGGTTGGCGCCCATGATCACGTTCCGGTAGGCGCCGTGGCGCAGGTGCGCGAGCTCGTTGTCCGAGAACTGGAACGCGAAGCTCGACCAGTAGGCGCTCTCACCGCCGGGAGCGGGCGGCGTGGGCTGGTACTTCCAGGCGTAGTTCATCCAGGACAGCTCGCCCAGGCCGCCGTTCGGCCCGAGCGGCGCGGGCGGGTCGCCCAGGTTCTTCTGCCACGAGTGCAGGAGGTTGAACGCGTGCCCTAGCTCGTGCACGTAGGTGCGGAGCGCGGCGCGCTGGCTGTTCGCGTCCTCGCCCTGGATCGCGTCCCAGAACACGGCCGCGCCCTGGCGCTGGAAGGCGTCGGAGTAGTCGAACATGATGCCGCGGTAGCCGTCGTCGTGAGAGTTGGCCACCAGCATCCAGACGCGCCACTGGGGCTGGTCGCCGAACAGGCTGAAGTGGTTGGCCATCGCGTTGTGGAGCTCGCTGTCCGACCAGGAGGCCGACGAACCTGCCGCGGAGGTTGGGATCACGTTCGGCGCGCCCGTCTCCATCACCTCGATGCCGGCCTCGGCGAACGCCTTCGACACGCTCAGCACGCGCCTCGGGCTGCCCGCCGGCTGCGGGAGCGCGCCGGTGTCGTAGGACACGAACGGGATCGTCCCCGCCACCGAGTCCTGCTCCCACTGGATCGTGCGGAAGTACTGCGAGGCGAAGGAGCACAGGTAGCCGGCGCCGGGGGTGCTCGGAGGGGTGATGAACTGCACGGTGGCCGGCTTGGCCGGGGCGAGCGGGCTCGAGCGCGGGATCGTCACGCGCACGAACGGCGCGGCCGCGGCCCAGGTGTAGCTGCCGAGCCCCTCGATCCGCACCTCGCTGGGCCCAATCGTGATCGCCGCGCCGGCGATCTCGAAGGAGCCGAAGTAGGTCGTGGTCGAGCCCGCCACCGAGAAGAAGTCGCCGCTCACGCGACCCAGCGGATGGGGACCGTCCACGTCGACGCGCAGGTCGAGCTGCCACGCCGCTCCGGTGCTGCGGTAGCGGCCGCGCACCGCGCGCTTCCGCAGCGTGACCGGCGGGGGCACCGGGATCGGCTGCGGCTGCGGGTGCGTCTCGGCGGCTTCGGCGGACGCGGCGGCCTCCGCCTGCGCGCTCGGATCGAGCGCCTCCGCCGGGGCGTGGCCGTTGCCTCCGAGCGCATCCTCGGAGCCGAGCTCGACGGCGGCGGGAGCAGCGTCCGGGACGACCGTCGGGTCAGAGAGCGCCGGCATGGGTTCCTCCTGTGAGGTCGAGGGGATCACGCCAGCGTGCTCCCGGGTCGTCACGCCCCCGTCACCGCGCCGTCACCGATTTGCACGGTTTGCGGGGAAAAGCGTCCATCGTTTCGTGCGATCCGTCACATGTGCGTTGACGGCGCCGGGTGATCGGGCGTACAAGGGACAGGTGCCCCCCCGCGCACGCCTGGCCCTGTTGGGGGCGCTCGAGCTCGAGCGCGACGGCGAGCCCGTCCCGCTCCCGGCGAGCGCACGCAGGCTGCTCGCCTTCACCGCGCTCCACGGCCGCCCGCTCTCGCGCGTCTTCGTGGCGGGCACGCTGTGGCTCGACTCGGAGAGCGACGCGCGCGCGGCGGCCAGCCTGCGCTCGGCGCTCTGGCGGCTGCACCGCGCCGCTGGCGAGGTGGTGCGGGCCGACGCCCGCGAGCTGAGCCTGGCCCCCTGGGTCGAGGTCGACCTGCACCGGGTGTCCTCCGTGGCTCACGAGGTGCTCGCGGGCCGCGCGCTGCGCCCCGACCTGGTGCGCCAGCTCGCCTGGTCGGACGAGCTCCTGCCCGACTGGTACGACGGGTGGGTCGAGACCGAGCGCGAGCGCTTCCGCCAGCTGCGGCTGCACGCCCTCGAGCGGCTGTGCGAGCGGCTCTGCACCGCCGGGCGCTTCGACGACGCGCTCGAGGCCGGCCTCGCCGCGGTGCGCGCCGAGCCGCTGCGCGAGAGCGCCCACCGCGCGATGATCGGCATGCACCTGGCCGAGGGCAACGTGGGCGAGGCGGTGCGCCAGTACGACACCTGCGAGCGCCTGATGTCGCGCGAGCTCGGTGTGCGCCCGTCGCGCAAGACCCTGCGGCTGGTCGAGGGCTTTCGCTAGCGGGGGCCGGCCGCCTGGGGCTCGGTCGGCCCTCCGCGGATGATGAACGTCCCTGAGTACCCCCCATAGCGACCAGTCCGGGACGTTCGTCTGGGCGGCGGGCGAAGCTACGCGGCGCGCCGCACGCGCTCGGCGAGCGCGTCCTGGGCGGCGTCGGCGCGGTCGGCGCAGGCGCGGTAGAGCGCGTATGCGTCGACCGACTTCGATCGCCGCCATTCCGAGTACGCGGCGCGCGCCGCCTCGGCCGCCTCCCGCCAGGAGGAGCGAAGCGTGTCGGTGGTCTCGGGCGCAAGCATGAAGCTGTCGCCGCTGTCCAGATCGGCCAAGAACCGTTCCAGGTCTCTCGAGCTCATCCCGTGCTCACCCTCTGAAAGGGTGTATCGGCAGCTACGTGCGGATCGTTACAGGCCCGTCACGCCGGGCGCCTCCGGTCGCGAAACGCCTCGACCAGCTCCGCTCGCGCCTCCGCCGAGATCGAGTCCTCGCACAGCTCCCCGAGCGCCACCATCGTTTCGCGCATCTGGTCGAGATAGGTGGCGCAGTAGCGGCACTCGCCGAGGTGCTCCTCGAAGCGAGCGCGGTCCGAGTGGGCGAGCGTGCCCTCGAGGTACTCGGTGATCACGTCGACCAGCTCGCGGCAGGTCATCTTGCGGGCGGCGTTCACAGCGTCGGCTCCATCGTGCCCAAGGTCTCCTCGATTGCCGCGCGCACGCGCGTACGCGCGCGGTGGAGCAGTACCCGTTGGTTCGCCTCGCTGAGCCCGAGCGCGGTACAGGTCTCGGCGGCGCTGCAGCCCACCATGTCGCGCAGCGCGATCACCTCACGCTGGGACCCCGGCAGCCCCTTCACCGCCCCGCGGATCACCCCGATCGTCTCCGCCGTCTCGAGCGCCTGGTCCGGCCAGGGCGTGGGGCCGATCGCCCAGTGACGGGGGTAGCGGTCGTGGTCGGCCGCCAGGAAGCGATCGGGGGCGAGCGCGTCGTCCTCGTGGCCGTCGGCGGCGTCGAAGGCGGACGAGAACGGCAGGGAGCGACCGTCGCGGACTCCGCGCGTCCTCGCGATGTTGATCAGGATGCGGAAGATCCAGGTCTTGAGCGAGGAACGGCCCTCGAAGCCGTCGAGGCCCCTCACCACCCCGAGCCAGGTCTCCTGCACCACCTCGTCGGCCGCGGCCTCGGTCGACACGTACAGGCGAGCCATGCGCGCGAGCCCGGGGCTGAGATCGTCGACGAGCCGGGCGAACGCGGCCTCGTCGCCCGCCCGCAGCGCGGCCAGCAGGTCGGAATCGGTATGAGCCGGCCGTTCCACCCGCGGCCCACTGTAATCCCGGCGTCCAGCGCGCGCGGGCCGCGGTGAAGGTCCCCCCGGCCGGCAGCCGATGAACTGAGAACGACAAAGGAGGAACTCGTGAAGAAGATGATCGTGGTCGCCCTCGCCGGACTAGCGACGCTGGCACTGCCGGTCGTCGGGGCGCAGGCCAAGTCGCCCCGGGCGGGCGGGGAGCATGCCGCCGGCAAGGGAGGCGAGAAGTCGAAGCGCTGCAAGAAGCCGCGCGCTGTCGGGTTCGTGGCCGCCGGGACGCTCGCGAGCGTCGACGGCTCGAGTGTGAGCCTGACGGTCGCCCGCGCCAACCGCCACGCGCGGCGCTGGCTCGAGACGAGCGAGGCCACGTTCGACACCGCCGATCTGACCGTGTCCTTCGTCGGCGTGACGGACGGCGACTTGAGCGGCGCCGTCGACCTCGCCGACGCGCTGCCCACCGACCGCGTCCGGGTGCTCGGAAAGCTCGCGCTGCCGAAGCGCGGTTGCGAGGGCGAGGGCGTGCTGACTCTGCGCAAGGTCAAGGTGCTGCGCGAGGTGGCGACGGAGACCGAGGCCGAGACCACGGGGTAGCCTCCAGAGGAGTGTGAGGCTCGACTCGTTCGCCAAGCATCCGCTCCTCTTCGGCCCCTCCCCCATTCAGCGGCTGGAGCGCCTGAGCGACCACCTGGGCGGGGCCGCGCTCTGGGCCAAGCGCGACGACTGCAACAGCGGGCTCGCGTACGGCGGCAACAAGATGCGCAAGCTCGAGTACCTCGTGGCCGACGCCTTGGCGAAGGGTTGCGACACGCTCGTGTCGATCGGCGGGGTGCAGTCGAACCACACCCGGCAGGTGGCCGCGGCCGCGGCGCGCACCGGGCTCGGCTGCGTGCTCGTGCAGGAGAGCTGGGTGGACTGGCCGGACGTGGTCTACGACCGCGTGGGCAACATCCAGCTGAGCCGCCTGATGGGGGCCGACGTGCGGCTAGTGAAGGCGGGCTTCGGGATCGGCTTCAAGGAGAGCTGGGAGCAGGCGCTCGCCGACGTCGAGGCCGCCGGCGGCACCCCCTACCCGATCCCCGCCGGGGCATCCGACCACGAGCTCGGCGGCCTCGGCTTCGCTGATTGGGCGCAGGAGGTGGAGCGTCAGGAACGCGAGCTGGGCGTGTTCTTCGACACGATCGTGGTCTGCTCGGTCACCGGCTCCACCCAGGCGGGAATGGTGGCCGGCTTCGCCGCCCAGGAGCGCGAGCGGAGGGTGATCGGGATCGACGGCTCGGCCAAGCCGGACGAGACGCGCGCGCAGGTGGCGCGGATCGCGCGCGCCACCGCCGAGCTGATCGAGGTGGGCCGCGAGCTGCGCGACGACGAGATCGCGCTCGACGAGCGCTACCACGCCGGGATCTACGGGATCCCGGACGAGCGAACGATCGAGGCGATCCGCACGGCCGGGCAGCTCGAGGGCATGATCACCGACCCGGTCTACGAGGGGAAGTCGATGGCGGGCATGATCGACCTGGTGTCGCGCGGCGAGATCGACCCGGACTCCAACGTGCTCTACGCCCACCTCGGCGGCCAGCCGGCGCTGAGCGCGTACGCGGGCGTGGTCACGTGAGCCTGCCCGCGGACACGACGCTGGGCGCCGTGCGGCTCCGCGTGGCCGACCTCGAAGGGCTCACGAGCTTCTACGAGCGGGTGGTTGGCCTGCGCGCGCAAGGACGGGACGGCGACCTCGTGCGGATGGGCGCCGACGGCGGCGCGCCGGTGCTCGAGCTGCTTGCCCGGCCGGACGCTCCACGGCGTCCCGACTTCAGCTCGGGGCTCTTCCACCACGCCATCCTCGTCCCGAGCCGGGAGGAGCTGGCGCGAGCGCTCGAGCGCATCGCCGCGGCGGGCTGGCGCCTGACCGGGGCCTCCGACCACCTCGTGAGCGAGGCGCTCTACCTGCGCGACCCCGAGGGCAACGGGATCGAGATCTATCGCGACCGGCCCCGCGACGAATGGCCGTTCGAGGACGGCCGCATCCGGATGGCCTCCGACCCGCTCGACCTCGATGACATCCTGGCCGAGCTGCCGGCCGAGCACGCCGCGCCCGGGGCCGGGGACATCGCGCCCGGCACGAAGCTCGGCCACGTGCACCTCCAGGCGGGCGACCTCGGCGGCTCCGGGGAGTTCTACGAGCACGCGCTCGGCCTCGACATGATGGTGCGCTGGCTGCCGGGCGCCCTGTTTCTCTCCGCGGGCGGCTACCACCACCACGTGGGGCTCAACGAGTGGCAGACGCGCGGCGCACCGCCGCCGCCGGCCGGCTCGCTGGGGCTCGACCGCTTCGAGCTCGTGCTGCCGGGCGACGACGAGCGCTCCGCCGCGGTCGATCGCCTGGCGGCGGCCGGCTTCGAGCCCGAGCCGAGCGAGGACGGGCCGCTCGTGCGCGAGCCGGGCGGGGCGGCCGTGCTGCTCGCCGCACGTTGATGCCGGTCAACATTATGTTGTAGAGCATAATGATGTCTGGCATAATGACGCCGTGGCTCACGACATTCCGGTCAATCCCTTCAGGTTCGGGCCGCTCGCGCTCGCCGAGGCGTTCACCGACCGCCAGGACGAGATCCGCAGCCTCGTGGCCGACGCGCGCAACGGCCAAGACGTCGTCGTCTTCGCCCCCCGCCGCTACGGCAAGTCGTCGCTCGTCTGGCGCGTAGCGGAGAAGCTCGCGACGCGGGGCGTGCTAGTGGCGCAGGTGGACCTGATGCGCACGCCGACCAAGGACCAGTTGGCCTCGAAGCTCGCGAAGACGATCCACGCGGACCTGGCCACCCGCGTGTGGCGGACAAAGGACCGTCTGCGCGTGTTCGCGGGCCTGCGCCTTACGCCGATCATCACCCTCGATCCGAACGACGGCACCGTGTCATTCAGCTTCGACGCCCGAGCAGCACCCCCGGACATCGACGCGACCATCGAGGAGCTGCTTGCCCTCCCCGGCAGGATCGGGACCGAGCGCGAGCGGCGCGTCGCACTCGTCCTGGACGAGTTCCAGGAGGTCGCGGACATCGATCCGGTCCTGATCCGGGTGATGCGCTCCGTCTTCCAGGAGCAGCCTGAGGTCGCCCACATCTACCTTGGCAGCAAGCGCCACATGATGCAGCGCATCTTCAATGACGAGAACGAGCCCTTCTGGCGCAGCGCCAAGCAGATGGAGCTGGGCGTGATCGCGCCCGAGCTCTTCGCGCCGTACGCGCTCGAACGCTTCGAGCGCACGGGGCGGGAGCTCGCGCCCGACACCTGCGAGCGGGCGCTCGAGCTCACGGGCGGCCACCCCTACGCCACCCAGGAGCTCCTCTACTTCCTCTGGGAGGACACGCCGGCGGGCGAGGCCGCCACGCCCGCCACACTCGATCGCGCGCTCGAGGCCACGCTGCGCTCCGAGCACTCGCACTTCAGCCTGATCTGGGACCGCGCGTCGTCCGGCCAGAAGCGCGTGCTCCAGGCGCTCTCGCAGGAGCAGCCGGGGCGCCCGCTCGGCGCCGACTACCAGCGCCGCCACTCACTGCCCGCGACCCCGACGGTGCAGGCGGCCCTGCGGGCGCTCGAGCGGGACGAGCTCGTGCAGCGGCTCGACCGCGGCGAGTACGAGATCGCCGAGCCGTTCCTCACCGAGTGGATCGCTCGCTACGAGAGCTGAGGCGCCTGCCCGTCGCGGTCGTTGCGAGCCGCCTCGAGGTCGGGGTGGGCCGCCATCCGAACGACCTTGCCCTCGCGGGCCGTGCAGAGCACCACCACGTCGATCTCGATCGGGATGCGGGTGGCCGCCCCTACCCCGCTCACGGTCATCACGGCGAGCGCGGAGTCCGGCCGCTCGTCCTCGCTCGCGCGGAGGTCGAAGCGCACCTCGTCGATCGCGTCGTCGAAGCCCGCGAAGTAGCGCCGAGCGCCGTCGTGGCCCCGGTAGACATCAGGCTCGGCGGACAGCGTCGGCGGGATCACCACAACCACGTCGTCGGCGAGCAGCGGCAGCGCGGCCTCCACCCCGCCGCGGCGGTGAAGCTCGAACAGCTCGCGCAGCAGATCGGCGGCCGGCCGGCTCACGGCGCCCCACCCTAACCCGGCGTGTAACGAGAGCGCTCCGTGATGGACTGTCGGGAATGCAGCTAAAGGCCGTCCTGCTCAATTGCACGATCAAGAAGTCCCCCGCGGTCTCGAACACGCAGGCCCTGATGGACAACGTGATCGAGATCCTCGAGGAACAGGGGGTGGAGTGCGAGACCGTGCGCGTGGTCGACTACGACGTGCGGTTCGGCGTCTCGAGTGATGAGGGCGACGGCGACGAGTGGCCGCAGATCCTCGACAAGATCATGGGCGCGGACATCGTGATCGTGGGAACCCCGATCTGGTTCGGCGTGCGCTCGAGTGTCTGCCAGATGGTGATCGAGCGCCTCGACGGCACTTACAACACGACCAACGACGTGGGCCAGTATCCGCTCTACAACAAGGTGGGCGGCGTGGTGGTCACGGGCAACGAGGACGGCGCCCACGACGCGGCCTCGAACACCCTCTTCAACCTCTCGCACCTTGGCCTGACGATCCCCCCGAACGCGGACACCTACTGGCTGGGCGAGGCGGGCCCCGGCCCCTCGTACATCGAGGCCGGTGGACAGAACCACCCCTATACCCAGAAGACGACAAAGTGGATGGCCCACAACGTGGTGCATCTGGCGCGCATCCTCAACGCCGCCGGCGGCATCCCGCCCGAGGGCAACACCGTGCCGGGCTGGCAGCCGGAGGTGTGCGAGACGCGCGAGGAGCGCATGCCCGCGGGTCACGTAGGCTGAGCGGGTGCCGGTCGCAGTCCGCGGGCTCTTCGAAGCTCACCTCCCGGTCGGCGACCTCGAGCGCGCCAAGGGCTTCTACCGCGAGGTGGTGGGGCTCCCGCTGGCCTTCGAGGTCCCCGAGCGCGGCGTGGCCTTCCTCTGGTGCGGAGCGCCCGGTCGGGCGATGCTCGGCCTCTGGTCGCTCGGCTCGATGCCGATGGGGATGAGCCTGCACGTGGCCTTCGACGTCGAGCTCGACGAGGTGATCGGCGCGCCGGGGCGCCTACGCGAGCAGGGCGTCGAGCCGCTGTCGTTCTTCGGGGAGCCGGCCGGCGAGCCGAGCGTGATCGGCTGGATGCCGGCCGCGGCCGTCTACTTCCGCGACCCTGACGGACACCAGCTCGAGTACCTCGCCATGATCGACGAGCAGCCGCGCCCCGAGGCGGGCATCGTGAGCTGGTCTGAGTGGCGATCGGGCTAACGCTCGCTCCGACCGGCCCGCGACGCCAGCAGGAAGCTCACGAGCGTGTCGAGCTCCGCGTCGCTCATGCGCTCGCCGAAGTCCTCCGGCATTCCCGAGTAGCCGCCGGGGCCGGGCGGGTCGAGGATCGTCGCCTCGAGTGACGCGGCTGTGTGTGAGCCGAGCCGCCCATCGAGGTCGGGACCGAACTCGCCGGTCGAGCCCGCCGCCGCGAGGGTGTGGCAGGTCGCGCAGCCCATGCGGGCGAACAGCGCTCGCCCGCCCTCTGGCTCGCCGGCCATCGTGCGGCCGGGCGCGGCGCCGCCGTCCTGTGCGCCGATGCCCGCGGTCAAGGCAAGGAGCGCGAGCGTCACCCCCGCCACGGCCAGCCCGGCCGCCAGGGCGACGGCAATACCCCGTCCGCCGCTCATCCCTCCGCGGGTGCGGGCCGCGCCGCGGAGCCCCGGCGCCGGCCACCGAGCGCGACCAGGGCGGAGGCAACGCCTCCCGCCATGAGCGAGAGGCCGATCGCCGCCCAGACGGGGACGCCCCCTCCGGCAGCGGTGGCGCCGCCGGCGGCGCCGATCTGGAACTCGCCGAACGAGTGCGTCAGGGAGAAGCCGTCATCGACGCTCACCCGCCAGCTGCCGGCCTGGGGGAACACGACATCGGCGCGGTAGACGCCCGGCTCGCTCGTGGGCGCGGCGGCGAAGGCGCGGCTTCCGCCCTGGCCGTCGTCGATCAGCACGCGCGGCTTGACCCCCTCGAGCGGCGTCCGCCCGTGCTGCAGGATCGTGGCCTCGGCCACCCAGGTGTCCCCGGCCCCGACGCCGGCCGGGAGCGTCTCGAGCCCGACCGTGGCCCAGCCGCCGGCCGTACTCGCGGCCGGCAGCGCGAGTGCCGCCAGCGCCGCCGCCGTCGTTGCCAGGATCGCCCGCCGTGCCATGCCGCTCCCTTCGCTCGCCGTCACCCCTACTACGGGCCTCGCCGCGATCCGGTTCCCTGCGCTCACCAGGCCGGCGGTGATGAGGGCCGACCCCTCCGTACGGCTCCCGTCGGCCGGCCCGCGTTCTCGTTACGCCGCGTAACGAATCGGGCGGTTCCGGGACGGAAGCCGCATGGCCCTCGATCCGCGCACTGAGGCGAGCGAGCGGCTCGGCGGCCGCGAGGTCCGCGTGCTCGAGCCATCCCCGCCCGCCGTGCAGGAGGGCCCCTGGTTCGCGGACGACCCGGTCGCGCCCGAGGGGGCCTCCGGGGTGGTGTCGCCCGTATCGAGCGGTGAGGTGCTGTGGCAGGACCTCGTGGACCGGGACCCCGGTCTCGCGGAGTTCTGTGCGGAACGCTGGCTCGCCGCCTGGCCGCGGCTCGAGCCGCTGCCGCCGAGGTTCGCGAGCACGCGGGCCTCGCTCCACCGAGTGGCCGAGCACGTGATGAAGCCGGCGCGCGAACGGGCGAACGGCAAGTTCGGCCTGCGCTACACGCGCGGAGGCTTCGGCACCCCGTTCTACGGAGGCGACGAGCAGCTGCGCGTCGAGGGCGCCGCGCTCGTGTACAGCCACGGGGCCGACGAGCGCCGTGTGCCCCTCACCACCTTGCAGGCCGCGGCGCAGCTGGCGGGCGTGCCCGGCGAGGACGACGAGACGCCGCTGGCGGTCGACGCAGCGGCGTCCGCTGCGCTCGGCAGCTGGTACGGCTTCTGCTGCTCGGTGCTCGAGGAGCTGCGCGTGGCCGCGGCCGACCCGTCGCGCGTCCAGCTCTGGCCCGAGCACTTCGACATCGCGCTGGAGGCGGGCGCCGAGGAGGCGGGCGCCCGCGCGGCCTGCGGCGGCTCACCCGGCGACGAGGAGCACGCGGAGCCGTACCTGTACGTGGCGCCCTGGAGTGCGCGGCCCGAGGGCGAGCGCTGGAACGCCACGGCCTTCCCGGGCGCCGAGCTCTCGTACGCCGAGCTGCTGGCCGCGGACGACCAGCGCGAGCTGGCGCTCGACTTCTTTTGCACCCGGCTGGACGACCTGGCGGCCTGAGAGCCTTCGCCGGTGCCCGCCTACGTGTACCTGCTCCGCTGCGCGGACGGCTCGCTCTACTGCGGCTGGTCCACCGACCCCGACAGGCGACTCGCCCAGCACCAGGCCGGCAGGGCCAGCCGCTACACCCGCTCGCGCCGGCCAGTCGAGCTCGTGTGGACCGAGGAGCTCGCGAGCCGCTCGGAGGCAATGCGGCGCGAGGCCGAGATCAAGCGGCTGCCGGTGGCCGAGAAGCAGGCACTCATCCCTGGCCGGCGCCGGCGCTCGCCAGGAAGGCGCGCACCTCGGCGTTGAAGCGCTCGGCCGCCTCGATGTTCGACAGGTGCCCGACCCTCTCCATCACGACGAGCTCGGAGCCGGGGATCTGTTCGTGCAGCGCCTCCGCCACGGGCAGCGGAGAGCGCACGTCGGCGTCGCCGTAGAGGAGCAACGTAGGCACCGCGATCGAGGGCAGCGCGTCGCGCAGGTCCGCTTCGGCGAAGGCGTGAGCCATCGCCCGCATCCCGGCGGGGTGGAAGTCGACCATGAGCGCCACCACCTCCTCGACCATCGCCTCGGGCGCGGAGTCGGTGAGCAGGCCGGGCACGAAGTCGCGCGCCACGTCCTCGGGCGGCCGGTCGGCGTCACGCAGGCCCCGTTCGAGTCGCTCCCGCACCACCTCCGGTGGCAGGGATCCGCCCCAGCCCGCGTAGGCGGAGGCGAGCACCAGGCTGCGCGGAAGGGTCGGGTGGCGCCGGTAGAGCTCGAGCGCGAGGCCGCCGCCGAACGAGAGCCCGAGCACGTCGGGGCGCTCCAGTTCGAGCGCCGCCGCGAACCCCGCCACGCAGTCGGCGTAGTCCGGCAGCCGGAAGCTCTCGGGCGGGTCCGACGACGCCCCGCAGCCGGGGGCGTCCCAGGCGATGACGGTGAAGTCCGCGGCCAGGTCCTCGAGCTGGGGGTGCCACGAGCGGCTGTCGACCAGCACTCCGTGCAGCAGCACCAGCGGGGGGCCGCTGCCGGCCGACCGGTACGCGATCTCGAGCCCGCCGACGTCGACGCGTTCCAACCGGGACCGCCCGGTCAGCGCACCTGCGAGTCGGGCGCGAGCGCCGCGCGCACCGCTTCTTCGCACAGCTGCTCGAGCTGAGGCAGCATCTCGCGCAGCGGCTCCAGCGCCTGCCGGTCCTCGTCGCGGATCCACTCGGCCCGATCGCGCGACTCGACGAAGCTCGCGATCGTGCGACACAGCAGCGTCAGCCGAGCCGGCTGCACCACGACCGTGCCCGGCAACTGGGCGAGCTCGTCCGCCATGGCGGTGAGCTCGCGCAGCTCGAGCACTTCGTCCGCCGACAGGTCGGTAGTCCGATAGCGCTCGGCGATGATGATCGAGATCGCGTGGCGCGTGGCGGCCAGCTCGTCGTCGCGCAGGTCGAACAGCGCGTGCACGACGGTCTCGTCGTCGAGGTCGTACGTGATGTCGATGTGGGCGCGCTGCATGAGGTCGTCTACCACGCTATCGGCCGCTCGCCTGCCGAGTGTGAGACTTCTTTCATACCCGCTGGGATCCCGGCTCAAGCGACACGGCCCGCGTGGGTCGTTTCGTGCGATACAGCTCGAGCGCGTAGCGCCCGGCCGGATGCTCTCGGAATGCCCGGAGCTCGCCGGCCACCGGCTCGGGCAGCTCGTCGGGCTGGGGAAGCCTGACCCCGTACTCGGGCGGGACGGTCACCGCCGCGGCGAGCGCCGCGAAGGTGAGGTCGGCGGCGCTGAAGCGCTCCCCGCACAGGAAGGGCCGGCCGTCGGAGAGGAGCTTGGCGACCAGGTCGAACTCGGCGCGCACGCGCGGGCCGTCGTCGCTCACCGTCGTCGGGCGGATCGCGAGCTCGCGGCGCGCCCAGCCGCGTGCCGGCGGCCAGAGCGCGCCGAGCGCCCGTGCCTCCCAAGGGGGCACGCCCTGGTTGTTGAAGCGCATCAGCTCCTCCTTGTGGGGCAGCATGAGCGCGTAGATGAGCCGGCGCCCGTCGGGGCCGAGCCGCGCGTCGAGGCGGCGGCAGAGGGCGATCACCTCGTCCCTGATGGCCCGGTCGGCCGGCAGAAGGCGCTCACACTCCGCGAGCCCCGAGTCGGCGTAGCAGAGGATGTCCTCGGACTCGGAGAACACCCCTTCGGGCGCGACCAGCACCGGCACCGTGCCGGACCCGCCGGCGCGGCGTGACACGAACCGATGGACCCCCTGCACGTGGCGCTCCTCGCGGTAGTCCAGCCCGGCCCGGTCGAGCGCCCAGCGCGCCTTCTCGCAGTAGTGGCTGATCGGGATCGTCACGAGGCGGCGCACCGTCCAATCATCCCTCAGCGGACCGCGCTCGCCACGGCGGCCGTACGGTTAAGGATGCGTTCAGGTCCGTCCACCAGCGTCAGGGAGGTGCGCCTGCCGGTCGCCGCCGCCCTCCTTGTCGTGCTCGCGAGCGCGGCCGCCACGGCCGCCTACGCGCTCTCGCGGCCCGCGCCCGAGCCGCCCCCGCTCGCCGAGCTGCCCGCCGTGCCCGCGGCGCCGGAGCCCGAGCCGATCCGCCCGAAGCTCGAGCCGCCGACGCCGGAGCCGATCCGCTGGCGCCGCTCGCTGGCGGTCGGCTCGCACGCGGCCGGCAGGCTCGTGCGCGGCGTGCGGCTGCCCCCCGAGCGGCCCGAGTTCTTCACCTGGGATCCCGTCAAGCGGCGCTCGCCCAACCGCCCCTGGCGGCGCTTCGGCACCGGCCGCGTGATCCGCGTGCTGCTGGAGGTGGCCCGTGAGCATCGCGCCGCGCATCCGCGGGCTCCACGCATGGCGATCGGCGACCTCAGCCGTCCCCGCGGCGGGGACTTCGGCCCGCAGTTCGGCTATATCGGACACGCGAGCCACCAGAACGGCCTCGACGTGGACGTCTACTACCCGCGCGCGGACGGCCGCGAGCGAGCCCCCAGGGACGCCACGCAGATCGACCGGCGCCTCTCCCAGGAGCTGGTGAACCGCTTCCTCGCCCGCGGAGCCGAGGTGATCTTCGTGGGCCCCAACACGGGCCTCCGCGGCCCGCCCGGGCGCGTCCAGGCGCTTGTCAACCACGACAACCACCTGCACGTGCGCTTCCCGCTCTAGGTTCCGTTGGCCAGCCGCGGGCGCGGCGGGTGCGAGAACAGGCGCCAGAGCCCCGCCTCGGGCATGCGCTCCACCGCATACCCGGCCGCCAGCGACTCGCCCTCGAGCAGGGTGCCGAGCCGCGGCTCCGGCGGGAAGCGGCTGATCGCCACGACCGTTCGCAGGCGCACGGCCATCGGCCGCTCGGCGATCCACAGCACCGCCACGGACGGCACGGCCAGCGGACGGCCGGATCGAGGGTCGGTGGTGGCCGGCGACTCGCGCAGCTCGATCTCCACCGCCCCATGGCTCAGTTCCTCGCCTTCCAAGAAGGCCTGTACCGCTCGCCTCTCCCCGATCACCGCCTCCCGAAGGTAGGGTCGCCGCGGCAGCTGCGCCACTCGGCAATCCGTCTATGGACGGCCCATGCCCACATAGGCTGGCGTCCATGCCGGGAAGCGTGCGCGCGTTCGCGCCAGGGCGCGTGAACCTGATCGGGGAGCACACCGACTACAACGACGGCCTCTGCCTGCCGTTCGCCATCGCGCGCGGCGTGACCGTGAGCGCGCGTCCCCACGTGGGCGCGGGACGCGCAATCGAGGCGCGCGCGCTCGACCTCTCGCAGGCGGATCGCTTCGCGCTGGACGAGGATATTCCCCCGCCCCATCCCGGCCGCGGCGGCGCGCCCTACGGCTGGCCGCGCTTCGTGCGCGGCGCGGCGGCAGAGCTGCGGCGCGACGGCATCGAGCCGCGCCCCTGCGTGCTCGAGATCCGCGGCGACGTGCCGCGGGGCGCCGGGCTGGCGTCGTCCGCCGCCCTCTCGGTGTCGCTCTGCCTCGCCCTCTGCGCGGTCTCCGGCGCGGAGCCGCCCGAGCCGGTGGCTCTCGCCCAGCTCTGCTCCAGGATCGAGAACGACTGGTGCGGCGCCGAGACCGGCCTGCTCGATCAGCTGGCCTCCCTGCTTGGCGAGGAGGGCCGCGCGGTCCGCCTCGACATGCGCGACCTGAGCGCCGCTCCGGTCGAGCTGCCGTTCGGCGGCCACCGGCTCGTCATGCTCGGTTCCGGGGTCTCGCGCAGGCTCGCCGCCTCGGGCTACAACCGGCGCCGCGAGGAATGCCGCCAGGCCGCCGCGGCGCTCGGGGTGCGCTCGCTGCGGGACGCCACCGGCGCCGCCGACCTGCCGGAGCCGCTCGCGGGCCGTGTGCGCCACGTGCTCTCCGAGAACGAGCGCGTGGACGACGCGGTGGCGGCGCTCCGGGCCGCCGACATGCCCGCGCTCGGTGCGCTGCTCGACGCCTCGCACCGCAGCCTCCGCGACGACTACGAGGTGTCGGTGCCGGAGATCGAGCGCGCGATCGAGGCCTGCTCCCGGGCGGGCGCGCTCGGCGCGCGCATCATGGGCGGCGGCTTCGGCGGCTCCGTGCTGGCGCTGTTCGGTCCGGACCGCGAGCCTCCCGAGGGCGCAACAGCGGTCGAGCCCGCGGCCGGCGCGAGGCTGATCTGATAGATCTTCCTCCGCCGTGGATCGCCGTTTGGCCCGCAAGAACATCCGCACCGGCCTGATCGCGGGCGCGATCGCGCTGACGGTGTTCGGGCTCGCGTTCGTCGTGGGGCTGATCTACTGATGGCCGAGCGCGTCCAGGCGGGCGACGCCGAGCCGGTCGGCGAGACCATTCACCTGCCCGGCCCGTCCTACCTCCCCGTGGTCACCGCCGCGGGGCTCGCGATCCTCGTGATCGGCATCGTGCACTCGTGGTTCCTCGTCGCCGCGG
>Ga0209382_10003902_pt1 | contig 20361 bp, 16 predicted proteins | sample SoiMetdeltSBSDD5_FD_187599 | JGI IMG/M metagenome (GOLD analysis project Ga0209382, IMG submission 187599) | Bulk soil microbial communities from a Populus tree surrounding site in Tennessee, USA - Soil MetaG P. deltoides SBSDD5 (SPAdes) (version 2) | ecosystem: Environmental > Terrestrial >... | reverse complement strand
GGCTCACCACGGCCGCCTGCCCTGCACCGAGTAGAAGGGGCTTGAGCAGGCCTGGAACCCCGGGTGGGCCAGCAGGGCACGGACCTCGGCGAGCTGGGCGTCGGTGAGGCCGGCGGCCAGCAGCCGGTCCCGCAGCTGGTGGGTGTGGTTGACCAGCAGGCGCACGCCGGGCGAGCCGGCGCGCCACGGCCAGACCCGCGGCACCGACCCGACGGCCACCAGCCCGGCGTCGAGCATTGCGGCGGCGGCGTGGCGGCCCCACGCCGGGTCGACCCCGGCCGCCCGCATGGCCCTGATCTTGGCCGCCTGGAACGCCTCGTACACCTCGCGCGCCCGCTCGTCCGGGGCCAGCAGGACCGGCCCGTAGGCGAGGTCGAACTCGTCGAGCTGCAGCCACCCGCCCGGCTTGAGCGCGCGCACCAGCCGGCCGAGCACGGCGTGCCGCTGCGGCAGCAGCATCAGCACGAGCCTGGCGTGGATCAGGTCGAACGACGCGGCGGGCAGCGGATCGACCACGATGTCGTGCCGCCGCACGGAAAGCCCGGGCGCCGGCGGGATGTCGACCGGCTCCAGGTCGGTGGCGAGCACGCTGCCGGACGGCAGCACCCGCCGCGCCAGCCAGCTCGCCACGCTGCCGCCGCCGGCGCCCACCTCCAGGCAGTGCCAGCCGACGGTCACGCCGGTGCCGGCCAGCCGCTCGGTGGTGAACGGGTCGTAGGCGTTGGCGAGGCAGCGGTACTGCTCCGGCGCGTACGCGCGGTCGGAGCCGGCGAAGACGTAGCCGGTGGCGGTCACGTCCACGTCACGTCCACCGGCCGGAGCCGTGGGTGTGGGCCGGGCCGAACATGCGGTGCAGCAGCTCATGCCGCCGCACCTTGCCGGTGGCGGTGCGCGGCAGTTCGTCCCAGGTGAGCGCGATCGGCTCGGCCATCGGCGGCAGGTCGCGCACGGCACGGGACCAGGCGGCCGGGTCGAGCCGCCCGTCCGCGGTGACCACGACCGGCAGCGGCGGCCGGTCCACCGCGCCGAGGAGCACGCACTCCAGCACCTGCGGCAGCCGGTCCTCGACGACGTCCTCCACCTCGACACAGCTCAGCCCTGGCAGGGCGTCGACCTCCCTGTCCAGGAACCGCACCGCCCCCGAGCGGGTGAGCACGCCGACGTCGCCGGTGTTCCACCACCGGCCGGCGCGCTTGTCAGCCCACCGCTGCGGCTCGCCGAGGTAGCCGAGGCACCGGGCTCTGGTGTCGGCGAACACCAGGCCCGGCCGGCCGCGGCCAACCGGGCGCAGCGTCACCGGGTCCACCACCAGCAGCCGCACCCGGCCGGGGATCGGCCGGCCGAGGTTCCTGGTGCACGGGTGGCGCAGACCGGCCGCGGCGACCGACCGGCGGGTGAGGAAGCGGAACGTCAGCGGCCCGGTCTCGGTCTGCCCCCAGCCCTGCATCCACAGCGGCCGCCGGCGGCGCGAGGCGGCCAGGAACGCGCGGATCGTCGGCGGGTGCATGGCGTCATACGTGCTGACGTACAGCCGCACGTCGCGGAACGGGTTGTCCGGCTCGGCCGCGGCGCGCTGCCAGCGCACGAACGCGGCCGGCAGCGCCTCCAGCGTGGTCGGCGGGTGCGCGCGCAGGACGGCCAGGCCGTCCGGCGGTTCGAACGAGGTGCTGATGACGATCTTGCGCGGGGCCAGGCACAGCACGCTGGCCGTCCAGCAGAACGTGCGGCCGTGCGCGAACGAGCTGGCGCTGGCCACCGTGTCGTCCGGCCGGACGCCGAGCACCGGCCAGCGCACCGACTCGAACCGGGCCAGCCGGTTGATGATCGTCTCGGTGGAGTGCACGACCAGCTTGGGCACCCCGGTGGTGCCCGAGGTGTGGTTGACCACCAGCGGCTCGGTGTCCTGGCGGCGGTGCGGGGCCGGCGGGGCGTGCCCGCGCACGGCGTCCAGCGGCAGCACCCCGGGGCCGCCGCCGTCCAGGCCGAGCGTGGCGCCGGCGAGCCCGGTCACCCCGGGGTGGGCGCGCAGCAGGGCGGCGGTGGTCACCAGCAGCGCCGGCCGCAGGCGGCCGAGCAGCGTCAGCACGGTCTCGGTGGGCAGGTGGCCGGCGATGAGCGCGGGCAGCGCGCCGATCCGCACCGCCGCGCAGGCGAGCAGGTCGTAGTCCCAGTGGTTGGGCTTGAGGATGGCCACCCGGTCGCCGGTGCGGGCGCCGGCCGCGGCGAGCCAGCCGGCGGCGTCGCGCACCAGCGCCGCCAGCCGGCGGATGTCGTAGTCGACGCCGCCGTCCGGCGCGATGTCGAACGGCCGGTCGAGGTGCACGGTGGTGCCGTTGCCCCGCTCGGCGCACTCGTCGAGCAGCGTTCCCATGTCGCGCGGTCTCATGCCAGCTCCCTGGGCTGCACGCCGTGGCGGGCACGGATCCTGGCGGCGGCAAGGCCGGCGGCCCGCACCGCGCCCTCGCTGCTCGGCCGCAGCATCACCCAGTCGCCGGCGTAGTCGACGGGGCCGGCCGCGCGGCGAAGGAACCCGCGGCGCAGCGCGAGCGCCGCCGGGGTGGCCTCCGGCAGCCCGTGCCGGAAGCGGAACACGAACGTGGTCACGGTGGCGGCGGCCAGGCCGGGCACGAAGCGCTCCGCGGCGCCGGCCACCCGGCGGGCCACCTCCCCGTCCGGCGCGTTGAGCAGCTCGGGGATCGCCGACGGCGCGGCGAGCAGCGTGATCAGGCCGCGCCCCGCCGGCACCCGGCCGGGGTGCTTGGCGTGGTCGATGAGGATCCCGCCGAGCACCGGGTCCTCCGCGGCCGGCAGCAGCAGCGCGTACAGCCGCCGGGCCGACCGCGGCGCGAGCGGGCGGTCGAGCAGGCAGCTCACCTTGAGCATCGGCGTGAACCCGCACTCGGCGAGGAAGCGCCGCTCGCCCGCCGGCACGCCGGGGTACAGCCGCAGCGCCACCGGCGCGGGCACGCACAGCACGGCGGTGCGGGCGGTGACCGCGCCACCGTCGGTGAGCACCCTGGCCCGGTCGCCGCCGGCGGACACCTCGCGCACCGGCTGCCTGGTCGCCACGTCCACCCGATCGGCGAGGCACCTGGCCAGGGTGTCCATGCCGTCCCGGTAGGTCCGCCAGGTGCGGGCCGGGCCCACCGCGAGCAGCAGGCTGACGAACGGGGCCGCGGCCGAGCGCCCCGGATCCCAGCCGAAGAAGCTCGACACCACCGGGGTGAGCAGGTACCTGCCGAGGTCGGGGTGGTAGCGGGCGGCGAGCTGGCCGACCGTGGCCGCGCCGAGCGGGGTGTCCTCCGGCCGGTCGGGGTCGAACGCCCGCCGGCGCAGGCCGGTGGAGAGCAGCAGCCGCAGCAGGTCCAGCCGCCCGCGGCCGGACAGGCCGGCCCCGGTGATCAGCCCGCTGGCGTCGGCAAGCCCGGCGTGCGCCGCGCCGTCGCGCCACACCCCGATGGCGCCGCCGACCCTTGGCACCTGCGACGGCGGCAGGCCCAGCTCCCGCAGCAGGGCCCAGGTCGCCTGGTAGCCGTAAGTCGGCACCTGCTCGGCGCCCTCGTCGATGATGAACCCGCCGTGCCGGAAACTCGCCATCCGGCCGCCGACCCGGCCGCTCGCCTCGAACACCCGTACCGCCAGCCCGGCCCGGCGCAGCCGGTACGCCAGGGACAGCCCGGCGATGCCGGCGCCGACCACCGCGACGTCGAGATCGGTGCCACCGGCGCTCATCCGAACGCAACCATCAGGTTGAGCGCGATCAGCAGCGCGACGGTCAGCCGGTGCACCCACATGCCGAGCTTGCGAGCGCCGAGGATGTCGCCACGGCGGAAGCCGAGATCGAGCTGGACGGCGCGGAGCGCGACCGTGGGCAGCATGGCCGGCAGGAACCACCACGGCGCGACGCCGGCCAGCGCGGCGCCCCAGATCAGCGCGGCCTCCGCCAGCGACAGCACGGCGATGAACACCGCGTTGCCGCGGGCCGTCGTCAGGGCCGCCACCGTCGGCCGGCGGACCGCGCGGTCGCCGGCCACGTCGTTGGTGTTGGAGTACACCCCGAACAGCAGCGGTCCGAGGCCGAACAGCAGCGCCTGCACCACGACGAAGCCGGTCACGTCGCCGCCGGCGAGCCCGAACGGGGCGAGCACCAGCGCCCAGCCGAGCACCGCGAGGAAGACCTCCTGGAAGCCGCGGTAGCTCAGCTTGACACCCCAGGAGTACTGCAGCGCGAGCACGAACGTGACCGCGGTGACGAGCACGGCCCAGCCGGCCGGCCGGGGCGCGAGCAGCACCGACAGCGTCCATAGCGCGGCACCGGCGGTCGCGGTGACCTCGGCGAACCGCTTGGCGGCCGGCGGGGTGATGGTGCCGGCCACCAGCGGCTTGCGGGCCAGCCGCCTGGCCGGCGCGTCCGGCCCGTAGTTGGTGCCGTCGCTGCCGTCGAGGAAGCCGGTCAGGTCGTCCAGCGCCACCATGGCTGCCAGCACGCACACCTCGCCCACCAGGAACACCAGCAGCATGAGGTGGGTGGCGGCCCCGAACCCGGCGGCGCCCAGCCCAGCGGCCCCGAACGCCCCGGTGCCGGGCTCGTCCGGCCCGGCCCACTGGACGGCCAGCAACGTCCAGACCAGCAGGATGCCGATGTAGTAGTCCGGCACGTCCAGCTTGGCCAGCCGGACGTAGGCGGCCGCGCCGCCGGTGGCCGGCGTCCGGTGCCTGGGCGCCGGACGCCGCTCGGCGCCACCGATCCGCTGTTCGGTCCTGCGCACCACGACGCCTCCTCTCTCCGTATGACGATGGCTCAGGCCGGCGCCGCCTCGGCGAACTCGCACACCGCGTCGGCGATGCACTCCACCTGCGCGTCGGTCAGCTGCGGGTAGATCGGCACGGCGAGCGCGCGCCGGCTGGCCAGCTCCGCGTTCGGCCAGGTCCGGCCGGGTGGCGCGTACGCGGCGAACGCCGGCTGCCCGGGCAGCGTGCGCGGGTAGTAGACGTGCGAGCCGATGCCGCGGCCGGCCAGGTGCTCGCGAAGCTCGGCGCGCCGGCGCACCTGCAGCGCGTACACGTAGCCGCTGCGGCCGTCGGTGCCGGCCGGCGGCGCGCACACCCCGCGATCGCGCAGGCCGCCGAGCCGCCGGCTGTAGTAGTCCGCGATCGCGGCCCGCCTGGCCAGCCGCTGCGGCAGCGTGGCGAAGCGGTGCACCTGGAACGCGGCCTGCACCTCGTCGAACCGGCTGTTGTAGCCGATGCGGTGGTGCAGGAACCGTCGCCGGCCGTCCTGGCCGTGGTTGCGCAGCAGCCGCACCGCCGCGCCGAGCTCCGCATCGCGGGTGACGACGACAGCACCCTCGCCCGGCATGCCGAACGTCTTGACCTGTACGAACGAGAACACGCCAGCCTCACCCCACAGCCCGGCCGGCCGGCCGCGAAGCACCGCCCCCTGCGCCACCGCGGAGTCCTCGAGCAGCCGCAGCCCGCGCCGCGCCGCGATCTCGGCCAGCCGCGGCATGTCGGCCATGGTGGAGAACACGTGCGCCGGCATGAGCACCCTGGTGCGGGGGGTGACGAGCGCCTCGACCCGCTCCGGGTCGATCACCATGGTCACCGGGTCGACGTCGGCGAACACCGGGGTGGCGCCCAGGTTCACCACCGCGGCGGCCAGCGGCGCGCAGCCGAACGCCGGCACGATCACCTCGGCGCCGCGTCCAATCTCCATGGGCCCGACGCCCATGGCGTGCAGCACCATGCCGAGCGCGGACGTGCCGCTGCCGCAGGCCACCACGTCGGCGGCACCCATGCTGTCGCGCAGCAGCCGCTCCAGCCGCGCGGTGTGCTCACCGAGGATGAACCGCTGCGCCGGCGCGGTGCCCACCCCGCGCAGCACGCCGAGCAGCACCTCACGCTCGTCGTCGAACACGTCGGGAGCGAAGAACGGCAGCATCATCCGCCGCCCCCGGATGCCGCGCAGAATGCGCGGATGGCGGCGCACACCCGGTCGACACCGGCCATGCCGAGGTCCGGGTAGAGCGGCAGCGCGAGCGCCCGCCGGCACGCCGCCTCCGCATTCGGAAACTCCCCGCCTGAATAGCCGAGGTGGGCGAAACAGGGCTGCCGCGGTAACGGCATCGGATAGTACGATTCGGTGCCAATTCCGCGACGCGCCAGGTATTCCGCAAGTTCAGCGCGACGCGCCACCTCGACCAGGTAGACGTAACAGACACCGGTGGTGACCACCGGGCGGTCGACGGCGGCGGGCAGCCGCACAATGCCGGCGAGCCCGCTCAGCCGTTCGGTATAGCCAGCTGCCAGCCGGGCCCGGGTCTCGATATCGGCGTCCAGGCAGGTTAGCTTCGCGAGCAGCACGGCGGCCTGGATATCGTCCATCTTGCTGTTCACGCCGGAAAGCTCGGTGGGGTTGGCAATGCCGGGGAAATGGTCGAGCGTGCGGCCGAAGCGGCCGTGGTGACGCAGCGCACCGACGGTTTCCGCGATGCGCTCGTCGTCGGTGAGCACGGCGCCGGCATCGCCGATCGCGCCGAGCGTCTTGGTCGGGAAGAACGACAGCACGCCGCCGGCCCCGAGCAGGCCGGCGTGCACACCCGCCCAGCGCATGCCGATGGCCTCCGCGCTGTCCTCCAGCACGGTCAGGCCGTGCCGCGCCGCCACCCGCAGGATCCCGCCCATGTCAGCAACCTGCGCGAACATGTGTGCCGGCAGGATGAAGCGGCAGCGCGGGGTTACCGCGGCGTCGGCCGCGGCCGGGTCGAGGGCGTAGCTGCGCCGGTCGATATCGGCGAACACCGGGCGGCCGCCGGCGAGCACCACCGATGATGCCGACGCGACGAAGCCGTACGCCGGGACCACCACCTCGTCACCGGGCTCGAGGCCGGCGGCCCGCAGCAGCAGCACGAGCGCGTCGGTGCCGCTGTTCACCCCGATCACGAAACGGGCTCCGGTATAACGGGCGAGCGCCTGCTCAAATTCGGCGACCTTCGGCCCGTGTGAGTACTTGCCACGCCGGCCGATTTCGTCGACGTGCCTGCTGATCAACGGCCAGAGCCGCTCGAAGGTTACCGATTGGGTGAAGAATGGGATTTGCACATCAATGTCCGCCAATCCGGACACGAACGGCACCTGCCTTTCTCCAACGAGCTCCCGGTGAACACCACGTGACCGGCCGACCATAGCGCGCGACGGCCGGCGCCAGCAGTCCATACCGGCGCAGTCACTCGTTCCGGGCAATGCTTCCCCACCGGCTTGACACAAAGCGGTTACGTCGGAACGCTCTGGTCGGCGGGGGCCCCGACGAACACCGCCGCAACTCTGACCGACGGCAACAATTAACTCCAATTGTTCTAGCGACGGGACCATGTTGCAGACGTTCGTCATCGGACTCGGGCACGCCGGGGCAGGGCTGCACCTCCCGGTGCTGCAGCGGGCGCGGGCACGCCAGCTTCAGGAGCCGCACGAGCCGCCGCACCAGCCGCTGTTCGCGGACGGTCCGCTGGTCGCGTGCGACCCGTTGGTCCAGGACCCGCGTGACGGCGCGCCGCCCGGCGTGATCGTGGCGCCATCGCTCACCGAGGGCGCCCGCCTGGTCGAACCCCGCCGCACGGTCGTGCACGTGTGTACCCCGCCTGCGGTGCGCGCCGGGCTGCTCGGCCGGCTGGCCGACCTCGGATTCCGGATGTTCGTGGTGGAGAAGCCGCTCGCGGTCACCGAGCACGAGCTGGCCAGGATCACCCGGCTGGTGGCGCAGCGCGGGCTGCGGCTCGCGGTCGTGGCGCAGTGGCTGGCCAGCTCGCTCACCGCGCGGCTGCATGACCTGGTACTCGGTGGCACGCTCGGGCCGCTGCGCTCGATGTCGGCGGCACAGCACAAGGCGCGGTTCCGGCGCACCCTGGACACGCCCGGCCACCATCCCAGCGCGTTCGACGTCGAGGTGCCGCACGCGGTCGGGGTCGCGGTGCGGCTGGCCGGCACGGCCGAGGTGTCCGCGGCCGCGTCCACGGATCTGCTGGTGGACGGCGCGATGGTGCCGCGGATGGGCTCGGCCAGCCTGGCGCTGCAGCACGCCACCGGGGTGCGCACCGAGATCCGCTCGGACCTGACCTCGCCGGTGCGCACCCGACGGATCACGCTGCGGTTCGCCGGCGGCATTGCGACCGGCCACTACCCGGTAAGCCGGGACGACGACGTCGCCCAGCTGCTGGTCACCGGCGACGGCCCGGCCAGGCACTCGGTGTTTCGCGACGACGCGCTGACCGCGTTCCTGCTGCACGCCTACCGGACGTTCGGCTCCGGCTCCTGGTCCGGGGCGGAGCTCGGGCTGCACTGCGAGGTGGTGCGGCTGCTGTGCGCCGCCCGCCGGATGGCCCGCGAGGAGCCGGCCGCCGCCTCGCCCCTGTTGTCGCCGAACTCGACAACGTCGGGGTTACCCGCCGGTAGAACCCCGATGGTGTCGAGTTCGGCGACAGTAGCGGGGACGACGGCAACAGCGGGGACGACGACAGCAGCCCCGACGACGGCGGCGACCCCGACGGTGGCCCCGACGACGGCCCCGACGGTGGCGGGGTGGCGGGAGCTGGCCGGCCATGCCTGGTGAACCCGGCGTCGACCTGGTGGTGGTCGGGCTCGGCTACGTCGGGTTGCCGCTGGCCAGGCGGGCCTGCGCGGTCGGCCTATCGGTGGCCGGGCTGGACGTATCGCCGCGGGTGGTCGCCGGCCTGACCGCCGGCCGCTCGCACGTGCCCGACGTCTCCCGCCGCGACGTGCGGCGGATGGCCGCGGCTGGGTTCCGCGCCACCTCGAACTGCTCGGTGATCGCCGCGGCGGACACCGTGGTGATCTGCGTGCCGACCGGGCTCACCGCCGGTGGCACCCCCGACCTCGGCGACGTGATCGCCGCCAGCAGCACGATCGCCGGCCGGCTGCGGCCGGGGACCCTGGTCGTGCTCGAGTCGACGACCTACCCCGGCACCACCGAGGAGGTCGTGCTGCCCATCCTGGAACGCAGCGGGCTGACCGCCGGCGTGGACTTCTACCTCGGCTATTCCCCGGAGCGGGTCGACCCCGGCAACGGCCGGTTCGGCCTGGAGAACACCCCGAAGATCGTCAGCGGGCTCACCCCGCTGTGCGCGAAGCGGACGGCCGCCTGGTACGAGCAGCTGGTCGAGTCGGTGGTCACCGCGCGCGGCCCGCGGGAAGCCGAGATGGCCAAACTGCTGGAGAACAGCTACCGCCTGGTCAACATCGCGCTGGCCAACGAGCTCGCGCTGTGCTGCCACCGGCTCGGCATCGACGTGTGGGACGTGGTGCGCTGCGCGGCCACCAAGCCGTTCGGGTTCCAGCCCTTCCACCCGGGGCCCGGCGTGGGCGGTCACTGCATCCCCGTCGACCCGGTCTACCTCATCCACCTCGCCGAGTCGGTGGGCATACAGCTGCCGGTGATCGCCGCCGCCCGCCGGGTGAACGCTGGCATGCCGGGCCACGTGGTCGACCGGGCGCGCCGGCTGCTCGCCCGCACCGGCCGTGACCTGCCCGGCGCTCGCGTGCTGCTGCTCGGCGTCACCTACAAGGCAGACATCGCGGACACCAGGGAGTCCCCGGCCGCCGGCGTGGTGCGGCTGCTCCGCGACCTCGGCGCCGATGTGCGCTACCACGACCCGCTCATCGGCAGGTTCACCGTCGACGGTGCGCCGGTGCAGCGGGCCGGCCGGCTCGACGCCGAGCTGCGCGCCGCCGACCTCACCATCCTGCTGCAGGCGCACCGCCAGTACGACCTCGACCAAGTCGCCGGCACGGCGCGCACGCTGCTCGACACCCGCGGGCGCACTACGAGCACCGGGCACGACCGGGCAGAACGCCTCTGACCCCATCGCAACCCCAACTGGAAAGAGGAGCAGATTGTCCCGATACGAACACCCGACACCCACCCCCGGTATCGAGCGGATCCGTGACGAGATCGAACCGCTGCGCGCCGAGATCACGACGCACCCGATTTACACCGCCATCCGAACGGTGGCGGACGTGGCCATATTCACCGAACACCATGTGTTCGCCGTCTGGGATTTCATGTCGCTGCTCAAGGTATTGCAGCGCGAGCTGACCTGCGTCACCATTCCATGGGTGCCGCGCGGCCCGGCGACCACCCGGCGGCTCATCAACGACATCGTGCTGGTCGAGGAAAGCGACGATCTCGGCGGCGAGTTCACCAGTCATTACGAGCTGTACCGCGCGGCAATGGCCCAGCTCGGCGCGGACACCGGCGTGGTCGACGCGTTCCTCGACCAGCTGCGTGGCGGTGCCTCGGTGCCGGTCGCGCTCGCCACCGCAGGGGCACCGGTGCCGGCCCGCGAGTTCGTCGCGTCGACCTGGGAGGTCGTCACCGCAGGTGAACCACACCGCCAGGCGGCCGCATTCGGGTTCGGCCGGGAGGATCTCATCCCCGAGATGTTCGACAAGGTGATCGCCACCGCCGGCACCGACCCCAGGCTGCACCTGTTCCACGCCTACCTGGAGCGCCACATCGAGGTCGACGCCGACGAGCACACGCCGATGGCGATGCGGATGCTCACCGACCTGTGCGGCGACGACGCCACGAAATGGGCCGAGAGCCTGGATTCGGTGCGAAACGCGCTACTGGCCCGGGTGCGGTTGTGGGACGGCATCGTCGCGGCCATCAACCGCGGCGCCACCAACGGCGCCGTTCGGCCGACCGACAAGTACGCCCGATCAGGTCACCCATAAACGCATTCAGAGATCGGTAACCCTGGTAGCTTGTCGATCACGCCCCCATGAATAAGTCCCGTTAAGGGGCGCCGAACTTGAAGGGAAGAATCGTGCAATGACCACCGCCACAATCGCCAACGAGCGGATCACCCAACGGTTCAAGCTGTACGACGTCGACCGGGACAACGCGATCGAGCGGTCGGACCTGGAAGCAGAGGCCCAGCGGATCGTCCAGGCGTTCGGCGAGTCGCAGGACTCGCCGCGGGGCCGCGCGGTCACCGAGGCCTACCGTGGCCTGTGGGAGTTCATGGCCGAGAAGACCGGAGTCGGCAGCAACGGCTCGATCAACCTGGACCAGTTCACCACGTTCGTCCAGCAGCAGATCATCGGCCCCGGCGCCGCCGGGTTCGCCCGCGTGCTCCGGCCGACCGTCTCGGCCATGGTCGACCTCGCCGACACCGACGGCGACCACCAGGTCAACCCGCCCGAGTTCAGCCGCTGGCTCAACGCCATCGGCGTCGATCGCTCGGTGGCCGAGGACGTCTTCCGGAGGCTGGACACCAACAACGACGGCTACCTCAGCACCGACGAGCTGGTCGACGCCGTGCGCGACTACCACGAGGGCAGGCTGGACGTCCCGATGCTCGGTGGTAACCGGTAACCACCGGCGTCCACGGAGGGGCGGCTGTGCCACGCGCGGCCGCCCCTTCGCCCGTCCAGGAGGCAGCCATCCGCACGCTCGCCCGGCTCGCGGCGGCCATCGCCGCCGCAACCTTCCTGTTCCTGGGCCTGTGGGCCTACCTGGCGCCCGGCTCGTTCGGCGCCGGCGTTGCCGACTATCCGCCGTACAACGAGCACTACCTGCGCGACGGCGGCGCCTTCCAGGTCGGCCTCGGCACCGCCGCGCTGGCCGGCCTGGTCATCGCCGACCCGCTGACCGCGGTGCTCACCGGTGCCGCGGCCGCCTCGCTGCTGCACGCCGCGGCGCACCTGGCCGGCGGCAGCCACACCGACGACCGCCTCACGCTCAGCACCCTCGCCCTCACCACGCTCCTCGGCCTGACCGCGGCCATCGCCGCCACCCGCCGCACCACCGCCACCCGCCGCACCACCGCCACCCGCCGCACCGCCGGCGACCCCGTCCCCACCCGGCCCGGCGTCCGCGGGAGGCCGTGACCGTCCCGCCGGTGATGCGACACTGCTGTGGTGGGAACCGTGAACGCCGGGATCCCCGGCGGCACCCGTCTGGACGGCACCGGCCCGCTCGACAGGGCGTACGCGGCGGAACTGGACAGCGCCGACCCGCTGGCCCCGCTGCGCGAACGCTTCGAGCTCGGCGACAGCGACACCATCTACCTGGACGGCAACTCTCTCGGCCGGCTACCGCTGGCCACCCGCCGGCGGCTGCACGAAATGGTCGACGAGTGGGGCAGCCGGCTCGTCGCCGGCTGGGACGACTGGCTCGACCTGCCGCGGCAGGTGGGTGACCGGCTCGGCGAGGTCGCCCTCGGCGCGGCCGCCGGGCAGGTACTGGTGTGCGACTCGACCACGGTGAACCTGTACAAGCTGGCCTCCGCCGCGCTGGCGGAGCTGAGCCCACCGGGCGCCACCACGATCGTCACCGACACCGCGAACTTCCCCACCGACCGGTACGTGCTGGACGGCCTCGCCGGCCGCGCCGGCGCCGGGGGCCGGCGGCTGCGGATGATCGAGGCCGACCCGGTGCACGGCCCGAGCGCCGCGGAGATCGGCGAGCTGTGCGCCGGCGGCGAGGTGGCCCTGGTGGTGCTGTCCCACGTCGGCTACCGCACCGGCGCGGTGGCCGACCTGCCGGCGACGACCGCGGCGTGCGCGGCGGCCGGCGTGCCGGTGCTGTGGGACCTGTCGCACTCGGCCGGGGCGCTGCCGGTCGAGCTGGACCGCGACGGCGTGCAGCTGGCCGTCGGCTGCACCTACAAGTACCTCAACGCCGGGCCCGGCGCGCCGGCGTTCCTGTACGTTCGGCGCGAGCTGCAGGACCGGCTGCGCTCGCCGATCCAGGGCTGGTTCGGCCAGCGCGACATGTTCGCCATGCACCGCCCCTACGACCCGGAACGCGACGTCCGGCGCTTCCTCACCGGCACCCCGCCGGTGCTGCAGCTCGCCGCGGTGGCCAGCGCCGTCGAGCTGGTCGCCGAGGCCGGCATCGGCCGCATCCGCGCCAAGAACCAGGAGCTGACCCAGCTCGCCGTGCGGCTGGCCGGCGCCTGGCTCACGCCCCATGGCTTCCGGCTCGGCTCGCCGGCCGACCCGCGGCGGCGCGGGTCGCACGTGACCCTGCGGCACCCGGCCGCCGAGTCCGTCACCCGCGAGCTCATCGCGCGCCACCGGGTGGTCGGCGATTTCCGTGGGCCGGACTGCCTGCGCCTCGGCATGGCCGCCCCCTACACCCGGTTCGTCGACGTCTATGACGCCATGGCGCGGCTACGCGGCCTCGCCGGCGGCTCGCCCTCGTGAGTGGCGTTTGGTGTTATAGGCCCAAACGCCACTCACGGGCGAAGCGCCTTGGAGTCCGGAACGCGGCGGATCACCGGCCGGTCGCTGCGCTCCAGGCCGAGCAGCTGCTTGACGACGTACTCGGCGGACATGAGGGCGCCCTCCTGCCAGCCGGGCAGCGAGGACACCTGGTCGCCGATGACGTGGAAATGCCCGTCGGGGGCGAGCAGGGTGCTGTAGGCGAACGCGGCGTCGCTGTTGGCCGGGTCCCAGTGCGCGAACCCGCCGTTCTGGTACGGCACGTGCTGCCAGGCGATGGACAGGCCCTTGTCGTCGGGAACGATGCTGAGGTCCTCGAACTCCGGGTGCAGGCGCGCCCCGCCGGCACGCGCGGTGTCCAGCCGCTCCTGCAGGGACAGCTCGCCGAACTTGTCGGCCTCCTCGCCGAAGTTGTAGCAGCCGGTGAGCGTGCCCCGGCCGCTGAAATAGTCGTTCGAGGGGTACCAGACCTGGAAGATGGTGTGGTCGGTCCAGCTGATCCCGCCGTAGATCTGGTTTTCGTCCGACTCCCAGAACCGGTCGTTGGCCTGCCAGCCGACCTTGCAGGCCGGCTCGAACTCGATCAGCCCGATGGCGTCCCGGTAGTCGGCGGAGAAGCCGACCAGGTCCAGCCCGTTCAGCACCGGCAGCGGGATGCTGCTCAGGCAGTGGTCGGCCAGCTCGCTGACCGGCTCGCCGCCACCGTCCCAGGTGACCACGACGCCGTCCGGCACCAGCTCGATGCCGGTGACCGGGGCATTGTAGGTGATCACGTCGGACAGGACTGCGGTGAAACCCTCCACGATCCGGTCCATGCCGCCGACCGGCTGGAACATCGTGGCCTGCCACAGGTGGTCCAGCGGCTGGTAGAAGCGGTGCTCCCAGAACCGGGCGGCGAGCAGCTCGCCCAGGGGCAGCGGCGGCGGCGCCTCCGGCGGCTGCCAGACTGACAGCGGGTACCGGTCGCCGCACCGGGTGGAGCCGACGTAGGTGTAGGCGTTGTCCACCAGCTTGAGGTCACCGAAGCCGACCAGCAGGCCCGTCAGCAGCTTGCGCTGGGCCAGCGAGAGGTGCCGCAGCTCCGCGGCGAGCGCGCCCTTGTTGATCGCGCGGAGCAGTAGGTGCGCCAGGTGGCCCCTGGTGTCGTTGGCCACCCGGCGATTGGGTTGCGGGCCGCCCCAGATTCCGCTGCCGAACACGTTGGCGGTGGTCTCCATGACGTAGGGCTCGAGCGCCACCCCCAGCCGCTGGCACCCGGCGAGCACCCGCCGGTGGTGGTACGGGATCCGGCCAGGACCGAGGTTGATGTACAGGCCCTCGTCGAAGGCGCAGGTCTGGATCACCTCGCCGGCCTCGCTGACCTCCCTGACCTCGGTGCCGTTGCGGGCGGTGAAGTTCCGGCCGCCGGCCCGGTGCTGCGCCTCCAGGATCCGGACGTCGAACCCCAGCTGCCGCAGCTGCAGCGCCGCGCCGAGGCCGGCGATGCCGGCGCCGATGACCAGCACGCTCTGCCCGGTGCCGATGTCGTCGGGCAGCTCGGCCATGCCCTCCCACGGCGGCGCGGCCGCGGCGGGCGCCGCGCCGACCATCGAGCTCAGCAGGGCCGACGACCCGGCGGCCGCCGCGACCATGCCGAGGAACTGGCGGCGCGAACGGCCCCGCTGCTGGCCGGTGTTCTGGCCGGAATTTTGCCGGTCCTCGCCGGCCCGGGTCACCATGATGTTGGCTCCTCGCGATCACATTCAGTTACGACGAGTTACGCCGGGCCGAGCCAGCCGCGGCCGTCATCCTCGCCGCCGCGCTCGGCGAAGAACACGTCCAGGCGGGGCAGCTGCGGCGGCTCCGGCTCGGTCGCCACGTCCAGCAGGTACGGCCGGCGCTCGTCGCGCACCACCCGCAGCGCCTCCCGCAGGGCGTCGCCCAGCAGCGCCGGGCTGGCCACCCGCGCGCTGCGGTCCACCCCGAACGCGGCGGCGAGCCGGCGGAAATCGATCTCCGGTGGCGGGTCGATGCGCAGGTAGCTCGCGTCGCCCTTGGGCTGCCAGCCGTAGCTGGTCCTGATCAGGTCCAGGCCGCGGATGAGGGTCTGGTAGCGGTGGTTGTTGGTGATCACGTACAGGATCGGCAGCTCGAACTTGGCCGCCGTCCACCACGCGTGCGGGTAGAACAGGGCGGAGCCATCGCCGATCACGTTGACCACGGTGGCGTCCTGGCCGGCCGCCAGGCGCACGCCGAGTGCCGCCGGCATCGAGTAGCCGAGCGAGCCGCCCTCCGCGGCCAGGTAGCTGGTCGGCGACTCGAACTTGACGTAGGCCTGCATCGCCGCCGAGTCCGAGACCGCCTCGTTGACCAGCACCAGGCGGCCGAGCTGCCGGTCGTCCTGCAGCGCCCGCAGGGCCCTGGCGATGTCGGAGCCGTAGATCGGGCGCGACCCCGCGGCCAGCCCGTCGAGGTACCCGCCGAACCGGCGCTCCCGGCGGCCGCCGAGCGAGCGCAGCTCACCGGCGCGCTGCCGCGCCATGCCCTCGTCGAACGCCCCGTGGCGCACGACCTGCTCGCACACCCAGACCAGGGTCGCCGCGATGTCGCCGAGCACGGCCACTGTGCCGACGTGGTTCTTCCCCAGCTGCCACGGGTCGTTGTGCAGGTAGAGGACCTTGAGGTGGCGCGGCACCGGCGGGCCGTCCTCCCAGTCGAACACCACCAGCTGGGCCTGCGCGTTGAACCCGCAGAACAGCGCCACGTCGTGCACGCCGAGCTTGGCCTGCATGTCACGCTGCACGCCGGGCAGCTCGCCCTGCCACTCCGGCAGCGTGTTGGGGTAGTTCATGTAGCTGCTCAGCGGCTCGGTGTACACCGGAGCCCCGATCGCCGAGGCCAGCCGCGCGAGCTGGTCCCGGGCGCCGGCCGCACCGACCCCGTCGCCGGCCACGATCACCGGCGACTGCGCCGCGGCGAGGATCTCGACCAGCCGGCCGGTCTCCTCCTCGGCGCCGACGAAGCGCTCGCCGACCCGGGTGTACTCGCCGTCGCCCGCACAGTTCGGGTGCACCGGGCGGATCAGGAACTCCCACGGGATGGACAGGAACACCGGCCCCATCGGGGGTGCCATCGCGGTCTTGAGCGCCCGCTGCATCGCCATCGCCAGCTCGTTCGGCCCGCGCACCTCGTAGGCCCACTTGGTGTACTGCTCGGCCAGCCGCACCAGGTCGGAGGCCAGCAGCGGTTCCTGGATCAGCAGGTTGCTGTGCTGCTGGCCGCACAGCACCACGACCGGGATGCCCGACTTGGCGGCGTTGAACAGGTTGCCGATCGCATGCCCGATGCCCGGCGTCACGTGCAGCTGCGCCACCCCCGGCCGGCGCGTGGTCCTGGCGTATCCCATGGCGGCGCCGAGTGCGATGTTCTCGTGCAGGCAGGGGATGTACCCGATGCCGTACTCCGGCACGTCGGTACCGTCGATGATCGGGATCTCGTTGGTCCCCGGCACGCCGAACAGGTATTCGACCCCCGCATTTCGCAGGTACTCGAAGATCACGTCGCGGCCGAGGGTGAGCCCGGCCCTGCGCACCCGCTGGGCCGGTACCTGGGTGGCCTGGCTCTGCACCTGTGTCATGGCGTCGGACGCTACGACCGGCCGCCCCTCAAGATCGACAGGGCTCACCCGCTCTCCCGGGGGTTACCACCGGATCGAGCTAGCGCGCGGGCACCCGACTAGGTGGCCCGGCGGGCCAGCCGGCGCCGTCGGGTTAGCCGGCGCCGTCGGGCGGCACGTAGATCGGGACCGAGCAACGCTCGTAGACGAACAGGAAGTGGCTCTCCAGCAGGTCGTGCGGGTGGCGCGACTCGTCCTGCTCGACCAGCACGCTGGGCCGCTTGGCGTACTCGTGCACGGCCATGTCCTTGCCGAGGATCGGCGGCGCGCCCTGGTCCTCCAGCCGGGCCTCCGGCGGGATCGCCTTGCCGAGGTGGTACTGCTCGACCAGCACCCGGTCGTCGACGATGAGCACGAAGCACGACGGCGCCGACGAGTACAGCCGCGCCTGCTCGGCACAGCGCCCGCCGAGCGCGCGGATCTTCTTGATCGTGGTCCGGGTGTCCCTGGCCAGCGTGGACTCCTCGTGGCAGTCCGCGGCCTGCAGGTAGTCGGCGTAGCTGGCGTAGCGCGCCGCGCAGTGATCGGAGAAATCGTGCTCCCGGTACGAGCGGTACCTCGCCTGCTCGGAGTCCGGGTCGAGCAGCAGGACGCGGACGTCCACGTCGGGGCGCCGCATCGCCCGGCGCAGCGCCGCGTGCAGCCGACCCGGCTCGAAGAACGACTTCAGCGAGATGCCCTGCAGCCACACCCGCTTCGCGGCGTGCTCGATGAGCCAGCACATGCGGTCGTAACCGGTGCCGGGGGTGATGAACACGTTGACCGTGCCGGTCTCCTGCGCCCCCTTGTCGATGCCGACGTCGTTGGCATCGGCCCACGCCGCGCCGTCAACCGACGCGGTCTCCCAGATCAGGTCGAAATGGTCGGCCATGGCCGCGTGCAGCGGCGTGCCCTCCAGGCGCATCAGCGGCATGGTGACGTCGAACTGCCGGCGGGACCAGAAGTAGTACGGCTGGACGTAGCTCACCTTGTCGGTGGAGCACAGGAACATCGTCGGCGCCAGCCGGTAAAGCCGGAAGTCGAACGAGACCCGGCCGGCGCCGTCGAGATGCGCCCGGCTGCGTGCCTCGCTCACCAGGTCGCCGAGGCGGCGGGCGGTGGCCTTGACGTCCTCGTCGAGCCGGCCGGACAGCTGGTCGTCCTCGCGCGCCTCGCCGTAGGAGCGCAGCAGCGCCCCGAAGCAGTGCGGGTCGACGATCAACACCCGGATGGCGAGGTCGTGCGCGGCCGTCCGCTCGCCCTTGACGTAGCTGGTGACCACCCGCCACGCCGAGTGCAGGTTCTCGTGCTGGTCGCTGCGCAGGAAGTCGTTGAGCGAGACGCCCATGATCCGGATCTGGCGGATGCCGGCGGCCTCCACGTCGTGCTTGATGGTGTCGGTGGCATCGCCGCGCGAGGCAAAGACCTGCGAGACGCCGGACGCGCCGAGCGCGGCCAGCGTCGTCGAACCGTCGAGCAGCACCGTGGCCTGCCGCTTGATGTCCGTCTTGATCTGCCTGAGATCCTTGGTGACATCCTCTTCCAGGAATCGTTCCAATCCACGGGAGAGCTGCTCCCGGTAGCGCTCGATGAAGACCTTCAATATCAGGTTGACGATCGCCACCACGAGCAACCCCGCGCCGATCTGGCGCACGCTGAACGTCACCCAGGAACCATCCGGAGACTCGAAGAACGGCCGGTAGGAAAGCGCGATGAGGCCCAGCCCGACGCCCATCACCACGGCCGTCCCGACGACCACCCGCATTGTCACGGCATCCCGCAGCACCTTGACGTAGTCCGGCCGCGGCACCAGCGCCGCCTGCCGTTCCTGGCTCGCCTTGACAGCATCGGACATGCGAACGCAGCTCCTTACTCGGCGCCGCTCCCGGCCACCATACAATTCTGAATCGCCCGAACATCACCCGCCGTTACGCCGCCGTTCCCTTACCCCGAATGGCCCAACGCCCCGGCCGATGGCGTGCCTCCAAGTACCACCACTCCCCCGCCGGAGCACCTCTAACTACCACCACTTCCCCCGGCGGCTGGGCCGTTCGGGCGCTTCCGGAGGAGCTCACGATTTGCGACGCTCGCTGGCGACCAGCCGCTCGTTTCACCAGCATCTTCAGTCGGGAGGTCAAAACGTGACGCGACCAACGCTCGTCCGGACCCTGCTCACGGCATTCTTCGTGCTGTTCCTGACCACCGCCGGCCAGGGCACGGCATCGGCGGCCGGCCTGACCGTGTCCGGCCCCGGCGTCATTCAACGGTCGGGCACCTACACTTATTATGCGGACCTGCACGCGTTCTACCAGAGCTACTGGTGGTATGCGCGGTTCTGCCCGACCAAGAGCGTGAGCTCGTGCACCGCGACCTGGTCGCTCGTGCGCAATGCCTATCACGAGGTCGGCGGCGACAGCTATTCCCGGTCACTGTCCGTCGACTGCACCGGAGGGGGCACCAGGAGCTTCCAGCTCAAGGTCACAGCCAGCGGCTTCGCCACCCCGGCGGAAACCGTGTACAAGGTGACCGGCCTGTGCCCCGATCCGCTGCCATGAACGGCGCCGCCGGCCGCGACATGGCTGAGCTGAACGACTGAACTGCCCCGGCGTACGTATTCTGCCTTGCGCTATTCCACGAGGTTTTCGGCCGAGCCGGGCCGCGCGGTGCTACCGTTTCCCGCGGCCGGGTTGCATTCACCGATCGGTCGGGAACACCAGGGAGTCGCGAGGTATTGCCGTGGCATTGCCCATGACGCATGGAGCCGAGCCGCCGGCCGGGGCCGCCTGGGAAGCGGTGCGGCGGTGAGGCTGGTCCTGCTGCACCACGCCGGCGGCTCCCGGCTGCTCTACCGCGGCTGGGAGCGCTGGCTGCCGGCGAGCTGGCAGGTGGTCGCGCTGGACTTCCCGGGCCGCGGCCGCCGCAGCGACCGCGCGCCCGTGCGCGACATCGACGCCATCGCCGAGCACGTGCTGGACGAGGCGCTGACCGGGCTGGACGGCCCGCTCGCCCTGTTCGGCCACAGCATGGGCGCCGCGGTCGCCGCCCACGTGACGAACCGGCTCGTGCACGGCGCCGGCCAGATGCCGGCCTGGCTCGGCGTGTCCGGCTGGGACGCGCGCCGGCCGGACTCCTTCGACGGCATGTCCGACGCCGAGTTGCACGAGCGGCTGATCGCCCTCGGCGGAACGCCGCCCGCCCTGCTCACCGACCCGGACCACTGGCGGCTGCTCGCCCCGGTGCTCTCCGCCGACCTGGCCGTGGTGGCCAGCGGCGACCCCGGCGCCGGCGGTGGCTGGCTGCAGGTGCCGCTCTCGCTCTTCGGCGGCCGCGGCGATGTCGTCGCCGGCCCCCAGCGGATGGCCGAGCTCGCCGCCCGCGCCCGCCGGCTGGTCGGCCTGCACCTGCACGATGGTGGCCACTTCTACCTCACCGAGCGCCCCGGCGCGGTGGCCCGCCAGATCGCCGCCGATGTCGCCGCCGCC
>Ga0209382_10003901_pt1 | contig 20362 bp, 24 predicted proteins | sample SoiMetdeltSBSDD5_FD_187599 | JGI IMG/M metagenome (GOLD analysis project Ga0209382, IMG submission 187599) | Bulk soil microbial communities from a Populus tree surrounding site in Tennessee, USA - Soil MetaG P. deltoides SBSDD5 (SPAdes) (version 2) | ecosystem: Environmental > Terrestrial >... | reverse complement strand
AGAGACCTTAGGGTAGCGGTAGAGCACTACGTTGACATCGTAGGGGTCACATGTTCGATCCATGTACCGCCCACCACTTCATTTCTGAATCAATTCAATAGCCTCCGCTCAAATTTTGAGACGAAGATTCACAGCTGGGAAATGCGGATGCCCAAGATATGCCCAAGATTAGAAGGGATGTTTTGTTCAGGTAAGGTTGTGTCGCACAGAAAGTGAATTGCAGATGTAATGGCCGACTGTTGGCGAGAAGCGCATAGTTGGTTGCATCAGCTAAAGTCTTTGTAATGATGAGCACCGTAGAAGCCCCAGATTGGTCTATGATACCCGCACCTATTGACGATGGTGCCACCCGCCATCTGGTGGGCGCTCGCCTGGTGTCAGTCCCGCTTCAGGCAACCGATGGTGAGACCGTTAATCTGTCTTCTCTGCGAGGTCGGACTATCGTTTACGCCTACCCTCGGACGGGAAGACCCGGTGCAGAGAACCCCGAAGGTTGGGACATGATCCCGGGTGCACGCGGATGCACTCCGCAAACTTGCTCGTTCCGGGACCATTTCGCTGAATTGAAAGCGCTTGGTGTGCACCATTTGTTCGGCCTCTCCACCCAAAGCCCAGACTATCAACGTGAGGCAGCTGACCGCCTCCATCTGCCGTTTGCGATCCTGTCTGACGAGCACCTATCTCTGACGAGAGCAATGAACCTGCCGAGCTTTGAGACGAATGGCATGACTCTCCTGAAGCGTTTCACGCTCGTTATAGACAATGGCAAAGTTGAACACGTTTTTTATCCTGTGTTCCCGCCTGACCGCAGCGCAACCAACGTGATCGAGTGGCTCAAGAAAGACTGACCATCAGAATAGTCTTGAACCTGTGATCGGTGCTTTTCGGCCATCTCTTACCTAAAACGATGCCCATTCACAGCACGTTATTACAGCAAGGTCCGGACCATCCGCCTGTTTGAAAGCTTAATCCCAGCGATTGGCCTCTTTTGCGAAGGTAGATCCCTGGGGGCGCACAACGCAGAAGCGATGGCCTGTTGGTGCTTCCATTACCCACCAAGTGCGAATCTGTTTGAGACGTTTGGCACCAAGTGCTTCGAGCCGGCGCACCTCAGCGTCAATATCGTCCGTCTCAATATCGAGATGGACCCGACTAGGATGATCAACCCGCTGCACTTCAATATCCAGGCCCATGGAGTCGGACTGAAGTTTTATGTAAGTGGGGTCTTGCGGATCTTGGTGTTTGCGGCGCGGCAGGCCTAAGGCCTTGCTCCAAAAGTCCGCTGCGGCCTCGAGATTGGCCGTTTGGCAATCAATGATAAAACCGGCCAACCGACTACGATGCATGGCTCGCTCCTTACTTCGCTGATCCTGTCATCACTGTGGGCTTCATAGCCTGAGCGAGTGATCAATCCATTTTCTTGGTAAATGAGTTGATTCTTTTTTTGACGCTGAAGATGCCGGAGCGTATCCGGTTCAAAGAGTTGTCGTTTTCTGAACACTTCTCCAGATCATCCAGACCCAACAAGCGATGAACTATACGGCGGCATGTTCTTTTTTAAACTCCGCAAGCGAGCATGAACTTTTTGGCAATAGTTCGAGTTCAATTTTACTCATCGCGGGATGGTTAGGTGGAGTTCTCACATGTTGAACGCAAAGGTCGCGGCAACTCTCGCCGCAATATTGGTCATGTCTTCGGTTTCTGCCCATGCAATGGATTTTGCGGACCGTCCTGGCATGACGGTAATCAGCTCAATGCCAGCACTTCAGGTTACGTCGGTCGGGGACCTGGCGCGCCGGCAGATAGATCAACCCAAATCTCTGTTGGGAACCGATGAGCGGACGATGGCCATCTTGAACTCGATTCTCGCACTGTTGGCTGAACCTAAGGGGTCTGGCCGGTTATCTGCGGAGTTCAGTCCAGTTGTGGGTGATTCTGGCAACTTCGAACATCGGCCAATCATGATCGGCAGCAGAATGAAGGATGGTATCGTTCGTGCTGCGATGAGATTTGAGGACCGGCCCGGTCTTGCTACAGTTCGCTTGACCACCAAAGTTGTGGACCAGATCGTCACGTCAAGCGTAAAAAAGCCCAAAGCGCCATTTGGACTCCATAGCCGACCAAGCCCTGCCGAGTATTTGCACCTTGTGGTCCGCTAAGTTTTGCGAAGCAGGACTTTTGAAGGCAAGGGGAGGCCCGCAGGGCTCCTATAGGATTGCAACAAGCCATTGAGTGGGGCAGAGTCTATCGCTAGTCAACCTAGCGAGGCTCTGTCATTCCCTCGATTTTTGCCCGGTTCCTCTTTCTCCGCAAGGTGGCAGGCCGCCTAGATGCAATGGGCTGGCGGGGAAAGGATATGCCGACGAAAGTCATGTTCCGAGATTTATGCGGGGCGCTTCGTGCCAGTGGTTATGACGCTGACGCGGCTGCCAATCTTTGGGACAAGTGTTTGCGATATGAGCCGGAAGCAATTGAACAGCTCAGGCGAGATACCGGCTTATATGGAGTTCTTCACCTTAGCCAATTCTTTGAACCGCTTGTAGATCAAGCCGAACGCGGCGGAGAAAAGCCATCGAGGAAGCGCAAGATGGCCACGAAATCGAAGAAGCCGATCAGTAAAAATTAGTTTCGCAGAGCAGCGAAGGTTGGAGCCTTTTTTGATAGAGACCCCTAGGCGGCGTAAGGGCGACACAAGACGGTGCTCCTGCAATGTATGCCTGCCCCTGCCGAGTACTGCCATCGAGCGTTAGCATCTTGCGAGCGGCGAAGTTGCCATCGCTGGTGCCCCCGGTTGTGCTGTCTTCCAGGTCGAGGAAGCCGATTGCGCCCGATGGAATCTTGCCGCGCCCCAAGCTAATCTCCAACCAGTGAGGGACTCAAATGGAACGCCGTCTGGCTGCGATCCTCGCCGCTGATGTGGTCGGTTACTCGGCTCTTATGGAGCAGGACGAGGCGGGGACTTTCGCGCGGCTGATCAAGGGGCGAAAGGAGCTGTTTGAGCCTGAGATTGCCCGCCACCATGGCCGTATATTTAAATTGATGGGCGACGGGCTGCTCGCCGAGTTCGGAAGCGTAGTTGATGCTGTTGAATGCGCGGTCTCGCTACAGCGGGGCGTTGCCGAGCGCAATGCCGCGGTGGCCGATGCGGAACAAGTTCACATACGCATTGGTGTAAATCTCGGCGAGGTGATCGTTGAGGGAGACGACCGCTATGGGGAAGGGGTCAATGTGGCGACACGGCTTGAACAGCTGGCGAAGGCTGGTGAAGTCTATGTGTCAGGCAAGGTTGCCAGGGAGGTAGCGAAGAAGCTTGCATTTGGCTTTGAGTCGTTAGGCGAGAAGAAAGTAAAGAACCTCGCTGAACCTGTGCCCGTCTATCGAGTGAAACTGGATAGCGGCACAGCTCCGTTGTTCAGGAAGCCGTCGCTGCGCTCGACTGGTTCGTGGGTCATCGCTGTCGCTGTCCTTCTAATTGGAATAATTGGAGCCATTTATGGGCTAATGTACCGAGGGCACGAGGCAAGTGGCCCGGCGCTTCCCGAAAAGGGTTCAATTGCCATCCTTGCTTTCACCAATTTGAGCGATGATCCCCAACAGACTTATTTCGCTGATGGAATTGCCGAAGATTTGATGACGGACCTCTCGAGGCTTTCCGGTTTATTCGTGGTTTCACGCAACTCGGCCTTTGCCTACAGGGGCAAGAACATAGATGCGCGCCAGATCGGGCGCGAGCTTGGGGTGCGGAATGTTCTGGAAGGCAGCGTAAGACGTGCGGGTGACCAAGTGCGGATCAACGTCCAGCCTGGTCGATGCGACGACGGGCGGCCATAAATGGGCCGAGCGCTACGAGGGGCCGCAAGCCGACATATTTGCGCTTCAAGACAAGGTAACCAAGGCGGTGGTAGCGGCACTCGCCTTACAGCTGAGTGCCGGTGACCAGCAAGCCATAGGCCAGCCCGGCACTACCGTGCCGGAAGCCTATGACGCATTTCTGCAGGGGTGGCAGCACTATCAGCGCACGACGCCTCAGGATTATGTCAAGGCCATTCCCTATTTCGAGCGGGCGATAGAGCTTGACCCGAACTATGCCCGGGCTTATGCGGCCTTGGCGATGGTCTATTTCCGGAGTTTCGATCAGCGTTGGGCCGGCAATCTTGGCATGTCACTGGATTCTGCATTCAGGAAGGCGCGCGACTACCTTGAGATCGCCAAGAAGAACCCGACCGCGCTTTCGCATCAGGTTGAGGGCAATATCTCGCGGCAACGTGGTTGGTATGGGGATGCCATCAAGGAATTTGAGGCAGCGACCGCCCTCGATCCTAGCGACTCGTGGAACTACGCCGATCTGGCCTATGTTTCGATCTTGGCGGGAAGACCGGCTGAGGCTGAGCCGCACATCGAAAAGGCACTGCGACTCGATCCGCATTATCCGCCCGTTTTTGTGTTCTACCGGGGCCTCGCCCAGTTTGCTCAGGACCGATTTGCTGAAGCGGCAAAAACATTTGAGGAAGCCGTTCGGCTGAACCCTGAAATGCTCTTGCCCCGGCTGTTCCTTGCTTCTGCCTATGGCAACAGCAATCGGCTTGAGGATTCTGTGACCGCGATTGCGGATTACAGCGCCTCCCGCATCAGGCAGGGCGGCTTACCCTTCGTCATGATAGAAGTGCAGGATGATCCAAACGTCCTAGAGAAAACTCGACTGATTAAGGGTCTTCTTCCGTTGAAAATTCCATACAATTACGATGCCAAGGACTTTGTTAAGCAGCGCTTAACTGGCAGCGAGATCGACGCATTACTCTTTGGGCACCGAGTCCATGGCAGAAATCCTGCGAACGGCCTCGACTATGGGATGCTTGTCTCGCCAGATGGCACATCTGCAATGAGTTTTGGTTATTGGGGCAATGGCAGCGGAAGGGCACGCGTCGACAAGGATCGCCTGTGCTTCATCAAATCGACGACGGAATGGTGCGCCATGATCTTCCGAAATCCCGGCGGGACACGAGCAATGGAGAACGAGTATTTTGCCTATACCGGCTGGGTCTACCCGTTTTCGCAAGTTCAGTAATGCCCGCTTTGATGAGCTTGACTTAGTTTGTCCTCATAATCATCCGACTGGCCCCAGTAGGAAAACCTCTCCAAACTTCGTCGAACAACGCGAATGTTCGTCAGCAATAAGCGTAGCCCGAGTTGATCATGACGCACGCCTTAAGCTGCTCGCAACAATTGATACACTTCGCCCGCCTCTCTGACGTCAGCGCGATACCTTGACCACTTAATCTCTGGTCTTGACGGCACCTGCCGACAACCAAGACCAAGGGAGAGAATCACATGACGACTGGTCACTCCGCATTGCACTCGCGATGTTTCACGGCCGCGCATCTTCGGACCGCTACCGCCGTGGTGCTGCTCATGGGCATGACCATGCCGGCGATTGCCGATGAGCCCTGCCAATCACCCTATATGGCCAAGATCACCGGAGAAGAGGAATTCGTCTATGTCTGGACTCTGGGTGTGAAAGGCTTGGGCGACGGCTCTGACAAGCTGGTCACCATTGACGTGCGGAAGAATTCATCGACCTTTGGCAGGGTAGTCAATACCGATTCGGTAGGAGGCCAGCACGAAGCGCATCACGGCGGCTTCACCGATGACCGGCGCCAGTACTGGCTAGCCGGTCTCGACACCAGTAAGATCTTCATCTTCGACGTTGCGACGGATCCTGGAAATCCGCGTCTGATCAAGACCATCGATGACTTCGTGGAGAAATCCGGCGGCGTCGTGGGGCCGCACGGCGCCTATGCCCTGCCCGGGCGAATGCTGATCTCCGGTCTTTCCAACAAGGACAAGTCAGGACGCACGGCGCTCGTGGAATACACCAATGACGGCGACTATGTCGCCACTCACTGGATGCCGACCAAGGATGACCCACAGGGCGCGGAAAACGGCGAAAAAGCCGACGGCTACGGGTATGACGCTAGGGTGCTACCCCGGCGTAATGTTATGCTGTCGTCCTCCTTTACCGGCTGGAACAATTACATGCGTCCGATCGGTGAGTTAGTAAACGATGCCGACGCGATGAAGGCCTTCGGCAGCACCATGGTGCTGTGGGACTTCCATGCCCGTAGGCCGCGCCAGGTTTTTGAAGTGCCGGGCGCTCCGCTCGAAGTACGCTGGGCCTGGGGCGAGAATCATAATTACGCCTTCACCACCACCGCGCTCACATCAAAGATCTGGTTGGTCAGCGAAGACACCGCGGGCAAGTGGACTGCAAGGCCGGTCGGCGATGTAGGCGACCCCACTAAGCTCCCACTCCCCGTCGACTTAAGCCTCAGCGCTGACGATAGCACGCTGTTCGTGGACAGTTTCATGGATGGCATGACGCGCATCTATGACGTCTCCAATCCTCAGAAACCGCGGCAGATATACGAGAAGAAGATCGGAGGTCAGCTCAACATGGTCTCCCAGAGTTGGGACGGCAAGCGGCTCTATTACACGAGCTCGCTGCTGGCGAATTGGGACAAAACGGGAGAATCCAGTGAGCAGTTCCTAAAAGCCTATAGCTGGGACGGCAAGCAATTGTCGGAGCGTTTCAGCATCGACTTCACGAAGGAAGGTCTCGGCAGGCCACATATCATGAACTTTGGCTCAAGCGCGCTCTACGCCAACTGACCGTCTGCACCAAAGCGAGGAGAGGCGAAACGGCCTCTTCTCTTCCTACAAGGAGCGATCCCATGACCTTCGCAAAACTTTTGGTCACTGCAGTCTTTTTATCGGCCATGACAATCCCGGGACTCACGCACGGGGGTGCCCGTCACGGTAACTCTAACGAAGTGTCCGGCCCGGCCGACAGCTATGTCTATCGGCTCGCTGAGCCCGGTACGTATCAGCTGCCGGCGATCAAACCGGCAGCGGGCGGAATGGTGCTGGACGAGCGCAGCAGGCCGCGTGAGCTGAAGTACTTGTTTCGCGGACATCTCACCATACTTGCCTTTATCTACACCCGCTGCGGTGATCTCTGCCCGCTCGCAACTATGCGGATGGCGCAACTGAAGGACCAGGCTGTGCGATCGGCGGTGAGGGATCTGCGCTTGATCACCATGAGCTTCGATCCAGATTATGACACGCCCGAACGCATGGCGGAGTTTGCTGAAACATGGCGCGGAGCGGAAGCGGGCCCAGGCAGTTCCTGGTTATTCCTCACCGCGCCCAACCGCCAAGCTGTTGAGCCACTGCTGTCCGCCTATGGTCAGCCGCTCGCGCCCCGCGCGGACCAAGATGGCTCGGGGTCGATCAGCCATTTAATGCGCGTGTTCTTGATCGATGATCACGGTCTCGTTCGCAACATATACAGCCCGGATTTTCTCGACCCACGCCTTCTGCTCAACGATCTGCTGACGCTCGAGTTGGAACGCAGCAAGTCGGGGAGCTGAACCATCGGTGTTAGACACTTCAGTTATTACATCTAGAGAGCTATGTTCGGATCTTCGACACCTGAGCAATGAACGGTGGCGGTGTCTAGATGCCCATTGGCTTACCCCCAGCGAGATCGGCGGAACGATCTTTGAATGCCGCACTTTGGGGAACTATGCCATGGTCGAACCGTTCTCTTTGTCGAGGTCTGACCGGCCACACGACCTCAGCCCCCCAGCCTTGATTGTGTGAGCCTGAACGACCTTGGAGGGCATTAGCCTTCCGTGAAGGCCCCGCTTGCCCGAGCCAGGGGCCTTCACATTTTTAGGCCCTTCAAGCTTATCGAACTCTCGTTACGGCATACTTCCCGTTCTTTTTACAAACTCGTGGAATGAGAGGTCTTATGAGACTCGGTCCTAAACCAGATACAGTGATTGAGTGGCTTATTCTGAAGCTCAACCTCGCTCCAAAGCCACTGGCCGACACTCAACTAGCCTTCCAGTTGGCACGGATAATCATGGCAGCGACCAAGGTCCGATTGTTTGACGCATTGCGGCAAGGTGGCCGCACAGCCGAGGAAGTTGCGATCGATCGAGGCACTAACCAGACAGCAACTGCAAAGATACTGGATGCTTTACTGGCCCACGGTTATGTCGGCTTTCGTAACGGGCGTTACGAGCTTAACAAGCTATCTCGCAAATGGCTGCTGGATGGCAGCCCCAACACTTTAGTCCACAAGCTCGATTTCCAGGAGATTGAGTGGCACTGGACCGAGAACTTTGACAAGTGGCTAAAGGATGGTGCCATACTGGATTTGCACCACTCGCTCAGTGCTGAAGAGTGGGGCCGTTACCAATGGGCTATGCGTGACGTGGCGACTGCTCCGGCGAAGGAGGTAGCCTGGCGTGCGCCACTGCCCAAGAATGCCACAACACTCCTCGATATCGGAGGCTCGCACGGTCTCTACTCAGTTGAGCTCTGCCGTCGTTATTCAGCTCTTCAGGCGACCATTCTCGAGTTACCTGATGCTATCCCGACTGCGGCACAGATCCTGGCGCGTGAGGGCATGGGATCACGTGTTTGCCATGCACCTGGTGATGCCCTCGATCACGATCTCGGCGAGAGAGCTTACGACGCTGTTCTCGTGTCACTCCTGGTCCATCATTTCACCGACGATGAAAACCGAGAACTTGCGATGAGAGTGGCGCGTGCGCTCAAGCCTAACGGAGTGTTCATGATCATGGACGCAGCCCGTATCGAGTCCCCAGATGATGCACGTCGGCCGAACCGACGTCTTGGCGCGGTGCTCGATGTGTATTTCGCTCTGACCAGCAACTCCGGCACTTGGTCCCTCGATCAGATGCAGAGTTGGCAGCAAGGCGCAGGATTGCGACCGCATCGCGCGATTTGGTTAAGGACCATGCCCGGTACCGTTCTACTTGCGGCCGGCCGGTCCTCTTAAGCCGGCTGTTTTCCAGCGGCCAGCCCGGTCAGCAATGGCCGGGCCTTTTTGTATGGAGCTGTAAAGATGCGCTTGGCCTCGCTACGAATTACGTGGCCATGACTTGTCGCTCCGCACCAACGCCACAGCTGCTGAATGGTCCCGGTATGCGCCAGCCATCGTGGGAACGTCAGACCCCGCTGATGCAATTGAAACAAAGAGCTTACGCGAACGACGTATGATTGAAACGCTAACTCCCTAATAGAGCGGGCCTGATGTGAGGTGGAGGTAGAAGCCTATGACACACACTGAAGCTCGTCTTGTGGCGGAACTCGCTGTACGCTCGACTCGCTCGATCTTTCATCGTTTGTTGCTCAACTGGCATTCTAGACGCCGCCTCGCAAATCTCAGGAAAATGAACGACCGGCTACTTCAGGACATCGGCCTTAGGCGGAAAGACTTAGATAGGGTGCTGGGCCGTCGTCTCACTAGCGATGGATGCGATGAGCTTAGACGGATTTTGCTTCGCCGGACGGACTGAGCAATCACCGCGACCCTCAAGACAGATGTTGTCAGGACACGAGAACCAATGAATGAGCTCAGACCGACGGTTATCGCTCTTCCATGCTCCGGAAGTAGTGGAAGCCAATGGCAGAGTTTAACGGTAGCGTTGAATGGTCGTTGCAGGGTACATGCACCCAACCTACTAGATTACGCCGCCGCGGTGGCTATCTCTCCTAACCGAGACTTCACAATGCTCGACGAGGCCCGCTCCGTCTTGGAGATAATCGACCGGGCGGTCTCTCCCATTCATCTCGTGGGTCATTCCTACGGTGGGGCAATTGCTCTGCGTGCAGCCGTGGCACGTCCACACAGGATTAGCAGCATTACGCTGTTTGAACCCACTCTGTTTCACCTGCTTGAGCAAACTTGTCCTAAGGATTTTCAGGCGTTAGGGGAAATCCAACAGCTCGCAAGGGGAGTCGCCAGATTTAATGGCTTGGGCAAGCCCGCCGCTGCTGCACGCCTCTTCGTTGACTATTGGGCAGGCGGTAGCATTTGGGCCAAGCTCCGACCTGCAAGCACAGAAGCCCTCGTCCAATACGCTCCCAAAGCACCGCTCGAATTCAGTGCGCTTTTTAATGAGCCGATGCGACTTCAGGACTATGCCAAGTTGCTAGTTCCAATATTCATTATGAAAGGCGAATTTGCTCCAGCGCCGACCGATCGTATTGCGCGACGGCTTGCTGACAACTTGCCGATTTCAGTCCACGCCACCATTCCCGGGATGGGTCATATGGCGCCAGTAACGAATGGCGAACTCATTGCCGCAGAAATTGCAAACTTCGTTACGCATACTGATCTGGCAAGCGTCGGAAGACCCGTAGCAGCTTGAGCTACCCTATGCTGCAATCAAGGCAGCGCTAGTCAACTATACAATGGGACAGGGGCTGGCGCTTGCTTCAAAGCCAGTAATGCGTCCCTACGTCCGATTTTGATCCGAAGCAGACATTGCTGGCCTGGCTCTGTTGGACAGAACGACAGGTTCGGCATATACCGTTGGGGCAAGCCAGATCCGCGTGATGGCTTGGCAAATTTTGACCCTAGGCTTGAGCTGCTGAATCTGGCCCTTCCACAGGTCTGGTCCCAATGGCACGGAAGCTCACCACCATCCTGGCTGCCGACGTGGCGGGCTACAGCCGGCTTATGGAACGCGACGAGCAAGCAACGCTTAGCGCTCTGAAAAGGGTGCGCGAGATCATCGCAAAGAACATAGCTGCCCATCATGGACGCATTTTTGGTGGCGCTGGCGACAGCGTGGTCGCAGAATTTGGGAGCGCCGTGGAAGCCACAGAAGCGGCGATTGCCATCCAAAGGGAGCTCGCCTCTCAAGACAAGGGAGGTAATGGCACAACTGATCTCCAGCTTCGTATCGGACTCAACATCGGCGATGTCGTCGTCGAGGGCGAGGACCTCCTTGGAGACGGCGTGAATGTTGCCGCCCGCCTCGAAGCCTTGGCCGAACCCGGTGGTATCTGCTTGTCGCGTGCAGTTTTCGAACAGGTCCGTGGCAAGATCGACGCTCGCTTTGAGCCGCTCGGCCCGCATACGGTAAAGAACATCACCAAGACCATCTCCGTTTATCGGCTTGCGCTCGACGGCAAGACGCAATCAGCGCCCCTGAGATGGCTCAATAGGATTCGCAGGCAACGCCACGCTGTACCCGCCATGGCAGGCCTGGTGCTGCTGTTTGGCGCATTCCTTCTCTGGTACCTCTTGCAGGAACCGTTGCCGGCTCACAGCAAGCTCTCGGTCGCTGTGTTGCCGCTTTCAACTATCGGCACCGATGAGCCGACGCAACGTCTTGCCGACGGCCTTACCGAGGACATCATTACCGACCTGTCGCGCTTTGCCGATCTCGAGGTGGTCGCCAGCAACACGACGGCGGCTTATAAGGCCAAATCGAATGGCGCAGGTGACATCGGCAAGGAACTTGGCGTCTCATATGTGTTGGAAGGTACGATCCAGCGGGAGGCCGAAAGGCTGCGCATCTCTGCACAACTGCTTGATGTCTCCACCGGCACGCACTTGTGGACGCAGCGCTGGGATCGTCCCACGCAGGAGGCATTTGTAGTACAAAGCGAACTAGCCGAGCAAATTGCGGCATCCCTCGCTAGCGCAGAGACCTCTGCAGCATTGACGGCGGGCGAAATTCGTAAAGTGAAGCGGCGCCCGCCGGCGAGCCTGCAAGCCTATGACCTCTACCTGCTGGCCATGGAAGGAAACAGCAAGTTCACCAAGGAGACGGTGTTCTCTGGTCTTGAGCTTGCCACTAAGGCTATCGCGCTCGACCCCAATTTCGCGCGGGCTTATGGCATTCGGGCACGGTTACATTTCAATTCTACGCATTTTGGTGCGGATTATAAGCAAGCCATGGCGGCCATGGAGGCAGATGCCCGTAAAGCTGTCGAACTCGATCCCTCCGGGGCCGAACCACGCAACGCGCTTGCCTGGTATTACTTCGTTAGCGGCCGCAACAAGGATTCCGAAGTGCAGCTTAGAGCTGCGCTGAGGTTTAATCCGGCCAATATCACGCTGATCAAGAGCGCAGCAGCGGTCTACGCATTAAGTGGCCATCCCGAGGAAGGCGCAGAACTCGCCGACAAAGTGTTGCGGCTCGATCCACTTGCCACCTCCAACACGCTCAACACGATCAAGGATGCCTATTTCTTCGCGCGTCGTTTTGAGGACGCTGTTGCTGTTATATCACGCATACCACCCGAGTCCCGGTCGAAGGGCTCGCGGCTGTTCCTGACCTTCAGCCTCGCGCTTCTTGGGCGCAAGAATGATGCGGAAAGGGCACGTGCTGAACTTCTGGAAGCGTACCCCAATATCTCAGCCGAGCTTCTTTTGAACCAAGGCTGGGCTTTTGAACGGGAGGAAGACACAAAGCTATTTCTCGATGGCTTTGCAGCAGCCAATGTTCCCATTTGTGCTTCGGCTGCTGATCTCGTCAAGATCGAGAAGCCAGTACGCCTTCCCGGATGTGTTCCATCCTGACCGAATACGTGCCCAAAAGTTTGGCGGGGTACTCAATCACATTGTCAACTTCTAGCACGAAGCACTGACTTCGCCGGCAAACGTCCGCTTAGTGGGGTAAAGCAGACCCGCTTGGATTCAGGCGGGCAAGCACGCTAGACTTGATGGTTCAGGAGATGGCGATGGAACGCCGCCTCGCCGCAATTTTGGCTGCCGATGTCGTTGGATATTCGCGGCTTATGGCCGTCGATGAAGCTGCAACCTTGGCGCGGTTTCAGTGGCTTCGAGCCGAGGTGATCGAACCCAAGCTCGGCCAGTTTCATGGACGCATCGTCGGTTCGGCCGGAGACAGTCTGCTCGTGGAGTTCACCAGTGCGGTTAATGCCGTTGAGTGCGCTGTCCAGATGCAGGCGAGTTTGGCCGAGCAAAACGACACAGTACCCGATGATCGTCGGATGCAATTCCGCATGGGCGTCAACCTGGGCGATGTCATCGCCGAAGGCGGGACAATTTACGGCGATGGCGTCAATATCGCCGCACGGCTGGAAAAGCTGGCCGAGCCTGGCGGCCTCTGCATCGGGCGTAGCGTCTATGATCAGGTGAAGGGCAAGCTAACTTTCACCTATACCGACTTGGGGGCCCAGCGAGTTCACAACATTCCCGATCTGATTCAGGCCTATAGGGTCCAGACAATCGCCACCGGCTCATCGCCGAAGTCCCCCTTGCCGTTGCCTGACAAGCCGTCCATTGCTGTGCTGCCATTTGAGAACCTGAGCGGTGACCGAGAGCAGGAATATTTTGCCGACGGCATGGTGGAGGAGATTATCACGGCTCTATCGCGTTTCCGGCAATTGTTCGTGATCGCGCGCAATTCGAGTTTCACCTACAAGGGCCGTGCTGTTGACGTGAAGCAGGTAGGCCGCGAGCTTGGAGTGCGCTATGTGCTGGAAGTCAGCGTGCGCAGGGCGGGGAATCGAGTGCGTATTACTGGGCAGCTTATCGATACTTCTAACGGTGCGCACCTTTGGGCTGATCGGTTCGAGAGTGGACTGGAGGATGTGTTCGATCTGCAAGATCAAGTTACCGCAAACGTCGTGGGAGCAATCTCCCCGAAGCTCGAGCAGGCGGAGATCGATCGCTCCAGACGCAAGCCTACGGAAAATCTCGATGCCTATGACTACTACCTTCGAGGATTAGCAAGCCTTCATCAATGGACCAAAGAGAGTACCGAGGAGACCCTGTCAAATTTGTATCGAGCAATCGAACTCGATCCCAACTTTGCCTCGGCTTATGGCATGGCCGCGCGAACCTACGTCCGCCGAAAGGCAGGCGGGTGGATCACGGATCGCGACCACGAATATGCTGAGGCAATTCGATTGGCGCGGCGAGCAGCGGATTTGGGGAAAAATGATGCGGTTGCTCTTTGCCACTGCGGGATTCGCCCTCTCCTCCATCGCTGGCGATCATGAGAAGGGGAAAATCCTGACTGACCAGGCCCTCGCGCTCAATCCCAATCTGGCTTGGGCGTGGATGTTCGGTGGGTGGGCAAGGCTTTGGCTCGGCGAGGCAGAAGCGGCAATTGAGCGCTTTAGTAGGGCTTTGCGCTTAAGCCCAAATGATCCCGACAGCTTCGGCATGTACTACACCACAGCACTCGCCCATTTCTTCACCGGTCGCTACAATGAAGCGGTTTCGTGGGCAGACCGAGCGGCGGCAGAAAAGCCAGACATCGTCCTTCCCGTCATAGTTGCTGCTGCCAGCAATGCACTGGTGGGGCAAGACGAGTGGGCAAAGAGAGCGATGTCGCAAGTACGCCGGATCGATCCCACCTTGCGCATGTCAAATTTCAAGGACTTGTTTCCGATACAGCGTTCGGCAGATTTCGAGCGGTTGTCTGAGGGTCTGCGTAAGGCCGGGCTTCCGGAATGACTCCTTTGGGTCATAGCGGCTGTCGTGACTATGTACTCAACGTTGGTGACATTGTCGTCGATGGCGACGACATTCATGGAGAAGGGGTGAATGTTGCAGCGCGGCTTGAGGGGTTATTTGAGCCAGGAGGCATATGCGTGAGCGGCACTGCTCACGATCAGCTACAGGGGAAACTGGACTTCGCTTTCACCGATGCCGGCGAGCAGCAACCCACCGCATTGTTAGTTCTTATTGGCTACAAATGGCATCAAAATGCACAAACTCGCCTGAAGACTCAAAATTCTCTTCCATTTGCTTTGGGTGCCGCCCTGGGTCTATCTATTGAGTATTATGATGACCTAAGATCATCCATATCTGCCATGATCGAAACAAGGAAGGTACCGAAAAATCTATTTGACCTTGCCAAAGCGCTCGGTCGTTGGGAGAGCGAAGGCGGCTCTACAGAACTGCAGGGATCGGAGCTCGGACAAGAGATCGCGCCGCGGGAAGTCGAAGAGCGTATTTTGCGATGTCTCGGTGCTGCGGTTATCCTTCAGTGGAACGATCTCCCCACCGGTATCCAACGCATCCTGTTCGAAGACGCCGCATCGATGAGCGATCCTGAGCGACGATGGCGCTTGAAGGTGCAGATGGCTCGATTTCTGCACACCCATAAGGATGACGCGGAGTAGTAAGTGTCTGCTTCAATGTGCGGACGGTAATAGTTCCCCTAGGAATGGGTCTGCAAATTAGCAGATGGCAAATTGAAGTAGATTGCCCTTCGCTGACTCAGTCCGTACAGGCTCGTTTATTGGGCAGAGTTCCGATAGCGTCCACGGCAGAAAAACCGCTGGTGAGTCTCCGAGAGGATCTTTGCGAGTCAATATGTCTCGCTAGATGGGTGTTTTGACGGATTCTCTTGAAAATCTTCAAAGGCGGGAATCGACCGCAGCTGATCCAGCCATTCCGCTCTTGAGCGCATGACAACCTGTGCTCTCGGCCGGTATTTGCCCGGATCAGTCATTGTAGCGGCGTGAACATGGACCTCAAAAGGCCACTTCTCAGACCGGAAATAGAGTCTTGTGCCGCAGGAAGGACAGAACCCCCTAAACGTTTTGGGGCTACTCTCATAGTGCACAATATTACCGGCCCATTTCAGTTGCTCCGGCTTCATGCCCAGGAATGCCGTAAATGGGGCGGACGTGGCACGCTGGCAATCGATACAGTGGCAAACGAGATTGCGCGTGGTGTCACCCGAGTATGTCCATGTAACCGCACCGCACATGCAAGTTCCGGTTAGAAATGCCATCTCCCCATTTCTCCTTGCGAGCCGCCAAACCACTGCAACATCGACGCCCTTAAGCTTGCCAGCAAAGCTTTGTGAACCGCGCAGGAAGTCAAGATCGTCTTTGAGCCGCTCTGGCATCAATGATGTGCTGACTTGGCCGAGGTCAATCGAAACTGTATCATGAAACCCTGCTGATTCTAGTTCAGCATTCATCGATGAATATCGACACGGAGCTATTGATCTGGGCTTTGGGAGCCACTCTTGGCTACCAAATCTGGCGTATCAAGCTGGAACATCCAATTGGGTTCCTTGTGGCAGGAGCCATCGGCATCGGTACGCTCGTATCGGGGCTAAGTGGAGAGCTGTTTGACAACGGACTGTTGCTACTTGTCGATGTGTCACAAGCGCTGGTGGCGGTCTGGTCGGCTATTATGGACCACTTGTTCTGAGCAGAGTCCAAGCTAGACGATCTTCTCCATGAGCCAGCCCGATCTGTTGTTGCGTTTGAAATAGCAGATCACACAATTTCTGCATGTTAAAATAGGACCTGATTGAGAAATCTGAGCTCTTGCTGGTCCCTTATGCATAGTTCGGTGACTGAGATAGGTTCTATCGTCTCAATCTGAGAATCTAAAGAGTTCATCTCCCTCGGGCGTGAGAATGCGGAAGCCGTTTGCCGTCAGCGGCCAGGCTCTCGATGTCATCATGTCCTTGGCCAGAGAGATTGCCTGCGCAAGGGAGTCCGTGGCTAGATACGACCGCTGTCCAACCGGCACCGTGTGATCTTTGTAAACTCTGGCGATTTCAACCACGAACCTATCGGTGTCCATAAGGATTCCTCAGTGTTATGGGGCCGGAAGGTGCTGTGGATCGTAGATCGGTGTCACAAGATGAGGATTTGAGGCAATCGGCTTGTGCCGAGTGCTACCGCTTCTCTTAGAATCTGGCTGTCGTAATTGCCAAAGGGCAAGAACTGTCTGCTTGAGTTGCTCGGCATCGCCCTTGGCGCCCGGAATGCTCTTGAGTAGCTGGATTGCGAGCATTTCCCGGCTCGACTCAACATCCCAAGGAAACACCTGCTTTCGCAGTAGAAGCCATAGCCTGTCGAATAGCTGTTGGAGGGTCTTGAGCCCTTCCGGCTCATACCACCCCTCTTCAAGGGAGAGCAGGCTTGTATTTGATCGATATCCAGGCTTGCTGCGATTGCTGTGCCGAGATGTTCTCGGTTTTGTCTCACTACACAAGGTCGCCTTCTCCTTTGGTCAAAGGTTGCAAGGGACCCGTTACGATAAACACCGGGTTGGTAAGAACCGTGACGGATAACCGTCTCTGCTGTTTCAAAGGCGGGTGGTGCCGGTATGATTGCCGCTGTGGCAGCGACTATTCACAAATAACGGACAACTGGTCATTACACATCAATAGGCGCGAAAGATAGCTCCAATGCATGTCTGTAACATTAAAGTGCGGCCACCTATGACTGAATGTCTCGCTAACCGAATCCCAGATGTAGGGTTATTTTCTAATCTAACTGTTCATTTTCCTTGTATTCCGACGGCTGCTTCCCCATGTTCTATTGCTAGAGGTAAGCCGCTTAGCGCGATTGCGCATTTAGGGGGCTGCTCCATGAAATGATTCCACAGCATCAATATTCGGTGGGCGATAACGTTCAATACGTATCATCTACAAAGTATGATTATCGAGCTCCGGGCACCTATCGTATTGTACGACTGCTGCCCAGCGAAAATTCCGATCATCAGTACTGGGTTCGCAGTGCGCTTGAAAATTTCGACAGAATTGCTTTGGAATCTGAGGTCGCCCTTATCCGGGTAAGATCAGACGCACGCGTTACGCGGCGGTTCGTCACCATTCAAGCTCCATTCCAATTGAGGGGAATGGAAGAGGAGAGACCTGCTGGCGATTATGAGGTAACGACAACCGAGGAAGCGATTGGAGATTTTGTCTTTGAAGCCTATCGCCGCGTCTCAACCACGATCTATCTTCCCCCACAGTCGCGGGACCATGGGATAGGTTTGATCATTGAAACCGATCCTGCTGAAATAGAGGGGGTGACCAACTCTGATCCTAAGTCAAAGCAAGCCGGAGCAATTCTACACCAGAAAGCGTCAAGGTAAGAAACCAACAGGTTTGGCCCATCAGCGTTTCGAAACCACGGCGGTAGCTGTTCGTTTTGCCATAGAGGTACACCTTCGGCAGCATTTGCGGGCTGGAACCGAGCGGCGGGCGTTTCGGTGCGAAGGAGCCAAGGGCGCTCTATGAAAGCGCCAGATATCCGCTACGGCGCGCAATTCAAAAAAGGGGGCGAGAGAGCTATGTTACTCAGGCTTAGTCAGGGCATTTATCTGCTGGCTGTCATTTTCGCTATCACATTGATGGTGAGTGCAGCAGCGCTAGTGGTTGTTGTTGGTAAAGCCGATGGATTTGAACTCTATGTTGTTGCGGGACTAATGGTCATCGCAGCAGTCGCAGTATGGGTATTTGGACGCGCTATCTATCGTCTGACTTGATAGTGACGCACAGATGGATGTGCAGTATCCGTCTAGGGAGGACTATTGATGAACCGCAGGGAGCCTAATAACCGGGATCCACGCAGGGGCTTGCCAAACGCGGCCGAGCGACAGAAAACAAACGTTCCATTGAAGAATAACGAAAGAACACCCGGTGAGCGCGAAGCAGTTGAATTACCCAACAGCGCTCTAGAACTTTGCTTCCAAGTAAGCGGATCATTTTCCAGAGTTTGGCGGCGCTGAACGGCATTGCAAAAGACCTCAGACCAAGCGCTCCGGCGAAGGCTAAGCTTGACGATCGACATACGTAGGGGCTCACTCCTGCTGGGTGTGGCGGCGGACCCGGAATAGCTAAGAAAGCCGCGGTTTGTAGACTATAAGAGCGGCTGAAGTCCTCCTGTGAGTCAGGTGCGGCTTGCTGGGGGTGGCTCGCTAGCTAAACGGCCGATGAATGGCCCCTTCAGCATAGGTTCTAATCGCGTGTCTTAAATTAGACCTAATGGAGGATATGCCCATGACCGCTCTCATCAAGTTTTTTAGGACTGGCTCTCATCGCCGTAAAAACGGGCAGATTGATAGCCACCTGCTCGAGGACTTGGGCGTATTGCGTTTGGTGATGGAATACGCTGATGTTCGCTGATCAGAGTTCGGCCCCATTCTGTTGGGAAGCATGAGCAAACCAGAACTGCATTGCAATCTCAGACCAGGCGCTCAAATGGCGCGACTCATCCACAGCGCGAAAATCACTTTTTGGTGCAGCATGGAACAAAGCGTGCCCCCGTAGCGTATTGTCGGCGTCCGGTGAGAGGGGCGATCTGGAGTTGAACCTCATGCGAAAGCTACCTTGCATTATTGCAGCTGCCGCCCTTAGCGGCCTGACACTCGGAAGTCCTGCTGTTGCTAACCCGCTTGCTGTTGGTCTGGCAGGCGGCTCGACAGCGGTTCCGGAACTGAATGAAGGGCTTGTCCAAAAAGTACACGGCTGGCACTGCCGAGCCCGGAAGGGCTGGTACCACGGTCATAAGCGTTGGCATCGTCATCGTCGGGCTTGCTACGATTATGACGATTACGATGACTATGGGTATGGCTACGGCTACGGCGGGTACCCTTATGGTGGGTATCCCTACGGGTATGGGTACTCCCCCTTTGTCTTAGGGTTTAGTTTTGGAGATAACCACCGTCGTCACCGGCGTCACCACCATAATTGGTAATCAGAATTGGGGCGGTCAGCGATGACCGCCTATTTGAATAGCACAGCCAAACCTGATGTGGCATGGCTGAGTGGTTCGCCGCGCTTCCACCGCACCTTGCGCGAGACGCCTGCGGTCGACTGATCGCTCCGAGGTGAAGCTGGAAGGCTTCACGGCTGAGAACAAACAGCCCGAAATGGGTGCAGGCTGCATAGAGAGCCTTGCGAAGCTAAACGTGTCGCTTGCTCGAACAGCATACTGGCAGCCACCAGCCGCTTGCCCAATGAAGATTCGCGTTGCACGCCGGTTCGTTCAAGGTTGGCTGCAACACGATCGCCCATCGACAAGACTGTCTGTGGAAATTGGATGTTCTGCTGTGCGCCCAAAGTTTCGACAATCGTTGTTCGCTGCTCGCGCAGACGATCCTGCAATGTCTGAAAGGCTTGAGTGTCAGCTGAAATATTGCCGCCCAGGTCCAAAGCCAGAATGTCTCGGAGAACCCACACCTCGGTGAGCAGCTGACCAAAACGGCTTTCGTCCTCTAGAACCGCCTTCAACTCGTCAGGTCCTGGTGGGCCGGCTTGCTGCGCGTGGGCAGGAATCTGCATGAGTAGAAGCAGAATCACTGCCAGAATTGACCAACGCCATTTCATAGTTCCTCTCCTGGCTATCTCGGCTTCAATTTTGACCGCAGTCTCGATCTGCGCGGCTTCATTTGCATTTGCCGCCTCCGCACATCGATATAAGGCAGACATTTTACCCCGCGATCATCATGTCCGACAGCATGAAACAACAATGCTCTAGTCCTGCCTGGAGCGCATTGTGTGTTCAATTGATATCCGTACGACTATTTAACTCCGGCTGGTCGTGCAATAGCACGTTGAGCAATGAACTATGCACATTCAAAAAAGCGCCGTTGTAGTCGATGAAGCCCAGTTGCCGGAACTTGTTCATGAAGAAACTCACGCGTGATCGAGTGGTGCCGACCATCTCTGCCAGCGTCTCCTGACTGACTTTTGCAAGGATCGGTTCGGGTTTGCCCTCCTTGCCAAAATTTGCCAGG